>Ga0209415_10013527_pt1 | contig 13442 bp, 7 predicted proteins | sample PeaSoiSIISIP2007_FD_187696 | JGI IMG/M metagenome (GOLD analysis project Ga0209415, IMG submission 187696) | Peat soil microbial communities from Weissenstadt, Germany - SII-SIP-2007 (SPAdes) (version 2) | ecosystem: Environmental > Terrestrial > Soil > Wetlands > Peat | place: Germany... | reverse complement strand
GCTGAAGGGCAATGTGAATTGGATGTACGCCCGGCAGTCGATCCTCGATTCGCCGCTGTTCAGCGATGACTTGAAGAAGCTGTTTCCGATTGTTACGCCCGGCGGCAGCGACTCCGCCAATTTCGACAATGCTGTGGAGCTGCTTTTTCAGGCCGGACGGTCCCTCCCCCACGTCATGGCCATGCTGATTCCCGAAGCTTGGGCGGGGAATCCGCACATGAAGTCCGCCAAGCGCGCGTTCTACGAGTACCACGCGTCGCTCATGGAACCGTGGGACGGTCCGGCCGCCATCGCATTCACCGATGGCCGTGTGATCGGCGCGACGCTCGACCGCAACGGGCTGCGGCCGGGGCGGTATGTGGTGACGAACGATGATTTGGTGGTGATGGCTTCAGAAGCCGGCGTGCTCGACATCGAGCCGTCACGGGTCAAGAGCAAGGGCCGCCTGCAGCCGGGCAAGATGTTTCTGGTGGATACGGTCGAGGGACGCATCGTCTCCGACAAGGAGATCAAGCAAAAGCTGAGTGCTCGCCAGCCTTACGCGCAGTGGCTGAAAGAAAAACAGATCACCATGGACAAGCTGCCGGAGCCGTCGCGGGTGCAGAGCGGCAACCGCGAGACTATCCTATGCCGGCAGCGGGCCTTCGGTTATACCGACGAAGATTTGAGGATGATTCTCGAACCCATGGCCCTCAAGGGCGAGGAGCCGGTCGGTTCGATGGGAACGGATACGCCGCTGGCTTGTCTGTCGGACCGTCCGCAGCCGCTATTCAATTATTTTAAGCAGCTGTTTGCGCAAGTAACCAATCCGCCGATTGATCCGATTCGCGAAGAAATGGTGATGTCGCTGATCAGCTACATCGGCACCGAGCGCAACATTCTGGAAGAGACGCCGGAAAACTGCCACACCCTGAAGTTGCCGCATCCCATCCTCACCAATCGCGTGCTGGAGAAACTGCGCCGCGTTTCGATGGGCGATTTGCTGGCCACCACGCTCTCCACCCTGTTCCGCGCCGCCGATGGTGAAGCGGGATTGAAGAGTGCGCTGGATGAACTGGGGCGGAGGGCCTCGCTGGCGGTGAGGAGCGGATATACCCTGCTGATTCTCTCCGACCGCGGCGTGGACAAGGACTATGCGCCCATCCCCAGCCTGCTGGCGCTGGCGGCGGTGCACAACCTGCTGGTGCGGGAAGAAACGCGTACCCAGGTGGCGCTGATCATCGAGTCGGGCGAGCCCCGCGAAGTGATGCACTTTGCGCTGCTGATCGGGTACGGAGCCAGCGCGGTGAATCCGTATCTGGCGCTGGAAACTTTGGAAGAGATGGCTTGGCGCGGCTATCTGCCAGACGGTTTGAATGGCGAAGTCGCGGTGAAGAACTTCATCAAGGCCATTAACAAAGGCCTACTGAAGACTTTCTCGAAGATGGGCATCTCGACCTTGCAGAGTTATCGCGGGGCGCAGGTGTTTGAAGCGATCGGCCTCAGCAAGGAATTGGTGGATGCGTATTTCGCGGGCACGACTTCGCGGCTGGAGGGAGTCGGCCTGGGCGTGCTGGCGCGGGAAGCTCAGATGAAGCATGAGTTTGCTTTCCGGCCGCTCACCGAATCTGACACCGAGCTCGCGGTCGGCGGCAGCTATCACTACCGCATCAACGGCGAATATCACCTGCTGAATCCTCTGACCATCAGCAAGCTGCAACATGCGGTGCGGCAGTCGAGCTTCGCCACCTTCCAGGAGTACACCGATCTCATTGATAAGCAGGCCGAGAACATGGCCACGCTGCGCAGCCTGATGAAGATCAAGAAGGGCAAGAAGCCGGTCCCCCTGGAGGAAGTCGAGCCGGCCAAAGAGATCGTGAAGCGCTTCACTACCGGCGCCATGTCGTTCGGCTCCATCAGCAAGGAAGCTCACGAGACCCTGGCCATCGCCATGAACCGGATTGGCGGCATGTCCAACACCGGCGAGGGCGGCGAGGACGAAGAGCGCTACAAGCGCGATGCCAACGGCGACTGGCGGCGCAGCGCGGTCAAGCAAGTGGCCTCGGCGCGTTTTGGGGTGACGGCAAATTACCTGGTGAACGCGGCCGAGCTGCAAATCAAAATGGCGCAAGGCGCGAAACCCGGCGAGGGGGGCCAGCTTCCGGGTCACAAGGTGGATGATGTCATCGCCCGGCTGCGGCATTCCATCCCCGGCGTGGGCTTGATTTCGCCGCCGCCGCATCACGATATCTATTCGATCGAGGACTTGGCGCAGCTCATCTACGACTTGAAGAACGTCAACCCGCAAGCGCGCATCGCGGTGAAGCTGGTGTCTGAGATCGGCGTTGGCACAGTCGCCGCGGGGGTGGCCAAGGCGCACGCCGATGTCGTCCTCATCAGCGGCGATAGCGGCGGAACGGGCGCGTCTCCGTGGAGCTCGATCAAGCACGCCGGCATTCCCTGGGAACTGGGTCTAGCGGAAACGCAACAGGTGCTGTTAATGAACGATCTGCGCAGCCGTATTCGGGTGCAAACCGACGGCAAACTGCAGACCGGGCGGGACGTGGTGATCGCGGCGCTTCTCGGCGCGGAAGAATTTGGTTTCGCCACCACGCCGCTCGTGACGATGGGATGCATCATGCTGCGCAAGTGCCATCTGAATACTTGTTCGGTGGGCATCGCGACGCAGGATCCCGAACTGCGCAAGAAGTTCCAGGGCCAGGCTGAGCACGTGATCAATTTCTTCTTCTATATCGCCGAGCAGATGCGGCAATCCATGGCCGAAATGGGCTTCCGCAAGGTCGATCAGATGGTCGGCCGCGTCGACATGCTCGACGTGCGGCCGGCGGTCGATCACTGGAAGGCGCGCGGTATCGATCTCTCCGCCATCTTATACAATCCCGAGCTTCCCGGGCGGGTGGCGCGCCACTGCGTGCAGAAGCAGGATCACGGTTTGCAGCAGGCGCTCGATCACGAACTCATCAAGCAATCTCGGGTGGCGCTCGAAAACCGCACTCCGGTCGAGATCGAACTTCCCATCCGCAACGTGCACCGCACCGTGGGCGCGATGTTGAGCGGCGACATTGCCCGCCGTTACGGTTCAGCGGGATTGCCGGACGATACCATCCGCGTCCGCCTATCGGGCTCGGCGGGGCAGAGCTTCGGAGCGTTTCTGGCCAAGGGCGTCACCCTGACGCTTTCCGGCGAAGCCAATGACTATGTGGGCAAGGGACTCTCGGGCGGACGTCTTATCGTGTCTCCACCGGCTGGTTCCCGCTTTGCCGCGGAAGAAAATATTTTGATCGGCAACGTCGCCCTCTACGGCGCCACCAGCGGAGAAGCTTTCTTCAACGGCGTCGCCGGCGAACGCTTCGCCGTGCGCAACTCCGGCGCAACCGCCGTGGTCGAGGGAGTCGGCGACCATGGCTGCGAGTACATGACCAACGGCTTGGTGGTTGTGCTGGGCTCCTGCGGCCGCAATTTTGCCGCCGGCATGAGCGGTGGCATTGCCTACGTTTTTGATGACCGCGCCGAGTTCACGGAAGAGCGCTGCAATCTGGGTGGAGTCGATCTGGAGCCCGTGCTCGAAGCCGCAGACATAAAAATCGTCAAAGACTTGATCGAGCGGCACTTGGCGCTGACCGGCAGCCGCCGCGCTCGCAAGATTCTCGACACCTGGGCCGAGATGCTGCCTCGTTTCATCAAGGTTTATCCGCACGAGTTCAAGCGCGTGCTGGGAGTGGCCCGCGTGCAGCAGCCGTACATTCCCGGGCAGATTGCTGTGCCGCTTCCGGTCGAGCAGGTGACCCATGGGTAAAGTCACCGGCTTCATGGAATTTGGGCGCGAGCACGCATCCCGCCGCCCCGTCGCCGAACGGGTCAACGACTGGTTCGAAATCTACCAGGATTTCCCCGAGGAGAAGCTGCGCCACCAGGGCGCGCGCTGCATGGATTGTGGCGTGCCCTTCTGCCACACCGGCTGCCCGGTCAACAATCTGATCCCCGACTGGAATGACCTGGTCTATCACGGACGCTGGAAGGAAGCCGTCCGCCAGTTGCACTCGACCAACAACTTCCCCGAATTTACCGGGCGCATTTGTCCCGCGCCTTGCGAAGCCGCTTGCGTGCTGGGCATCAACGAGCCCGCCGTCACCATCAAGCAAATTGAAAAGAACATCGTCGAGCGCGGCTTCAAGGAAGGCTGGATTCGTCCTGAACCGCCCAAATTCCGGACCGGCAAGAAGATCGCGGTGGTCGGCTCAGGCCCAGCTGGCCTCGCCGCCGCGCAGCAACTGAATCGCGCCGGCCACTGGGTTACGGTGTACGAGAAAGCGGACCGCATCGGCGGCCTGCTGCGCTACGGCATCCCTGAGTTCAAAATGGAGAAGCAGGTGGTCGACCGCCGCGTCGGGCAGATGACGGCCGAGGGCGTGAAGTTTGTCACCAAGGCTCACGTGGGACACAGCGTTCCGGTCGAGGACTTGCAGCGCGAATTCGATATTATTCTTCTGGCGGGCGGTTCCGAGCAGCCCCGCGATCTGAACGTTCCCGGGCGCGAGCTGAAGGGCATTCACTTCGCCATGGAATTCCTCCCGCAGCAAAATAAGCGCTGTGCGGGAGACAAGCTCGATCCGCAGTGGGACATCCTGGCCAACGGCAAACACGCCGTCATCATCGGCGGCGGCGACACCGGCGCCGACTGCCTGGGCACCTGCCACCGGCAGAAGCCGCTCTCCGTGCACCAGTTCGAGATCATGCCCATGCCGCCGGCGGAGCGCGCGCCGCAAACGCCATGGCCGCTATGGCCGATGCAACTGCGCGTCGAAGGCGCGCACGAAGAAGGCGGCATTCGCGATTGGAGCATTGCCACCACGAAGTTCACCGGCGACGAACATGGAAACGTAAAGCAACTGCACGGCATCCGGGTTGGCCCTCCCCCCAAGTTCGAGCCGATTCCGGGCACCGAGTTCACCATGGACGCGGATCTTGTCCTGCTTGCCTTGGGCTTTCTTGGCCCGGTGCGCAATGGCATGATCGAGCAGCTCGGCGTGGCGGTCGATGCGCGCGGCAACGTCGCTGCCGGCGCCGACTACATGACCTCCGTCCCCGGAGTCTTCGCCGCCGGGGACATGCGCCGCGGACAATCCCTCGTGGTCTGGGCCATTTCCGAAGGCCGCAAGGCGGCAGAGTCGATTGACCGCTATCTGAAGCAGGCGGGTAGGGTAGATGCGGTCATTCCGGCGATATCCGCTAACCATTCCGCCGCGGTGTAAGGATCACTGTTCTCGGGTCCTCATTCCCTGATTGTGCCCGCTGTTCTCTTTTGAGATATACGCCGTTCGTAGTGTCTGCGAATCCTATCTGCAAGACGGCGGTCTCCCGCGTAAACTAGTTGCACAAAAGCGAAAGGAAGCAAGCTGCGTGATCATTGGGGTTCCCAAAGAGAGTTATCCGGGGGAGCGGCGAGTGGCGCTGGTTCCTATGGTTGTTCCCAACCTGATCAAGGCTGGATTTGAAGTTGTCGTTGAAGCGGGTTGCGGAACTGAAGCTGGTTTCTTGGACGCGTCCTATGTCGAGAAGGGCGCAAAAATTCTCCCCGATCGGGCGGCCGTGTTTGGCGCGGCGGACATCATCGTTCAGGTCTTGTGCTACGGCTCGAATGACGTGACTGGCGCGGCGGACCTCCCTCTCTTGCGCCGCGATCAAATTCTCGTTGGATTCCTACGGCCTTTCGGCTCGAAGGAAATAGTCCAGCAGATTGCCGGGACGGGCGTCACTTCCTTTTCGGTTGAACTGGTCCCGCGAACCACGCGGGCGCAGAGCATGGATGCGCTTTCCTCGATGGGAACGATCTGCGGCTATAAAGCGGTGTTGATTGCGGCCGATACTCTGCCTAAGATTTTCCCCATGCTGACGACCGCTGCCGGAACGATTACGCCGGCGCGGGTGTTTGTGATTGGCGCCGGTGTCGCTGGACTGCAGGCTATTGCGACGGCGCGGCGGTTGGGAGCCGTTGCATCAGCCTACGACCTTCGCCCCGCCGCCAAAGAGCAGGTGCAAAGCCTGGGAGGCCGCTTCGTCGAGCTGCCGATCGAAGCGAAAGATGCCCAGGATGCGCGCGGCTACGGTCGAGCGCAGGACGAGACGTTTTATGCCCGGCAGCGTGAGTTGCTCGGCCGCGTGGTGGCCGAGAGCGACGTAGTCATCGCGGCCGCCGTGATCCCCGGCAAAAAATCGCCAATATTGGTCACGAGAGAGATGGTGGCGAGTATGGCGCCAGGCTCTGTGATTTTCGACCTGGCCGCCGAGCGTGGCGGCAATTGCGAACTGACACAGACGGGAAAAGTCGTGGTCGAACATGGAGTCACGATCATTGGCCGCATTAACCTGGCGACCGAAGTCCCTTACCACGCCAGCCAGATGTACGCGCGCAATGTAAGCGCATTTCTTTTGCACTTGGTGAAAGATGGAAAGTTGCAGCTTAATCTGGACGACGAAATCACGCGCGAGACCCTCGTGACGCAGGGCGGGGAAGTGGTGAATCATCGGGTTCGCGAGTTTTTCGCGCTACCGTCTGCACAATTGAGCACCGCTACGAACGAGAAATGATCTGTCATTCTGAGCAAAGCAAAGAATCCCTGGAACCGGCAGGATGTTTCAGAAATAGGGATTCTTCGCTTCGCTCAGAATGACAAAAACAGGGAGAAGGTATGAGTTCAGCCCTAATCAACGGTCTTTTCGTCTTCATGCTCGCGGCCTTTATCGGGTTTGAGGTCATCCGCCGCATTTCGCCCTTGCTGCATACGCCGCTGATGTCACTGACCAACGCGCTCGACGCCATTGCCGTGGTCGGCGCCATCATCCTGGTGGGAGAGCACAAGAGCAGGCTTTCTTTCATCCTCGGCATGCTGGCTGTCATCGCTGCCACCAGCAACGTTGTCGGAGGCTTTTTGATCACCGATCGGATGCTCAAGATGTTCAAGAGCAGCCGTCCCACAAAGCCATGACGGGCCCTACGATGACCGATTTCGCCGGCAACCAGCAGATCATCGAGATCACCTACCTGATCGCGAGTGCGCTTTTTATTCTCTCGCTCAAGTGGATGAGCTCTCCGACCACGGCCCAGCGCGGCGTCCGTGCCGGCGAAATTGGCATGGCACTCGCCATCGCCGGAACGTTGTTGCACCACGGCATCATCGACTACAAGTGGATCGCCATCGCCCTGGTCCTCGGGACGATCATCGGAATCCCGCTGGGCCTGGTGAAAATGACTGCGGTCCCGCAGCGAACTGCTCTCAGCCACGCCTTCGGCGCATTCTGCGTCACCCTGGTGGGCACAGCCGAGTTCTATCTGCGGACGCCTGACGTCCCCCGCTTCATGATGTCCGTTCTGTCGATGGAGGTGATCCTTGGATCGCTGACTTTCACCGGTAGTCTGATGGCCGCCGGAAAACTGCAGGAACTCTTGCCCCAGCGCCCGCTCACCTACAAAGGCCAGAACGTCGTCAATCTTTCGTTGCTGGCCTTGTCCCTGGCAGTTGCCGTCTACCTGGTGATCCACCCCGGGGCCCGGCAGCTCTTCCCGTTCATGCTTGGCATCCCGCTGCTGTTCGGCGTGCTCATGATTGTGCCCATCGGCGGCGCCGACATGCCCACAGTAATTTCCCTGCTGAACTCCTATGCCGGACTTTCCGCCGCCGCCATGGGATTCGTTCTGGATAGCAAACTGCTCATCGTTGCCGGCGCGCTCGATGGCTCTTCGGGACTCATCCTCTCCGTCATTATGTCGAAGGCCATGAACCGGTCTTTCACCAATGTGCTGTTTGGAGCTTTCGGCCAGGTGCAATCTGCCGCCGCCATAGGGCAGGAAGCCAAGCCAGTGCGCAGCGCCACCGCCGAGGAAGCTGCCGGCATCCTTTCTGCCGCCAATAAAGTGGTAATTGTTCCCGGCTACGGCATGGCAGTCGCCCAGGCGCAGCACAAAGTGCGTGAGCTATTCGACGCGCTCAGCAAGCGTGGCGTCGATGTACGTTTCGCCATTCATCCCGTGGCCGGCCGCATGCCCGGACACATGAACGTGCTGCTGGCCGAAGCCGATATCCCCTACGACCGCCTCATGGACATGGACGACATCAACGGCGAATTCCCTCAGACCGACGTGGCCCTGGTCATCGGCGCCAACGACGTGACCAACCCCGCCGCGCGCACCGACGCCTCCAGCCCCATCTACGGCATGCCCATTCTCGACGTGGATAAAGCGCGCACCGTGATGGTCATCAAGCGCAGCATGAGCCCAGGCTTCGCCGGGATTGATAATCCGCTCTACTATCTCGATAAGACGCTGATGCTCTTCGGGGACGCGAAGTCGTTTGTGAACAACATTGTGCGGGAACTGAGCGGGGGACATGGCTAACCCTAGTCGCAAGCGACGAGGTCTTAAGGAGATCGCATGAGCAAGCAATCTACACCGGACGCTCGACCTTGGGTACAGGGTGTCGGCGCGTGGGTATATGGCGCCGCTTCTGCAATCGCGCTGACAGGGATGATCTGGGGTTTGGAACCGAAACTCCGATTCTCTACGGTTCTCCTCATCTACGCCGGACTATGGATAGTCTGTACCGCTATGTGGCGTTGGGTCTGGTGGGAGCGTCGGGGAGAATTGGACAAGAAGATACGGTTGAGCAGCAAGGAACAGCGCAGAAGAAAAAAACAATTCTTCGATTCACTTCCCTGAATTCTCCTTGCCTAATGTCCCATAGGTCCGTTCGATCATTTAATATACTCACGCCCTCCCGGCACAGCCAGAATGATCACACTTTCCGATATCCACGCGGCCATGGGCCGCATTCGCGAATCCATCTATCTTTCGCCCTGTGAGCAGTCGGAGACTTTCTCGAAGCTCACCGGCAATACCATCTATTTCAAGCTCGACAACTTGCAGACTACGGGCGCTTTCAAGGAGCGCGGCGCACTGAACAAGCTGCTGACGATGAGCGCTGAGGAACGTGCCCGCGGCGTTGTCGCGGCCTCTGCCGGCAACCACGCGCAAGGGCTGGCCTACCACGCTGGGCTTCACGGCATCCGCGCGCTCATTTGCATGCCGCTCACCACGCCGCTGACCAAGGTTTCCGCGACCAAAGGCTACGGCGCCGACGTGGTTCTCCACGGCGCAAATTACGACGAAGCCTACGAGGAGGCCGTCCGCCGCAGCCAGAAAGACCATCTGACCTTCGTCCACGCCTTTGACGACGATGCTGTCATCGCCGGCCAGGGCACGCTGGGCCTGGAAATTCTCCAGCAGCATCCCGATGTCGAAGCCATCGTCGCGCCCATCGGAGGTGGCGGCCTGATTGGCGGTGTCGCCTGCGCGGTCAAGGAAACCAACCCTAAAATCAAGATCTTCGGCGTCCAACCGGCCAAGCTGCCTTCCATGCAGGTGGCGCTCGCCGAAGGGCAGCCGGTGACGTTGAGCCCGGCCGTGACCATTGCCGACGGAATTGCCGTACGCCGATGCGGGGACCTTACCCTGCCCCTGGTGCAGAAATACGTCGATCAGATTGTCACCGTGGACGACGAGGAAATCGCCAACGCGATCCTGCTGCTGCTGGAACGGGAGAAGACGCTGGCTGAGGGCGCTGGAGCCGCTGCCATTGCCGCGCTACTGAATCACAAACTACCGCTGGCCGGGAAAAAGGTGGCAGTGCTGGTTTGCGGCGGAAATATCGACGTCACTCTGCTCTCTCGCATCATCGAGCGCGGCCTGGTGAAAGACGGCCGTTTGGTCCGCCTACGGGTCCACCTGCCTGACTACCCGGGAGCCTTGCACAAGCTCACGGCCATCCTGGCGCAGCACCGCGCCAACATCGTGGAAACCTCCTACAACCGCGCCTACTATGGAGTGAATGTGGGAGAAACCGCTATCGACATCACCATGGAAACTCGTGGCCCGGAGCACATCACGGAGTTGCTCTCCGCTCTCAGCGCCGGCGGCTACACCCACGAACGGGTTCTGTAGCAGCCCGTCGCAAGCTTACGCATAGGAAGTCACGGCTCCGACATTGCGCTCCCGTCGGTCGGCCGTAATTCGTTCCAGGTAACCACTCTCGCGGAGGGCTTGCAGAGGATCCTCGTGAAGGCCGTGGCTCCGCCGCCAGTCACGGAGAATCGGCCGCACATCCGTCCAGAAAGCGCCGCGCATGCATTCCTCGGCCTCGACCAGCGAGCAACTCTGCTGCAGCCGAGCTAGGCGTGCGTGATCCACAATGGCCGCTTTGGCGTATAGTTCTTGGGCGGTCGAGACGGTTTGAATCATGGCCTCGATCTTGCCTTTGAGGTTGTGGCTTTGATCCACCATGTAGGCGATATCCGCCGGCCCGCCCGTCTCCCATTCGTAGGTGTGAATCTCGTGGAAAATGCGGAAAATTTGATAAGGATCGATGGAGCCCAGAGTTAAATCATCGTCCGCGTAGCGGCGATCGTTGAAATGGAATCCGCCGATCATGTGATGATGAAGCAGCCAGGCCACAATCTGCTCGATATTCTGCGTCTGGTAGTGGTGGCCGGTATCGACCAGAACCAGCGCCTGCGGACCGGCATTCTTGGCCAACAGAAAGGCCATGCCCCAATCCGCCACATCGGTATGGTAGAAAGCCGGTTCGAAAGGCTTGTACTCGATCAGCAAGCGTTGCGTGGGATTCAGGCTGGCGTGAACTTCCTTGAGCGCTTCTTCAAACCATCCAACCCGGTTGCGAATGCTCTGGGTTCCGGGATAATTCGAACCATCCGCGAACCAGGGGGTCACGTCGCGGCACTTAAGGGCGTCGGCAATCGCCACGCAATCCAGAATGTGATCCAGGGCCCGCTTGCGGATCGCCGGATCGGGGTTGCCGAGGGAACCGTACTTGTACTCCTGATCCTGAAAGACGTTGGGGTTAATCGAGCCCGGCCGCACGCCGTACTTCTGCGTCAGCCCTTCTAATTCGCCAATATTTCTCAGGCCATCGGGAAGATCCCACTGCACATGGAGAGCCAGGGTAGGACAAGCGCCGGTCAGGGAATGTACCTGGGCTGCATCGCTGAATTTGTCTTCGAGCGAAACCGCGGCAGCCAGCTGAATAAACTTTCCGAAGCGGGTTCCGGTATTGGCAAATCCCCACGACGGCAGTTCGATCTTGAACCCATCCAGCGCCCCCCAAACGATTTCCGCCAGCCTGTCGGTCATCTTTGGAATCCTTTCCTCTCAGCCTGCCGTTTCCTAGTGCCGAATCGCGCCAGCTTCTTCGAACTCCAACCGATGGTTCACGAGCGGAGAGCGCTCAGGAGGCCGCAACCTAAGTTGCTTAAGTCAGATATGATACTCCAATAATGCAATAGGGCAATAGTTTTCCATTAGAATATTGCCGGCCCCCGGTGATCTGGCGGTTCTATGCAGAATGAACGATTTTATTGCGCTCATGGCCACCGGCCGCGGTGCCGCAAACTAGGCAATTGCCTCCGTCTGGCTCGCGGGCGAGGGGTCACAGTATTCTCCAGGCTAGCATAGACTGTAACCGGCAACGCTTTTGGCAAAACTGAAATCGATCAGGGCAACTGGCATGAGCCTGAATCATCATCAATATCAATGAAGACAGTCTCGCTGTTCATCCCCTGCTTCGTAGACCAGATGTCTCCGGAGATTGGTCTAGACATGGCGCGTGTGCTGCGCCGCCTCGGCTACCAGTTGGCGTTTCCGGAAGCCCAGACCTGTTGCGGGCAGCCGGCCTTTAACACCGGGTACTGGGACGAGGCGCGGCCCCTTGCCGAGAGATTCGTTCACGTCTTCCGCTCGGCCGAAGCGGTGGTTTGTCCTTCCGCCTCTTGCGCAACCATGGTGCGCAATTTCTATCCGGAGTTGCTGGCCAAGTCTTCGTTACGCGGGGAAGCCGCCGAGCTCGGCGCCCGCGTCTTCGAGTTCTCCGAATTCCTGGTCAAGGTAGCTGGAGTGGCTGACGTAGGCGCATTCTTCCCCCATCGCGTCACCTATCACGATTCCTGCCACGCGCTGCGCGAGCTGCGCTTGAAACAGGAACCCCGCGAATTGCTGCGCCATGTTCGGGGAATCGAATTGCTGGAGATGCCGTACAGCGAGGATTGTTGCGGTTTCGGTGGCACATTCGCCGTCAAATTCAGCATGATTTCCGCTGCCATGGGGGATACCAAGGCGGGCAACGCGGAAGCCTCCGGCGCGGAGTATGTGACTTCCGTCGATCCCAGTTGCCTGATGCAAATCGATAGCCTTCTACGCCGGCGAAAGTCGCAGGTGCGGGCCATCCACCTGGCGAGCATCCTCGCTCGTACAGAGAACGCTCGAACCGAGAACGCCCGGACGGAAAACGCTGGCGCCGAAACTTCCAATTCATCTGCGCGTGCGCGAAATTCCGAGGCAGCGCGATGACCACGGCGGCTGAGCAATTCCTGCGCAGCGCCGCGGAAAAATCGGCCGACGTTGTGCATCGCCAAACAATCCGCCGTGCGGTTGATCACTACAACGGCGCGGTGGCGGCTGGCCGCACCCGCTTTCTCGATTGGCCGTCGGCCCGGCAGAAGGCTCACGAGATCAAATGGGAAGCGATCAATCATCTGGACCGCTATCTGCTCGAATTCGAAGAAAAGGTAAAGCAGCGGGGAGGGCACGTCTTTTGGGCGGAAACCGGAGACGAGGCGCGAAACTACATCACCGGCCTGGCCGCCAAGTGCGGAGTTCGCAGCGTGGTGAAATCGAAGTCGATGGTCACCGAGGAAATCCACCTCAATCCCGCGCTGGAGAAACTGGGCATTCAGGTATTTGAGACCGACCTGGGGGAGTACATCGTCCAACTGCGCAACGAGCCGCCTTATCACATTGTGACTCCGGCGATGCATCTCACCCGCTCCGACATCGCTGCATTGTTCAAGGAAAAACTCGGCGGCATCGACACCGATGATCCGCAGGAGTTGGTGGCCGCCGCCCGCAAGGTCCTGCGACAGGCATTCTTTTCGGCTGAGATGGGAGTCACCGGAGCGAATTTCCTGGTGGCTGATTGCGGCATGATCGCCATCACCAGCAACGAAGGCAACGCGCGGTTGTGCACCAGCCTTCCGCGAATCCATGTTGCCATCGCCGGCATTGAGAAGGTGGTTCCGCGGTTGCAGGACATCGCCTTGCTGTGGCCGGTGCTCGCGGCCGCAGGCACGGGCCAGGCGCTCACCTCCTACAACACACTGATCGGCGGTCCGCGCGGACCCGGCGAGGTTGATGGTCCTGAGGAATTTCATGTCATCCTGCTGGACAACGGCCGCAGCGAATTGCTTGCCGACGCGGAGCAGCGCGACGTGTTGCACTGCATCCGCTGTGGCGCTTGCCTGAATGCCTGCCCCGTCTATCGAAACATTGGCGGCCACGCCTACGGCACCACCTACCAGGGACCCATCGGCAGCGTGCTCAC
>Ga0209415_10013526_pt1 | contig 13442 bp, 11 predicted proteins | sample PeaSoiSIISIP2007_FD_187696 | JGI IMG/M metagenome (GOLD analysis project Ga0209415, IMG submission 187696) | Peat soil microbial communities from Weissenstadt, Germany - SII-SIP-2007 (SPAdes) (version 2) | ecosystem: Environmental > Terrestrial > Soil > Wetlands > Peat | place: Germany... | reverse complement strand
CGAGTCGCTGGAGAAACCCTCCCGACGGCATCCCGCCAGTCGAGGGGCTGCGGATGCGCCAGGTGTTCACCCACGAGCCGGTCATGGTCGACGAGGTTGTGGCCCTTTTCGCCCCGGTGCCCCCAGGCCTGGTCATCGACGCCACCGCGGGAGGCGGCGGCCACAGCGCGGCGCTGCTGGCTGCGTATCCCCATCTCCGCCTGCTGTGCATCGACCGCGACCTCGATGCGGTGGAGGCGACGGCGCAGCGTCTCGAGGAATTCGGCGGACGCGCCGTGGTCCGTCATGCTCGGTTCGACCGGATGGGTGACGTCGCCGCTGAGATGGGTGAGGAGCCGGGCTCGGTCAGCGGCGTGCTGTTCGACCTGGGAGTGAGCTCTCCGCAGTTGGACCGGCCCGAACGCGGCTTCTCCTACCGAGTGGACGCCCCGTTGGACATGCGCATGGATCCGGACGAGGGCCCGACCGCTTCGGACGTGGTGAACACGCTGTCCGCGGCCGAGCTGGCCCGTCTGTTCGCCGACAACGGCGAGGGGCGCTTCGCACGGAGGATCGCGAGCGCCGTCGTGGCGGCCCGGCCGATCACCACCACGGGAGCCCTGGCCGACGTGGTGCGCTCGGCGCTGCCGGCCGCCGTGCGCCGTCAAGGTGGCCACCCGGCGCGCCGTGTCTTTCAGGCGCTGCGCGTGGCGGTGAACGAGGAGCTCGACGTCCTGGCCGCCGCCCTCCCCATCGCCATCGACCTGCTCGTCCCCGGTGGCCGCTGTGTGGCCATCGCCTATCACTCCGGCGAGGACCGGATCGTCAAGGCCGCGTTCCGTTACGCCGAGACCGGTGGGTGCTCGTGCCCGCCCGGACTCCCGTGCTCCTGCGGTGCGCTGTCGCGGGGCCGGCTGGTGTTCCGGGGCACCCGCCGACCGACGCCGGCGGAGATGGCGGGCAACCGACGTTCGGAGAGCGCCCTGCTGCGCGCCTTCCAACGGGGTGCGGCCTGATGGCGGTGGCCACCGCCCCCGAGCGCGTCGGGGCGGCGACTGTCGCCGGCGGCGTCCCTGACCTCGCGCCGTCCCCCCGGCGCGCCGTCGAGTCGCCGGGTCGGAGCCTCCCGCGCTGGACACCGGTCCGCACCGCGACGCTATGCGGTGTCATCGTCCTGGTCAGCCTGCTCATGGTGGTGGCGGCCAGCGCCTACCTGACCCAGGGAGAGGTCCGACTCACCCGCATGCAGCAACAACTAACGTCCGAGCTCGGCCAGCATCGCAACCTCCTGGCACGCGCCGCGCAGCTTTCCGACCCGTCCACCGTGGTTTCGCGAGCCGAGCGCGATGGCCTCACGGCGCCGAGCAAGGTGACAGACCTCCCGCTGGTGAACGTGTCGACGGCGTCGGACCCGACGACCAGCTCGCCGTTGACCGCGCACCCGTCGGTGACCTCGACCGGCGGCCGGTGATCCGGACTCCGAAGGGCCAAGGACCCGGCGCGCCCCGGCCGCGTCGCGCCCGGTCGGTGACGCCCCGACCGACAGGCGTCCGCTCGAACCCGGCCGGCACCACCCGGACCCGCCGGCCCGTCGGCGCGGGGTCGGGCACGCGCCCCGCGCCCCGCGCTCGCTCGGCGGAGCGCCTCAAGGCGAAGGGAGCGGCGCGGTCGGCGGCGAGCCTCAGAGCGGCGGCGCGTACCCGCTCGATCCGACGTGTCGTGGCGACACCGCGGGTGGTGGCGCCTCCCCGGCCGAGCACCGCACGGCCGCGAGGCTACGAACGGCGCGCCGCCCCGGTTGCGTCGAAGCGTCGTCGGCGCTCGGAGCCCGTCACGGGCGGGGTACCGCGGCGGCGTGTCGGGGTGATGCGGGTCGTCGTGGTCCTCGTCTTCGCCGCCTTGGCGCTGCGGCTCATCGGCGTGCAGGGGTTCTCGAGCGGGCGCTACTCGGCCATGGGGGCCGCCGAGGTCGACACCACGGTCCCCACTCCGGCCGTGCGCGGGGGCATCTACGACCGAAACGGAGCGGTGCTGGCGTTGTCGGTGCCGCGCGCCACCGTCGTGGCTGATCCGTTGCTCATCCACCATCCCGGAGCGGTGGCCAAGGCGTTGTCTTCCGTGCTCGGCGTGCCCAGGCACACGTTGAAGGCCGAGCTGTCGGAGCACTCGGGGTTCGTGTATCTTGCCCAGAAGATCGGGGGCACCGAGGCCGACAAGGTGAGCGCGCTGAACCTGGCGGGGATCAACGTGCTTCCCGCCACCGAGCGCGTCGACCCCGACGGATCACTGGCGGCGCCCTTGCTGGGCACGGTGGGCACGGCGCAGACGGGGCAGTCGGGCCTCGAATACAAGTACAACTCGCTGCTGGCGGGGCGCAACGGGCTGGCCGTCGAGGAGATGTCACCCGACGGGGTCCCCCTGCCGGGCAAGACGATCCGGAGCACATCGATGGTTCCCGGCACCGGCGTCGAGCTCACCATCGACGAGCCCCTGCAATACGTGACCGAGCAGTCCCTGAGGGCGGAGATCCTGGCCTCGCACGCCAAGAGCGGCATCGCCATCGTCATGAACACCCGGACCGGCGAGATCCTCTCGATGGCCAACCTGGTGGCCAAGACGGTGCAGCCCCCCGCTCCCAAGCCCCCTCCCGCCCCGGCCGCGACGGCCACCACGGCCGGCTCGGCTCCGGGCTCGACCACGACGACCACGGCGCCGCCGCCGCCTCCGCCCCCCATCACCACCGTGGTGGAGGCGCCCCAGAACCTGGCACTGACCCAGGTCTACGAGCCCGGGTCGGTGTTCAAGCTGGTCACGTTCTCGGCCGCCCTGCAAGACGGGATCATCTCCCCCGACGAGCTGTTCACGGTCCCCAATTCACTGACCATCGACGGCTGGGTGTTCCATGACGCCGAGAGCCACCCCACCGAACGCCTCACGGCCACGCAGATCCTCGCCCAGTCATCGAACATCGGCACGATCGAGATCGCCCAGCAGCTCGGCGAGGGGCGGTTGGCCGCCCAGATCGCCACGCTCGGTTTCGGGCAGCCCACCGGGCTCGGCTTCCCGGCCGAGTCGGCCGGCCTGGTCAAGAGCAACCCCGCCACGTGGCGGGTGTCGGACATCGGCTCCACACCGATCGGCCAGGACGACGCCGTCACCGCCCAACAGGTCCTCGACATGGTGAACACCGTGGGGACCGGAGGCGTCTTCGTCCCGCCCCGCCTGGTCCGGGCGACCGTCGCCCAGGACGGGACGGTGACCCCGAGCAAGACCGGGGTCACGCACCGGGCGCTGTCGCAGGAGGTCGCGTCTCAGCTCACCACCATGATGGAGCAGGTGGTGCAGGACGGCACCGCCGTGACCGCCGGCGTGCCGGGGTACACGGTGGCCGGCAAGACCGGGACCGCCCAGATCCCCGACCTCGTCCACGGCGGCTACATCCCCGGGGCCTACATGGCGACGTTCGCCGGGTTCGCCCCCGCCGAGAACCCCACCCTTTCGGCCATCGTGGTGCTCGACCGGCCTTCGCCGATCTACGGGGGCATCGTGGCGGCACCCGTGTTCTCCCAGATCATGCGGTACGCGCTGCACCGGTACGGCATCCCGACGTCACCCGGGGGTGGGTCGACGGGGGGCACCGCCCTTCCCGTGCCGTTTCCCCAGGTCCCGCCGCCCAAGAGCCCGGTGCCGAGCGCCCCCAGCACTCCGAGCACACCCACCACGGCGACTACGATCGTCGCTTCCGCCGGGAAGACCACGGAAGGGCCGTGACCGCGGCGGCGGGTCTCCCACTGTGCGCATGGACAGGTTGCTCGAGGAGGTCGAAGTCATCGAGGCACAGGGGGACCCCGCCTCCACCGAGGTCACCGCCATCGAATTCGACAGCCGGCGCGTCGGGCCCGGGGCCTTGTTCTGCTGCCTCCCCGGCCGCTCCGGCGACGGGCACGATCATGCCGCCGCAGCCGTCGCCCGAGGCGCTACGGCCCTGCTCACCGAGCGTCGCCTTGTCCTGGACGTGACGCAGGTCGTCGTGGCCCCGGGCACCGCCCGCCCGGCGATGGCGGCGCTGTCGTGTGCCTTCTTCGGCCAACCGGCCCGATCACTGCTGACCGTGGGGGTGACCGGGACCAACGGCAAGACGACGGTCACCCACCTGCTGGCCTCGATCTTCGAGGCGCACAAGTGGCCGACGACGGTCATCGGCACTCTGGACGGTGCCCGGACGACACCGGAGTCTCCCGTGCTCCAGCGCCTGCTGGCCGAGGCGCGCGACAGCGGCCGTCGGGCGGCGGCGATGGAGGTGTCGTCGCACGCACTGACCCAGGCCCGCGTAGACGGCATCCGATTCGATGCGGCCGTGTTCACGAATCTCTCGCACGACCATCTCGACTACCACGGGACCGTGGACGAGTACTTCGCGGCCAAGGCGTCGTTGTTCACCCCCGAGCGCGCCGCCCTGGCGGTCGTCAATGCAGACGACTCGTGGGGCCGTCGACTTCTGGGGCGTTCCGGCCTCCAGACGGTGGGGTACTCGATGGCCGAGGTGAGCGACATCGAGAGCGTCCCGACGCGCACGTCGTTCCGGTGGCGCACCCATCGCGTCGACGTCGCCCTGGCGGGCTCGTTCCATGTGGCCAACGCCCTGGCCGCCGCCACCACGGCGGCAGCGCTGGGGGTGCCCGAGGACGTGATCGTGGCCGGCCTCCAAGGCGCCGCCCCGGTGCCCGGGCGCTTCGAGGTGGTCGTCGCCGAAGCCCCGTTCACCGCCGTGGTGGACTATGCCCACACCCCCGCCGGGCTGCAGGTCCTTCTCGACAGCGCCCGGGTCCTGGCGGGCCGGCACCGGGTCCTGTGTGTGTTCGGGTGTGGAGGGGACCGTGACCGCGCCAAGCGACCGGCCATGGGCGCCATCGCCGCGTCCAGCGCCGATGTTGCGGTGCTCACGTCGGACAATCCCCGGGGCGAGGACCCCGACGCCATCATCGACGAGGTTCTCGCCGGCGTGCCGGCGGGGTCGGACGTGATCGTGCGACGCGACCGGGGCGAGGCCATCGCCCTGGCGGTCGACATGGCCGATGCCGGCGACGTGGTGGTGGTGGCGGGGAAGGGCCACGAGCGCGACATCGAGATCGGCACCACGAGCACGCCGTTCGACGACCGGCTAGTGGTGGCGGCGGCGGTGGCCAGACGCCGCCGGCGTGGGCCGGCGGGCAGCGGGGAACGTCCGTGATCAGTCTCATGACCTCGGGTGGCATCGCCCTGTGGGCTGCCGCGCTCGGGACACCGATCCTCATCCGGTGGCTGGCGCGCAAGCGGATCGGACAGCAGATCCGCGAGGACGGCCCGTTCATGCACCTGGCCAAGGCAGGCACCCCGACGATGGGTGGCATGGCCCTGGTGGCCGCGGCGATCGTGGGGTACCTGATGGGTCACGCCGGCACCCACGTCGCGTTCAGCCGTCCCGGGATCCTCGTGATCGGGGTAACGGGGTGCGCGGCCGTGGTGGGGTTCGTCGACGACTGGATCAAGGTCCGCCACCGCCGCAGCCTGGGCCTCAACAAAAGAGGCAAGTTCGCCGCCCAGGTCGCCATCGCCGTGGCCTTCGCCCTTCTGGCCGAGCACTGGGCCGGTGTGAACACCCATCTGTCGTTCACTCGGTGGAACTCCCTGGGGATCGATCTGGGGCAGGTGGGATGGATCGTGTGGGCGGTGGTGATCATGGTGGGCACCGCCAACGCCGTGAACCTGACCGACGGCCTCGACGGTCTGGCCTCGGGCTCGGCCACCTTCTGTTTCGCCTGCCTGGCGGTGATCGGGTACTGGCAGTTCCGCCACTATTCGCTGTACAACGTGGCCTCGGCCCTGGACCTGGCCCTGGCCTCGGTCGCCCTGGCCGGCGCCTGTCTCGGCTTCTTGTGGTGGAACGCCGCCCCGGCCCGGATCTTCATGGGCGACACCGGGTCCTTGGCCATCGGCTCGGGCCTGGCCGCGCTGTGCCTGCAGATGAACCTCCAGCTCCTGCTGCCCGTGATCGGCGGGCTGTTCGTCATCGTGACGCTGTCGGTGGTCATCCAGGTCGTGAGCTTCCGCGTCTTCGGTCGCCGGGTGTTCCGCATGGCGCCGCTCCATCACCATTTCGAGCTGGTGGGCTGGCCCGAGACCACCGTCATCGTGCGCTTCTGGATCGCCGGGGGGCTGTTCGCCGCGCTCGGGCTCGGCGTGTTCTACGCCGACTTCCTGTCGGCCACGGGGCTGCATTGAGCTCGACGGTGCCGTCCCGGCGCGTGCTCGTCTACGGCCTCGGTGTGAGCGGACTGGCCACCGCGGCCCAGCTCCTGTCGGAGGGGGCCGACGTGGTCGCCGTCGACGACGACGCCGGCGAACGCACGCGTCAGCGTGCCGCAAAGCTCGGCATCGGGTTGGTGGCGGCGCCGGACAGAGGGGCGCTGGGCGCACTGGTGGGCAGTGTCGACGAGGTCGTGGTGAGCCCCGGGGTTCCCGCCTGTCACATGGTCTTCTCCCTCGGAGCCGGCGTCCCCATCATCGGCGAGGTCGAGCTGGCGTGGCGACGGGCGCGCTGTCCGATCGTGGCGGTCACGGGCACCAACGGCAAGACCACGGTGACCACGTTGGTGCACGCCATGCTCGAGGCGTCGGGCCTCAGGGCGGTGGCGGCAGGGAACATCGGGCTGCCCTTGCTCGAGGCCGTGGGCAGTGACGCCGAGGTCATCGTGGCCGAGGTGTCCTCCTTCCAGTTGGCGCTCACGACCTCGTTCCGTCCCGCCGTGGGGGCCTGGTTGAACTTCTCGGCTGACCACCTCGATTGGCACGCCACCGTCGACGACTACCGCGACGCCAAGGCCCGGCTGTGGGCCAACAGCGGACCGGGCGACGTGGCCGTGGTGAACGCCGAGGACCCGGTGGTCAGCGCGGCGGGGGCGGTGGCCCGAGCTCGGGGGGCGGCCCTGCGCACGTTCGGCCTGCATTCGGGGGACTTCACCGTGCGCGCCGGCGAGCTCGTGGGCCCCGACGGCGTACGGGTGGGGCGGGTGGCCGAGCTCGCCCGGTCTATGCCCCACGACGTGATCGACGCGCTGTGCGCCACGGCGACGGCCCTGGCCTCGGGGGCCAGCCCCGACGGCTGTGCCCGGGCGCTGGCGGCGTTCGGTGGGCTCCCCCACCGGGTCGAGCTGGTAGGCGAGGCTAACGGGGTGCGGTTCTACGACGACTCCAAGGCGACCACGCCCGGTGCCGTGTTCGCCGCCGTCGAGGGGTGCGCCCCGGCCGTGCTGATCGCGGGGGGCCGGAACAAGGGACTGGACCTCTCGGTCCTGGTCAGGGCGGCGCCCGGGCTCCGTGGGGTGGTGGCCATCGGCGAGGCCGCCGGGGAGATCGAGGCGGCGTTCGTGCCCACCGTCCCGGTGACACGGGCCCTGTCCATGGACGCCGCCGTGGAGGCGGCGGCGGCGATGGCCGGCCCCGGCGACTCGGTGCTGCTGTCGCCCGCCTGCGCATCGTTCGACTGGTACCGGTCCTACGCTGAGCGGGGCGACGACTTCGCCCGCTGCGTCCGGGCCCGGCCCGGCTTCGTCGACCCCGCCCGAGGACCGTCGCGTTGAGCGCCGGCGCGACCCCGGCCCCGGCGCCGCGTCCTCGTCGCGACGAGCAGCCCCCCGACCACCTGCGACTGGTCGAGGGCCCCGACGCCCGGCTCAAGGCTCCGTCGCTTCGCATCAAGCGGGGCGCGGCGCTGTCCACGCGCACCGCCATCCTCGCTGTGGTCATCGCGCTGTGCGGCATCGGGTTGGTGATGGTCCTCTCGGCGTCGGCCTATACGTCGCTCGTGTACTACGGGTCGGTGTGGACGATCTTCGAGCGCCAGGTCCTGTGGATGGGGCTCGGCGCCATCGCCTTCGTCGGCACCATGCGCATCCGCTACGACCGCTGGCGTCGCCTTCGGGTGGTGCTCCCACTGGCCACGCTCCTGCTCCTCGTGGTCGTCCTCGTGCCCGGCATCGGCGTGGTGGCCGGCGGTTCGAGCCGGTGGATCGGCTTCGGCCCCTTGCGCATCCAGCCGTCGGAGCTCATGAAGCTGTCGATGGCGGTGTTCGCCGCCGATCTCCTGGCCCGGCGCGCCGATCGCCTGGAGAGGACTCGGGCTGTGGTGGCCCCCCTGCTGGGCCTGTTGACGGTGTCGGGCCTGCTGGTGCTGAAGCAACCCGACATGGGCACGGCCTTGGTGCTGGCCTTCATCACCTTCTCGACGCTGTATGCCGGTGGTGTCCCGCTTCGGCCCGTGCTCAAGGCACTCGGCGTGACCGCCGCCATCGGCCTCATCGTGGGCCTGGCCGAGCCCTATCGCCGGGCCCGGCTCCTGTCGTTCCTCGATCCCTTCGCCCATGCCAAGGGGTCGGGGTACCAGGTCGTGCAGTCGCTGGTCGGGCTGGGCTCGGGCCACCTCTACGGGCTCGGCCTCGGGGGTGGACGAGAGAAATGGGGCCTGCTGCCCAATGCCCACACCGACTTCATCTTCTCGGTGATCGGCGAGGAGGGGGGCTTGGTGGGCACGCTCATCGTGCTCTGTCTCTTCGGCGCGCTGGCGTGGTTCGGGCTGCGCGCCGCCGACCGGGCACCCGACCGCTTCGGGGGGTTGCTCGCCGTCGCCGCCACCTGCTGGATCACGAGCCAGGCGGTGATCAACATTGGGGCGGTCATCGGCGTGCTGCCGGTCACCGGGATCCCTCTGCCGTTCATCTCCTTCGGGGGCTCCTCGCTCGTCATCACCCTGGTGGCGGCGGGCATCCTGGTCAACGTGGCGTCGCACGAGAGACCGGCGGGCCTGACGGGCACCAATGTCCCGACGGGTTCGCGCCGCGCCGTCCCCACGGCCACCGACACACCGCGTCGCCGCGCCCGAGGGTGAGTACCCGGCGCTATGCGCTGGTGGCGGGGGGAGGTACCGGAGGCCATCTCGTTCCCGCCCTGGCCGTGGCCCGCGCCCTGGGCGAAGGACTCGGCCCCGACGCCGTCGAGCTGGTGGGGGCCCGGCGGGGTCTCGACGCCACGCTGTTGTCGGGGGAGGGGATCCCGGTGACGCTGCTGCCGGGTCGGGGCATCTCCCGACGGCGCGACGCCGGCGCGCTGTGGGCCAACGTGGGAGCCGTGATGGGTCTGGCCGGCGCGCTCATCGGTGCCCTTGTCGTGGTGATCCGGCGCCGGCCCTCGGTGGTGGTGGCCATGGGCGGGTACGCGTGCGTGCCCGCCGCCCTGGCGGCCGCGGCCTTGGGCGTGCCGGTGGTGCTGGTGAACGTGGACGCCGTGCCCGGGGCGGCCAATCGGCTGGTGGGGCGCTTCGCCCGGGCTGCCGCGGTGGCGTTCGACGGCACGGCCCTGCCGCGCGCCGTGGTGACCGGCGCCCCGGTGCGGGCGGCCATCGTGCACAGCGCCCATCCCGACGCGCCCGCCCGCCGCCGGGCGCGGGCCGCGTTGGGGTTGCCCCACGACGGCGTGGTGGTGGGCGCCGTGGGAGGGTCGTTGGGGTCGCAGAAGGTCAACGAGGCGGTCATCGGGCTCGCCGCGCTGTGGGCGCCACGGCGCGAGGTGGCGCTCTACCACGTGGTGGGTCGGCGCGACTGGGCGTGGGCACTCCAGGCGTCGCCGGAGCTCGGCGAGGACGGGCTTCGCTATATCCAGGTGCCCTACGAGCAGCACATGGAGCTGTTCTACCAAGCAGCCGACATCGTGGTGGCACGGGCGGGAGCCAACACCGTGGCGGAGCTGGCCGTGGTGGGGGTCCCGGCCATCTTGGTGCCCCTGCCCGGCGCGCCCGGAGACCATCAGCGCGCCAACGCCGACGTTCTCGAACGCGCCGGGGCGGCCGTGGTGCTCCCCGACTCGCAGTGCTGCGCCGAGCGCTTGGCGCTCGAGATCGACGCCCTGACGTCGAACCCCGACCGTCTCCGAGCCATGCGGGTCGGGGCCGCCACGGTGGGCCGCCCCGACGCCGTGTCGGCGGTGGTGGCCCTGGTGCGCGCCCACGCCCGCCCCCGGCGCGCCGAGCCCCGGTCGGCGCATGCCCTCTGAGCACCGGGCTGCGGACGGGCCCCCGGGCGAGCGCACGGGCCTGGACCTTTCTTCCCCCCGGCGCGTGCACGTGGTGGGGGCGGGAGGCGCCGGGATGAGCGCCATCGCCTCGGTGCTCAGTGCCATGGGCCACGTCGTCACCGGCAGCGACCTCAAGAGCTCGCCCACCCTCGAGCGCCTGGCCGCCAGCGGGGTGAGGGTGTTCGTGGGCCACGACGCCGCCCGCGTGGCGGGGGCCGAGATCGTGGCGCTGTCCACGGCCATCCCCGAGACGAATCCCGAGGTGGTCGAGGCTCGGCGCCGGGGTTTGGCCGTGATCAGCCGAGCCCAAGCCCTGGCCGCCATCGCCTCCTGCCGGCGCTGCATCGCGGTGTCGGGGACCCACGGCAAGACCACGACCACGTCGATGCTGGCGCTGATCCTGATCGAGGCGGGGGTGCGCCCGAGCTTTCTCATCGGCGGTGACGTCAACGAGATCGGCACCAACGCGGTGTGGGACAGCGGCGAGTGGCTGGTCCTCGAGGCCGACGAGAGCGACGGCACCTTCTTGGAGCTCGCCCCGGAGATCGCCGTGGTGACCAACATCGAGCCCGACCATCTCGACTACTACGGAGACTTCGACCACATCGTCGACGCCTTCGACCGCTACCTGGCGTCGGCGCGGGCCGGAGCCGTGGTGGGCGCCGACGACTTCGAGGCGGCCCGCCTGGGGACCCGCTACGGGGCCGACCTCGTCGGGACGGCTCCCGGTGCCACCTACCGCATCGAGGACCTCGAGACGGGAAACGGCGTGTCGTTCGCGCTGCGGTGGCGCGGCGAGGTTCTCGGCCGGGTGGCGCTACCGGTGACCGGGGCCAACATCGCCCGCAACGCCGCCGTCGCCGTGGCGGCGTCGATGAAGGTCGGTGTGGCCTTCGAGGCCGCCCAGCGCGCCCTGGCGCGCTTTGCCGGCGTGGCCCGCCGCTTCGAGGCGCGCGGCGAAGTACAGGGCGTGCGCTTCGTCGACGACTACGCCCATCTCCCCACCGAGGTGGCGGCGGTGATCGAGGCCGCGCTCGGCACCGCACCGACACGCCTCGTCGTGGTGTTCCAACCGCACCGCTTCAGCCGGATCGCCGCCCTCGGTGAGCAGTTCGCCCACGCCTTCTCCGGAGCCGACGTGGTGATCATCACCGACGTGTTCCCCGCCGGGGAGACCCCGCTTCCCGGGGTGACCGGAAGGGTCGTGGCCGACGCCGTGCGGCGCGCCCACCCGTCGCTCGACGTGACCTACGTGCCCGGACGGGCCGAGCTGCGTTCCCACGTGGCCGGCCTGCTCGTGGCGGGGGACCTCTGCCTGACCCTGGGGGCGGGGGACCTGACGTCGCTCCCCGACGAGCTCCAGGCGACTACCCCGTGGTGAGCCCCGCCGCCGACGCCGCCGGCCGGGGTGGGGTGCTCGACGCCGTGGCCGACGCCTTGGGGGCGCGCGCCACGCGCCACGCCCCTCTGGGGCCACGCACCACCTACCGGGTCGGGGGTCGGGCGGGAGTCCTGGTCGAGGCGCACGCCGAGGACGATCTCGTGGCCGTGCACCACGCGCTGGCCTCGGTGGGCGCTTCGGTGCCGTTGCTCGTGTTGGGTGAGGGGTCGAACCTCCTCGTCGCCGACGCCGGTTTCCCCGGGTTGGTGGTGCGCCTCGGTGAGGGCTTCGACTGGGTCGAGATCAGCTCGTCGGGAGTCCGGGCGGGGGCGGGGGCCAAGCTTCCTGTCGTCGCCCGGCGCACCGCCGCCGCCGGCTTGCACGGCCTGGAGTGGGGAGTGGGGGTTCCCGGATCGGTGGGCGGCGCCCTCAAGATGAACGCCGGCGGCCACGGATCGGACGTCGCCGCCGTGCTGGTGCGGCACCGCCGCTTCGACCTCGTCACCGGCGCCGGCGTCGACGCGGGCCCGGCGCCGTTGGCGCTCGGCTACCGGAGCTCGTCACTGCAGGCGGGCGACGTGGTGGTGTGGGCCGAGTTCTCGCTGCGGCCGGGAGACCGCGCCCGGGCCGAGGAGACGGTGGCCGAGGTCGTGCGCTGGCGCCGGGAGAACCAGCCGGGTGGGTCCAACGCCGGTTCGGTGTTCGTGAACCCGACCGGCGACTCGGCCGGGCGGCTGGTGGAGGCGGCGGGCCTGAAGGGGCTGCGGATGGGCACCGCCCAGGTGTCTCCCAAGCACGCCAACTTCATCCAGGCCGACGCCGGCGGGTCCGCCGACGACGTGTGGCGCCTGATACGCCACGTCCGGGCCGAGGTCCTGGGACGGACCGGGGTGGCTCTGGTCCCCGAGGTCCGCATGGTCGGGTTCCCCGACGACGACGACGGACAACCCTCGACCTCTAGTGGAGGTCGAGGGTTGTGACGAGCTCGGTGCCCCCGCGGCCGGCGCCGGCCGGGTCGGACACAGGGGACGAACCCGGTGTGGTCGTCCATCCCCGGGTGTGGCAACGCCGGGTGGCGGTGCTGCGCGACCAGGGCCGTCGCCGCCTTCGCTGGGTCGTGGGCGGGGTCGCCGTGTTGGTGGCGCTGTGCGTGGCGCTGCTCGTGCTGCACACGCCGCTGTTGGACGTGCGCCACGCAACGGTGCGCGGGGCCCGGCACACTGGCGTCGACGCGGTGTTGGAGGCGGCGGGGCTCGTCGACCACCCGCCGCTCATCGACGTGGACCCCCGTGCCGCCGCCGCCCGGGTGGAGAGCCTGCCGTGGGTGGCCCACGCCGTGGTGGTGCGGCAATGGCCCGACGCCGTGAGCGTGATCGTGACCGAGCGTGTCGCCTTGGCGTCGGTGGCCCGCCCCGGCGGGGGTGTGGCCCTGGTGGACGCCTCGGGACGCGTCCTCGCCTGGCAGGGCGCGGCGACATCGGGTCTGGTGGTGGTGGCCCCCGTCAGCCCCGGTCGTCCCGGCACCGTTCTCGGCCGGGCCGCCCGGCCCGCGCTGGAAGTGGCCGCCGCCCTGCCGGAGTCGTTCTCGCCTCGGGTCCGGCAGGTGGCCGTGAACGCCCGGGGAGCGGTGACGTTGGACCTCGGCGGCGGAGTGGGGGCGGTGTTGGGCTCGACCCAGGAGTTGCCGGCCAAGCTGTCGTCGCTAGCGAGCGTGCTCGCCGGGGCCCAGGTGTCGGCGCCGGCGGTGATCGACGTGACGGACCCGGCCGAGCCGGCCGTGGGGCCACCACCGCCGTCGCGACCCCAGCCAAGAGGCCGGTGACCTGGGTTTGGGCACGGCGAGTGGCCATTGGCCTTCTTGACCGGTTCGCGGTGCCGCCGTATCGTGAGGGCACCTCGGTAGGCCCCGGAACGCATCCCAATGAAGCTGTGGTCGAGGGTGAGGTCACCTGGTGCTCGGAGCCTGTGCAGCCCGACA
>Ga0209415_10013525_pt1 | contig 13443 bp, 23 predicted proteins | sample PeaSoiSIISIP2007_FD_187696 | JGI IMG/M metagenome (GOLD analysis project Ga0209415, IMG submission 187696) | Peat soil microbial communities from Weissenstadt, Germany - SII-SIP-2007 (SPAdes) (version 2) | ecosystem: Environmental > Terrestrial > Soil > Wetlands > Peat | place: Germany... | reverse complement strand
TCATGGGCCAGCAGGACGGCAAGTGGAAGATCATCGACTGACCCGTTCAAGGGTGATGCACCCGCGCCGATAGGCTTACCTCTAGGCCCTCGGCCGCCCTCTTTCCGCTGCTCAACCCGATCGGTGCCCGCCGTGCTGCCCCGCCACGACATCCTCATCGCTGCCATCTTCATCCCCTACATGGGTCTCATGATCACCCTGGCCGTGTTCATCTACCGCACCGGCCGCCCCCGCGACCGCAGCGCCGGCGAGGACGAGGACGAGGACCGCGACCGGGAGCCTGACCTGCCGCTGGCGGCGTGATGCGCGCCATGTTGGCACCACGTGCACCAATGGCCCATCATGGCCGCATGAGCGCGCGGGACTACTGGGACGACGGGGAAGAGGGCACTACGCCGTGCGCGTGCGCCCGGCAGTGCGCCGAACGGGACTACCAGGGGAACCCGGGCCGTGGCCCCCGCGCGTTCTGCGTCACCGACCACTCCTACATCGGCGCGGCGATCCGGGGCCTCCCGCAGGCGTACGCCGAGTTGCGCCTGCGCCTGGTGAAGTCGGGCCAGCAAGAGGAGCGCGTCTCCGGCTCCCGGGAGGCGCCCGTCCCGGTTGACCTGGACACTGAGGCGTTCATGCGGCATGTCGTGCTGGTCGCCCTGACGTGGGAGGAGATCGTACGGGCGGCGGCCAGCCTGTCGAACCCGGACCTGTGCCCGTCCTGCGAGGGCGACGGGCTGCTGGACGGCCGCGACTGCCGGACCTGCCGGGGTGACGGGGTGATCCGGGCAAGGGGCGGGGCGTCCCTCCAGCGGGCCTGCGACCTGCTCGGCGGCAAGGACCGCGGCCGGCCCGGCTTCCTCGATGCGCTCCTGTCGCTGGAGCCCGTCGAGGTCACGCGCCCGGTAGCCGGGTCGAAGCGGCTGGCGGAACTGAAGCCGGGCACGTCTGTCCGGATCGACTCATCGGGCGATGCGTGGATACAGGGGGAGATGTCCGGCACCGACGCCGGGCTGGAGTTCCTGCGGCTGCACGGCCGGGCGCGCGGGATGCTCGGCCTGTCCCGCCAGCGGAGGCGCATCACCGAAGTCCCGTGCGACGGCTGCCGCGGGAAGACCCTCGTCCAGTCCGAGGCGAAGGCCGGCGGATGGGAGCCTGTCGTGCGCTGCACCGCCTGCCCGATGGCCTACACCGGCGCGAGCTATGACCTGCTCCTGGGCCGGGTCTACAGCACTCAGCTAGAAGAGTTGGAGAAGCATCGCAAGGCCGGCTAATCCGGTAGAATATCCGTACGAAATGTTGCCGCAAGAAGGTGTGAGTTCTGCCTTCAAGGGAGTTTCCTGGGATCGGGTGAATAGGCGCTGGCTAGTAGTCATCTCCTGTAATCGCAAGCAGCGTCACGTAGGCCGTTTTGACTCCGAGGAGGCAGCGGCCCGCGCCTACGATGCCGCCGCCGCCGAGCTATTCGGTGAGTTCGCGTATCTCAACTTCCCCGATAGTGCCGCCGCGTGACTTGCCAGGGGGCATGGTCGCGTGAGACGCTAGCGCCAGCCGTTCACCATGCCCGCAAGCAGCCCCGCTGCCTGCGGGTTCTTTTCATGTCAGCGGCGGGGGTGGTCATGCCGCCCCGCCTCACGCTGGAGCCGGACGATCTCGTCACCCCGGCGCAGTTCGGCCGCATCACCGGCGTCCCCGCCTCCACCGTCCGGACGTGGATCGAGCGCAGCCCGGCCATCATCGGCCGCAAGATCGAGCCCCTCGGCACCCTGGGCCGCTGGCCGGCCTACGACTACAACGACCTCGCCGCAGTCGACGCCGCCATGCGCCGCAAGCGCGAGGCCCGGCAGGCAGCATGACCCCGGAGGAACGATGACCCCAGCTAAGGCCTCGATGGTCCTGACCTTCGCCGACCCCCGGCACAACGGGGGCGATGACACCGCCGCGGCCGTGGTCACCCGCGTACACGGGGACGGCCTGGTGAACCTCTGCGTGCTCCACGACGGCCCCTCAGTCCCTCCGCCGCACCGGTTCGACAGGCTGTCATCGGTGCCGTTCTACGCCTCCCGCGAGGAGGCCGCGGCCGCGCACGAGCAGGCGTGGGGTCACATCGAGCACCCGGTGCCCCCGTTCGCGGCGTTCCCCGCCTGACCGGACACCAGCGGAGAGGATGCCCGTGACAGCAGAGAACCGCGTCCTCGCCCTGGACTGGGCCCGCAAGGATGTAGTCCCGCAAGGGGGACTGCCGCCGGAGCGCGCCGTCGATGTGACCACCGTCGCCGACGTGTACTACTGGTGGCTTGACGGCCCGGTCTTCCTCGTCCTCATCACCGACCCCGTTACGTACGACCAGGCTGCGCCGGAAGGTCCGGGCACGCCGACCATCATGAAAGGATCAGCCGTGCAGCTCACCGACCTTCAGCAGTTCACCCTCACCGTGGCCGAGCAGGACTCCAAGGGGCAGCCGGTCTCCGGCGACAGTCTCGCCTGGTCCGTCGACCAGCCCTCGGTCATCGCCATCACGCCGTCCGCGGACGGTTACTCCTGCCTGTGCGTCGCCGGAGTCGACGGGGTGGCGAACGTCACCGTCACCGACAACACCGTCACGCCGCCGCTGACGGGCACCGACTCGATCACCGTCGTGTCGTCCGCGGCCACGTCGATCGTGCTGGCCGAGGGTGCGGCCGAGGACCAGCCGGCGCCGGCCGCCTGACCTGGACGCGGGCAGCGAAGGGGGGCCGGGCGTGAGGATATGCGCTACCTGCCGCGAGCCCTGGCCTGCCGACTGCATCTGTGACGATGACGAGCCGGAGCCAGGCGGTGCTCAGGACGGCAGCGAGGAAGAGGAGCCAGCGTGAGCGCGCCCTGGAAGTGCCCCGAGTGCCGCGCCTGGGTAGCCCCGCACGTCACGGAGCACCGCTGCGACCCGCCAGCGGCCATGGCCCGCGTGACGTCGATCAGCCCTCCCGGCACCGGGGGCACCTTCGCGGTGTCGGCCGTCCCGGAGGGGACCACGATCACGTACAACATCACCGGCACCGTGATGAGCGACGCGGACCTGGCTGCCGCCGTGCGCCGGGCGACACTGGGGTATGCGAGTCACAACTGGGCCGGTGGCCGCGTGGCCTGACCTGCTATAATACGGTCATGTGCGACTTCTGCACGGCAGCCGGGACAGTCTGCTCGGGCTGCGGCTCCCCGCTCGATGAGATCGGCATGTGCTCGCGTGACTGCGGGCGGCAGGGCGGAACGCAGCCGCCCGGACTTGAGTTCCTCGGCAACTACCTCGGCCCGGCTTTCCCGCCCGAGCCGGGACCGCCCTACGTCCACACCTTCAAGTCCCCCGAGCCGGTCGGCTGGGACGATGACGGCAACCCTCTCTACCCGGAGCCGGGACCGTCGTACACGCTGACGAAGCGCCCGGTAGCTGACGTGGTGCGCGAGGCCGGATTCGGGCCGGTGCCGGGACGGATCGAGGTCACGGCCGAGTTCTGCCAGTGCCCTGCCTGCCGGGCGGAACGGTGCGAGCCGTGAGCGGCCCCCTGTACTCGTACGACCCCGCTACCTCCGGGCCGGGGGGCGGTCCCGGCAGCATGGTAATGTCGGTCGCCTGCGCAGAGGGACGCCACGGCGAGTGCGATGCATGGTTCCGCTGCGACTGCGCGGAGCACCGGCCGCCCCTCCTCGCGATACTGAGGACTGCCGCAGAACGCCCCTCTTCCTCGCTGCCTGATGGCGCGTACTGGATAGAGAACTGAGGCCGATGGCTGACGTAACCGTGGTCATCCAGACCCAGGTCGGCGAGCCCGAGACGGGCCTGTGGTGCGACAGGTGCCTGCTCCCCTCGGCCGTAGCGGTCCCGGTCATCTCGGCCTGCGGGAACCGCATCCTCCTGGTGGCGGTGTACCGGCGGTGCCTGGACTGCGGGGCGGGCGATGCAGATTTATGGTGATCTGGGTCTCATCCGGCCCCGTAGCCGTTCGCCCGCAGCCAGTAGTTCGCGCAGTCGAAGCTGCACAAGCACCGGCCACCCGTACCGTTCGGCGCGGTCTCGCACGCCCGGTGCCCGAGCGCGATCTGCCGGGCCTCTTCCGGCCCGTCGACCCGGTAGTCCTTCATCTGCCCCGGCATCGCGGCCATGGGCGGCCCGCTCTCGGGAACGTTGAGGTCATAGCGCGCGGGGCGCTTGCGAAACCAGCTCATGTGCCAATTCTCCCTCGCCGCGATCTTTCCCGCCCCTTACTTCCCCGGAGATCCTGACGCCGGATCACGCGGGCTCCTGGGTGCCGAGCGACTCGCCGATAGCGATGGCCAGCGCGAGCCGGTCCACCCAGTACGTGTAGCTGTAAACGGTGGTCTGCGCCAGCCGCATCGCCTCCTCGTGGATGCCGAGCCGCTCGGCAAGCTCCCTCTTCGCGGCTATCTCGGCGGCCATCGCTACGGCGCGCGGGAATAGCCACCCGATGACTGCGGGATGGATGACGGGCCGCTCCTCTTCGCCGCGATCTTCCCGCCCGCTCACTTCGCAGCCTCCCTGAGCAGGGAAAACAGGGTACGGGTGAGGCTGCGCCGGGCCAGCCTGGTGCCGAGGGGGACCGGGCCGCGCTGCGCTGCTTGATAGTCGCCGAGCGTTCTGGACAGCAGGTAGGAATCCCGCCTGACCTGCTCGATACCTGACCGCCTGCGTGCCATGGCTAGCCTCCTCGCTTGTACCCGACCGCCTGCTGGCAGTCGGGGCAGATTCCCTTGGTCATGCGCATGTTCCGGTGGGTGCAGTTCTTCCCGGCCGACTGCGGTTGCTCGTCCTCGGCAGCGACGAAGCGGGCAGCCGGGGCGGTGGCCTCGCGGCGCTGACGCGCCCGTGGTGGTGATACGGGACTGCCGCCTTGGTGCTTAGCACGGTACTCGCCCAGCGCCTCCGTGAGGATGGTGCTTAGCTTCACGCCGCGCCGTGCAGCCTCCTCGCGAGCCCATGCCGAATCCCCGGCTGGAGGGTTCCAGCCGAGGAACGGGTTGTTGTGGACGCCTCTAGGCACTGCGGCTGGCCTCGAATGCGGCCTTGCCGGCCCAGCACGTGTCCATGTCGTGCCGCGAGTCGTGGTGCCAGCCCCCGGAGCGCTCCCAGTAGTTGCCGGCGAGGATGCAGTGCGCGGGCCGCGCGCAGTCGGGGCACTGACCCGCGATAGTGAGGGCGGTCGCCTCTATCCAGCCCGCGGCCGGAATCCCGGGTTCGGTGCCGACATCGCCCGCGTACCAGATTACCCACACGTCCCCGGTGTCCGCCCGGCGGTAGTCGCCTCGCTTGTTCGGCGTGACGGCGCCTTTCCAGTCGGCCAGCACCGGGTTGGCGTGGCCCACAATGGTGCCGGGCACCAGGCGGCGCACTGCCGCGCGTACCTGCTCGGGAGTGCTGATGGGCATGGTCCCCTCCTTGTCGCTGCGTTACTGAGCCAGGGAGTCCCTCTAGGGCCGTCGCGCTTTGCGGCTTACCCGGTCCCGCCTCCCCGGTGCTTAGCACTCTACTCGGGTGCTTAGCACTCGTCAAGCGCTTCCCGGAGCCTGGTGCAAGACCTGCGGGCACGCCGGGACCTGACCCCGCGCGAACCCTGCCGAGGCGGTGACCGGATGCCCCGCCGCACGAACACCATGACCGCGCGAACAAACCGGGCCGGAAACGGCCGCTACACCCGCAGCATCAAGACCGCCGAGCGTGACGCCAAGGCCGCCGAGCTCCGCTCCCAGGGCTGCAGCCTGGACCGCATCGCCGCCGAACTCGGCTACGCCTCCCGAGGCCACGTCCACGACGCCCTCGGGCGCGCCTTCGCCGCCATCCCCTACGAGGGAGCCGAGCAGGCCCGCGCCCTGGACCTGCTGCGAATCGACCGGCTGATCGAGTGGAACTGGCGCGTCATGCTCACCCCGCACCTGGCCCACTCCAACGGCAAAGTGGTCCGGCAGGTCACCGGCTACGAGCGCGAAGCTGACGGGACGATCATGCGGGACGCCGACGGCAAGCCCGCGTACACCTTCGCGGACGTGGCAGACGATGCGCCCGGCCAGGCGTCGGCGCGGGAAATCCGGGCACTGGTCGAGACCCGCGGGAAGATCATCGGCTACGTCGCTCCGGTCAAGTCCCGCGTTGAGGTAATCACCGAGGACGTGTTCGACGCGACCCTCGCGGACCTGGAGGCGCAGGTTGCCGCGAACGATGCCGCAGCTGCTCGTTCCGCCGGAGAAGCTAGCACGGTACCGGGAGCTTAAGGACCGCCTGCGCACCCAGGAAGCCGAGCGCCTCAAGAGCCTCGACGTCTTCTCGCTGATCGGCTACGAGCCGAACTGCCTGCCCCGCAACGAGGTCCGCAAGCGGGCCGCGGAACGGCTGGGCATCCCCGATGCGTTTGACCCGGCCGTCACCGGGGCCTGCGCGCCCGATCTCCCGCCGCCGTGCGGCCAGTGCCCGCAGGAACGCTTCCACGCGGCCACCGAAGATGCGGTCTTGTACGGCGGGGCCAGCGGCGGCGGCAAGTCGTACGCCATCACGGCCGAGGGAATCCGCTGCTGCGTCCGGCATCCCGGCCTGCGCGTGCTGCTGGTCCGCCGTTCCTACGACGAGTTGGAAGAGTCGATCTTCCCGGCGCTGCGCAAGTTCGGGATGGCCGGGGCGGTCGGCGGCAAGTGGAACGGCACGACCCGCGAGCTGAACTTCACCAACGGCAGCGTGTTCCGGTTCCGCTACCTGGAGACGACCGAGGACGCCTCCCGCCGGCAGGGCGGCGAGTATCAGCTCCTCCTCGTTGATGAGATGACCCTGATGGCACCAGGCGTCGTGGACATCCTCCGCTATGAGCGGCTGCGCGCCTCGGGCGGCCTCCCCGTGCTCGGCCTGCGCGCGACCACCAACCCCGGCGGGGCATCGCACGGCCAGGTCCGCGACGAGTTCATCGACGCCACCGACCACGGCACGAAAGTCATCACCGACGACCACGGGCTGACGGTCAGGTTCATCCAGGCGAAGGCGACCGACAACGCCCACCTGGACGCGGGGCACCGTGCCCGCCTCGACGCGATCCCTGACCCGGCGCGCAGGGCGGCGATGCGGGACGGCGACTGGGACCAGTGGTCGGGGATGATCTTCAAGCAGTACCGCTGGGACCGGCACACTATGGAGCCCATCGGGGTGCCGCTGTCGTGGACGAGGTACAACGGCATCGACTGGGGCTTCGCCAAGCCCTGGGCGGTCCTGTACGGCGCCGTTGACCCGGACGGCCGCGTGTGGATCTACCGCGAGATTTACGAGGTGCAGGTCGGCGAGGCCGAGCAGGCGAAGCGGATCCTTGAATCCGAGGCTGAAGACGAGCACATCGCCGTCCGGTACGCCGATGACAGCATGTGGGACCTGGAAGGCGACGCCCTCCCGAAGGCTCAGGTCTATGCGGAGAACGGCGTTTACCTGACCAAGGCGGGCAAAGGCCCCGGCTCGCGGGTCACCGGCTGGCAGCGGATCCACTCGTACATGGCCGAGGGTCCGGCGTGCCCGCATCACCGGGCGAACGGCTGGGAAACCTGCCCGATGATCCACATCTTCCGCACCTGCGAGAAGACGATCTTTGAGTTGAAGAACCTGCCCTACGCGCGCACCGGCAACCCGGAGGACGCAGACACCAAGGCGCACGACCACGCCATGGACGCGCTCCGCTACCTCCTGGTGAACCTCGGCGGCGGCCCGTCCTGGCCCGACATCCCCCCGCCGCAAGAGCCAGCGTTCCCCGGTGCCGAGGCCCTGGAGTCCCGCGGCCCGTTCGCCTGGCGCCCCGGCGAGGACGCCCCGGAGCGCGACCCGCGCCAGGGTGCCGTACAGAAATCCCCCTGGGCCTGACCTGACCGCAGCCGGGAGGGCGACGTGAACCTGCCCGGCTGGATCCCCCCCGCGTTCCGCCGGGACGTCGCCGAGAAGAAGGCGCAGGCCGCGGTAGTGGCGCAGTCCGGCCCGCAGCGCGCCCTTCCGGCCCGCACGGGTTTCGTGCCGGGGATTCCCCAGTCCGGGATAGACGAGCACTACCAGGCGATGGGGGCGTCAACCGGGTCGGACCGGTCGACGCTCATGCAGGAGTTGTACGACTGCTACGTCGCGGTGCAGCCGGCGTGGACTTCCGTGCAGGCCATCGCCCGCACCATCACCGCCGGGGGCCTGTACACCGACTGGGATGCCGACACGGGGGAAGGCGAGGAAGCCCCGGCCAAGCCGCCCCCGGTGGTGGCGCTGGAGCGGTTCTACGCGTTCTGCAACCCCGACCAGGACATCAGGCAAGTCCTGCGGAACTTCATCGCCGCGCTGACCGTGTTCGGCGACGGGCTGCTCGAGCTGGTCTGGGACGGCCCGACCCCGGTGGCCCTGTACAACCTGGACGTGCCGACGACCTACCCGAAGGCTGACGAGCACGGGCAGATCGAGAAGTGGATACAGGTCACCGACACGGGCCAGCGGGCCGAGTTCGAGCCCCGCGAGGTAATCCACGTCAGCCTGGACAGCGCCCGGCCCGGGATAAACGGCGTCTCGCCGCTGCAGGCCGTCCTGCAGTCGATGACGGCGTGGCTGTACGCGGCGGCCACCGAGAAGGAGATGCTCCGCAAGGGCCTCCCGGCGAACATCCACGTGGACCTGCCCCCCGGGACGTCCGATGATGAGGTGACCCGGTTCGACAACCGGTACCGGGCGCGGAACCTGGGCACGAAGAACATCGGCGCGCCGCTGATCTCCAAGGGCGGCGGCACCGTCAAGGAGCTCCAGTCCGGGAAGCTCGCCGACGTCCTGCAGGCCAAGCGTGACGCCCGTGACGAGATCCTGTCCGGGTGCGGGGTGCCGCCTGCGGAGGCCGGGGTCATCGAAAGCGGGAACCTGGGCGGCGGCACGGGGGACGCGCAGCACCGCGCGTTCATGCTCAACACCTGCAACCCGGTCGGCGAACTGGTGCTGGAGAAGCTCAACTTCCACATCGCCGTGCAGGGGTTCGGCGTGCAGGGCTGGAAGTCGAAGTTCCGCGAGGTCGACTACCGGGACTCCACCGTGGTGGAGCAGATCCGGGACACCCGGCTGCGGAACGGCTCGTGGCTGCTGAACCGCTACCGCGCCGACATCGGCGAGCCCCCGGTCGACGGCGGGGACAAGGCGGTCCTGGTAGACCGGCAGAACCTGGTCCTGTGGGAGGACATGGAGGCCATGTCCAAGGCGACGGTGACGGCCAAGAACCCGGCGATGGCAGCGGCGGCGGCCGGGATGGCCCCGCCGGGCGCGCCCGGTCAGCCTCCGGGTCTGCCGGGACAGCCGGGCGAGTCGCTTGCCGGGCAGCGGGCGGCGGTCCGCGAGGCGCTGCGCGCCTACCACGCCGCCGGGCGGGCGCTGTACGAGGACGTCGCGAGCGGTGTCTACGCCCAGATGAGCAAGGCGTTCCCGGCGCCGGCTATCGGCTGGGTGAAGGACTCGGCGTCCTGGACCGGCCCGCAGCAGGTGCCGCTCGATCAGGTAGACATGTCCGACAAGGACCAGTGGGACGCCAGCCATGAGCCCGGCAAGGTGGCGAAGATCGCCGCGAAGATGCGCCGGGCACTCGGGCGCGGCGGTCACCCGAAGCCCGCGGTCCTGGTCCGCTGGCCGGGGTCGCAGAAGGACGTGATCGTGGACGGCCACCACCACGTCCTTGCCGCACAGCAGGACGGCCAGCACTTCATCTGGGCCTACGTCGGGCACGTGGACAGCGAGAAGGGCCCGTGGAATACCACCGCCGCGCGAGAGATCCGCGCCAGGAAGGCAGCATGAGCGAGCCGCAGCCTCCGCCAGAGCAGCCGTATTCCCTTCCGGGCACCGAGCCTGCCTGGGAGCCGGACACGCTGCCGAACCGGCCGCTGACGGCAAAGGACGCGAGCCCGTTCGTTCCGAAGATCATCTCGTGACCAACTGCACCGCCTGCGGCACTCCACTGGCCCCTGTCCCGCCCGCACCCGGCTTCCTCACGCCGCGGTGGGGTCACGCAGTGCCGCCCGCTGACGGCCACGAGCCCGCAGTGCCCCCGGTCACGGTGAGCTACAGCTACGACGGGACCGGGTGGAGTGCGGACTGTCCCGAGGTTCCCGGCTTCCCCGTCCGCGGCGCGCAGAGCCTCGCCGAGGCCAAGTCCGTGGCATGGGTGCTGCTGGGGAAGATCGGGCCGCCCCCGAGGCCCGTGATCGAGCATGTCCCCGAAGCCTGACGCCGCACCGCTCCTGTCGGCCGTGGCCGATGCCCTGACCGCCTGCGAGCGGGCCGGGCTGAAGCCGAAGCTCCGCCACGGCGGCATCATCGAGACGAAGCGGGGCTACGTGGTGCGGGCCGGACGGGCGTGGGCGGCCAGGACGGCCGCGTGGACCGAGTTCAGCCCGCAAGAGGAGAGCGATGACGACTGAGACGGCCGGGGCCGGAGTGCGCACCGACGAGGAGAGCCCGTTTTGCTACGGCCGGGTGATCATCGAATGGCCCGGGCCGCAGCGTGAGAAGTTTGCCCTGGCCGGCTGGATGTGCGCGGTCTACGATGCCGTGACCGGCAAGCCGGTCACCACCGTCATGAGGGCACGCCTCCCTAGCGTGGTCGTTCACGCGGACGCGCAGGACATGATCACGGCCGACCTGACGATGCTCGCCGACGACAAGGGAATGCCGATCCTGTTCCCTGAGGAGCACCACGCGGGCGATGACGGCAAGATCCGCGAGGGCACGTTCCCGTTCTTCGTTGCCGAGATGCGCGTCCGGTCGTAATGCGCCTCAGCGGTCCACCGTCAACCGGACCGGCGGTTGATCCCCCGGCACCTGCGCCGGTCCCGAGCGGTGCCGTCCCCGGCCATCCCTCGGGCTGGGAGTGCCCCCGCTGCCATCGCGTCTACGCGCCGTGGGTCGCGTGCTGCGGGACGTGCGGGCCGGAGGGCGCGGACATCAGGGCGGAGATCACCGAGACCCGCGGAGCGGGGACCGGGGACTGAGGGGCGCGCAGCGGCGGACTCTCGCGATCTTGCCGCCGCGCCCCGGCACCGAAGCCGGATCGCGTCAGGTGCCGGGCGCGCCTCTCAGCTAGCACCAGGAGGGCACCGTGGCGCTCCCTCCGCTGCCGTGCCTGTACTGCCCCCCGGACGGCTCCCTGTGCTCCCGCTGCGATGACGACGTAGCCGAGGCCGCGGCGGCCGTGCCGCAGATCGACCTGACCGATTTGCGGGGCATCTGGGCCGACGTGTACGCCCGGCAGGAAGCCCTCTACGCCAGGCACCAGCGCAAGGCGCGCACCGCGTGGCGCAAGGCCGTCGCAGGGCTTGACCTCGCTGCGCTGGTCGCCGCGTTCCGCCGCCACGCCCTCATGCTCGACGGTGCCCCCGCGCCCGGAACCGACCACGAGTCACCGCAGGCCGCGAAGCATCATAAGGCCGAGCTCCGCAAGCTGGCCCGGTCCATGGCCGCGGGCTTCCTCGCCGGGGTGAACGACCAGCCGGACTACACGGGCCTGCTCGATGCGGTGACCGGCGCCCTGGCCGCTTCCGCGGGCGAGGGGACCGCCGCAGCGCTGGCCGTCAGCGCTGCGGGAGCCGGTTACGGCGGGTTCGCGTGGCAGAAGGCAGCCAGGGACGGCCGGCAGGAACCGGATCAGGGCACCGTCACCAGGACGGCCGCGCAGATCATCGCCGGGGCCGTCACCGACCTGGCCAGGGTGCTCACCTCGGCGGCCATCGCGGGCGCTACCGCGGAAGCCATGCTGGCTGCGGCGTCGGCCGTGCTCCGTAAGGGGCTGTCCGTCACCGCGTTCCTCGACCAGGCGATGGCCTCGGCAATCTCGGCGGCCATGGTGGCCGCGTACGCCGCGCTCGGCGGGATCCGGCTCGTGGATTTCGTCACGGCCGGCGACGGCAGAGTCTGCGGCCGGTGCCTGGAGAAGGCCGCTGAGGGTCCGTACTCTCCGCGCGACTATCCGGGCAGCCAGCACCCGGATTGCAGGTGCACCGCCCACCCGGCGGCCGGCTTCTCCCTGCTTCCCGTCGCCGCGTTCGCCGCCTACCTGATCCAGAAGGCCGCCTGAGCAATACGCCGCCGTCCCGTACTCCTAAGGAGCCCTCATGACCACTCCCGGCCAGGTAGACGAGGACGGCATCCCCGTCTCGGTCAATCCGGTTTCGGTCGTCCATACCACGATGAGCGCCACCGGCCTGACCGGCGCGATCGCGAACAGCCGGTACGCCGGCGCCACGGCCAGCGGCAGCCCGGCCAGCGGGACGTTCGCGGTCGGCGACTTCGTGATCGACCAGACCGGTGCCATCTGGATCTGCACCGTCGCCGGCACCCCGGGCACGTGGGTTGCGCCCGCAGGGCCGGCAGTGTTCTCCGCGATCCCCGCGCACACGCTGACCGACGCGGCGACCATCTTGGTCAACGCCGCGACCGGGAGCCTGTTCCGCGTCACGCTGGGCGGCAACCGGACCCTGGGCGCGCCGAGCAACCCGACCGACGGGCAGGTGATCGACTTCGAGATCACGCAGGACGGCACCGGCTCCCGCACCCTGGCCTACGCCTCCGCGTACCTCTTCTCCACGACTCTCGCGTCGCCGACGCTGTCGACCGCCGCGGGCGACGTGGACATGCTGACGTTCCGGTACAGCAGCGTGGCGTCCAAGTGGCGCTGCCTGCGGATCATCCTCGGCTCCGCGTCCTGACCCGCACCCGTCCCGCTGACGGCCGAGGAGGTGCCGCGTGAGCAACTACACCCCCTGCGCGAAGCTGCTGTGGTCCCTCGCCGGCTCCGGCCTCGGCACCACCATCAGCGGGTCGGGGAACTCCGGCGGCTGGCAGGGCAACGGCCCCGGCGACATCCTTCCCCAGGCCGACTTCGAGGGCTCCATCAAGCTGCGCGACGTCCAGGACGTCGCCCTGTACGTGTCCGCCGGCGCGGTCACCGGCAGCCCGGCGTTCCAGGTGCAGCTCGACGTGTTCGACAGCCTCGGGAACCTGTACGCGCAGCTGATCAAGACCGCCTCCCTGTCCGCCGGGGGATCGGCGGCGCCTGTCTTCGGCGGCCTGCACGGCGCGGGCGCCTCGGCGTACCTGATCCTCCCCGAGTGGGGGCGGCTGTCGTGGACCTGCACGGGCGGCACCGTCACCGGCACCGAGATCGAGCTGTGGGGCCGCTGAGCCTCATGCCAACCACCCGAACATGGAAAGGGGACGGGCAATGCCCAGGATTCCCGTGACCGCGTACGCCATCTACGACGACGCCGGGAACTCGGTGAAGGCCGAGCAGACCGCCGCGATCGCCACCGGGGCCGCCACGACCGTCGTCAAGGGCGCCCCCGGCCGCCTCGTCAACGTGATCATCACCACGGCCGGCACCTCCACCGACAACGCGACGATCTACGACAACACGGCCGGGTCGGGGAAGATCCTGGCGGTCA
>Ga0209415_10013524_pt1 | contig 13443 bp, 11 predicted proteins | sample PeaSoiSIISIP2007_FD_187696 | JGI IMG/M metagenome (GOLD analysis project Ga0209415, IMG submission 187696) | Peat soil microbial communities from Weissenstadt, Germany - SII-SIP-2007 (SPAdes) (version 2) | ecosystem: Environmental > Terrestrial > Soil > Wetlands > Peat | place: Germany... | reverse complement strand
CGCCGCCTCGGGTGAGGGGGTGAACGTGCCGGAAACCATCACGCCCTTGGCGTGAACGGGCCGGAAACCGGGATGCAAGCCCCCGGCCAGTTTATCGAGACCATCGAGCACCTCGGCTGCCGCTCGGAACAGAGCCAGACCCTGGCCATAGGTGCTCCATCCATCGGGTCGTTGGAGATCGGCGACCGAACGGCGTTCTCCGGACTGTGCCAGCACTTCGCTGACGAGCGCGTCCCCACCCCTCTGGTGCACGACGGCCAGTAGGGCGCCGAGCATCGAGTTGGCCAGCTGTTGCTGGGGGTGCGAATTACCCACCCTCTGGGGATCGACCGCCAAGGCGGCAACCTTGACCCTGGCGGTCCCTCGGGGCACACCGATTGCCCACGAGCAACTGTCGGTGGCTCAGGGACGGAAGACGACCTTGATGGCGCCCGAGCCGCTTCGGTCGATGGCGGTGGCGACGGCGTCGCGGTACCCATCGAGCGGGAACTGGTGGGTCACGACCACCTGATCGGGGAGCAGCCCGGCCGCAAGGATGTCGAGGGCACGGTCCACCGAATGCCGGTCGGGCCCCCCGGCCAGCCCGGGCGCCGACCCCGAGTCGATGGCGTGGTCGATGGAGCCCACCAGGGCGGCCTCCTTGTACCAGACCGGTGTCAGGTCCACCTCGCTCACGCCGGCCGCACCCAGCAGTAAGACGGTGCCGCGGTGGGCGACGGCGCGCAGCGCCTCGGTGACCGATTGGGGCGCCCCCACGGCTTCGATGACGTAGGGGAAGCCGCCCATGAGCATGACGTGCGCCTTGCGACCCACCACCCGTGCTCCGCTCAGGCGGGCCAGCTCCTCGAAATGGGCATGGGCAGCGTCGGTCCGCACCACGTGGTCGGCGCCGCAGGCGGCGGCGGCCTCGGCCTGGTGGTCGTGACGGGCGAGGACGGTGACCGGACACGCCGGGAACAGTCCCTTGAGGGCCGCCACGGCGGCGAGCCCCAGAACCCCGGCCCCCACCACCAGCACCGGGTCGCCGTCGTTGGGTGCGGCTCGGAAAAGGCCATGACAGACGATGGAGAGGGGCTCGTACAGGGCAGCGCCGCGCTCGGGCACGGAGTCCGGCACGAGGTGGACCATCGATGTGTGGGCCAGGACCTGTTCGCTCCATCCGCCGCCCAGGCCCTGGGTGAACCCCAGCGTGCGGCCGCCGGTCAGGACCCGGCTGTCGAGGTTGAGGCACGACGACGTCCAACCGAGCGCACAGTTGGCACACGGTGGGTCGATCCCCCGCACCGCGCACGGGAGGCAAGGGTCGACGACGACGGTCGTCCCCACCGGAAGCGGACACGACGGGCCCGCCTCGATCACGTGTCCGGCGATCTCGTGGCCCAGGACGAAAGGGATCGAGCCCATCGAGGCCAGGGTGGGGGAGGGCCCGGTGTTGTGCGCGAACAGGTGGAGGTCGCTGCCGCAGATCCCACCGGTGGTTACCGCGATCCGAGCCCAGGCGGGACCGGGGAGGTCGGGCTCGGGCAACTCTACGAGCGACGCCGGGAAGGCGGCGTCGGCCATGTCGAATTGGACGGCACGCACGCCGGCAGCGTACGTGCTCGCGCCGCTCCCGATCCCGAGGTGGGCCGGCCCAACAGCTCCTGGCGTACTGTGCGAGGTGGTGCGGGTGTCAGACGCTGCTCTCGAAGAGGTCCGCCAGCGGGGGTTCGCCCTCGTCGAAGGGTTCCTCGCCCCCGAGGAGCTCGCGGCTGCGCAGCAGGCGCTCTGGCTGCATTTCCCCAAACCGGAGGACTACTTCGCCGACCCGGGCAGCCACAGCCAATACGCACAAGGCCAGTTCGCGGGGGTCGAGGAGTTCCCGTACCGGTCGTGGGACCTCAATCGCCTGGCCTTCCACCCGGATCTGGTCGACGCCGCCCAGCGCTATCTGGGCACGGCCGAATTGCATCTGTACAAGGTCGAGCTGTGGGCCAAATATGCCGGCGCCAGCGACTACGACCAGCCCCTGCACCGGGACTTCGGCAGTCACAGCCTGGTGGTCCCCCGTCAAGACGGCCGTTATCAGCAGTTGACGACGTTCATCTTCCTCTCCGACGTCGACGAACCCGACGGGCCCACACGGATCGTCCCCTACGAGCAAGGTAAGGATGTGCCATTCACACCCCTGTACCTCGAGTTCGGCGCGCTGGCCGAAACGGAGGTCGCCGCCGTGGGGCCTGCCGGCAGCCTGCTCGTCTATCGCACCGACATCTTGCACCGCGGCTCGGACCTCACCGGCACAGGCCGCTCGCGCTTCTCGCTGTTGGTGGACTTCCAGGCGAGGGGAACGACGTGGGGTGGCAAGATGGCGTGGCCCAAACAAGCACCCCAACGGTGGGCCAAGCTCGTGCCGCGCTGCACCGTTCGCGAGCGCGATCTCTTCGGCTTCCCCCGACCCGGGGACTCCTACTGGAACGAACAAACGCTGGCCGATGTCGCCCTGCGCTATCCCGGCATCGACATGGCGCCATATCGCCAGCCCGACCTCACAGATCGATAGACCTGCCCAACGGGCCGGTGAGGATCCGGCAACGACCTCGCGAGATGGGAGCACGAGCCTGATGGACGATGCCCTGGACGACTTCACCAAGGAGCAATTCAGCGCCCAGGGCAAGACCCGGGACGTCTACCGCGTGGGCGCGGGCCCGGCGGTGATCGTGATCGCCGAGATCCCCGGCATCACGCCGCACGTGGCCGAGTTCGGGCGCAAGGTGGCGGCCATCGGCTGCACTGCCGTGCTTCCGCATCTTTTCGGAGTGCCCGGGGCCGAGCCCTCGTTCTCGAGGATGGCCAAGTCGCTCGGGCCGGCGTGCGTGTCCCGCGAGTTCGCGACTTGGGCCCTGCGCAAGACGAGCCCTGTCACGGTGTGGCTACGGGCACTGGCCGCCCACGAGCACGAGCGCTGCGGGGGACCCGGTGTCGGGGCGGTCGGGATGTGCTTCACCGGCGGCTTCGCCCTGGCGATGATGGTGGACGACACTGTGGTGGCGCCAGTGCTGAGCCAACCGTCCCTGCCCTTTCCGCTGACCAAGAAGCACAAGGCGGACATCGGGATCTCCGACACCGACCTGGCCAAGGTGAAGGACCGGGTCGCCCAGGGCGCGTGTGTGATGGGACTGCGATTCACGCACGACCCCTTCTGCTTCGCCGAGCGATTCGAGACCCTGCGCCAGCAACTGGGCGACGGCTTCATCGCCGTCGAGCTCGATTCATCGGTGGGCAATCCCTACGGGCACCCCAAGACGGCCCACTCGGTGCTGACCGAGCACCTCGATGACCGCGAAGGGACTCCGACGCGCGCCGCGCTGGAAGGGGTGCTCGACTTCTTCCGGCAGCGGCTCCAGTTGTCGTGACCTGACAATCCTGGCGGGGTTTCCGAACGCCTGTCGCCGCGGGCGAGGTCCCCGGTTCATAATGACGTGTGCACCGTCCCACCCGCCGCGGCGTGTTCGCCGCCGTGCTGGCCGGGCTGGCCGTCGTCGGGGCTGCGGTGACGGGGGGCTTTGCGCTGGGTCGTTCACCCCAGGTCGTGCTGCCAGAATCGCCCGCCCAACGAGCGGGCGTGACCGAGGGCCGCTATATCGCCCAGACATCGCTGTCGGAGGAGCCCAACAGGCTCGTGACTCCGGTCGCCGCCGTCGATTCGGCGGGCCGGCCTCTTCCCGACTCGTCCTCGATCGTGGCGGCATTGCGGGCCAAGGACGGAAGGACGGTGACCTTTGCGACGCCGACGATCGTGGACTTCGGTCACGTGGTAGCGGGCGTCTACACCCGGTCGGGGGCGACGGCCGATCCCGTCAGTGACTTCCCGGGTTTCTTCCGGACCGTCAACCCGGGGGAGACAGGCGAGCTGACCCTGTCGAACGGCGAGTGGTACGCGGCCAGGTACGTGCGCCTTCCTGCTCACGTGCCCATCGACGTGGTGGGTTTCCGGTTCGAGTCGAGCCCGAGCCGTGTGCCCGCCACCTTGGCCATTCCGGGTGGGAAGATGCCCGGAGCGTTCCTCGCCTCGGACCCCCTGTTGACGCGGATCTGGTACGCAGCGGCATCGACGATGCAGCTGTCGATGATGACCACCTCCCCGGGTGTCGGGTACGAATTCTTCGACAGCCCCGAACGTGACCGTTCGCTGTGGCTTTGGTACGACGCCTCCGCCGACGACACCGCCTACTACGCGTTCGGTCCGCTGGCGCTCCCGGTGGCGATGCGTTCCTACACGGCGGCCAGCACAGGTCCGGGGCACTTCGTCGTCTCTTCCTCTGACGACGTTGCCGACCAGAACGGCTTCACCGAGCGCGACCTCGCCGCCCTGTACACGTTCTACGGCGACCCCACGATCTTGAGCCAGTTCTACTCGAGTCTGGTCTCTCACGAGTCGTCGGTGGTCTCGGCTCTGGCGCAGCGTGATGGGTTGTACCGCACGAATGTGCTTCCCGTGCCGCCCAACCCGATGAACCCGGCCAAGGGCGACGACCAGTCCCTGGCGGTCGAGCTGTGGGACTACGCCGGCTTTCTGGGAATGGCGGAGCTGGCCGACGCTCGCGGTGACCCCCGCACGGCCGCTGTCTTCGGGCACAAGGCCACCCGGCTCAAACAGGCGGTGGACCGGTTTCTGTGGGACGGGTCCAAAGGGGCCTTCGTCGATTTCGTGGGCTCCACACACGTCGACGAGGCGGGGAACTCCATGGCGGTGATGTACGGCTTGGCCTCGACCCAACAGGCTCAACGGATTCTGGCCTATCTGCATGGCCACAACGACCGGGTCTACGACGAGAGCGCCGGGACGTGGGGAGCCACGAATCCCGCCGGGTCGACCGATTTCGATCGCCCCTTCCTGCCCGGAGACTCCGACCTCGACGTGGCGGACTGGAGCGCCCCGTACACGCAGTGGGGATGGGAGTGGGGTATGGGCTCAGGCCCCGACGACTTCTCCAAGCAGTACAACTACAACTACAGCCTGGTGCCATGGGCCGAGGCTTTCGAGGTCCAGGCCGACTTCATCTCCGGCGAGGACGCCGCCGCCATCGACCTGATCGATCGCGCCTGGGGGACCATGCTGCGTCTCGGACCCTCGACGTTCTACGAGGGATCTCGGTACGACGGAACACCGGCCTACGAGCTGGGCTCAGAGCACGACACCGTGGTCCACCGGTGGGCGTCGGGTGTCGGCGCGCTGTTGCAGCAATACGTCCTGGGCATCGAACCGGCCAGCCCCGGATTCCGGTCGTGGCGGATCGAGCCGCACGGAGGCACGTTGACCTGGGCCCAGGGGCGCGTCCCCACTCCCCAGGGCCCTCTGTCGGCGTGGTGGCGGTGGGACGGCCCCACCCAGGCGCGTCGCAGCTTCACCATGGTCGTCTCGGCGCCGAGCGGAACCGACGGCCAGGTGGACCTGCCCGTTCCCGAGCGTGGGGTCGTGGTGGTCGACGGCCACCGGGCGTTCACAGCGGGCTCACGGGCCGGCACCTCCGCTCGGTGGGACGCGGCGGCGAGGCGGCTGGTGGTCACCGGCCTCGGCCCCGGGAACCACGTCATCCGGTGGTCACCGGACTCCGGCTCCAGTCAGGCGAATGCCACGAGGAGTGCTTAAGAACGGTGCTGAAAGCCGTCCGAAGCCGGCGCACGAGTTCGCCTCCCGCTCCGAGGCGGGCACGGCCAACACCACGGTGGCTGTCTGAGCCCCGTCGCAACGACCCCAACCCTCCGGTGCCCCGGTCAGATCCGATCGGTGGGGACGAACTGGTCGATCAGGTCGGCCAAGGTCACCGGCGAGTCCCCCTGCACACTGTGTCCCGCGTCGGCAACGTGCTCGATCCGGGCGTCGGGTCGGCGGCGCAGCAACTCGGCCTCGTCATCGTCGTCGACGACCGACTGAGGGAGCATGCCCCGCACCAGCATGATGGGCATTGACGATGCGGAGATGTCATCCCACAATCCATCGGCGATGTCGATCATCCGGCCGCCGTCCGGCACGAAACGACGATAGCGCCAGGTCCAAGATCCATCGGGTTGCTGCACGGCGTTGTGGAGGATGCCTCGGCGCAGCGACGACGCGCTTCGAGTGGGGTTGAACTCGATGGTGCGAGCGAGGAGCTCCTCGAAGCTCGCGAAGCTCGGTGGACCGTCTATGAACGCCGTGATCTGACTCGATTTCTCGGAGTTGACGCCCGGTGTCACGTCAACGAGGACGAGCCGTCGAACGAGCTCCGGCGCCAACCGGGCCAGGACAATGGCAGTTAGTCCCCCCAACGACATCCCTACGACGCCGGCGGCCTGGGGGGCGAGTCGACGGATGGTGCCGGCGATGTCGGTGGCATTCGCGGTGAGGTCGAACGACCCGCCGCTTCCCGCATCGGAGTGGCCGTGCCCGGGAAGGTCGATGGCCAGGAGCGGGCGATCGAGGGCCAGCGCCACCGTGTCCCACGTGTGAGCGTTCTGAGCCCCGCCGTGGAGGAACACGAGCTCAGGCTCAGAGAGCCCCCACACCAGAGCGCTCAAGGCTCGGCCTGGCCCGACTTCCACGCTTTGGCGCCGAACGGCGGGGGGCCCGGGGTACGGGATTCCGAACTCCTGGGCGTTCTCGTGGAACAGACCGAACTCGTCGTACTCGACACCAGACATCGACCCGTCCTCCGAGATCACGAATCGCCCCCACTACCAGCGCGGATCATAATGGTGTTGCATGGTGTTGCTCGCAGCACGAGGGCAACCGAGGGATTGTGACGGCGGCGCCGAGACGGCAGGAGGTGGTGTCATGCGCGCCAACAGGCCCCTCTTCCCGGGCTCGGTCCGGCAGAACGCGTACATTGTCCACGACCTCGATGAAGGCATCGGGCAGTGGCTGCGCGCCGGGATCGGCCCGTGGTTCGTTCTGCGGTCCTTCGTACAGGCAGACAGCGAGTACCGGGGTCGGCCGACCGCCCCGGTGGTGTCCATCGCCTTTGCCAATTCGGGAGAATTGCAGATCGAGCTGATTCAGCAGGAGGACGATTCACCGAGCATTTACCGGGAGTTCACCGACAGCGGCAGGGTCGGCTTCCACCACATCGCCTTCTGGAGCGAGGAATTCGATGCCACCGTCGTCGGCGCCGAGGCGGCGGGCTGGCCGGTGGTGCACCGCGGCAGTGGCGGGGGCGTGGCCAAGTTCGCCTACCTCGACGTCGGTGGTTTCACGAGCACCGTCGTCGAGGTCATGGAGCTCAACGAGATCACGCTGTGGATGACGACGACGGTGCGTGAGGGGGCGCGGGACTGGGACGGGAGCGACCCGGTCAGGAACCTCGGCTGACCCCCACCGGCACCCGGGGCCCAGAACCCGACCGTCCCCGCACCCCTTGTTGAGTGCGGTCAGCTCCCTCGGTTACCGTCGACCGTCGTGGCGGTGGGGGAGCGGCTTCGGCTGGGAATGGTGGGGTGCGGTGCCATCGCCCGGTGGCACCTCAAGGCGATCGACCGGGCGACCACTCGGACTGACGTCACCGCCGTCGTCGACGTGGTGCCGGGCAGGGCAGAGGCACTGGCATCGGTCACCGGGGCGCAGCCGTATGCAGATGTCGCCAAGGCCCTGGCTGATGACGCCTTCGATGCCGCGTTGGTCATGGTCCCGCACGACCGGCACGAGGTGGTGGCGACAGCCGTGCTGGGGGCGGGCCGGCACTTGCTGCTGGAGAAGCCCATGGCGCCCACGCTCGAGGCGTGCGAGCGGGTCCTGGCCGCCGCCCAACGGGCAGGCACCGTCTTCATGGTGGCCGAGAACGCCCAGTACTGGCCGGAGGTCGTGATGACCCAGCAGCTGGTCGAACAGGGCGCCATCGGCGAGGTGCTCACGGCCAGGTCCTGGCATTGTGCCCCTCCGATGGCCGAGTTCTACGAGGGCGACGATCCCTGGCGCCTGTCGGCCGCCGCCACCGGCGGTGGCATCGCCATCGACACGGGATCGCACTGGATCCGCCCGCTGCGCATGTGGCTGGGCGAGATCACGGAGGTGGTCGCGGTCACGGGTCGGGTGATCCCGGCGATGGAGGGCGAGTCGCTCTGCCGGGCCCTGTGCCGATTCGACTCCGGCGTGGTGGCGAGCTTCGACGCCGTCCTTTCCCCCGGCCCAGCGGCACCGGTGGCTCCGTTCCAGCTCACCGGCACCCGGGGGGAGATCGTCGTGGAACACGGGCAAGTTCTTCTGTACGACGGGACCGAGCCCCGAGGAGTGGTCGCCGGTGGCGGCAACTACTTCATGAGCTATGACGCCCAGATCGCAGACTTCGAGGCCGCCGTCCTCGACGGTGTCGCACCGGCTGCCTCGGCGCGCCACGCGCTGGGCGAGCTTCGGGCTGCGCTCGCCATGTACCGCTCGGCGCGGACGGGCCGATGGGAGCAGGTGTGGTAGCGGCGTCCTTCGACTTCTCGGGGACGCGCGTGCTGGTCACGGGGGGGTCCAACGGCATCGGCCTGGGGGTGGCGCGAGCCTTCACCGCCGCCGGCGCCCACGTGACGATCACCGGCACCCGACGCTCGGCGGCGGACTACGACCACGATCTCTCCGCCTACGACTACCGGCCATTGGAGATGGCCGACGCCACGGCCGTCGCCGGCCTCGCCGGTGGCCTGGACCGCCTCGACGTCCTGGTCAACAACGCCGGTCAGAACCTTCCCGGTGGTCGCAGCGAGTGGGAGCCCGACGTCTTCGAGGAGGTGGTGGCGACCAATCTCTTCGGTGCTTTCCGCCTGACTACGGCCTGCAAGGCGCTGCTGGCCGCCAGCGCCATCGACGGCGGCGGCTCGGTCGTCAACGTCGGTTCGATGTCGAGCTTCTTCGGCCTCGAGATCGTGCCCGCCTACGGTGCCGCCAAGGCCGCAGTTGTGCAATTGACGAAAGGCCTGGCGGTGGCGTGGGCGAAGGACGGGGTGCGGGTCAACGCGGTGGCACCGGGCATCATCGAGTCCAACATGACCGCCCCCATGCTCGCCTTCGACGAGCTCACCGGACCCTTGCGGGAACGCACCCCGATGCGGCGGTTCGGCACGCCGGAGGACGTCGCCCCCGTCGTCTTGTTCTTGGCGAGCCCGGCGGCCCGGTACGTCACCGGCCAGACGCTGCCGGTGGACGGTGGCTTCTCGGTCCAAGGCTGATGGCCCTGAGCACCACCATCCGCATCGAGGACCTGGCGCGACCTCGCTACAACGAGATGCAACGGGCCGCCCTGGACTACGGCGAGGGCCACCCCGTCGACCTGAGGGCGGACGCGGTCCTGCAGAGCGCCGTGGCACGGACGGGGCTCGATGACTTCGGGGCCCAGGACTTCGTCGAACGGCTCGGGCTGTGGCTCACCGAGATGGACGGTGATGGCGACCGGACGGGCCTGGGGCGCCTGGGGTTCTTCAACGACTGTGTTCGCTACGCCTCGAACCGCCTCCGGATCAGGGACCTGCTGCGGCGCCACCCCGAGATCCTCGAGATCCCGATCCATCGCCCCATCGTGGTGGTGGGGCTTCCCCGTTCGGGAACGACCCACCTGGTCAATCTGATCGCCGCCGACCAGCGGCTTCGATCGATGCCCTTGTGGGAGAGCTACGAGCCCGTCCCCGACCCCCACGAGCCGCTCGGCCCCGGTGGCGTCGATCCGCGCTGGCAACGCTGTCAACAGGCGTGGGAAGCGATGCAGCTGACCCTTCCCCATCTTTCGGCCATGCACCCGATGCACCCTGACCACGTGCACGAGGAGCTCGAGCTCGAGCTCCCGGACTTCTCGAGCTACACCCCGGAATGGGTGGCGCGCTGCCCGGCATGGCGCGACTACTACCTGGCCCACGACCAGAAGCCTCATTACGCGTACTTGCGGACGGTGCTTCAGATCCTCCAATGGACCCGTCCCCGGGACCGTTGGGTGCTCAAGTCGCCCCAGCACCTGGAGCAGCTGGGCCCGCTTCTGGCTACTTTCCCCGATGCCACCGTCGTGGTGACGCACCGTGACCCGGTCTCGGTGGTGCAATCCGCGGCCACGATGATGACGTACGCCGCCCGCATGGGCTACCGGCATCCGAAGCCGGACTTCTACATCGACTACTGGACCGACCGCATCCGACGGTTGCTGGAGGCATCGGTGCGAGACCGCCATCTCGTCTCCGAGGATCGGTCGGTCGACGTGCTGTTCCACGAGTTCATGAGAGACGATCTCGCCACCGTGCAGCGCATCTACCAGGTGGCCGGCCTGCCAATGACCGAAGGGGCCCGGGCGCAACTCGGCGCCTACCGCCACGCCCATCGCCGGGGGCTCGACGGCCAGGTGGCCTATGACCTGCGGGCCGACTTCGCCGTGACGCCGGAGGAGCTTCGCCAGCAATTCGGCTTCTACTTCGACCGTTTCCCCGTGCAGGTGGAGGTGACGTGACTATCGACGACGAGGTCGACCGGCTCGTAGCCGGACGACCGGGCAAGGAGCTGCTCGTCCCTCGCTATGACGACCCGGCGCACCGCATCACCGAGTTCCTCTACCGGTCAGGGGGTACCACGGCCGCCTACTGCCTGCTCTCGGAGGGGTCCCGGCTCATCGTCAACACGGGCATGGGTTACGAGGCTCCGCACCACAAGCGCGTGTTCGACGCCGTGCGTCGGGGTCCGACCCCCTACATCGTGACCACTCAGGCGCACGTCGACCACGTGGGTGGCGTGCACCTGTTTCGCGAGCCCGACACGGTGTACGTCGCTCAGGCCAACAACCCCGCGTGCCAGGCAGACGACGCCCGCATCCGCCAATTGCGGCTGCGCACCGCGGGTATCTGGTTCGACATGACCGGACGAGATGCCGCCCGGATCGCGGAGCAGAACCCCGGCGTGTCGATGCGCCAGGATGTCCCGTCCCCGGACCTCACCTTCGAGGAACGACTGGACCTCCAGGTCGACGGGCTGCGCGTCGAGCTGGTGGCGGCGGTGGGCGAGACCCTCGACAGCGCCATCGTGTGGCTCCCCGAGCACAAGGTGGCGCTCATCAGCAATCTGTTGGGCCCGCTGTTCCCCCACTTCCCCAACCTCAACACCTTGCGGGGAGACCGCTACCGTCTCGTGGAGCCCTACCTGCGGTCGGTGCGCACGCTGCGGGCCCTGAAGCCGGACATGCTCGTCACCGGGCGCCACGAGCCGATCGTGGGTTCCGACCTCATCGACGCCTCGCTGGCACGACTCCACGATGCCGTGGCCTGGGTGCACAACCAGACGCTCGACGGCATCAACGTCGGCACGGACCTGTGGACCTTGATGCGAGAGATCCGGTTGCCCCCGCATCTCCAGGTCGGCCAGGGCTACGGCAAGGTGTCCTGGGCGGTGCGCACGATCTGGGAGACCTACGTCGGGTGGTTCAAGCTCCACTCGACCACCGAGCTGTACCCGGACCAGCATGTCGAGGCGCTGGCTCTGATGGTGGGGGTCATGGGCGTCGACGCCGCCGTCGAGCTTGCCGGCCATGCGCTCGGTCGTGGAGAAGCTGTCCTCGCCGTGCTTGTCGCCGAGGCGGTCTTGCGAGTCGACGAGGGCGATGCCGGCGCAGTGGGGATCATGGCCGACGCTCACCGGGCCCTGCTCGACAGCGGTGGTGACGTCAGCTTCTGGGAAAGCGGGTGGCTGGAGTCGCAACTCCGCATGTGGGCAGCGCGTGGCGAGCGGCAGCCGGAATGACCCGGCGGACTCTTCTCCTGGCCGTCACCCGGTGATCAAACCCGGGTGAAGCTGGCCAGCCAGGCTTGGGCGCCCTCGGGGCTCAAGGTGATCTCCAGTGCGGTGTCCTCGATGGAGTCGACGTGCCACCCGTGGGCGAAACTGGCTCGCAGCTCGTCCTGGCGCACCCGTCTCGGGCCCCAGTCGCCGGGTTGCTTGTCACTGAAGCACAGCAGGAAGTAGCGCCCCCCGGGCACCACGATCGCGCCCAGGCCCAAGACAAAGCGGGCACGGTCATCGTCATCGAAGACGTGGAATAAGCCGCAGTCGAGCACGGTGTCGAACTGTTCCCCCCATGCGGGCAGTTCCAGAGCGTCCCTCACCTCGAAACGCGCTTCGACCGAGCGTTGCGCCGCTTTCTGCCGGGCCAGTGCGATGGCGGTGGGGGAGGCGTCGATCCCCGCGGCGTCGAGGCCTCGTGCGGCTGCCATCAAGGCGTGCTCGCCGGTCCCACAGCCCACGTCGAGCACCCGGCCCCGCAGCTCGCCGGCGTCGAGCAGCCGCACGAAGGCGGCCTGGGGCCGCCCGATGTCCCACGGGGGGCAGCCTTCCTCGTAGATGGCATCGAAGTCGTGTGGCACCCGCGCCGGGGCGGGATCGATCACGGGGTCGTCGTCCGCCATGTGGCTCTTGTACCACCTGCGCCCCTACCGGGCCAGCTCCGACCGTCCCTCGCCCCGCGGGGGCGGGGGTATCAGGCGGTGTCGGAAAGACGCATGGCAACCCCGGGCAACCCACCCACGGCGGTCAGGTTGTGACGTGCGACGTCGGCGTCGCGATCGAAGATGGCGTCGAGCCAAGCCACCAAGATGCGCAGGTGAAGTCCGACCGTCGGTCGCCATGGGTCGCCGGCTCGACCGGTCACCTGGTCGGCGAGGCTGTGGAGGTAGTCCGAGGCGAGCTCGGGGAGCCCCCCGACCTGTGGTGCCAGCTCCAGGTAGAGGCCCACATCGCTGCACGCTTGGTGGCCGGCGTGTTCGATGCGGACCAGGCGTGCGTCCTCCGCGCCGAGGGCGGCAAAAGCCGGATCGGCGTCTGTCTCCGGGGGGGTGGCGGTGTCATGGGCGCCCGCCACCAGGAGCGACGGCACGTCGACGCGGGCGAACACGCTCGGGGGCAGTGTCCGGGTGAACGGCTCGAGACCGGCCACCGCCGCGATGCGTGTCTCGGCGGGCTCGCCCCCGGCGAGGGCGAACGCCGTGTGCGCCCCATACGAGTGGCCGGCCACGGCAATCCGCCCGCGTTCGACCTCGGGCACCGGGTCAAGCCCGGACCGCGAGCCGAGCAGCGCACCGAGCACAAAGCGCACGTCCGCCACCCGCTGGACCTCGTTGGTCGTATCGTCGACGGCGGTTCCCAGAAGCCAATCCGCCAGGGTGTCGCCCGGGTGGTCCGGCGCGATCACGACGTAACCCCTGGCGGCGAGTCCCTCGCACAGCATGGCGTAGGACGACCGGGTTCCCGATCGACCGTGTGACCAGATGACGCAAGGAGGCGAGCCCGGTGCGGCCGGCGCATTCGCGAGTGTCGATGCCGTGAAACCGATCCCGGGCAGCAACTCGTACACCGACAGCGGATGTTCGCCCAACATCGCTGGGTACCAGCAATCGATTGCCAGTGCACGCTCGTCGCGGGACGGGTCGATGAACACCGTCGAGCTGCGCCCAACGGCGAAGAGCGGCGGCTCGACGGGTGAC
>Ga0209415_10013523_pt1 | contig 13444 bp, 10 predicted proteins | sample PeaSoiSIISIP2007_FD_187696 | JGI IMG/M metagenome (GOLD analysis project Ga0209415, IMG submission 187696) | Peat soil microbial communities from Weissenstadt, Germany - SII-SIP-2007 (SPAdes) (version 2) | ecosystem: Environmental > Terrestrial > Soil > Wetlands > Peat | place: Germany... | reverse complement strand
AAATTCGAGCCATGATTCCCGATGACTTGGTTTTAATTGTCCACCATTCACGATTCGCAATTTACCAGGGCAACGCCGCGGTTGGCCAGCTCATCGGCGCGCTCGTTGCCGTCGTGACCGGCGTGCCCCTTCACCCAGATCCATTCGATCTCGTGCTCGCGCGCGAGCTCGTCGAGTTGCCGCCACAAGTCCACGTTCTTGACCGGTTTCTTGTCGGCGGTCTTCCAGCCGCGCTTCTTCCAGTCGTGAATCCACGCCGTGATGCCCTGCTGCACATACTTCGAATCGGTGTGCAGCTTGATGCGGCATTTACGGTTCAGCGCCTCGAGCGCACGGATGACCGCGGTCAGCTCCATGCGGTTATTGGTGGTGTGCGCCTCGCCGCCGAACAACTCGCGAATGCGGCCGCCGTACTTGAGCAATACCCCCCAGCCGCCGACGCCTGGATTGCCCTTGCATGCGCCATCGGTGTAGACGTCCACGACGTTGCTCATCGGGCCTTGATCGATTCGCGCGCGGCGACCGGCTCGTCGTTGTCCTGGGTCTTCGGCACCACCGCGAGGTTGCGCCGGCGCGCAAGCTGCTCGCGCCACATCGGCATGATTACGCGCATGCCGCGCACGCGCTTCACCACGCGCAGGAAATAGACCCCGCCCGCGATCGGCCACCAGCGATCGCCGGCCGCCTCCATGAAATGGAATCGCTGTATCCACTTGTCCTGCGTGCACGGGGGCAGGTAGCAGCCCATCCGGCCGGCGGTGATCTCGAGCTCGAGCAGCGCGAGCCAGTCCTTGAGCCGCGGCAGGTTGATGAAACGTCCGTTCCAGGGAAAAGCGTCGCGCGCACGGCTGAACGCGCGCCGCATTCCCCACAGGCTCCAGGGATTGAAGCATGCGATGACGGCATGGCCTTCGGGCATCAATACGCGTTGTACTTCCCGCAGGATCTGGTGCGGATGTTCGCTGAATTCGAGGGCGTGCGGCAGCAACAGCAAGTCGATGCTGTTGCTCGCGATCGGCAGGTCGCGGAATTCGGCTCGCAGCCCGACCGGGCCGGATGGCGCGATGCGGCACTTGAGCGGAATGCGGCTCGCGCGCAGAAAATCGTGGTCGGGAAGCCCAAGCTGCAGCGCGTTGAAGCCGAACACGTCGGCAACCGCGTCGTCGACGTGTTTCAGCTCGCACTCGAGCAAATAGCGCCCGAGCGGCGTGGCAAACCACTCGGCCGGCAATTGCGGCGCTGATTGCGTGGTCGTCAGCATTGACATATGCGCAGTTTAAAACAAAGATACGGGCTGTGCACGATACCGCCGCAGGGATCCTGGCATGAATGACATCAGCGTTGTCCCGGTCCGCGCGTTTCAGGATAATTACATCTGGGTGCTGCGCGGCGACGGCAAGGCCGCGGTGGTCGATCCCGGCGACGCGCGCCCCGTGCTTGCATACCTCCGCGCCGAAAAACTGCAGCTCGGCGCGATTCTCAACACCCATCACCACGCCGATCACGTCGGCGGCAACGCCGAGTTGCTGCAACACTGCAAGGTGCCGGTATACGGTCCTTACGACGAACGCATTCCGACCGTCAGCCAGCGGCTGCGCGAAGGCGACCGCTTCACGCTCAAGGACTTCGACATCGAATTTACGGTGTTCGAGATTCCGGCGCATACCAGGAGCCACATTGCGTTCTACGGCGGCGGCATGCTGTTCTGCGGCGACACGCTGTTTGCGTGCGGCTGCGGGCGGCTGTTCGAAGGCACGCCGCGACAGATGCACGGGTCGCTTGCGAAACTCGCGGCGCTGCCCGATGCGACGCGCGTATATTGCGGCCACGAGTACACGCTGTCCAATATCCGCTTCGGCAAGGCCGCCGAAGCGGCGAACTCCGAGCTTGCCCGGTGGGAGCGGGAGGCAAGCACGCAGCGCGCCAACGACGAACCGACGTTGCCGTCGACCATCGCCCGGGAGAAGGCCGCCAATCCGTTCATGCGCTGCGATCAACCCGGGGTCATCGCGGCCGCCAGCAAGCATGCGGGCAAGCCGCTCAAGGACCCGGTCAGCGTGCTCGGCGCACTCCGCGACTGGAAAAACAATTTCTAGGGCAAATCAATGCGGTTTGCCTTGATTTTTTTAGTAAATCAGCTTGACCGACTGATCCCGGCTTGGTTACCATCGTCGCGTTTAAACAATAAAAGACCCTCACGGCAATGCGTCTTTCCCTGAGTGCCCTGCTGCTCGCTACGGGAGCCGTCTTCCATGGCTCGCCAGCGCCGGCTGTCGCGGCCGAGCCGGCCGAGGCTGCTCCCGCCGCCGCGCAGTCCGCGCTGCCGCCCGTCGCGCCGCGCGACCCGAGCCCGGATGCCGCTGAAATCCCAAGCGTGCAGGTACCCGCCGCCGCCCAGGCGCCGCCGGTCCCGACCGTAATGGATCTCACCAAAACGCCGACCAGCCTGTGGCCGCGCATCCGCAACGGCTTCGGCCTGCCCGACATTTCAAGCCCGCTGGTTCGCCAGCAGGAAGAGTGGTTTACCAGCCGCCCGGATTACCTCAAGCGCACGGTCGCGCGCAGCAGCCGCTACCTTTATCACATCGTAGAAGAAGTCGAAAACCGCGGCATGCCGAGCGAGATCGCGTTGCTGCCGATCATCGAGAGCGCCTACAACCCGGTCGCCTATTCCCGCGCGCATGCGTCGGGCATCTGGCAGTTCATCCCGTCGACCGGCAAGCTCTACGGGCTGCAGCAGAACTTCTGGTACGACGGCCGGCGCGACGTGATGGCGGCGACCAACGCCGCGCTCGATTACCTCGAGAAGCTCTACGAACAGTTCGGCAGCTGGGATCTCGCGCTCGCCGCCTACAACTGGGGGGAAAACGCGGTGTCGCGCGCGATCGCGAAAAACCAGGCCAAGGGACTGGCGACCGACTACCAGAGTCTCGCCATGCCGCTCGAGACGCGCTACTACATACCCAAGCTGCAGGCGGTGAAGAACATCATCGCCAACCCGTCGCAATACGGCATCGAGCTCACCGACGTGCCGAATCAGCCCTACTTCGTCGCGGTCACCACCACCAAGCACATCGACGTCAAGCTCGCGGCCAAGCTTGCCGATGTGCCCCTCGAGGAATTCGTGTCGCTCAATCCCGGTTACAGCCGGCCCGTGATCCGTGCCAACAGCGAGCAGACACTGCTGTTGCCTGCCGATAAAGCGGACACGTTCCGCGTCAACCTCGAAAATCACGACCAGCCGCTGGTGTCGTGGCAGACCTACAAGCTCAAAGCGGGGGAAAGCATCGATCGCGTCGCGGCGCGCCACGGCATCAGCGTCGCCTATCTCAAGCAAGTCAACAGTATTTCACCGCGACGCAAGGTCGGCCCCGGCGCGACCGTGCTGATACCGATGAGCGGCAGCGCAACACCGTACCTGCCCGATTTACCCGCGCCGCCGGTTACGGTTGCCAGAGTGCACAAGAAATCCGCCAAATACGCGCATGCCGCGCGCAAAGGCGGCACACTGAAAACCAAAACCGTAAAGAAGCCCGCCGCCAAGAAGACCGCAAAAAACGGCACGAAGAAAATCGTGCTTGCCCAGAAGTCGCCGCGCTGACCGGCACCCCGGTTTACTTACCCTGCTTGTACAAATGGCAATGCACCGCGTGCGTTGCGCCGAGTCGCGTACGCTGCGGATAGCGCTCGCTGCACTCAGGCATCGCCTGCGGGCACCGCGGGTGGAAATGACAGCCCGGCGGCGGGTTGACCGGCGACGGCAGGTCGCCCTGCAAGCGGATGATCTCGCGCCGCGCCATCGGATCGATCACGGGCACCGCCGACAGCAACGCTCGCGTATATGGATGCTTGGGAGATTTCAATACTTCATCGACGCTGCCGGCCTCGACTATGCGCCCGAGATACATCACCGCCACTTCGTGCGCGAGGAACTCGACCACCGATATGTTGTGCGTGATGAACAGGTAACTTAGTCCCATCCGGTCCTGCAGCGACTTGAGCAGATTGAGTATCTGCGCCTGGACCGAGACGTCGAGCGCGCTGGTCGGCTCGTCGCAGACGATCAGCCGCGGCTCGACCGACAGCGCGCGCGCGATCGCGATGCGCTGGCGCTGACCGCCCGAGAATTCGTGCGGATAGCGGCTCTTCATCTCGGGCGCGAGCCCGACCTCCGCGAGCAAGCCGTCGATGCGCCGCGCGCGGTCCGCCGCCCCCGCGCCTATGCCGAGCGCCACCATGCCCTCCTCGATGATTTCGGCGACCCGCATGCGCGGATTGAGCGACGCGTACGGGTCCTGGAAGATGATTTGCAGCTGGTTGCGCTTGGCGCGCAGCTCGGCGCGCGTGAGCCGCGCGAGATCCTCGCCGGCGAACAGCACGCGACCGCCGGTCGGCTCGATGAGGCGCAGGATCCCCTTGCCGACGGTGGTTTTGCCGCACCCCGACTCGCCGACCAGGCCCAGCGTGCGCCCGGCGCTGATCGTGAGCGACACGCCGTCGACCGCCTTGACGTGGCCGGTCACGCGCTGCAGCACGCCGCTGCGGATAGGAAAGTGGACCTTGAGGTCAGTAACCTCAAGGAGAGGACTGGGGACCGAAGGCCGAGGACTGAGAGGCAGCTCTTCTCCGTGTTGTTCAGTCCCCGACTCTCGACTCTCGGCTCTCGACTCTCCCTGTTTGCCCTCGGCATACAGGTGGCATCTCGCCCCCTGCCCCCCCTGTTCACCGGCAACTTCGTACCACGGCGGCACCGCCTTGCGGCACAGTTCCCACGCGTAGTCGCAACGCTCGGCGAAGCGGCAGCCGGTAAATTCGCGAGTAAGCTGAGGCACGCTGCCGCGGATTACCGCCAGCGTATCGCCGCGGCGATGGTTGCCGGGCAACGAATCGAACAGCTTGCGCGAATACGGATGCGCGGGTCTCCTGAAGAACTGCTCGCGCGACGCGGTTTCGACGATTTCGCCGGCGTACATCACGGCGACGCGTTGCGCCATTTCTGCGACCACCGCAAGGTCGTGCGTGATCAGCAGCACCGACATGCCGGCCTTCTTCTGCATCTCGCGCAACAGATCGAGGATCTGCGCCTGGATCGTGACGTCGAGCGCGGTGGTCGGCTCGTCGGCGATCAGCAGCTCGGGGTCGCACGCAAGCGCCATTGCGATCATCACGCGCTGCTTCATGCCGCCCGACAGCTGGAACGGATATTCGGTGCGGCGGCGCGAGGGATCGGGTATGCCGACCGCGTTCAAGAGCTCGATCACGCGCGCTTCGAGCGCCGCGCCGGCAAGCTCCGTGTGCCGCTCGAGCGTCTCGGCGATTTGCGCGCCGACCGTCATCACGGGATTCAAGCTCAGCATCGGCTCCTGGAAAATCATCGCGACGCGCCGCCCGCGGACGTCACGCATGGCAATTTCAGGCTTGCGCAGCAAGTCCTCGCCCGCAAGCTCGACCCTGCCGGCAACGACCTGCCCGGTATCGGGCAGCAGGCGCATCACCGACAACGCCGTGATCGACTTGCCGCAGCCCGATTCGCCGAGCAGTGCATACGTTTCGCCGCGGCCGATTTCGAGCGACAAGCCCTCCACCGCGCGCACGACTTCATCATTGCTCTCGAGCCACGTCGTAAGATCGCGGATTTTGAGCAGGGCCCCGCTCATGCCTGCCCCGTCTTTGGACTCTGCGCGCCGCGCATGCGCAGCAACTGCGCCAGTCGCACCGGCGACAGCGCGCGCGTGCGCACGCGCGGATCGAATGCGTCGCGCACTGCATCGGCAAACAGGTTGGCCGCCAGCACCAGCGTCACCATGAACACGAACGCCGCGGCAAGCGACCACCACACCATCGGCTCGCGCGCCATCTCGAGCCGCGCGTTGTTGATCATGGTGCCGAAACTGTTCATCGACGGATCGACGCCGACGCCGACATACGACAGCACCGCTTCGGCCAGCACCAGGCCGCTGAATTCCATCACCACCGTAATCAGCACGATATACATAACGTTGGGCAGGATGTGGCGCGTGATGATGCGGTGATGACGCACGCCGAACGCGTGCGCGGCCTGGATGTATTCGAGTTCCTTCAGCTTGAGCGTTTCGCCGCGCAGCAGCCGGCACATCCCGGTCCAGCTGGTGACGCCGAGGATGACGCACAGCACCAGCAGCCGGACGTCGGCGCGCTCGGCTGCGGTCTGGAACAGCTCGGGATGGCGGTCGATTGTCACCTGCATCATCAGCACCGCCGCCGCGATCAGCAGCACGCCCGGAATCGAATTGAGCGTGGTGTAGGTATACTGGATCGCGTCGTCGACCCAGCCGCCGAAATAGCCCGCGGCGATGCCGAGCGCAATCGCAAACGGCAGCATCACCAGCGTCGTCAAAGTACCGATCACGAGCGCGGTACGGATGCTTTTCAGCGCCTGGTACAACACGTCCTGGCCGACTTTGTCGGTGCCGAGCACATGATATTTGGCGGCCAGTCCGATGGCGGCCCCGCCCAGCATGCAAAACGCGAGCAGCGTCAGCAATATCGCGCGCCACGGCACCTCGGTCTCGCCGCGCCAGAGCTGATTCCACGCGTGGTTGATGCGGACACCGCCGCCGTGCGCGACGGTCGCGGCGACCAGCAGTCCGATCAGCAGCCAGACGACCCCGCCGCCGGCAAATCCGCCGAGCGCCGCGTGCCGGATATCCGCATCCCAATCGCGCTCCGGGTCCTTGAGCTGCGCGCCGCCGTATTTGAGGCGCGGGAAATCACGCACCTGACTGCCGTCGGGAAGTTCGGTCATTTCTATGGCGTAGAGATGCGTGGCAAGCGGCGCCGAATAAGTCTTCTCGCGCCGCATGCGCAACGGCCCGAGCGCAACGTCGAGCACGCTCAGCACCTCGACCGCATAGGCGACTTTTGCCTTTGCATCGCTCGCCGCGAGACGCGGCCGGAAGTGCACCGAATCGAGCAGGCCGGCAATGACGAACACCAGCAGAACGGTGAGGCCGACCATGCCGCTCACGGACTGCGCGACGCGCCGCCACGGCGCACGCAAGTGCTCCCTGCCGCGGGTGTAGACGATGGTCGCAACGATCACCCCCACCAGCAGGTACACCAGCCAGTCGGTCCACAATATGACGGCCTGAAACGGCATCAGCGGTTCCTCGTCGTCATGCAAGCCTCACGCGCGGGTCGACCAGCGTGTACGAGATATCGGTCAGCAGCAGTCCGGCTATGTATAGCAGCGATCCGATGAACACCATCGAGCGCACGATCGCGAAATCCTGCGAGTTGATCGCATCGACGGTGTAGCTGCCGAGGCCCGGGATGCCGAAGAACGATTCGGTAATCAGCCCGCCGATGAACAGGAACGGGATCGCGACCACGACGCCGGTCAGGATCGGGATCAGCGCGTTCTTGAGCACGTGCCGGAACAGCACGGTGACTTCCGACAGGCCCTTGGCGCGCGCGGTGCGCACATAGTCCTTGCCGATTTCCTCGAGAAAGAAAGTGCGATAGAGCCGCGTACTGGCGCCGAAACCGCCGATCACGCCGACCGCCGCCGGCAACAGGATGAAGCGCAGCGCATCGACACCTCCGCTGAAACCCGAGATCGGCACCAGGTGCCACAGCTTGCCGATCAGGTACTGGCCGCCGATGATGTAGAACATGCTCGAGATCGACATCGCTGCGACGCAGATCACGACACCCCAGAAATCGATGTAGGTCGCACGGAAAAACGCGAATCCGAGCGCGAACGTGATATAGACGAGCAAACCGACGAAAAAAGCCGGAATTGCGACTGCCAGGCTGGGGCCCATGCGCAGGCGGATTTCGCGCGCGATGTCGCGGCCGTCGTCGGCGCGGCCGAAATCGAATACGAACATGCGCAGCGACTTCTCGTAAAAAATGGTGTGCGTGAGCTTGCCGGCTCCCGCCGCAGCGGAATTGTAGAGCAGCGGCTGGTCGTAGCCGCGTTCCTGCTTCCAGCTGGCGATCGCCTCGGGCGTCACGCGCTTGACGCCGAGTTGCATGCGCGCCATGTCGTCCGGCGTATTGACGAGAAAAAACAGCGCAAACGTGATGACGTTGACGCCGAGCAGAATCGGAACCGCGTAGAGCAGCCGGCGGATGATATAAGCAATCATGGTTGCGCCGTTCCCCGCTCGCGCCGGCGCCACGCGATGACCGCGGGCACCGCGAATACCGCCAGCACCAGGGCGCCGAGCACGAGCGGCCACCATACCGGCTGGTTCCATTCGCGGCGTTTTTTCTCGCGCAGTGCCGCATCGATGCGTTGGTACTTGACCGTGTTGTATGCGATCTTGTTCGGTTTCAAGTTGCCGTACCACGAGTGATACAGTGCGTAATCCTTGGGGTGAAAGCCCCACAACCACGGCGCGTCCTGACGCAGAATGTCGAGCATGCGGTCGATGATCGCCTGGCGCTCGGCCGAGTTCGGCATGTTCTTCATTTTCTCGAACAGGCGGTCGTATTCGGGGTTCGCGTAATTCGACGCATTTTCGCCCTGGGTTTTGACCTTGCTCTGCGCGCTGTGCAGCAGGAACAGGAAATTCTCCGGATCGGGATAGTCGGCGTGCCAGCCCCATTCGTAGATCTGCGCGTTGCCTTTGCGCATCTTGTCCTGGAACCGGTTGTAGTCGGTGGGACGAACCTGCAGCTGCACGTTGATCTTGGCGAACTGGTTCTGGTACCAGTCGAGCGTCGACTTGACCTCGGCGCCGCGCGCCGTGACGTCGAAGTAGAGGACCAGAGGCGCACCGGTCTTCGCGTCAATCCCGTTAGGATAGCCGGCTTCCGCCAGCAATTTTTTCGCGGCTTCGATCGGCTTGCGCTTCGGCTCCCTGCCGTTCCAGGTGTAGACCACCGGATTGATGCCGTCCCGGCCGTCGCGAAAACCGAAGATGCCGGGCGGGATCGGGCTCTGCGCAGGGATCCCGCGTCCGTTCTGGAAGATCGATATGTACTCTTCGTAATCGACCGCGATCGAGATCGCCTGGCGCAGCTTGCGTGCACGCTCGCTGGTCCCTCCCACCACCGAGTCGAGCATGTTGAAACCCATGTAGTAAGTCGATACTGCGACCGTGGTCGACAATCGGATACCCCGTTTTTGCATCGACTCCGTCACTGCCGCCTCGCCGCCCGCGCTGAACCGCACCGCCTGGTCGAACGTGTCGGACATGATGCCGGATGCGTCGTAGTAGCCCTGCAAAAACTTGTTCCAGCTCGGGATGCCTTCCTTTTCGAGCGAAAATACGACCTTGTCTATGAACGGCAACGGCTTGCCGGCATCCGCGAGCAGTCCGGCCGCGGCGTCACCGGGCTCGCCTTCGCCCGGATAAGTTTCGCCGTGAAAATTCGGATTGCGCTCGAGCACCATCACGCGGTTCGGATTGTTCTCGGTCAGCATGTAAGGGCCGGTGCCGACCGGATACCAGTCGAGCGTCAGGTTCTTCTTCGCCATGGCCGGCTGGCCGAAAAAGCGGTCGGCTTCGACCGGCACCGGCGCGAAGAACGGCATCGCCAGCCAGTATAGGAACTGCGGGTACTGGCCGTTCAACCGGATGCGGTAGGTGTAATCGTCGACGACTTCGGCGCCGGCGAGCGGATACTTGTCGAGGTCGATCCACGCGTCGCCGGTGCCTTTTTTCGCCAGCTCGTCGTTGACCCGCCTGAGCTTGTCGGCGTACTCCCTGAGACCGACTATGTAGCCTTCCATCAGGCCGAGGATCGGCGAATGCAGGCGCGGATGCGCAAGGCGCTTGATCTGGTATACGAAATCCCGCGCTTTCAGCTCGCGCGTGCCTTGCTCGCGAAAATCCGCGAGCACGTTTTTGTCGGCAAGCTCGCGCTCGCTCAAATCCTGATAGATGAGCTCGCCGCCCGCGTTGCGCGCGAACGCGGGGTGCGGCTGATATTTGACGCCGCGCTTGATTTTGATTTCGTAGACCGCATAGGCAATGTCTTTCGCCGCCGCTGTGGCGGGCAACTGCCTGCCTCGCACATCGTAATAGCGCGGCTGTGGCACCTGCTCGGCCACGCACGGGATCAATTCGTACGGGCGCTTCAGGTAATGATATTGCAGTGGCGGCTCGTAAATCTGCGCCGTGAACGTGATTTCGTTCGAACTGTAGGATTGAACCGGATCGAGGTGTTTCGGGCGCTCGGCGAACGATGAATAAAGAATATTCTTGCCGCTGTCCGCCGCCGGATAGGGATTGTTCCAGGGCGAGCCGCCGCAGCCCGCCAGCACCAGCAGCAATAGCGTCGACCACGAGCGCCGGATGTTCGCGTTCATCGGGGTCACAGTGTAGCGAATCCCCCGCACAGCGTCATCCTGCCACGGCGCGCATGACAGTTACGTTATAATCGCGCTTCGCTGCCCGGCACCCTGCGGGCGATATCCGATAACGACCCGCGCACCCGAGTCTAAGGAACAGCCATGGGCTTTCTGCAGCACAAGAATATTCTGATCACCGGCATGATCAGCACCCGCTCCATTGCATACGGCATCGCCACTGCAGCGAAGCGGGAAGGTGCCACGCTTGCATTCACCTACCAGAACGAAAACGTGAAAGAACGAGTGCTCAAGCTGTCGAAGGAATTCGACACCGACGTCGTTCTCCCATGCGATGTCGCGTCGGATCAGGAGATCGACCGGATGTTCGCGACCCTCGGCGGGCACTGGGATGGAGTGGACGGCATTGTCCACTCAATCGCCTATGCCCCCAAGGAGCAGCTCGACAACGGTTATCTGGAGGCGGTAACCCGCGAGGGCTTCCGCATTGCCCATGAGGTCAGTTCCTACAGCTTCGCTGCGCTCGCGAAAGCGGGACTCCCGATGATGCAGGGACGCAACGGCGCCCTGCTCACCCTGACGTATCTCGGCGCGGTGCGTTCGGTGCCCCACTACAACGTCATGGGACTGGCCAAGGCCAGCCTCGAGGCCAACGTGCGCTACATGGCGCAGAGCCTCGGTCCCACGGGAATCCGCGTCAACGGCATCTCCGCCGGACCGATCAAGACCCTGGCCGCCGCCGGTATCGCCGACTTCAGCAAACTCCTGGGCTACCACGCCAAGCATGCGCCGCTGCGGCGTAACACCACCGTCGAGGACGTTGGCAACGCTGCCGCGTTCCTGCTGTCGGACCTCGCCAGCGGGATAACCGGGGAAATCCTTTATGTCGACGGCGGTTTCAATACCACTGCGCTGGGCGGCGCCGAATGAAACGCAGGCTTGAGGATCGAGGATAGTTTGGCGGATTATTTGGGCGAGAAGATTCCCGATCCCGCCAGCTCGTTCCTGCTTACTGCTGCTTTTTCTCGAGCTGGTCCTGCTGCACTTTGACATCGGCCCTTAGCTTCAAGCTCGCGACGTATGCGTTGAGCTCTTCCTGGCCTAGTAGTTGGCGCAATTCGTCGCTCACCGCGTTGCGCCGGGCAGCATCGATCGTTTCGCTCTCCACCAATCGCGTGATCTTGAGCAACACGAAACCGCCCCGCTCGTTTTCGACGCCGGCGTACGCCGGCAGCTTGCCGACATCAGCCTTGAGGATTTCCGCCAGCACCGGACCAGCATAACCCTGTGCATTATCGCGGCTCACGAGCTTGGCCGCACTCCAGTCGAGCGCCGCGCCTTCACCCTGCCTGAGTTTGGCGAGCAGCTCGCGGCCGTGCTTCGCCGCCAGTTGTGCCGCCTGCTGCTGTGTCAGGCGCCTGTTGATCTCGGCGCTGACCTCCCCGAACGGGCGCACGCTGGCCGGTTTGTACTCGGCAACGCGCGCCGCAACCAGCGTGTTGTCGCCGACGTCGACGACTTCGGTATTGCGCTTGTTCTTGATGGCATCGTCGGAAAATGCCGCCTGCAGCAATTTGGGATTGTTGAGCAGCTTGTTGTCCGAACCGGTGCGGCTCAGCCACCCGCTCGTCTGGACAGTGAGCTTCAAGGCGTCGGCCGCCGGCTTCAGGCTGTCGCCCTGCTCGAACACCAGGTTGTTGAATTGCTCGGCAAGTTCGGCGAATTTCTTGCCGGCCTTCTGGCGCCTGAGATCGAGTTCGACCTGTTTCCTTACGTCTTCCAGCCCGTGCCCCTTGATTGCGGCAAGCCGGATGATGTGATAGCCGAACTGTGATTCGACCGGCCCGGCGATGTCGCCGACTTTCATCTCATATACCACGTCGTCGAACGGCTTCGGCATGACACCGCGCGGGAAAAACCCGAGGTCGCCGCCTTTGGCCGCCGAGCCCGGGTCCTGCGAATACTTCTTCGCGAGCTCGGCGAAGCCCGCCGTGTTTTGCCTGGCCTGCTTCAACAATTGCTCGGCCTTGGCGCGCGCCGCCTGTTTTTCCTCCGCGCTTGCCTTGGAATCCACCGCGATCAGGATATGACTCGCCTGGCGCTCTTCGCCTTTTGCATACTGGCTCAAATTCTGCTCGTAGAACTGCTTGACCTCATCGGCACCGACCTCAATATGCGCCGCGACATTGTCGAGCGCCAGTACCAGATAGTCGAGACGGGCCTGCTCCGGCACCTGATATTCGCCAGTATGCGTGTCGTAATACTGCTTTACCGCACCGTCCTCGAGCTTGACCTGCGGGACGAATGTATCCGGCTCGAGCACGCTCTGGCTCACTTCGCGCTGCTGGGCGTAAATGCGCAGCAACCGCTCGGCGACCGCTTTGGGAACGATGGCCGTCGCATTATAAGCGTCGCTCATGCGCTGCAGCATCAGGTCGTGGCGCAGACGGTTATCGTAGCTTTTCTGGGTCATCTGCTGGAGTTTGAGCAGTTCCTCATAGCGCCGGTATGAGAACTTGCCGTTTTCCTGAAACGCCGGATCTTCGCTGATAATCTGGTGAAGCTGCTGATCGGAAACCAGCACGTCATCGCGCAACGCCTGATTGATCAGCAGCCGTTGGCGGACGATGCCATCGAGCACGGCAAAGCGCAGCTCGGGGCTGTCAAGCAGCGCCGGATCGACGCGGCCGCCGACCATGCGCTGAAGAACATTCTGGCGCTCCTGCAGCGCCAGCGCAAATTCCTGCTGGGTAATCGGCTGGCCACCGACAGTGGCGATGTAGTTGCTGCGATCGGTGGCGCGAAAATACGAATCGACGCCGAAAAACGCGAACGGCAGAAAGACGACCGCCAATACGATCTGGATGAGCCTTTTGTTGTTATGTATGAAATCGAACATATTTATCCGCGCGTCAATGTGAAAAGGCGAACCGCGGTTCGCCTTTTCCGTTATTGGCGGAGTGGACGGGACTCGAACCCGCGACCTCTGCCGTGACAGGGCAGCATTCTAACCAACTGAACTACCACTCCGGTATCTGCGTAATGACACAGACCCTGGTGGGTGCTGACGGGTTCGAACCGCCGACATTCGCCTTGTAAGGGCGACGCTCTACCAACTGAGCTAAGCACCCGCAACCTGAG
>Ga0209415_10013522_pt1 | contig 13445 bp, 12 predicted proteins | sample PeaSoiSIISIP2007_FD_187696 | JGI IMG/M metagenome (GOLD analysis project Ga0209415, IMG submission 187696) | Peat soil microbial communities from Weissenstadt, Germany - SII-SIP-2007 (SPAdes) (version 2) | ecosystem: Environmental > Terrestrial > Soil > Wetlands > Peat | place: Germany... | reverse complement strand
AGGTTGCGGTGACCGACGAAGGCGCCGGTGTTGACGTCGATCGTCGTCATCGCCTCGGTCTGGTCGATGATCAGGTAACCGCCCGACTTCAGCGGCACCTTGCGCTCGAGCGCCTTCTGGATCTCGTCCTCGACCCCGTACAGGTCGAGGATCGGCCGATTGCCCTGGTAGAGCTCGATCTTGGGCAAGCTCTCGGGCATGAAGGTACGCGAGAAATCGACCATCCGCGCGAATGCCGCCGGTGCATCCACCAGCACGCGCTCGACGTCCTGACCTAAAAGGTCGCGCAGCACGCGCACGTGCAACGGCAGATCCTCGTGCACCAGCTGTCCGGTCGGCGCGCGAAAGCCGGCCTCGCTGACCACCTCCCAGAGGCGCTGCAGGAACAGCATGTCGGCGCTGAGCGCCTCGGGCGCCACGCCCTCGGCGACCGTGCGGACGATGTAGCCGCCGGCGTGCTGGCCCGCCATGAACGTCTCGACGAGCGTCCGCAGCCGCGCGCGCTCTGCCTCCTCCTCGATGCGCGTCGACACGCCCACGCCGTGGCCCTGAGGCATGTACACCAAGAACCGAGATGGCAGCGTGATGAAGGTCGTCAGGCGCGCACCCTTGGTGCCGAGCGGATCCTTGAGCACCTGCACCAGCAGCTCGTCGCCCTCCGCCACCGCAGCGCGGACGTCGTCCGTCGGCGGCGCCTCGAACTCGACGCCGACGTCATCGCGCCGGGCAATGTCCGAGACGTGCAGGAACGCGGTCCGCGCGAGCCCGATGTCGATGAAGGCCGCCTGCATGCCGGGCAGCACGCGCGACACGCGGCCCTTGTAGATGTTGCTCGTGATGCCGAGTCGGTTGGCGCGCTCGATGTGCACTTCCTGCAGTACGCCGTTCTCGAGGAACACTGCGCGGCTCTCGCGCGGCGTGACGTTGACCAGAATCTCAGCCGTCACGCGGCCTCCTGCGTGTTCCACATGCGCACTCCCGCCGCCGCCAGCAGCGTCGCGGTCTCCGCGAGCGGCAGACCCATGACGCCTGAGTAGCTGCCGGCGAGCCGCGAGATGAACGTCGCGGCGCGGCCCTGGATGGCGTAGCCACCCGCCTTGCCGACCGGCTCGCCGGTCGCCCAATACAGCGTGCACTCCGCCCGGGTCAACGCGCGAAATGTCACCTCGCTGACCGACAGGGCGGTGGTAAGGCCGACCGCGTCCCGGACCGCGACGGCCGTCATGACCTGGTGGGTCGCGCCGGACAGGGCGCCCAGCATCCTCAGGCAGTCAGTCAGATCATGCGGCTTGCCGAAGAGTTCCGGGCCGAGCACGACCGCGGTGTCCGCGGCGAGCACCGGCCGGCGCGAGTCGGCCCGCCAGGCGGCCTCGGCCTTGGCGCCGGCGAGCCGCACGACGTAGCCGGCGGGCGGCTCGCCGGGCCCGCGGGACTCGTCCACATGCGTCGGCAGGACGCCGTGAGGCACGGCGATCTGGCGCAGCAGCGCCTGGCGGCGGGGGGAGGCCGAGGCGAGCGTAATCGAGTCGTGGAGGGCCATGGGGTGGCGCGCACCAAAGGTGATCAGGATCCGTGCAGCATAGCGGGACCCGCGGCGCGGCGCAGGTAATCCACCACAAATTCCGCGGCTTACGCGCGGTGGTAGGGATGGCCCTTGAGCAGGCTCGCGGCGCGGTACAGCTGCTCGGCGAGCAGGATGCGGACGATCGCGTGCGGGAACGTCAACGGCGACAGCGACAGGCGCTCGTCAGCCCGGCGCAGGCACTCGGCGGCGAGTCCGTCCGGTCCACCGATCAGGAACACGAGGTCACGCCCGTCGTTGAGCCGCCCGGCCCACCAGCTCGCGAGGCCGGGGGTGTCGAGGGCGCGCCCGGTCACCTCGAGGGCCACGACCCAGCTCCGCGGCGTCACGCGCTCGAGCATTCGCTCGCCCTCCGCCCGCATCGCCCGGGTCGCATCGCCCCGGCCGCTGCGCCGCTCGACGGCGATCTCCGCGAGCTCGAGCGGCGATTCGGGCGGCATGCGCCGTGCATAGTCTGTGAAGCCTGCGCCGATCCACGCCGGCAGTCGCGTTCCGGCGGCCACCACCCGCACGCGCACGCGGGACCCTCAGGCCGGGGCCGCGCGCTCCACCAAGCGCACGCCCCACAGCTTCTCGAGGGCGTAGAACTCGCGGACGCGCGGCAGCATCACGTGCACGATCACATCCCTGAGGTCCACGAGCACCCATTCCCCTTCGCGCTCACCCTCGACCCCGAGCGAGCGGAAACCCGCCTGCTTGGCGCGCTCGACCACGCGCCCGGCGAGCGACTTCACGTGACGGTCGGACGTGCCAGAGGCAATCACGATGGTGTCGGTCACGTCCGTCAGCTCGCGTACATCGAGCACCGCGACGTTCTGGGCCTTCAGATCACCGAGCGCCGCCGTCACGAGCTCCGCGAGAGCCGGCGCCTGGGAGGAGTCGCGACTGCGTGCCTTGCCTCTGCCGGCTCGCCCCGGCCGGGGCGGCGTGTGAGCGGCGGCGACGGGGGCGGCCGAGCGGGCGGGATTCCTGGAGGGATTCCTGGGGGTTTTTCTGGCGGTCATCCGTTTGCTTCGTCCTTCCGGGCATAACAGCCCGAGTCGTGAATGATCCGGCGCACGCCGTCCGGCATCAGGTAGCGCGGGTCGCGCCCGGCACCGATCAGATTGCGGACCCCGGTTGCCGAGATCTCGAGCTGGGTCACGGCGTGAATGTATATGCGCCCGGCGACGGAGTCGTGAAGGTCGGGCACGGAGCCCGTGCCACGGTCGACCAGCATCTCGCCGAGCGGCCCCATGGTGGGCGCGCGCCACCCCGGCCGATGCGCGACCACCAGATGGGCGAGCGAGAGCAGGTCGCGCCACTGGTGCCACCGAGGAAGGCCGAGGAACGCATCCATGCCGACGATGAGGCACAGCGGGCGCGACGGGTACTCGCCACGCAGTTCACCGAGCGTCTCGACCGAGTACGACGGGCCCGCCTTGTGCATCTCGCGGTCATCGACCGTGAATCCCGGCTCGCCCATGGTCGCGACGCGCACCATCTCAAGACGCAGCTCGTTGCTGGCGATGGTGTGCTCGCGATGCGGCGGGTTGCCTGCCGGCATGAACCGCATCTCCGGAAGCTTCAGCGCCTGCAGCAGCTCGAAGGCGGTGCGCAGATGGCCATAGTGGATCGGATCGAAGGTACCGCCGAAGATACCCATCGGCCCCGTCGCTGGGCGGGCCGGTGCGCCCGCCGCGGACGGTGCGCTTGGTCGGGATGTCGCCATCTGCGCTCAACTTGCCCGAATTCCCGCCGCGATGCAAAGCTCCGTGGCGACTCTCGCCAGCGCGCTCCACGCCTCGTCCTTGCGCGGACCCTTGATCAGCGCGTCGATCCGCGCAGCGGCGCCCAGCAGTTCCCAGGCCCGCTCGCGCGGCACCCGTGCATGAGCGGACCGCAGCAGCTCCTGGCGCCGGCGGCCGCCGCGCAACAGCCGTCGGGCCGCGCCGCGCGGCTGGGCTGACCATTGCAGGATGGAGCGCAGTTCCTCGGCGATGCACCACAGCACGAGGGTCGGCTCCTCCCCTTCGGCGGCCAGTCCGTCGATGATCCTGAGCACCCGTGCCGCCTCGCCCGCCAGCAGCGCCTCGCTCAGCTGGAAGACGTGGTAGCGGGCGCTCATCGCGACCGAGTCCGCCACCGTCTCGACGGTGACCGCGCCGGGGCCTGCGAGCAGCGCGAGCCGCTCGATCTGCTGGTGGGCCGCGACCAGATTCCCTTCGCAACGCTCGGCGAGCAGTTCGACGGCGTCATCATCCGGCACGAGCCCGGCGCGGCGCATGCGCGCCCCGATCCAGGCGGGCAGCTGCTCCGGGAGCAGCTGCTCGGCGTCCACGCAGCTGCCGTGGGTCTCGAAGGCCTTGACCCACGCACTCGAGCGGTCGGCCCACTCGATCTTGTCCGTGATGAGCAACAGCAGCGCGTCGGCAGAGCAGTCGGCGAGCGCGGCCACCAGCACGCGCGATCCCTCCGCTCCCGGTTTCGCCTGCGGCATGCGCAGCTCGATGATCCGGCGTTCGGCGAACAGCGACAGCGACCTGAGCTCGCCCTGCAGCACGTCCCAGTCGAAGCCCCGCTCGACGAACAGCACGTCGCGGCCCGTGTAGCCGAGCGCGCGCGCCCTGCTGCGGATCGCATCGGCAGCCTCACCGACCAGCAGCGGCTCATCCCCCGCGACGAGCCAAGCCGGCGACAGATCCTGCTCGAGCGCGCGCGCCAGCGTCTCCGGGACGAGGCGCATCAGCGCGCGGCGGCGTCCGTCGGCCCGCGCGTGCGGCGGATGAAATCCGCGCAATTGGCGTGCAGCGCGATCATCGAGGGCTCGTGGGCGTACACCATGTGCCCCGACGCGTACAGCTTGACTTCGATGTTTCTCGCGATCTCGGCCGGCACCGGCAGGTGCCAGAGCTCGAACTCGGCCGCAAAATACGGCGTCGCAAGGTCGTAGTAGCCGCCGTGCATCTGCACTTTCAGCTGCGGGTTCGCCTTCATCGCGAAGGCGAGGTCCGGCAGCACGTTGGTCGCGCCGCGCACCTTCATGTGCGCGCCGGGAGGCTGGTGCTGCGCGACCCAGGCCGGCTGGATGCTGGCGTAGTTATTCTGCTTGAACGTCTTGCCGTCGCCGAACTTGAGCTCGCGGCGCACGTAGTCGTTGAACGCCGAGACATACGCCGAGGTGATCGCGGCCGCCTGCGGGTCGTAGCCCGCCTCCTTGCCGAGCGGGTCGATCGTCGGGCCTGCAAAGCGCGTGTCGAGCCGGCCGGCGGTCTGAGTGCCGAGCACGTGCTGCTCGAACACGCCGCCGTTAATCCTGAGGTCCGCCCGCTCGAGATAGTCGGCGGGGAGCCCGGTGTAGGCGTGGAGCTTGGCGACGATCGCGGCGCGGCGCTCGGGAGGCAGCGTCGAGCCCGCGGCGAGCGCGGTCAGATACTCGCCGAGCGCGAACTGTTCGACCTCGGCGAGAAACGGCTCGAGCGCGGCCGGCTCGGCGGGCAGCTTCTTGTGGTACCAGGCGGTGGCCGCGTAGGTCGGGAGGGCGAGCGCGTAGGGCTGGTCGACGCTTGGATTGACGTCCGCGCGGTCGACGCTGTTGTCGAACGCGAGGATCTGCGACAGCAGCATCACGCCGTTGAGGTCGATCCCCTTCTCCTGCTGCAGCACGTACGCAAGCGTCGCCGCCCGGGTCGTGCCGTAGCTCTCGCCGAACAGGTACTTCGGCGAGTTCCACCGTCCGTGGCGCGACAGGAACTCGGCGATGAAGTTCGCGAAGGCGTGGGCATCCGGATCGACGCCCCAGAACGCCTTCTCCTTGTCGGTGCCACGCAGGTGGCCGAAGCCGGTGCCGGGGGCGTCGACGAACACGAGGTCGGATTCCGGCAGCAGCGAGGATGCGTTGTCGATGATCCGGTACGGCGCCGCCGGCATGTGGGCGTCGCCGGGTGTCATGACGCGCTTCGGTCCGAACGCGCCCATGTGCAGCCAGATGGTCGAGGACCCGGGACCGCCGTTGAACACGAAGGTGATCGGCCGCGTCGTCGTCGGCTCCTTGCCTAGGAAATAGGCGACGTAGGACATGCCGGCCTCGGGTTCGACCGCCGCCGCCTTGGCCTTGTCATCCGGCGGCGGCGGGTCGCTGTCCATCGGATCCTTGACGTGCACGACCAGGATTCCGGCCTCGGCCGCGTAGGGGAGCACTTTGCCGGCAATCGTCAGCGTGCCCGCGGTGTGCGAGGCCTCGTCCTTCAGGTGCCGCGGGATCTCCGGCTCGCTCGCCGCGGCCTCCGGGGGCTTGTCGGCGGCGGGCGGCACGGCGAGCCCAGCGAGCGGGAAGCACCCGAGCAGGGCGGCAAGGCAGAGGCGACGACGCGGCATGGGGAGGTCCGTCGGTAGCTAAGCGAGGCCCGGAAGTCTCACACCCGGGCATCGCCCCTGCAAGCAATCTGGCGGGCGGATCGGCGCGGCTGTTAAGGTGGCTTCATGCCGGACGCGGTGGCCACAGACGAGGCCGCGTCGGCCGCTCGCCGCGGTCGAACTCGCCCGTGACGGGCGTGCCGCGCCGGGAGTCAGCAACACCGGGAGCGAGATGGAACTGACGCTGATCCGCCATCCGCGTCCGGCCGCCCCGGAGGACGCCTGCATCGGCCAGCTGGACGTCGAGTGCGCGGCAGGCTGGGAGGCACACGTCGAGCGCCTGCGCCGGGTGCTCGCGCGCCCCGACCGCCTGTACACGAGTCCGTCGCGACGCTGCCGCGCGCTCGCCGCACGCCTCGCGGTCACTCACCGCCTGACACCCGAGGTCGACCCGCGCCTGCTCGAGTTGAATTTCGGCGAGTGGGAGGGCCGGCTGTGGAGCGACATCGGCGCCGCCGCCGAGTCGGTCGCCGTCGACTACCTCGATCGGGCCCCACCGGGCGGGGAGTGCTATCGCGACCTGCTGGCCCGGATCGATGCGTTTCTGGCGGACCTCGGCCCGCCGGCCGCACGGATCGCAGTCGTGACGCACGCCGGTCCCATCCGCAGCCTCTTGGTCCGCTGCTTGGGGCTCCCGCCGGCAGCCGGCGGACGATTCGATATAGGGTTCGGGCGCGTGACCCGGCTCGCGGGCCAGGACCGGACGTGGCGGCTCGAGGTCCTCAACGCCTGACGGACGGCGGCACACGCCGGCGGATGTCGGCGAGTTTCTCGCACAGCGCTTCGGTCCCGGCACCGATTCTCGGCCCCATGCGGTTCGTGAGGTCCGGATCCAGCGCAATCACCGCCCCGGTGGCGACCGCTCTCAGCGGCGCGCGCCCCCGCCAGCGCGTCAGCCATTCGGCCGACTCGGCCTCGGTGCCGGCGAGTGCGATCACATCCGGGTCGCGCGCGTACACGGACTCCTCGTCGACCATGAACGAGCTGCGCGCCTGATCGGCGAAGATGTTCTCGGCGCCGCAGATGCGCAGCATCTCGGTGGCCACGTGCCGCCCGCCGAGCGTGAACAGCGGCGTGCCCCACACCTGGTAGAACACCTTGAGTCGCGGCGCATTCTGGTAGCGCGCCGCGAGGCCGGCGATCTGGGCGCGCAGCCTCGCGGCCGCGGCGGTGGCGACCGGCTCCGTTCCGAGCACCCGTCCCAGCCGCTCGAGAGTCGCCGGCACGTCCGCGAGCGAGTGCTGCTCGAGGCTGAGCACAGGGAGCGCGAGGCGCTTTAGGAGCGCGTGCTGCTCCGCCGGCGAGCCGTCGCCCCAGATCAGCACGAGGTCCGGCCGCAGCGCCAGCAGCCGCTCGGCATCGATGTGCGTCACATCGCCGATCCGCGGCACGGCCCGCGCCGCGGGCGGGTAGTCGCTGGTATCGACGGTGCCGACGAGGCGATCGCCGGCCCCCGCGGCGTAGACCAGCTCCGTCAGGTGGGGCGTCAGCGTGACGATCCGGCGCGGCCCGGCCGCAGGCGCCTCGGCGGGCGCCGCGCTCCCGTCGACCACCAGTTCGGTTGCGACGGCGCCGGCCGTCGCGAAGCTGAGGACCAGAGGCACGCGCAGCCCCGCCGTCAGCGGGGCCCTGAGCCCGAGCAGCATCAGGTGAAGCCCGCCTGGAGCGAACACGAGGCGCGCGCCCGCCGCTACCGGCAGCGAGTCCACCGGCCGCATCCGCGCGATGCCGCCCTCGACGCGCGATTCGTGGAACTCGACGCGTTCGGCAAGCGGCGAGCTGGCCCCGGTCAGCAGATCGGGACCGCCGAGGTTTCGGACCTCGAGGTAACCGGCTGCAACCGTGACGCCAGGCGGCGTCGCCCGTGACCATGGGTGCTCGATCGACAGCGCGCTGACCGCGCCGTACGCCGCGCCGCCGCCGCCGGTCAGCAGCAGCAGCCAGGTGAGCGCGCGGCCGAGCCGGCGCGCGCGACCGCCTGCGTCAGCAGGCGTCGCCACGGCGCGGCGGATCGGTGGGGACGCGCAACAGTACCGCGCCGTGCCCCATCAGGCGCGCCTCCGTCCGGTCAGGCGCCCGCGCGTATCGAGCAGGCCGTGGCGCATCAGCCAGCCGCGCGCGTCGGCCGCCTCCCGCGCATACCAGGCGCGCGCCGATCCCAGCCGGAACGTGTAGCCCCACGCATCCATGTCGCGCATCAGCCGCTCAGCGCCGATGCCCGGGAGCTCGGCCGCGAGCAGGATCTGCAGGCAGCACACAGCATTCTCCTCGTCGAAGTCCCCGCCGGCATCGCGCGTCAGCGCCATGCGCCGTCCGCCATCCATGCACAGCACGTGGCAGGCCTCGTGCAACACGGAGTGGACCGGCGTGTCCTCGCGTGCCCAGATGGTGCCGGCAACGACGCCCGCTTCCGGCTCGCCCCAGTAGCTGCCCGGAATCGGCACGCCTCGCGGCACGAGCTTAAGTTCAACAGCGAAGCGGCCGAGCAATGCCCGAAGCTCGGCGGTGTAGCCCTCGCCGATTGCAAGTACCGGGCCGGGTCCGGCGAGCTCGCCCGGCTCGGCCGCGGGCGTCGCGCTCACGGCGGCAGCGCCGCGAGGCGGCGCATCACGAGGGCCGCGAGGTCGCGCGCGAGGGCCGCACGGATGATTTCCTGCTCCTGCTCCTTCGCCAGCGCGGCTGTTTCTACGAAGCTGTAGTCGCGCGTCAGGGTCAGCGTCTGCGGTGGCAGAGCCTCGTGCGTGCCGATCCGCACGCGATAGCGCACCGTGTAGTACACGTCATACTCGGTCGGCACGTTGGTGGCCGACACCGACAGCACGCGTTGCCCGGTGTCGTCGCGCAGCACCTCGACCGTCGCCCCGGCGTCTTCGGCCCGCGCGACGACGCGGCTACCTGAGGCGCGCAATGCCTCGCCGAGCGCCCGGTGGAAGTCCGTGTAGTGATCGGCGGAGTCGACGTAGGTGGCCTGAAACGCCTGCGGCAGGCGGCTGGCGCCGCGCAGGTGAAAGCCGCAGCCGGCCGCCGCCACGAGCGGCAGCAGCGCGAGCCACGATGCGTGCCTGCGAATCACTCAGACCACCACATTGACGAGCTTGCCAGGGACGACGACGACCTTGCGCACCGGCTGCTCACCGACGAACTTGCGGACGGTCGGATCGGCGAGCGCCGCCGCACGAATCTCGCTGTCGACCGCCGCCGCCGGCACGGTCACGCGGCCGCGCAGCTTGCCGTTCACCTGCACGACGAGCTCGATCGCATCCTGTACCAGCGCCGCCGGATCCGGGCGCGGCCATGGCTCCTCCGTCACGGCGCGCTCGTGGCCGAGTTCGCGCCACAGCGCGTGGGTGATGTGCGGAATCACCGGCGAGAGCGCCAGCACCGCGAACTCGAGTGCCTCCTGCACGACCGCGCGGGCCTGCGGGTCCTGGTCCTCGAAGCCGTGGACGGCGTTCAGCAGCTCCATCACCGCGGCGATTGCGGTGTTGAACGTCCGCCGCCGGCCAATGTCGTCGGTCACCTTGGCGAGCGTCTGGTGCGCGAGGCGCCGCAGCGCCCTCGCGGGCGCGCCCAGCGCCGGCGGGTCGAGCGGCACCGGCCGGCCTCTCGTCACGTGCGTGTGCACGGCCCTCCACAGCCGCTTCAGGAACCGGTACATGCCCTCCGCGGCCTCGTCGGACCAGTCGAGCGACAGGTCGGGCGGGGCCGCGAACATCATGAACAGGCGCGCCGTATCGGCCCCGAAGCGGTCGATGATCGCCTGCGGGTCGACCCCGTTGTTCTTGGACTTGGACATCGTGCCGATGCCGCCCGACTCCACCGGCCCGCCGTCGCTGCGCAGCCGCGCGCCGCTCGCCGCACCGGTCGCATCGGTCAGCACCTCAACATCGGCCGGGTTGTAGTACACGACGCGGCCGGCGGCAGGCTTGCGAAGGAAGATGGAGTTGCGAACCATGCCCTGGGTCAACAGCTTCGCGAACGGCTCATCGATCGCCACCAGTCCCAGGTCGCGCATGACCCTGGTCCAGAAGCGGGCGTACAGCAGGTGCAGGATCGCGTGCTCGATGCCGCCGACGTACTGGTCGACCGGCAGCCAGTAGCCGACGCGTGCGTCGACCATGGCGCGCTCGTTGTCCGCCGAGGCGTAGCGCATGAAATACCACGATGAATCGACGAACGTGTCCATCGTGTCCGTCTCGCGCCGGGCCGGCTGCCCGCACGATGGACACGTGCAGTTGACGAACGCCGCGGACTTCGCGAGCGGGTTGCCGCTGCCGTCCGGGACCAGGTCCTCCGGAAGCAGCACCGGCAGCTGCTCGTCCGGCACCGGAACGTCGCCGCACCGTTCGCAGTGGACGATCGGAATCGGGCAGCCCCAGTACCGCTGGCGGGAAATTCCCCAGTCCCGCAGCCGCCACTGGACCTGCAGCTGGCCGAGGCCCTGTGCCGCGAGATCCGCGGCGATCCGGTGCGTGGCGGTGGCGTAGTCGAGGCCGTCGTACCGTCCCGACCGAACGCAGCGGCCGTGATCGACGTACCACGGCTGCCAGCGCTCGGTCGAGTAGGTCTGCCCGCCGACGTCGATGACCGGCAGAATCGGCAGACCGTATTTCTTGGCGAACGCCCAGTCGCGCTCGTCGTGGCCCGGCACGCCCATCAGGGCGCCCTCGCCATAACCCATCAGCACGTAGTTGCCGACCCAGACCGGCAGCGCAGCGCCGGTCAGCGGATGGCTGACCGTCAGAGCGGTCGGCATCCCCTTCTTTTCCATCGTCGCGAGGTCGGCCTCCATGATGCTGCCGCGCTTGCACTCCTCGACGAACGCCGCGAGGGAGGGGTTCGAGGCGGCCGCGTGCGCGGCGAGCGGATGCTCCGCCGCCACCGCGACGAAACTCACGCCCATCAGCGTGTCGGTGCGCGTCGTGAACACGCGCAGCAGCCGGCGTTCGCCGTTCAGCCGATACGGGAAGGCGATGTTGACGCCTTCGCTGCGGCCGATCCAGTTGGCCTGCATCGTCCGGACGCGCTCCGGCCAGCCGTCGAGCCGCTCGAGCGCGCCGAGCAGCTCCTCGGCATAGGCGGTGATGCCGAGGTAGTACATCGGGATGTCGCGCTTCTCGACCGGCGCGCCCGTCCGCCAGCCGCGACCGTCGATGACCTGCTCATTGGCGAGCACGGTTTGGTCGACCGGATCCCAGTTCACGGTGCCGCTGCGCTTGTAGGCGATGCCTCGCTCCAGCATTCGCAGGAACAACCACTGGTTCCAGCGGTAGTACTCGGGCCGGCAGGTCGCGAGCTCCCGGCTCCAGTCGAGCCCGAAGCCCAGTGCCTTCAGCTGCCGCTTCATCGTCGCGATATTGTCGTGGGTCCACTTGGCCGGCGGCACTCCGTTGGCGATGGCGGCGTTCTCGGCCGGCAGCCCGAAAGCGTCCCAGCCCATCGGCTGCAGCACGTTGCAGCCCTGCATGCGCATGAAACGTGAAATGACATCGCCGATCGTGTAGTTGCGCACGTGCCCCATGTGCAGCCGCCCGCTCGGATAGGGGAACATGCTCAGGCAGTAATACTTCGGCCGCGCCGGGTCCTCGGCGGCGCGAAACGTGCCGCGGTCCTGCCAATGACGCTGGGCCGCGGCTTCGACGGCGGCGGGGTCGTAGTTCTCGTGCATGGATCGTGGGGACCGCGACAGACGGCGGTCAAGGATACCGGAACGCGGCCCCGGCTCCCTGCCCGGCGCACGGCGACCGGCACCCCGGCGCCAGGGCGGGCGGGAGCGCGCCTGGCCGGTAATCCGGGAGGCCAGCAGGGCCCCGGCCGCGACGGCGGGTGGCGGGCGCCACCCTCCCGTCAGCCGGCGACGGCGCGGATGGCCGTGGCGAGCCGGTCGATCTGGCTCTCGGGCAGGCCCGCGACGTTCACGCGGCTGTCGGGCGCGACGTAGATATGATGGCGGTCCTTGAGGATCCTGACCGCCGCCGCATCGAGCCCGAGCAGCGAGAACATGCCCCGCTGGCCGCCGATGAAGTCGAAGCGGGCGCTGCCGGTCGCGGCGCGCAGCGCCGCCGCGAGCAGCGTCCGGTTGGTGGCGATCCGCAAGCGCATCGCCTCGAGCTCAGTGAGCCACTGCGCCCGCAAGGTCTGGCTCGCGCCGATCGCGGCCACGATGGCCGCGCCATGGTCTGGCGGCATCGAGTACATGCGCCGCGCGAGCGCCTGCAGGTGGCTCATCACGATTGCGGCGGCGGCGGCCGTCGGTGCGACGGCGATCACGGCGCCGACCCGCTCGCGGTACAGGCCGAAGTTCTTCGAACAGGACACCGCCACCAGCAGCTCGGGCAGCCGCTCGGCGAGCAGCCGGACCGGGGCCGCGTCGGCGTCGAGGCCCTCGCCGAGTCCCTGGTAGGCGAAATCCACCAGCGGCACGAGGCCGCGCCGGCCGAGGAGCTCGGCGAGCACGTGCCACTGTCCCGCGTCGAGGTCGGCCCCGGTCGGGTTGTGGCAGGACGCCTGCAGCAGAACGACATTCCCCGCTGGCAGCCGCTCGAGCGATGCGAGCATCGCCTCGAAGGTGACCGCGCCGGTCGCGCGCTCGTAGTACGGGTAGGTATCCACCGCAAGGCCGGCGCCACCGATCAGCGGCAGGTGGTTCGCCCAGGTCGGATCACTGACGAGCACGCGCGCGCCCCGCCCTGCCCGGACGATCAGGTCGGCGCCGAGCCGCAAGGCCCCGCAGCCACCCGGCGTCTGCAGCGTCACGACACGCCCGGCCGTCCGCGCCGCGTGACCCGCGCCGAGCGCGAGCTCCTCGATCACGGCGGCGAAGGCGCGGTTGCCGGCCGCGCCGACGTAGGTCTTCGTGGACTGGCGCTGCAGCACCTCGCGTTCGGCGGCGCGCACCGCCGCCATGATAGGCGTCACGCCGGTGGCGTCGCGGTACACCCCGACGCCGAGGTCGAGCTTCGCCGGCTCCGGGTCGGCCGCGAACGCCGCCATCACTCCGAGCAGCGCATCCGGTGGCTGGGGCTCGAGCGTGTTCAGCATCTCAGATCACTCCACGCCGCATCTGGTCAAGCTCGATCGACTCGAACAGGGCGCGGAAATTGCCCTCGCCGAAGCCTTCGTTGCCCTTGCGCTCGATTATCTCAAAGAAAATCGGGCCGATGACGTTGCGGGTGAATATCTGCAGCAGGATGCCGGACTCGGCGCTGCCATCGATCAGGATCCGCCGCCGCTTCAGCTCGGCCACGTTCTCGTGGTGCCCGACGACGCGCTGATCGACAGCGTCGTAGTAGGTATCGGGCGTGTCCTGGAATTCAACCCCGCGCGCGCGCAGCACGTCAACGGTCGCGAGGATTGCGCGGCTCGCGAGCGCGATGTGCTGGATGCCCTCACCGCGGTATTCGCTCAGGTACTCCTCGATCTGGCTCTTGTCGTCCTGGCTCTCGTTGATCGGAATGCGGATCTTGCC
>Ga0209415_10013521_pt1 | contig 13445 bp, 6 predicted proteins | sample PeaSoiSIISIP2007_FD_187696 | JGI IMG/M metagenome (GOLD analysis project Ga0209415, IMG submission 187696) | Peat soil microbial communities from Weissenstadt, Germany - SII-SIP-2007 (SPAdes) (version 2) | ecosystem: Environmental > Terrestrial > Soil > Wetlands > Peat | place: Germany... | reverse complement strand
GTCGGCGGAGTGTTGTCCACTTCGAAGCGCTCGCTCTCGCGTTCGGTCTTCATTGCGATGGCGGGGGGATTTGAAGGAGCGTCCGTCGCAACAATTTTCAAATAGTAGGCACCATCGGGGAGAGTGGTAGTGTCCCAGGAATAAAATTTTTGATCGAGCTTGTCCTTCAATAATTTCCACTCGTGTTCATTTTCGCCACGATAGTAAACCGCGTAGTGCAAATCGTCGTCGTTATCGTCGTGCGCGCTCCACAAAACGGATTGATAGCCTTTCTCGCGGAAGCCTTGCGGAGGCTGTTCGAATTTTGACGGCGTCGTGCTCTGAGCGATGAAAAGGTTGGGAGTATTCGGCGTCGGCGGAATTTTAAGCGCGACACTCGGCGCTTGGCCTGTCGAAATGATCGTGTTTCCCTGCGCGCGGATGCCGGGCTCCTGCAAGACGATCGCATCGATGACCGGAGCAACGTTGCGCGGCAGATACGCAAGGCTAACCCAGTTGATGCCATCGCCGGGACGTCCGTCGTGAATGACCGCCTTCCACTGGAAGAATCTAGCTGGCGGAGCTTCAACGGCGCTTCCGCGTTTCGAATAAGGACCAAACCAGCGCGACCACTCTTTACCTGGATCCTCGGTGTTGCCGGAGCGCACGAAAAATTCCAGGCGCGGTTCGCCGCTCGATGAGCTCGCGGATTTGGCGCCAGCCGCAGCTGCCGGTGGTGGCCCCCACCAATCAAGCCGTCCCCATTGGGAGAAAAGTTGCGCGTCAAACGAGCGCGATTCGAACGTGCCTTCCGGTTCATACTCCGGCCCGACGGAGAAAACCTTTCCCGGATTCGCCGTGCACAAGAAAACTTTGCCGGTAGCGTTGCGCGCGATCCCAGTGATCTGCGCGGAGCCCGCTTTTGCCAATTGCGCGAAAACGCCGTGGCCGTCGATCGCCAGCAATGAGCCGCTGTTGCCTGTGCCTGCCAAAACGCGGCCGTCCGAGGCAAATCCAAGGGAGTAAACGACGTCGTCGCGCGAAGTCCACAGCTCGTCAGGCGCACCTTCGGGCGACAGACGGTAGATGCTGCTGGAAAGTACGGGCGGAAACGCGACGAATGGAGTGGACGGCTGGATCTGCCCAGAAACCGTACCGGTCGCGCCGCCAGGGCTGCTTGTGAACGTAGTGGTTCCCTGCGGCGAGGTGATGATGGTCGTGGAAGGCGTGGAAATTGTTCGTTGTTTTTCGCCTATGGCCGCAACGTAAATCGCGCCATCCGGTGCAACGGCGAGAGAAGTCACTTCCCGCTTGGAGGTTTCATATAGGACGAACCCCTCAGCGGTGGAGGCCGAAGAGTCCTTGTCCTTGCTCGGGGATTTGCCATCCGGACGAGAGACTCGCAGTACGCGGCCGTTGGGCTCCGTCCCGGCGAGAAGATTTTTGTTCGCATCAAATGCAAGAACGCGGATGTGTGCTTCATCGCTGGCGTACCACAGCTGGCTCTTGCCATCGGGGGTCACTGCGAATATCTGCCCTTTGTCTCCCGTAGCCACGTACAGGACTCCGTCCGCACCGAAAGCGATGTCCCAGATGTATTTTGTTTTCGGCTCGAAGAACACGGACTTGTCGCCGCTGGCGGAAACGCGATAGACCTTGCCATCCGGGGAAGTCGCCACATAGAGCATGCCTTTTGCGTCGAAGGCGATAGATTGAGCAACGAGATCGGTAGATTCAAAAACTGTTGTCGGTTTGCCGCCATTGTCGAAGCGAAAAACTTTCGCGGGAGAGCCGCCGGCCGCGTAGAGCGCTCCTTTGGGGTCCACGCGAAGCGACCACAGGTACGATGCATCCGCGTCCGCAAGCAAAGTGAATTTTGGAGCAAGTTCGAGCCGGCCGTCGCTCCGGACCGCTACGCCATGAGCAGTGCCCTTAAGAAATTCGTCGTAAGTTGTTTGCAGCCAGCGGCGGGTGTGCTCTGCGTGGAGTGAAGAAACCGACAACGCCGAGAAGTATAGCAGCAAAGAAAAGAAGGCGGGGCGCGCTAGGTTGTGAAAGAAAAAGTGCGGGTGCTGGCGACGCTTGATGAACTTCGACTTCTTGCGGCTTGGCATTGGCATGGTCACCGGATTTGAAGATTCAGCGAAATCACCCCGCTCACGGGGCCGCCCAGAGGAATAGAAGATTCGCTCGCCAGGGATTCGCGCAAAATTTGGACGGTGCCCGGAGTCGGGCGGCCGTCAATGACGTTGATTTGCGAAAGCGGAATGTTCGGCAACTCTTTATCGTCCCAGAGAATCGTTGGCGTGGGGGCGAATAACCCAACGTAAAGGCGGTCGTTGCGGCGCTCGCGATTGAGCAGCGCAATCAGTTGATCGAGCCCGGCGTTGCTGCCGCCCGCCCCGCCAAACGAAAAACCGCGCGATGCGCGATTCAGCATATCGCCGTCCGTGACCAGCACGCGGAGCGTAGTGCCGCGCGTGGCTTGCTCGGGGACGCGTACCGTCGTTTCTTCCACCCGCGCTGGTCCGCGATAGGGCCGAAGCAGCACTCGCACGCGCAGAGTTTCGCCGGGTGCAGCTTCGCCTTTTTCCAGCCACGCGCTTTCAATGCTGAAAGACTGTCGCCCCGGCACGCTTTCCACCCGCAGCGCAATGCGGTCGAAGACGGGAACTTCGCGCGTGTTCGTGAACAGCCGGTTGAAAACACTCTGAATGTTCAGCGCGATGGGCAAGCCGTCCGGGGAGAACGAATCACCGGGAGCAAAAGTGTTTTCGATAAGCACGGGAGCATGCCCGTGCACAGCCACTTCGCCGGAAAGGTGCAGCGTAGTTCCTTCACCATAAAGAGAGTTCTGCGTAAGCCCGTTGAAAACGGTGAGACCCATGAGCAGCGGAGTAAGTTTTGGATGATTGACCATCTCGAAGTGCAGCTTCTTCTCAGCGCCTCCAACGCTCAAAGTCAAGTCCACCGGAATCATGGCGGGCGGAGCTCCCAGTTTTCCTGTCACGGCAGTGAGGTGGTCGCCCGTAATCGTACCGATCGGCCCGCCGACGTTGACGATCTTGGTAGATGCCAGGTCCGAGGAAAGCGTCGTCACCACCTCGGTCCGCGCCATGGGAAATTGGACGTCTCCCAGGCTCAGAAACGGATGCCCGCAAAGATAAACCTGATTCGCGCGAATCGCCGTTACGGTGCAGGCCGAACTGATCGAAGTGTCGCCTTGCACCAGCACCATGCCCGCCATGTCGCCCGGCAAGAGATGGCCATCATCCGGTTTGGGAGGCGCAGTGCCTCCCTGTGCCGCAACGAATCCGAAGCTTTGCAGTTGGCCCGCGAACTGCCTTAGGGCTTCCGGTTGATAGCCGGAAAAAATAAGTGGAGTTTCGATCGGTTCCAGCGCCGAACCAGTGGCCAGTCCGGTCCGGGAAGCCGCATCTTGCGGCAGAGAAATCTGGGAGCCTCCTCCAATGGAAGTCTGCGGTTGTGGCTGTACGTTTTCCGAAGACATTTGCGGCTGAGGATGAATGATGTCTTCGATCGGAGTCACGCCGCCAATAGGCTCCTTCGTGAAAACACCCAGCTTCAGCGACAACGCGCCCGCCAACTTGCCTTCAAAATAAACAGGACTGCCACTCATCCCGGCGACGACGCCCGTGTGCTCCACTTTCGGCCCTTTGAGTTGAACCAGAATGATCGTCTGCCGCGGCCCGAGGAAGTTAGGCATGATCCCGATGACTTCCAGGTCGAATTTCTCGACTTGGTCGCCCGCAAAAATGGTGTAGGCATAGCCCTGCATCCCGGGCCGAACCTGGGTCAGTGGTAGGATTTCCATCGAGGTTGGAGCTTGCGCGTGGGCTCCCAAGAACGATGGCGCGGTTGCCGGGCCGAGAAGCAACGCCAGCACCGAGACGATGAGAGAGCGGGAGATCTTGCGAGTCATGGACAGATTAGGCCGGGCCGGGAGCATGGATTGCCAATCATACGCGGCGAGGTACGGGGAAGCAATTCAACCCCTGGAAGGCCCAAGGGTAGGACAGAGCGGCTAGGCGTTCTAGGACTGGGTCGCCACACGCTCATGCTCAAGGAGCCAGGAATTTGTGTCCCCAATTGGCTTACCCGTTGACTTACCCGCGGATGGAGGGTAACGAAGCCTCGGGGCGCGGGACCGTAAACCAATCTTTTCCTGGCGGTCGTGAGATCAGCCACAGTCCCGCTCCTTGCATCAGGATCTGTGCTACTGAGCAGATCCCCACAATCGGCGAGCGGCCAAAGTCTGTTGGGAGGGAATACAAACTGAAAGGGAGACCAAGCAGGTAGAGCACTAGCAGAGTAATTCGAGCCCAATTCTTGCCTTGGGTGATTTGCCACATAAGAAAGGCGAGAAACGCAATCGTTACGAAGAAAATGGTGGCGACCATCGCATCTGCAATAGCAACCTTGAAAGTGCTCCAGTCTGCGGCGGTTCTAAGAGGTGTAATCGCCAAACTTGCCCAGAGCAGCGCCACACCCCGGCTGACTTCTTGTGGTTTGTCGCTCATGGCGCGCAGGCTATCACTTCCTTATCTGGAAGTCGACAATTCGCGGCCCGAGCCGCCATGCCTGGCTTGCGCGATAGCCGGAAACAAATCCGGAGCGCGAAGCACGGGCAGGTAATCAGTTGTTCCAGGATGCGTTTTGCCTGCTCCATAGAAACTATCGACCGGATGGCCGAGTGAATGTAGAATTGCGGCGGCGAGGTGCGAAATGGGAGAGTTGAATCGTTTGAATAGCGATCCGAAGATCGCGGTGTCACGTCGCGAATTCTTGGGCAAGACAGCCGCGGCTGCGGCAGGCATTACGATTGTGCCACGCCATGTTTTAGGGGGACCGGGCTATATCCCGCCGAGCGACAAGGTCAACCTCGCCTTCATTGGCGTTGGCGCCCAGGGATTGCGCGTCATGCTGCACTTTCTGAAGGAGCCCGACGTACAGGGCGTTGCCGTCTGCGATGCTAATAAGGGCGCCGCGAACTATCCTCAGTGGGACACGCATGAGTTCTGCAATTCCGTCCGCAAATTGCTGGGTGTGGACACCGGCTGGGATTGGCTGAGCCCGGACCAGCCCATTCAGTTGTCGCATACCCTGCGCGTCACCAGCGGCGTCGCAGGCCGCGAGCCTTGCCAAAAAATCGTCGACTCCCTTTACGCAACGCAAACGCGCTCAGGTAATTACAAAGGCTGCGCCGCGTACACGGATTTCCGTGAACTCATCGAGAAGCAGAAAGACGTTGACGCGGTCGTCGTCTGCACCACCGACAATCTGCACGCCGCCGTCTCCATCGCCGCCATGAAAAAACGTAAACATGTTTTTTGCCAGAAGCCGCTCACGCACACCATCTATGAAGCGCGTCGCATGGCCGAAGTCGCCCGCGAGACCAGCGTGGCCACGCAAATTGCTGTTGGCAACCAGGCTTCCGAAGCCACTCGGCTTTTGTGCGAATGGATTTGGGATGGCGCCATTGGCCCGGTCCGCGAAGTTCACAACTGGTCGAACCGCCCCTTCTGGCCGCAAGGTGTCGAGCGCCCGAAAAGCACTCAGCCCGTCCCGGAAGGATTGGACTGGGATCTATGGCTCGGCCCCGCGCCCGAACGCGGTTTCAACGAAGCCTACCTCCCGTTTGTCTGGCGCGGCTGGTCAGACTTCGGCTGCGGGGCGCTTGGCGACATGGGCTCCTATAGCTTCGACACTATTTTCCGCGTGCTGAAACTGGATGCGCCCGAGAGCGTCGAAGCGAGCTCGAGCGACCGCTACGATGAAACGTATCCCCTCGCGTCGATTGTCCGCTACAGCTTCGGGGCGCGCGGCAATATGCCGCCTGTAAAATTTAATTGGTACGACGGCGGGCTAAAGCCACCCCGCCCCGACGAGCTGGAAGAAGGACGCACGCTCACCCACGAAGACGAAGAGGGCGAAGGCCTCCTGTTCGTCGGAGACCGCGGAAAAATTCTCTGCGGCTTCAGCGGCTCCGATCCCAAGCTGATTCCACAAAGCAAAATGGAAAGTTACAAGCAGCCGCCCAAAACGTTGCCGCGCTCCCCCGGCAACGAGCGGGAATGGCTCAACGCCTGCAAAGGCGACAAGACCAAGCCCGGCGCAAATTTCGAATTCACTGGCATGGTGACTGAAACTCTGCTGCTCGGGAATGTCGCGACAATGACTGGCGAGAGACTCCATTGGGATCGCGCCGCCATGACCGCCACGGGTTCGCCCGCCGCTCAGAAGTTGGTCAAGCCCGACCGCCGCAAAGGCTGGGAGCTTTAAGGCGAAGTTCCTTGCCCAGTTTTGTTCTTCTCAACAATAGGACGCTGTAGGGGCCGGGCTCGCCCGGCCCCCTCCCGGCCGTCATCTTTTTTCGCCAAGAACTCCCGGGCTCTCCCGATTGCCTAAAATCGATGAATCGGCCCGATCAAATTCCAATGTATGGAATACCAAGCCAGGAAAACGCACGCCGCCGCCACCAACGAAAACTTCACGCGCGAAATGATCCGGACGTCCTCGCGCGACCAGATGCGCAGCCCCGCTACAAACGCCAAAATGCTGAAGAAAACCGCAAGCACCGAAAACCAGTTGATCAACCAAAAGTAACGCACGATCGCCGGGAATTTAGGCAGCGCCTCATTCTGAAGAGCCGTGGCAAGAGCGATCAGCCAGATCGTCACAAGGATCCAGCTAAAGGCCGCCAGCCGCGCCCCGAAGCTGATCCAGAGTGTCCCGGGCTGCGGTTTCAGAGCCAGTCGATTGCGGAAGAACAGTCTTCGCCCGAAGCGGATGAGGCTGGCAATCACCACGAACAGCAAAATGATCAGGCTGCCTCCACAGGCGAATCCCACAAACGTTTTGTTCTCGTACCACGGCACCCGCTGGAGTTGCACGCCAGGGAAGCTCACGGCGATGCGCACAATTTTCCCCGCGGAGTCCCGTATGGCGAACAAACGTGCCTGATCGTCTTCCACTTGCCATAGGTCTTTGCCGATAGGCTTCCATTTCCGCGTGTGGCCCCGCAAATCTTTGGCCGTGTCGATGGTCAGCACACCGTCTTTGTCCACGCTGAAAACAGATTGTCCGGCGGGATTCCCGATGGCCAGCTTTGTGCTGTCCCCGCGGCGGGTCGATTGGAAATTGCCGGAGATGTCTTTGAGTTGATCTGCGGGAACCGATTGGAAGGGCAGGGACGCATACGCAGGAAAATAGCGATCGGCAAAGCCATCCAGAAGTTCTGCGCGATTTTTCGATGCGGAGCCCGCGGAGTTGTAAGAAACGAAAAGCACAAGGTTTTGTGTTGGTTCCACCAGGAACATGCTGTGAAACGCGATCAGGTCGCCGTCGTGGCCGATGAACCGAAGATTGTTCCGCCAGGTTTGGTAGAAGCCCATGCACTGCGGCGGCAGCGCATCGGAAGTGCCGAATTGCTTCGTCCACATCAAATCGCGAGTTTCGGTTTTGAGTATGCGATGGCCGTCCAGTTCGCCGCCGTTCAGCAAAGCCAGCCCGAATTTTTCCATATCGCCCGCAGCGGAAGAGATGCCGCCGGCGGGAGCCGGATTGAAAATTTCGAAGCCAATCGCGGGTTTTTCGGTGGTCGCGCGGTAGCCGTCAGATACGTACGGGGCGAGCTCGGCGGTCATGGGCTCGTTGAAGCTGGAATGCTTCATGCCGAGCGGCAGGAAGATATGCTCCGAGACGTATTGCTCGAACGGCTCAGCCGCCACGCGTTCCACGATATAGCCGGCGAGGCCGACACCGTAATTTGAGTAAGCAGGTATTTCGCCCGGAGGATACATACGGCGCGGCTGATTTTGGATCAGGAAATCGCAAAGCGTGTGCGCGCTCTTGGGATCCACAAAAATAATGTCGTGTAGCACTTCCTCGAAGCCGCCCGTGTGGGTCATCAGATTGCGCAGAGTGACAGGTTTGTCGAACGCTGGCTTGATCTGAAAATCCAGATATTTGTTTACGTCCGCGTCGATGTCCAGCTTCCCTTGCTCTGCAAGTTGCATCACCGAAACCCAGGTGAACAGCTTCGAAATCGAGGCCAGGCGGAACATGCTGGTGTCCGGGTCGACGGACGTTTTCTTCCCAACGTCCGAGTAGCCGTAGCCTTTTTTCAGAAGCTCTTTTCCATCTTTCATCACCAGCACCGTCGCGCCGGCGACGTCGCTGCGCTCCATCTGGAGCGGAACGAGCCCGTCGAAGAAGGCCTCCAGGTCAGCTTTTTCAAGCGGGTGCACGGGAGCCATAGAAGTTCCAGCCGCGGCCTTCGCTGCTGCGGCTGCGACAGGCGCGGCGGTTGCTGGCGCTACAGTTTTTGCGGGGGCAGGAGCTTGCGGAGGGATTGCTTGCGCTGGAAGTAGTATGCACAGCGCGAGAACAAAGATGAGTGCGCGAAGCCGGGTCACGTCGCCTCCAAGGTTGGAGAAACAAGCGCACAGTCTCTTGGAAACGAGCCGCTCACGCAACAGAAATTTGAAAACTTCTGTAGCTGGTACGCCGCCGACCCCACAGCGGCGGCTCGGAGACATTCATCTGAGATTCGGTGATGCAACACTCATTCGTAACGCAAGGCGATGATGGGATCGACACGCATGGCGCGACGCGCGGGAATGTAGGAAGCCAGCAGTGCGACGAGAGAAAGAAGCACGGCGACGCCCACAAAGGTCAACGGGTCGGTAGCGCTAATGCCAAAAAGGAGAGTAGACATGAGGCGGGTGATCGCCAGCGACGCCGCAATGCCCATGAGCACGCCGAGAGCAGCCATGCGTGCACCTTCGCCCAAAACCAAACTCAAAACGTCGCTACGCTGGCCACCAAGCGCCATGCGAATGCCGATTTCCTGGGTGCGGCGCGTGACGGAAAAGGCCACAACTCCGTAAATACCGACGGCAGCAAGAGCGAGAGAAGCGGCGGCGAAGAGTCCCACAAGAAGAAGCAGAAAACGCCGATCCGCAAGCCATCCACCCATTTCCTCCGCGAAGGTCGAGAATTTGACGGGGGCATCAGGAACGAGATCGTGGAAGATGCCGCGCGCGGCAGAAACGATCTCTGCGGGTGGTGCGACGATGCGTACCAGAATGGTGGGCGAGGAATTGGCGTTCATTCCGCGCTGGCGGTAATCAACGTAAATAATGGGACTCGGCGCACGGTCAAGGCCTTGCGCGCGAACATCGGCAACGATGCCAACGATAGTAAGCGGCTTCACGTTTCCGTCCATATTGCCGAAATCAATGAGTTGACCGATGGGATCCTGATTCGGCCAGCGCTGGCTAGCCAAGGACTGACTGATGACCGCAACATTTGGCGAATTCAAGTCATCCTGGTCGCCGAAGATCCGGCCGCGCATAAGCGGAATGCCAATGGCGCGGAAATATCCTTCGCCCGCAACGCAATATAAGGCGTGTCCGACTTGGGATGGGTTCTGAGCAATGCGACCCCACTCATCAAAATTCTCGGGCGGCTTCTGTCCATTGAGTATCAGAAAATCTCCGTCAGCGAGGTCGTCGCCGGCCGCGGCCGGAATGGCTCCAGCCAAACCCACGGTTTCGGCGCCGGGAATCGCGCTAAGGCGCGCCAATATATCGTCCAGTTGATGGATTTGCCGCGCCATGGCCGTGTGGTCCGTACCCCATTGTCCTTGCGGAATGGGAGGCGAAAACTCCATGGTGATCAGGTTTTCCTGGCGAAATCCGGGGTTCGTGGAAATAAGCCGCAAGAAGCTGCGGCCGAGAAGGCCTGCTCCGACCAGAATCACAAGCGTCGTAGCAATTTCGCCGACCACCAAAAAGCCGCGAAGCCGCTGGCTGCCCCCACCCCCTGTGTAACTTCGGGAGCCCGATCCCAATGCCTCCTGAAGATCGCCCGCACCGGCGCGCCAAGCCGCAAAGAGCCCGAGCGAAATGGCGACCGCTACTGTTGCGGCCAGAGCGAATAGCAACACCGAGGTGTTAACGGCGATCCCTTGCTGGCGTGGAAGATTCGCCGGAAGAATTGCGGGAATTACCTTTACTGCCCAAGCCGCAATCAAAATGCCCAGTACACCTCCAGTGAAGGAAAGTAAAAAAGACTCAGCGAGGAACTGCTGAATCAGACGGCTGCGGCCCGCCCCGAGTGCCGCGCGCACAGCCAATTCCTTGCGGCGCGCGGACGTGCGCGCTAAAAGCAAGCCGGCGACGTTAGCGCACGCAATTAGAAGAAGGAGGCCGACCGCTCCCAGAAGGGTCAAGAGCGCGGTCCGTACGTCTCCGACCATTGCGTCGGCGAGAGGCACCACCGCAGCGTCCGTGAGATCGACTTCTTTTCCGTACTGATCTTTTATGCGCTGAGCAATCGTGCTGAGATTCGCGCGCGCCTGAGCCACGGCGACCCCGTCACGGAGGCGGCCGAGGCCTCGCCAGTTATGCGCTGTGCGGCTTGGAGTTTCATCGTCCAACTCGCGCGCAGTCCAAGCAGCGACGCCGGGTGGAAAATCAAATCCCGCCGGCATCACTCCGACAACTGGATAGACTCCCCCTTCCATCGCCAAGTGAAACTTGGAGATATCCGCTGCACCTCCGAGATATCGCTGCCAATAGCTATAGCTGACGATCATCGCCGGCGCGCCGTGCAGCCGCTGCTCGTCCGGAGCAAAAGCGCGACCGCGAAAAGGCTCGACGCCCAGGGCTTTAAAAAAGTCACGCGACACTACAGCGATGTTGACACGCACAGGCTCGCTTCCGCCGGATATGGACGTCAGTCCAAAGCCGTATGCCGCGAGACTCGCGAACGTGTTGTTCTGTGTAAGAAAATCATCAAAATTTGGGTCCGACAAGTTCATTCGGTGACCGTCGGGAGCTTGTTCCCACACGCGCACGATTTGCTGCGGATTCGGGTAGGGAAGAGCACGCAGCAGCACAGCGTCCACAACAGAAAAAATTGCCGTGGATGCGCCGATGCCGAGCGCCAGGGTGAGCAAGGCAATCAGGGTGAAGCCGGGGTTGTGGACGAGGGTGCGAAGAGCGTATTTGAAGTCCTGCCAGAGTGAATCCATGGGCGTTCCTCCACAGGGGTAGCGTTTAGGCTTTATGCGCAAGGAATATGCCATGCCCTGCGCCACTCAACAATATGTAAGAACGTGATTTAGGTGAGATTTGTTCCGCAACGAAGGCGTAAAGCTGTCCGGTTGTCGGATTTGCTGTGTCCGAACCGGGCGGTCACTCCCCGAGCAATCAAGCATTGATACCGGCCAGGTAGAGCAGATATCATGCGTCCGGTTTAGCAGGGAAGCGCGCGCGGTAATCGCGTAGAAGGCGAACCGCCACCACGCATGACCGAGGGGGAAGAAATGAAGCGTGTACTTTTGGCATTGCTCGTTTTGGGTTTGGCACAGACCGTTTCCGCGCAGGACTGGGCCAAGGCGGCGCTGGCTAAATCGCCTCGCCACGGTGAGTGGGTCACCTTGAAGCACGATGGCCGGTCCGTGGAAACGTTCGTTGTCTACCCGGAAGTGAAAGACAAGCGGCCGGTTGTGCTGATCATTCACGAAATTTTCGGAATGACGGACTGGGTCCAGGATTTGGCCGACCAGGTCGCCGCTGCCGGTTACATCGCCGTTGCCCCCGACCTCCTTTCCGGCATGGGCCCCGACGGCGGGCGCACTTCCTCGATCTCCGCCGACAAAGTCATGGAAGCCATCGGCAAGCTCAATCCCGACCAAATTACCGCCGACCTCAACGCCGCCGCGGATTACGGAAAAAAGATTCCCGCATCCAACGGCAAGCTCTTCGTCGGTGGCTTCTGCTGGGGCGGCAGCCAGACCTTTCGTTTCGCGACAAATCGTGCCGACCTGTCGGCCGCGTTCGTTTTCTACGGAGGCCCTCCGGAAAAAGACGCCATGGCCCGCATCAAAGCACCCGTCTACGGATTCTTTGCCGGCAACGACGCCCGCATCGGCGCCATGATTCCCGATGCCATCGCCAACATGAAAGCCGCTGGAAAAACATTCGAGCCGGTCACGTATGACGGCGCCGGCCACGGCTTCATGCGCGCCGGCGAAGCCCCCGACGCCAATGACGCAAACAAGAAGGCCCGCGAAGAGGCTTGGGAGCGCTGGAAATCTCTTCTAGCGAAATAAACACTCCTCCCAGCTAAGCCCCTGGCGAAGTCGTCTGCTCACTCATACCGCAGCGCGACCATGGGATCCACTCGCGTGGCGCGCCGCGCAGGGATGTAGCACGCGGAGAGAGCCACGACCACTAGCAACGCAGAAACCGACGAATAGGTGAGCGGATCGTAGGGGCTCACTCCGGAAATGAAATTTCCGACTAGGCGCCCGATAGCCACGGCCAGCGTCAGCCCCGAGAGCACTCCCACAGTGATAATCCACACGCCTTGCCGGAGAATCATGTGCAGAATGCTCTTTTGACCGGCTCCCATTGCCATGCGAATACCGATCTCATTGGTGCGCTGGCTGACGGTGAACGAGACCACCCCGAAGACACCCACGATAGCGAGAATCAATCCGAGAGTCCCCAGAATTCCCGCCAACGCGGCCGCCAACTCGAAAAGCAGGAAGCCGTTGACCGTGTACAACCCCTGAAGCATTGTGTGGATATCGAACACCGGCATGGAGGGTGCGAGTGATGCGACTTGCTCGCGAACTGCCGCGGTTATAGTTTCGGGCGGGAATGTCGTTCGCACCTGAAGCGTGGCCAGCGGACTGTATTGTTGAGCGAGGGCTACATAAAAGTATTCCTGGATGGGGCCGATCATGCCATTCGTTCGGCTGTTCTTAACCACGCCAACGACGCGAAGCGCGTGGTCGTGAATGCTGGCTTGGTGAAATTCATGGCCGATGGCGCTTTGGTTGGGCCAGAATTTATTGGCCATTGCTTCGTTGATGACGGCCACCCACGGCGAATGGTCGTCATCCGCTCGATCTAAACTGCGGCCCTCGAGAAGCTGGATGCCCATGGTGCGAAAATAATCCGGTGACACATAATTGAGGCCGATCAGAGGCCGCGCCGCGCCCGGGGGGACTTCATATCCGGGGACTTCCACCCAGTCAGAATTACCGTAGTAGCCCATCGGGACGGAGAACGCTGCGCTCGCGGATTCGACTCCGGGCATCGCCTCGACCCTCTCAATGAGTTGACTGTAAAACTGTAGACCTTGTTGCTTTGCGTATCCGATGTCCTCCGGATCGATCGTGAGATCGAGCACATGGCCAGGATCAAACCCAAGATCGGAGTGCTGGACATAACTCAGGCTGCGCATCATCAGCCCCGCGACGATCAGCAGTGTGAGGGAGCCACCGACCTGGGCAACAACCAGCACTGTGCGGAAGCGGCTGCGGCTGCCGCTCATCGTGCGGCCGCCGGTATTCAGCGCGGCCTGCGGATCGGCGCGAGCAGCTCGCCAGGCCGGCGCTAAACCGAACAGGACGCCGGTGGCGG
>Ga0209415_10013520_pt1 | contig 13445 bp, 12 predicted proteins | sample PeaSoiSIISIP2007_FD_187696 | JGI IMG/M metagenome (GOLD analysis project Ga0209415, IMG submission 187696) | Peat soil microbial communities from Weissenstadt, Germany - SII-SIP-2007 (SPAdes) (version 2) | ecosystem: Environmental > Terrestrial > Soil > Wetlands > Peat | place: Germany... | reverse complement strand
CCACCGCCTCGGTCTTGACAGGCCCCGCCATTGCAGCCGAGTCTAGGATCGCCGGCGGCAGACCGGACCCGCGCCCAACGCCGGGGACCGATAACTTGGCCGGCGCCGACATGTTGGAGCGTGCCGGCGCCGGCCTGCCAGGGCGATCGGTGGGGATGACACCCTGGCAGACAAAAGTCTACCGCCCTAAACCAACTGGTGTTTGCCATATGGACTTTGCCATATGCGGTAGGCGATGTTTATTAAGATGCCTCCCTCCGAATCCGCTGATCAATCGCTCGCGCACACGATCCGCCGCCTGCGCGAAGAACGGGGATTCACCCAGGAAGACATCGCCTATGCCGCCAGGCTTACCTCGGGCACCTACGGCCACATCGAGCGCGGTAAGACCAATCCGACCTGGACGACCATCAAGAAGATCGCCCAGGCGCTCGACATCTCCCTCACCGAGCTTGCCGGGGCGGCCGAAGCGGCGGACAGAGGCAGCGACACATAGGCACTATACGCGACGACAGGTAGGCGCTATACTTTATGAAGTAATGAGCGAGATAGTCGTATACACAACTGAGCCCTGCTCGTTCTGCGCACGTGTCAAGGGTCTCTTGAGGTCCCGGGATCTGCCCTTCACCGAGATCAACCTCAGCAGGGATCCCGAGGGCCGAGCGGAACTCGCCCGCCGCACCGGCATGATGAGCTTCCCCCAGATATTGGTCGACGGCGAGCTGGTGGGAGGTTTCTCCGAGACGCTCACGGCCGCCGAGAGCGGACGGCTGGACGAACTCTCAACCGCGTAGAGTACTGGCTCTCACATTCGTGCCACGTCTGTTGCGAGGACGTGGCTGGCAGGCCTCACACACGTAGGTCCCGCGCCCGGCGACCACCATCTTCACGATTCTCGTCCCACATCTCCCGCAGGGCTCGCCGGCCCGGCGATGCACGAGGAACTGATCCTGGAAGGAGCCGCGCACGCCATCCACGTGCCGGAAATCATCGATCGTCGCGCCCTGCGCGTCGATCCCCGCATGCAACGCATCGATCACCGCCCCGCGAAGACGAGCGCGCTGGTCGGAGGACAGCGCTCCGGCCGCTCGCAGCGGGTGGATGCCGGCGCGGTGCAGAGCCTCGTCGGCATAGATGTTGCCCACCCCGGCAATCCTGCGCTGATCGAGCAGCAGCGCCTTGATCGGCGCGGTGCGCCCCCGTGTCACCTCGCCCAGGTGAGCGACCGTGAAGCGCTCGTCCAGCGGCTCCAGGCCCAGGCGCCGGGCGAAGAACTGCTCGAGTGCCGGTGCTCCCAGAAGCAGCTCTCCGGTGCCGAAGCGGCGCGGGTCGACGATCACCAGCAGCCGCTTGGGGCGCAGCTGGATACGCACCCGCACGTGCGCCGGCTCGGGCTTCGGTTCGCACAGCACCGCGCCGGTCATGCGCAGGTGCTGCGCGAGGTACACGTCCCCCTGCAAACTCCAGAGGAGGTACTTGCCCCGCCGCCCCAGCGTCTCGACGCGCCGTCCGCGCAGCGCTTCGCTCAGTTCCTCAGGGGCCAGCGGTCGCGACCAGCGCGGGTCGAGGATCTCCACTGCGTGCAGCCGCCGCCCCTCGACAAGCGGGGCGAGCTGGCGTCTGATCGTCTCCACCTCGGGCAGCTCGGGCATCGCTGCCCCCAGCCTAGCCGTAGCTCAGCGCGAGGCGCGCGGATGCGCGCTGAAGTACGCGTCCTTCAAGCGCTCGGCCGAGAGATGGGTGTAGACCTGCGTGGTGGCCAGGTCGGCGTGCCCCAGCATCTCCTGCAGCGAGCGCAGATCGCAGCCTCCCGCCAGCAGATGCGTGGCAAATGTGTGACGCAGCGTGTGGGGGCTCATCTTCTCCCGCAGCCCCGCGCGCCGCGCGTGGCCCTGGATGATCTTGTAGAGACCCTGCCGTGTCAGCCCCGCGCCGCGGCAGTTGACGAACAGACGGGACTCGACCCTGGCGCCCACAAGCGCCGGGCGTCCGCGCTGGCTGTACGCACTCAGCGCAGCCACCGCCTGGCGTCCGATCGGCACGATCCGCTCCTTGGACCCCTTGCCGCGGGCGCGCAGCAGCCCCTCCTCCAGGTCCACGTCGGCGAGCTCGAGGCCCACCATCTCAGAGGCGCGCAGCCCGCACGCGTACATCACCTCCAAGAGCGCCCGATCGCGCAGCGCGCGCGGCTCTGAGCCCTTGGGCTCGCTCAGCAGCCTGCCGACCTCCTCGCGCGAGAGCACCATCGGCAGGCGCCGCGTCCGGGGTGGTCCGCGCAGCTCGGCCGTGGGGTCGTGCTCGATCAGCCCCTCGCGGCGCAGGTGACGGTAGAAGGAGCGCAGGCATGCCGCCTTGCGCTGCAGCGTGGCCGCCGCCACGGGTGCTCGCCCCTCCGCGCCGCCGGCCAGCTCGGAGAGGAACGCGGCAAGGTCCCCGTGTCCAACCGTCAGCGCATCGAGTTCGCGGCGGTGCAGGAAATCGCCGAACTGGAGCAGATCCGAGCGGTATGCCTCGAGTGTGTTGCGCGAGAGGCCGCGCTCCAGCTCCAGGTAGGCGAGGAAGTCGAGCGCCAGCCCAGAGATCTCGGCAGGCGCGTTCAGGACGGGTGTGCTCACTCATCCAGGTTCGGCCCCGCCCCGTGGGACTCCTCCTACGCCGCCGCCTCCGCCCTGTTCTCCTTGCGGTCGCCCTGGGCCAGCAGATCGGCCAGCGCCGTGCCCCCCGCCAGCGCCGCGCCGAAGAACAGCGCGTCTTCGATCAGGCCGCGGCCCATCGTCCGCGCCGGCAACTCGCTGGCCGCGTAGGCCGGCAGATCCACCGTGGCGTGGCGCCAGTCGTGGCGGGCGATGCGCGCCGGCCGGCTCACGTCCAGTTCCAGCTGCGGGCGGGGGGCAGAGGACACGCCGAAGACCGCCCCCAGGCCGGCGCGCAGGTCAGCACCGACGGGAGAGCGCAGCCCCGCGGGCAGCGCCACCGTCACCGGCTCCAGCAAGAGGTCGAGCACCGTCAGGGTGTGGTGGGAGATCCCGCGGTGGCGCGCGCGGGAGTCGCCCGAGGACATGCGCGCCACCAGCAGCGTGGGAGCGCCCAGCGCCAGCGCGGCGTGGGCGGAGTCGAGCGCCGCCATGCCCCCGTGCCCCAGGGGCGAGTGCGAGCCGACGATCCCCGGCCCGGGCCCGCACAGCACCGCGTCCCACCCGAGCGCGCGCAACCCGTGGTGCAGCGCGCCGGCGACGGTGACAGCCTCGCCCTCGCCGCCGAAGGCGGCGCCCGCGGTCAGGTGGCCGGCGAGCAGCCCGCGCGCGCGCAACTCCGCGACCACGCGCGAGTGCCCGCCGGGCAGCGCGCCGCCCTCGCTCTGCACGTATCCCAGCCGCCGGCCGGGGGCCGCCTGGGCGAAGGCCCACGCCACCGCGGCGAGCTGGCCGTGCAGCGCGAGCACCCCCACCGGACTTCCCAACGGCAGCTCCACGCGGGCGTCCTCGACGGGCAGCACGGCGTGCTGCAGGCTCGTGTAGTTGAGCTTCATCACGTTCGGGCGGGCGGGACTCTGATCCCCCTCGCCCGCAAGACCCCGTGTGAGATTCACGTGGACGATGTCAAACCCGCCCGAGCCCAGGCCGAGGTCTCGCGCCTGCACGTTCACCACCACCTCGTCGCCGACCTCGGCGGCGCCCATCAGCCCGATGTCGGCGATGGCGGCCCGCGGCGCTCCCTGCGGGAGCGGCGAGTGCGAGGGCCGGGGGGTGCCTGCCGGGACACGCAGATCCGCTCGGGTGCCGGAGGAGCCGACGAGAACGACCGCGAGCTCCTGCTCGGGTCCATTCGGCGGGCGGGTCTCCACAACGATTGCACGGCGCAGCTTCAGCACAGGCGCGGAAGCTATCGCGTGGGAGGCATGGTTTGAGCCGCCACCGCGCCGGGCAGCGCCAGCGCGACTTCGAGCATGCCCTCCAGCGCCGCCGTGCCCACGCGCTCGCCGGGCTCGTGCGGGCGCTCGGTGCCGTTGGCAAGGTTCACGACCTCCAGGCCCTTGGCGATCAGCGCGTTGGCGTCGGAGGCGCCTCCGCTGGAGATTCGAGTCGGGCTGTAGCCGCAGCCCCGCAGCGCCAGCTCGGCCGCCGCCACCGCCGGCGTGCCGGCGGGCAGGGTGTAGCCCGAGAAGCTGCGCCGCACGCTGACGTCCACGTCGCAGTCGCAGTCGGGCAGGTTGGCAGCCTCGTGCACGCAGTCCACGATTTCCGCGACCGCCGCCTCGGCCGCCTCCTCGCGCAGACTGCGTACCTCCGCGACCAGCGTGCAGCGCTCGGGCACGACGTTGACGGCGCTCCCCCCCTCGATTCTCCCCACATTCGCCGTCGTCTCGACATCGATGCGCCCCAGCGGCATGTCCGCCACGGCGCGGGCGGCGGCGAGGATCGCGCTGCTGCCCTCCTCGGGGCGCACCCCCGCGTGCGCCGCCGCCCCCCGGAACTCCACGTCGAGGCGGAAATGGCAGGGCGAGGCCACCACGATCTCGCCGATCGGCGAGGCGTGGTCGAAGACGTAGCCGAAGTCGCTGCGCAGGCTCGCCGCGTCGAGCGCCCGCGCCCCCGCCAGCGAGCGCTCCTCGCAGACGGTGAACAGCAGCTCGATGTCGCAGGGCGCGCCCTCGGCGAGGACCCGGCGCGCGAGCGCCAGCAGCACGGCCACGGCGGCCTTGTTGTCGGCGCCGAGGATGCCCTCGTTGGCGCTCTCCCAGCCGCCGTCGAGGAGCACCGGCTCGACCGGAGCCTGCGGCGGCACGGTGTCCAGGTGGGCGCACAGGAGCAGGCTGAGCGGAGCGCCACCGGTCTGCGCGGGGATGCGAGCCAGCAGATTGCCGCACTCAGAGCCAGCCTCGGCACCCGCGCCGTCCTCGTGCACCTCGAGACCCAGCGCGCGCAGCTCGGCCTTGACGCGCTCGGCGCAGGCACGCTCTCCTCCAGAGGGGCTCTCGATCGCGCACAGCTCCGCGAACAGCTCCCCCAGACGACCGCGCTCGGCGTCGCGCAGGCGGGGACGCGCGGGTGGCAGCGCGCTAGCCGTGGCTGGTGGCTGCACGAGTGTCGTGGGCCTCGAGCGTCACGCCGCCCCGCATGCCCTCGCCCGAGGACTCATCGGCCGCCCCGCTCGCGGCGCCCTCCCGCTCGCCCTCGCCCGCCGCGCGCTCCAGCGCGGCCGCGACGAAGCCGCGGAACAGCGGCGCCGGGCGCTCCGGGCGGGACTTGAACTCGGGGTGAAACTGCGAGGCGAGGAAGAACGGGTGGTCATCCAGCTCGACGACCTCCACCAGACGCTCGTCCGGAGAGGTGCCGGAGACGCGCAGCCCCGGACCCGCGCCCGCCGGGAGGTCGGTGAGACGCTTGCGCAGCAGGTTGTTGACCTCATAGCGATGGCGGTGGCGCTCGTAGATGACCGCCTCGCCGTAGATCTCCCGCGCACGGGAGCCCGCGTGCAGCTTGATCGGGTCGGCGCCCAGGCGCATCGTGCCGCCGAGGTCGGCCACCTCCTTCTGCTCGGGCAAGAGGTCGATCACCGGGTAGGGCGTCTCGAGGTCGAACTCGGTCGAGTTCGCCCCCTCCATGCCCGCCACGTGGCGGGCGAACTCGGCCACCGCGATCTGCATGCCGAGGCAGATGCCCAGGTAGGGGATGCGCTCATCGCGCGCGATCTGAGCCGCGACGATCTTGCCCTCGATCCCGCGCCCGCCGAAGCCGCCGGGGATCAGGATGCCGTCGGCGCCGTGCAGCAGCTCTCTGGCGTGCGCGCCGGCGGCGGGGTCCTCCGCGCTCGCGCCCTCCTCCAGCCGTTCGGAGTCGACCCAGTCGATCTGCACCCTGGCGTCCTTGAGCGCGGCGGCGTGGCGCAGCGCCTCGGAGACCGACAGGTAGGCGTCCTCGAGCTCCACGTACTTGCCCACCAGCGCGATTCGCACCGTGCGCGAGGCGCGCTCGGCCCGCTCGATCGGCTCCTGCCAGCTCGACAGGTCCGGTTCGCCCGCCTCGATGCCGAAGTGGTCGAGGATGAAGTCGTCCACCCCCTGCTCGCGGAAGACGAGCGGCACCTTGTAGATGTTGTCCACGTCGCACGCCGAGACGATCGCGCTCGGCGGCAGGCTGGCGAACAGCGCGATCTTCTTGCGTATCTCCTGCGAGAGCGAGCCCTCCGAGCGGCACATCAGCATGTCCGGGGCGATGCCGATGCGGCGCAGCTCGTTCACCGAGTGCTGCGTGGGCTTGGTCTTCAGCTCGCCGGCGTGGCCGATGTAGGGGACCAGGGTCAAATGGATGAACATGCAGCGCCGGCGGCCCACGTCGACGGGGAACTGGCGGATCGCCTCCAGGAACGGCAGCGACTCGATGTCCCCGACGGTGCCGCCGATCTCGGTGATCACGAAGTCGACGTCGGTGGACTGGGCGATCAGCACGATCCGCTGCTTGATCTCGTCGGTGATGTGGGGCACCACCTGTACGGTCCCCCCCAGGTAGTCGCCGCGGCGCTCGCGGCGGATCACCGTGTTGTAGATGCCGCCCGCCGTCACGTTGGAGGCGCGGCTCGTGTTGACGTCGGTGAAGCGCTCGTAGTGACCCAGGTCGAGGTCGGTCTCGGCGCCGTCCTCGGTCACGAACACCTCGCCGTGCTGGTAGGGCGACATCGTGCCCGGGTCGACGTTGATGTAGGGGTCGAACTTCTGCAGCCCCACGCTCAGCCCGCGGGCGACGAGCAGGCGTCCGATCGAGGCCGCGGCGATGCCCTTGCCCAGCGAGGACACCACGCCGCCGGTGACGAAGATGAACCGTGTCTTGGGGTTGGTCTCGATGTGACGCTCGGGCGAATGCTGGATCATGAGGGCCTGCCCAGGGAGTCTAGCCAGCGCACCCCCGGAGTCTTTTCCACGAGCGCCGAGATCGAGCGAAACTCCCCATACACCGTGATTAAGAGCAGCAGCGCGAGCGCGATCTCGAGGCCCGCGGTCGAGAGCGTGAGCACCATCCACAGGCCGGCGAGCGCGCCGAGCAGGTTCGCGCCGGTGTCCCCGAGCATCGCGCGCTCGCGCACGTCGTACGCACCGGCGACGAGCGCCGGGCCGGCGAACAGGCCGAGCGCCCACAGCACAGGCAGTTCCCCCGAGCCGGCGGTGAGACCCGCGCCGAGCAGCACGAACGCCTTGATCGCGCGCCCCGGCCGCAGGTCGAGCAGGTTGAAGAGGTTCGTCGCGAGCACCAGCACCGCGCTGGCCAGCAGCCAGGTGCCGGTCGAGTGCTCGGCGAAGCTCATCAGCGCCAGTGCAAGCCCGAGCGAGCCGCCGGCCTTCAGCGCCCCGGTCGAGAGCTCGCCGCGGCGCACGGCGTGCGCGTGCCCGCGCCAGCCGCGGGGGGCGAACCCGGCGGGCTTCTTGGCGGCCCCGTAGGCGTCGTCGATCAGCCCGAGGCAGGCCACGCCGAGCGCATAGATCGACGCAAGCAGCAGCTGCGACTCGAATACCTCGGTGCTCGCGAGGCGTTCGATCAGCGCCAGCGGGACGAGCGCGAGCAGCGCGGCGGCGATCACGAGCACACCCAGTGGAACCGGGAGCGGCCGCCCTCGGTAGTTGACGCGCGTGTGGCCCCCCTCGGTGAGCATGCGCAGCACCGCGGGCGCCAGCGGCAGGGCCACCGCGGACGCGAGCAGGATCGGCAGCGCATGCACGCCTGCGAACCTAGCGGCGCGGGCGGACACGCGAACGGGCGCTCTCAGAGGGTCGAGCCGCTAACGCGAGGCCGACACCCCCAGGCATCCCTGAGCGATGAGCCACCGGCGCGCACACACGCGCCCCCGGCGACTCAGGGCAGCGAGGTCCCGCCGGCAACCCGTGGCAGGAGCCCGGATTCCGCGGTCGACTTTTCGCCGTAGGCGCCGTGGGCGCCGGCAAGGGTGAACGCCAGCGCGACGCGTCCGGCGAGCAGATCGAGATCGTCCACGCTGGAGATGTCCCGGGCGCGGTACCAGGTGATCTGCGAGGGGCTGGTCGAGCCCAGCTCGACCCCCACGGTCGGCACGCCGGCGGTGGTTGCGCCTTCGATCAGCGCCACCTCGAATTCACCGGTCACCCTGGCCTCTTCGGGTGTCATGCCTTCGGGGTCGTTGCGCACCACCACGAGCCCTTCGAGCCCTTCCAGCTGCCCGTCGAAGGAGCTCAGCAGCTTCCCCTGCACGCGCGCCAGCAGCTTGTGATCGCTGCCGAGCAGCTGCCGCGCGACCCGCACGCCGAAGTGGCGCACCAGACCCGGCTGTGTGGCGAGCGCCGCGTAGGGCGTGCCGGTGGCCTGGTGCGCGATGCCCCCCAGATCCAGCGGCTCGTGCACCGCCACGACCGTCACGAGGTTGCCCCCAGCCTGGGTGACGGCGTCGCGCACCAGCCCGTCGATCTGGTCGGAGGAGGCGCCCAGGAACACCAGGCCGATGCGCCGGCCGCTCAGCAGACCGTGCACCGCGATTGCAGAGAGATCGTCGCCGGCGGCTTCCTCGCTCGCGAGCTGGGCTCGCAACTGCGCGACCTGCCGGTTGGCCCCGCTCACTTCCGAGCTGAGATCGCGCACGACGCCGTTCTTGGCCGAGGACACCAGGTTGGAGTCGCCGATCGCGACCCCGATCAGCACGCCGACGGCCAGGGCGAGCAGGACAGCCGCCAGGGAGAGCGCGTGGTAGCGGTAGTCGAACATTGATTGGGGGCTTCAGCCGACCAGCAACCGCAGCTTCAGCCACAGCAATTCGACCACATCGCGCAGCGCGGGGGTCAACCAAACGACTGCGATCATCGCCACCAGTCCCGCGAGGAGCACCACCAGCAGCGGCGTGAGCCCCGGCTGGGGGCGGTACAGCCGGCTCACGCCCTTGGCGTCGACGAGGATCTCGCCGATGCGCAGGCGCGTTAGGAAGGTGGAGGACATGCCGCGGCGGTTGCGGTCGAGGAACTCCACGAGGTTGAACTGGGAGCCGACGGAGACGATCAGCCGAGCGCCCTTCTCGGCGGCGATCAGCATCGCGACGTCCTGGCTCGTGCCCGGCGCCGGGACGAGCTTGAAGGGAACACCCAGCGTCTCCAGGCGATGGCGACCGGGGGCGCGGCCGTCGGGATAGGAGTGCACCACGAGCTCCGCTCCGGCGCCCACAGCGGTGCGCAGCGTGGACTCGCTCGCGGAGTCCATGTCGCCGACGATCATGTCCGGCGTCAGACCGACCTCGAGCAGCGCGTCGGCGCCGCCGTCGACGGCCACCAGCACCGGGCGCACGTCGCGGATGAACGGCCGCAGCGCGCGCAGGTCGCGCTGGTGGTCGACCCCGCGCACCACCACCAGCGCGGGGCGATCGCGGAAGTCGGTCGCGAAGCGCGGCATCTCGATCTTGCCGGCCAGGAGCTCGCGCTCCTCGCGCATGTGCTCGATCGTGTTGTGCGCGAAGCGCTCCAGCGCCTCCCCGATCTCGGCCCGGCGGGCCTCCGTCTCGGCGCGCACGGTTGCAAGGTCGAGCACCCTCCCGCGCGCCAGCACCCTGCCCTTGCGCAGCACCTCGCCGCCGCCGTCGGCACCGGCCACCACGGTCACCGCGTCCCCCTCGGAGAGGGCGGCGAAGAGGGCGTCGTCGGGCAGGTCCACGAGCAGCACGCCCGCCTCCACCAGCAGCTGGGGTCCGAGGTTCGGGTATGAGCCGCTGGTGGACGCCCTGCAGTTCAGCACCGCCGCCACGCCCGCCGCGATCAGCTCCTCGGCGGAGACCCGGTCGATGTCCAGGTGGTCGATCACCGCCACCTCACCCGGGCGCAGATGCTTGACCATCGTCTTGGTCTTGCGCCCCAGACGTACCGATCCGCTCACCGTGCGTGTCGCCGGTGGCGCCCCCGCTGCCGGCGACACGCTCGGCTGCTGCTGGATGGCGGCCATTACAGCGAGGGTAACCGCTTGGAGCGTCTCAGGCGGCCTTTCTCAGCTCCCGCGCGTGCCTGCGGGCCGAGGCGTCGTCCTCGTCGGCGCCCAGCATCCGCACGAGCTCTGCGACCGTCTGGTGCTCGCCGAGCTGCACCACCGTGGCGCACGTGGGGTCCGCGGCGGTGTCCTTGACCACCGAGAAGTGCCGCTGCGCGAGTGAGGCGATCTGGGGCAGGTGGGTGATGCAGATCACCTGGCGCGCGCCCGCCAGCTCGCGCAGGCGCTCGCCGACCGCGCGCGCGGTGTGCCCGCCGATGCCGGCGTCCACCTCGTCGAACACGAGCGCCGCCTCGGAGCCAGCGTTGGCGACGCTCATCAGTGCGAGCATCACGCGCGAGAGCTCGCCGCCGGAGGCGATCTCGCGCAGCGGGCCGGCGGCCACGCCGGGGTTCGGCGCGATCAGGAATTCGACGGCGTCGCCGCCGCTGAGTCCGCCCTCGCGCGGGGACAGCTCGACGGCGAAGGTCGCCTCGCTCATCGCCAGCGCCGCCAGCTGTTCGCCGACGGCCGCAGTGAGGTGCGGCGCCGCCTGCTCGCGTGCGGCGCGCAGCGCCGCCACGTGGTCGTCGAACACCTCGCGCGCGGCCTGTAAGGACTCCGACGTCTGCGCGAACGCCACCTCCGCCCCCAGCAGCTGCTCGCGGCGCTCGCGCGCCCGGGCGGCGTGGTCCAGCACGGCCGCGATCGAGCCGCCGTGCTTGCGCTGCAGGCGCTCGAGCAGTTGCAGGCGCTCTTCGACCTCCTCCAGCGAGCCGTCCTCGCCCTCCAGCGACTGGCCGTAGTCGCGCAGCGCGCCCGCCAGGTCCCCGGCCTCGATCGCCAGCGCGCGCGCCCGCTCGGCGAGCGCGTCGAGCTCGGGGTCCGCTCCCGCCGGACCCTCCAGGCAAGCGGCGGCCCGGGCCAGCAGCGCCTGGGCGCCCGAGGCGTCCGCAGAGGACTCGGGGTTGAGCGCCTCCGCCCCCTGACCCGCGGCGAGTCGCAGCGCGTCGAGCCGGCGCAGGCGCTCGCGCGCGGCGCGCAGGCGCTCCTCCTCGCCCTCCCGCGGCTCGGCGGCGTCGATCTCCCCCATCTCGTGCTCCAGCAGCTCCAGCTCGCGCTCGCGCGCGTCCCCCAACTCGCGCAGTCCCTCCAGCTCCTCCTCCAAGCGGCGCACCTCGTGGTGGGCCTGCGCGCACTCGCGGCCCCGCACAGCCTGCGAGGGGCCGCAAAAGTCGTCGAGCACCTGCAGCTGCGCGGCGGCGAGGGTCAGCTTGCGGTGCTCGTGCTGGCCGTAGAACGCGACCAGCTGCTCGCCCAGCGCGCGCAGGTCGCCCACGGCGGCTGTGCGACCATTCAGATAGGCGCGCGTGCGCCCGTCGGCTCCCACGCGCCGTGCCAGGACCACCTCCTCCGCGTCGGCCGGCAGTCTCTCGCCGCGCTCGCACTGAAGCTCCGCCGGTAGCGTGAAGACACCCTCGACGTAGGCCTCGGCAGCGCCCGGTCGCACGATCCCCGCGCGCGGGCGGCCCCCCAGCAGCAGATCGAGCGCGTGCGCCAGCACCGTCTTGCCGGCTCCGGTCTCTCCCGTGAGCACGTTCAGCCCAGGGGCGAGATCGAGCTGGGCGCGCTCGATCAGCAGCAGATTCTCGACTGACAGCTCCTTCAACACACGTGCAGGTGTATCAGCGACCGGCGACGGATCGCTTGGCGCAGGCGCCGGGAGCCAGAGCAGAGGTGGCCTGGACGGGTCTCGACGGGAGCCATGTGGGAGCACGCGAGGCAACGAGACTCAAACAATGCAGGCCCGATCGATACTCTGTGAGGTGGCGCGAGGTTCACCGCGCCGCCCTCTCGTGTCCAAAGGCATGGCTGCCAGCGACGACCAGCATCCCAACCGGCGCGCCCGCCGCGGCGACGGGTGTCTGTCCGCCGAGGCCCTCGCGGACCGTATCGAGGAGGAGGTCGCGCGGGCCGAGCGCCAGCGCACGCCGCTCAGCTGCCTGCTGGTGGGGCTCGAGGACCTGCGCGCGATCGAGCGCGCCCACGGGCCCGAGTTCGCCGAGCAGGCGCTTGCGTATGTTGGCGTGGCCCTGCGCCGTGAGTTTCGCCGCTTCGACCGCGTGGGGCGTCCGAGCGAGCGCGAGTTCGCGGTGGTGCTCCCCGGCGCCGACGGCACACGCGGCGAGGTCGTTGCCCGGCGCACTCTCACACGCGTGCGGGCAATCAAGCTCGAGGTCCGGGGCGAGCGCCGGGCGCTGCACGTGGCAGTCGGCATCGCCACCTGGCACGAGGGTCTCACGGCGGGCCAGTTGCTCGCGGCAGCCCGCGCGGCCGCCGGTCCGCCCGCGCCGGGGAACACGCCGCTGCCGAGCGGTCCACTAGGTTTCTAGGATGCTCTCCGGCTCTGAGCTGTGGCTGTTGCGCCTGATGGCCGATCGCGGCCTGGCGCTGCTCGACGCGGGCACGCTCTTGATGGTGATCGAGGAGCGCGGCGAGCTGCGCGTGGCGGCCGCCAGCGGGCGCGGCTCCCCGCGGGTGCGCATCCTGCCGGTGGAGGGCAGCGCGCTGGGCGCCCTCTACCGCACCGGAGAGTCTCTTGCGCTGGATCGGCCCCGCGGGCACGAGGCGGGGTGGCTGCACGAGCTCGGCTTCGAAGCGCGCAGCGTGCTCGTGGAGCCGCTGAAGATGGAGGGCCATGGCGGGGGCCTCGTGATCGCGCTGCGCGACGAGGGCACCTTCCGCGAGCCCGACCGCCGCGCGCTGAACGCCTTTGCCCTCAGCGTCACCCAGCGCCTGGCGGCCGAGCGCTCGGTGGAGATCGAACGGCTGCGCTACGGCATGGAGGCGCGCGAGCGCGAGCGCACGCGCTGGGCGCGCGAGATCCACGACGAGACGGTTCAGGGTCTCGGCGCGCTGCGCCTGCGGCTCGCCAACGCGCGCGACCTGCGCGACGAGGAGGCTCTGCACGACGCCGTCGGCGACGTGCTGGACGGGCTCGGCATCGAGATCGAAGGCCTGCGCCACCTGATCACCGAGCTGCGCCCCGCCGCGCTCGACGACCTCGGCCTCGTGCCGGCGCTGCAGGCGCTCGCCCGCCGCGCGCAGGCGATCGACGGGCTCGACGTGCAGACCGAGATCGACCTCGACCTCGGCCCCGACGCACGCCTGGACGCGGAGCTGGAGAGCACCGTCTACCGCGTCGTGCAGGAGGCGCTGACGAACGTCTCGCGCCACGCCAAGGCCACGCGCGCGCTTGTCAGCATCTCAAACCGCGACGGGTCGATCCGCGTCGCGGTGACCGACGACGGGCAGGGGCTCCCCTCGGGCGGAGCCCCCCTCGGACCGAGCGGCGACGGGCGGCAGGGCGGGTTCGGGCTCTCCGGAATGCGCGAGCGCGCCGAGCTGGTGGGGGGAGAGCTGGAGCTCTCCCCCGCGCCGGGGCAGGGCACCACCGTGCGCCTGACGGTGCCGCTGGCGGGG
>Ga0209415_10013519_pt1 | contig 13446 bp, 14 predicted proteins | sample PeaSoiSIISIP2007_FD_187696 | JGI IMG/M metagenome (GOLD analysis project Ga0209415, IMG submission 187696) | Peat soil microbial communities from Weissenstadt, Germany - SII-SIP-2007 (SPAdes) (version 2) | ecosystem: Environmental > Terrestrial > Soil > Wetlands > Peat | place: Germany... | reverse complement strand
TACTCTTCGCCGGGATTGGCGAGCCCCACGGCAAGGAGCTCGACGCGTCGGCCCGAAGCCGGGCCGGCCGCGGGGGCGCTGCGGTGGAACAGACTCAGTGCTCCTCTTCGGACTCGGCCTCGGCGGCGGCCGCCTCGGTGGGTTCGACCTCCTCGACGACGGCGGCGTGTGGCGCTTGGGCGAGCACGACCGGCGTGTCGGGCTCGAGGTCGATCGCGAGGCCCGGCGGGAGGACGAGGTCGCCGACGCGGATCGAGCCACCGATCTCGAGATCGGTGACGTCGACCTCGATCGACGGCGGGATCTGGTCCGCACGGGCGCGGACGTGGAGCGAAAGCAGCGCGTGCTCGAGGTTGCCACCGGCGCGCGAGACGGCGAGGGCTTCGCCGACGAGGAGGATCGGGACGTCGGCCGGCACGACCTCGTCTCGGCTCACGATCTGGAAGTCGATGTGGGTGACGACTCGGCGGACCGGGTGGCGCTGGATCTCCCGCGCCATCGCGAGGTGCTCCTCGGAACCGATGTGGAGGCCAACGATCACCGCACCGCCGGTCTGGCTCTGGAGCGCGTTACGCAGCTCGCGGGCGTCCACGCTGATCGCCACGGGGTCGCCCCCGTGGCCGTAGAGGACCGCGGGGATCCGCCCCTCGGTGCGGAGGCGACGGCTCGGGCGCGTCCCGCTCTCGTCGCGAAGCGTTGCGGCAAGGGCGACATCGGGCATTGTCCAGCTCCTCTTTGATCTCGATCGGGCGCGTGGTCGCGCGCCGAGCGGGCACCGCAGTCTAGGCGGGGACGCCGCCCCCGCCCTCCGGCCCCGCTCCGAGCACCTTGGCGAGCTCGAAGGGGACGGCCGACTCGAGCTGGGAGTACTCACACGACCGCGGATCGCGATCGGGCCGGAACCGCTTGAAGGTCGTGGCGTGACGGAAGCGGTTGCCCTCCAGGTGGTCGTAGGCAACCTCGCAGACGAGCTCGGGCCGGAGCGGCTCGAAGCTCAGGTCCCTCCCCGCACTCCAGCGGCTCTTCTGTCCGGGGCGGCGCGAGGCGCCCGGGTCCCCGGCCAACCACGGGTGGCCGTCGGACGCGTGCTCGCGGTACGGCTCGAGCTCGGAGACGAGCTCGGCCCGGCGCGCGGCGGTGAAACTCGAGGTGACGCCGACGTGCTGCAGCACGCCGTCGTCGTCGTAGAGGCCGAGCAGGAGCGAGCCGATCACCGGGCCGCTCGTGTGCCAGCGGAAGCCAGCGACCACGCAGTCGGCGACACGCTCGTGCTTGATCTTGAACATGACGCGCTCGCCCTCCCGGTAGCCGAGGTCCGTGCGCTTGGCGACGACGCCGTCGAGCCCCGCGCCCTCGAATCGCTCCAGCCATTCGGCGCCGACGGCGGGATCGGCGGTCTGCGGCGTCAGGTGGATCGGAGCCCCGACACCGCTGAGCAGCTCGCCGAGGAGACGGCGCCGCTCGCCGAAGGGACGCGGACGGAGATCGTCCTCGCCGAGCGCGAGGAGGTCGAAGGCGACCAACGAGGCAGGGGTCTCGACCGAGAGGCGGGCCACCCGGGAGGCCGCTGGGTGGACGCGCTGCAACAGTGCTCCGAAGTCGAGGCCCGAGCCGGAGGCGATGACGATCTCCCCGTCCAGCACGCACGGGGCCGAAAGGCTCGCCCGCAGCGGTGCGTCGAGCTCGGGGAAGTAGCGCGTGAGGGGCCGCTCGTTGCGGCTCGAGAGCTCGAGCTCGTCGCCGTCGTAGAAGACGATCGTGCGGAAGCCGTCCCATTTCGGCTCGTACACGAGCTCCTCGCCGACAGGGAGGCCGGAGACGGCCTTGGCGAGCATCGGGGCGACCGGGGGGACGACGGGGAGCCGCATCGCCGAACCCTATGCGGCCTGCGGCCGGTGCGAGGAGGTCCACGACAAGAGGTCCCCGAGCGGGCGCGTCGTCACGATCCTGTCGTCAGGCACCTCGAGGGCGACCGCCTTGGCACAGCCGCTCGTCAGCCATTCGAGCTCGCCCGGCGCGTGCGCGTCGGAGTCGATCGACAGGTTGCACCCCGCGGCGAGCGCCGCGAGGACAAGGCGCGAGGGCGGATCCTGGCGGTCGGGCCGACAGTTGATCTCGACGGCGACCCCCGAGCGCGCGCACGCGGCGAGCACGGCGTCCTCGTCAAAGTGCGACTCGGGCCGGTGCCGGCCGCTGATGAGACGCCCGGTCATGTGGCCGAGGACGTCGACTCGTCCGCTCGAGATGGCGTTCAGCATCCTCCGCGTCATCGCGTCGCTGTCCTCCCCGAGGCGCGAGTGCACGCTCGCGACGACGACGTCGAGTGAGCAGAGAAGCCCGTCCTCCTGGTCGAGCCGGCCGTCGGCGAGGATGTCGACCTCGATGCCCGTGAGGATGCGGAACGGCGCAAGCTGCTCGTTGAGCTCGGCGACCACCTCGAGCTGGCGGCGCAGGCGTTCGGGCTCGAGTCCGTGCGCGACGCGCAGCGACGGGCTGTGGTCGGTGAGCGCGAGGTACTCGTGCCCGAGCGCGCGTGCCGCCTCGGCCATCTCCGCGATCGCGACGGTGCCGTCGGACCAGTCCGAGTGGCTGTGCAGGTCGCCCCGCAGCCGCGAGCGGAGCGCGGTGACCGCGCCGGGCTCGGGCTCGGTGAGGTCCGCCTCGAGCGCGGCGAGATACGCGGGCACCGCGCCGGCGAGCGCTTCGGTGATGACGGTCGCGGAGGTGTCCCCGATGTTCGGGAGCTGGCGGAGCCGGGACACCGCCGCGAGTCGTCGGAGCGTCGCCTCGTCGGTCGAGCGGACGGTGTCGGCGGCCCGCCGGAAGGCCCGCACCTTGAACGCGGGCGCCCCTTCGGTCTCGAGGAGGTAGGCGATACGGCTGAGCGCGGAGAGCGGGTCCACGGCGTGGCGACCCTAGCGCCGGTGACGTGAATACGACGATCGGCGCGACGATGCGGTCGTGGCGGATCACGGCGAGACGGTGGAGATCGAGGTCGACGGACACCTCGTCGGGATCACCAACCCCGAGAAGGTCTTCTTCCCGGGGTGCGGCGCGACCAAGCTCGACCTCGCTCGCTACTACGTCGCAGTCGGCGCGGGGGCGCTCCGGGGAGTCTTCGAGCGCCCGACGGTGCTCCGCCGCTACCCGAACGGCGTCGGAGGTCCCTCCTTTTTCCAAAAGCGCGTCCCCGAGCGTCGGCCGGACTGGATCGAGACCGCGACGGTCCGGTTCCCGAGCGGGAGGGAGGCGACCGAGCTCTGCCCGGTCGACGTCGCGCACCTTGTCTGGGCGGCGAACCTCGGCTGTGTCGACCTCAACCCGTGGCCGGTCCGGCGCGGTGACCTGGAGCACCCCGACGAGCTCCGCATCGACCTCGACCCCCAGCCCGGCGTCGGCTTCCCGGCCGTGCGCGAGCTCGCACTCGAGGTCGGCGCCCTGCTATCGGATCTCGGCCTTGTCGGCTTCCCGAAGACCTCGGGATCCCGGGGCATCCACATCAACGTGCCGATCCGGCCCGAGCACGGCTTCACCGAGGTGCGCCGCGCGGCGCTCGCCGCGGCGCGCGAGCTCGAGCGGCGCCGCCCGGACCTCGCGACCTCGGCGTGGTGGAAGGAGGAGCGCGGCGAGCGGATCCTCGTCGATTACAACCAGAACGCCCGCGACCGCACCGTCGCGTCGGCGTACTCGGTGCGGGCGACGCCCGACGCGCGGGTCTCCTGTCCCCTCTTGTGGTCCGAGGTCGGCGACGTCGAGCCCGAGCAGCTCACGATCGCGACCGTGCCCGGGCGCTTTGGTGTCGTCGATCCCGCCGCGGCGAGCGAGGAGCGCCGCTACTCCCTCGAAGCGCTCCTCGAGCTCGCAGCGCGCGACGACGCCGCGGGTGTCCCCGACGCCCCGTTGCCGCCACATTTCGCCAAGGGCGAGGGCGAGCCGCCGAGGGTGGCGCCGAGCCGGCGGCGGCGCGCCCCGACCAACGACGGCTGATCCGCCGGCGTCCCGGGGAACAGACGGCCGGCGGCTAGGGGGAGAGGTTCTGTCCCCCGAAGATCTCCGAGACCGAGGTGTCCTCGTAGACCGCCTCGATGACGTCCGCGATCACCGAGGCGATCGAGAGGACCTCGATCTTGTCGATGCGCCGACCCTCGGGGAGCGGCACGGTGTCGGTGACGACGACCCGGCTGATCACGGAGGCCTTCAGGCGGTCGAGGGCGGGGTCGGAGAGGATCGGGTGGGTTGCCATCGCCCAGATCTCGGTGGCGCCCGCCTCGACGAGTCGCTCGGCTGCGGCGCAGATGGTCCCCGCGGTGTCGATCATGTCGTCGATCACGACGCAGTGGCGGCCGGCCACGTTGCCGATCACCTCGAGCGCCTCGACCTCATCGCGCTGACCCGGAGGCCGGCGCTTGTGGATGAACGCGAGGTCCGTCCCGAGCTGCTGGCTGAAGCGCTCGGCCACCTTCACGCGCCCGGCGTCGGGGGAGACGATGACGAGATCGGCCGTCGCGTACTCCCGGAGATAGGCGAGGAGAACCGGCATCGCGGTGGGCGTGTCGACGGGGAAGTCGAAGAAGCCCTGGATCTGTCCGGAGTGCAGGTCGACCGAGACCACGCGGTCCGCCCCCGCCGCGGTGAGCAGGTCCGCGACGAGCTTCGCGGTGATGGGCTCGCGGCCGGTCGACTTGCGGTCCTGGCGGGAGTAGCCGAAGTACGGGCAGACCGCGATGATCCGCCTCGCCGAGGCCCGGCGCGCGGCGTCGATCATGATCAGCTGCTCCATGATCGACTGGTTCACCGGCGGGCAGTGGGTCTGGATGATGAACACGTCCGAGCCGCGAATGGAGCTGTCGTAACGGCAGTGGATCTCGCCGATCGGGAAATCGCGGAGGTTCGCCTCGCCGAGCTCGATGTCGAGGTGCGCCGCGATCGACAGCGCCAGGTCGGGGTGCGATCTGCCGCTGAAGACCTCGAGCCGTCGCCTCGGGCTGGTGGGGGTCGCCGAAATCGTGGCCAACGCTCCTAACCTTCCCCTCGTACGTCGTTACGCCGGTCCACGAAGGATGGCTCGCGGCGCTCCCCATCCGCCACTTCGGCTCCGGGGCCGAGGACGACGAACGGCCCGACGATCGCCTCTTCGCCGATCCGCGCGTCCCGGGCGACGGTGTGCTCGACGCGGGCGCCGGCCCCCACCTCGGTGTCGACGAGGTGGCAGTCCGGGCCGATGACCGCCTGACGGCCGATGACCGTCGAGCCCTCGAGGACGACGCCGGGGTAGATCGTGACATCCGGCCCGAGGCGGACCGACGAGTCGAGATAGGTCGTGTCCGGGTCGACCATGGTCACGCCTCGGCGCATCCAACGCTCGTTCATCCGGCTCCGCAGCTCGGCCTCCGCCGCGGCGAGCTGCGCCCGGTCGTTCACCCCCGCGGCCTCGGAGGGGTCGGACGCGACCAGAGAGATCACCGGGTAACCGGCATCCGCCAGCACCGCGATGGTGTCGGTGAGGTAGTACTCGCCGTTCGCGTTGTCGGGCGAGATGCGCCGCAGCGCCGGCGCGAGGACCGAATGGCGGAAGCAGTACATCGAGGTGTTCACCTCGTCGATCTCTCGTTCCTCGTCGGTCGCGTCGTCCTCCTCGACGATGCGGGACACCCTGCCGTCGCGCTGGCGGACGATGCGCCCGTACCCAGTCGGGTCCGACAGGCGCGCCGTCAGCAGGGATGCGGCGGCGTCATGCTCGCGGTGCTCGCGCACGAGCGACGCGAGCGTGGCAGGGCGCACGAGCGGCGCGTCGCCGGGGAGTACGACGAGATCGCCGTCGTCGAGGTCCGCCGAGGCCGGGAAGCCGGTCAGCGCGACGGCGACGGCGTCGCCGGTTCCGAGCGGACGGACCTGCTCGACGAACTCCAACCGCAGCTTCACCGGCGCCTCGGCCTCGACCACCTTGGCGACCTCGGCGGCGTGGTGACCGATGACGACGACGACGCGCTCGACGGGCAGTTCGGCGAGCGCGTCGAGGACGTGCAGGACGAGGGGCCGGCCGCAGAGACGGTGGAGCGGCTTCGGCACGGGCGATCGCATTCGTGTGCCTTCACCGGCAGCGAGGACGATCGCGGACAACGAGCGCGGGCTCATGGGTCCCATTGTCACAGCCCCCGACCTGTCGTGCCGCAGTAAAACAGGAAGATGACCAATGCACCGAAGCTCATCGCCCTCGAGGACTTCGACGTCGAGGGGTCGATCCCGAGTACGGACGCCGCGACAAGGGGCGAACTGCAGGAGCTCACCAAGCGCGTCGCCTTCGCTCCGGAGAGCTGGGACCGAGCGGACCTCGAAGCGATGCGGAGGCGCTTCGACGAGCGTGCCGCGACCTGGGCGACGCGCGACGCGCCGGAATACCGCCTGCCGCTCGAAGACGCGCTCCGCCGTGGCGGGGTCGCGAGCGGCGGGTTGTGCGTCGAGGTCGGGAGCGGGACCGGTATCCAGACCCCGACGCTCACCCGCCACTTCGACCGCGTGCTCTGTATCGAGGTGGCGCCGGAGATGTTCCGCCACACACCCGCCGGTCCCGGGACGCTCCTGCTCGCCGACGCCTCGTCGCTCCCCCTCGGGGACCGCTGCGTCGACGCGATCGTCTGCGTCAACGCACCGCTGTTCGCGCCGGAGTACGCGCGCGTGCTCTCCCCCGCCGGCGCCGTGGTCTTCGTGTCCACCCGCGCCGAGCAGACGCCGATCTTCCTTCCGCCGGCCGACGTCCTCGGCGCGCTCGGCGCGCTCGGGGACGAGGCGTTCTCGGCCACGACCGCACGCGCCGGACAGGGAACCTGGACCGTCGCGCGCCGGGCGGGTCCGCTCGAGGGGGAGGCACCTCGCGATGCCGGTGCGTGACCGCGTCGCCGAGGTCGTCGAATCGGCTTTCGAGGGCGACTACCTGCCCCGGCTCACCGAGTACACCTCGATCGCCTGTCTCTCCCCGGCCTTCGACCCCGACTGGGCGCGATCCGGGGCCATCGCCGAGGCGGCGCGGCTCCTCGGCGGTTTCGCCTCGGGACGGGCCCTTCCCGGCCTGGCGGTCGAAACCGTCGAGCTCGCAGGCCTCACGCCGGTCATCCTCCTCGAGCTCGCCGCGACCGACCCCTCGAGGGCGGACTCGACGACGCTCGCCTACGGGCATTTCGACAAGCAACCTCCCCTCGGTGACTGGCGGGCGGGTCTCGGGCCGTTCGAGGCCGTCCGAGAAGGCGACCGCCTGTACGGCAGGGGCACCGCGGATGACGGCTACGCGCTGTTCGCGATCCTCGGCGCGCTGGAGGGACTGGCCGCAGCCGGCCGGCCCCACGGCCGCGTCGTGGCGATCATCGAGGGGAGCGAAGAGAGCGGCAGCCCACACCTCGACGCCTACCTCGACCATCTCGCGCCCCGGATCGGCTCGCCGGGACTCGTCATCTGCCTCGACTCGGGGTGCACCACCTACGACCGTCTGTGGGTGACCTCGTCGCTTCGCGGCGTGCTCGTCGCGACCCTCCGCGTGGACGTGATGGACGAGGGCGTGCACTCGGGTCATGCGGGCGGCGTCGTCCCCTCGCCGTTCCGTATCGCCCGCCAGCTCCTCTCCCGGCTCGAGGACGAGCGAACCGGCGAGATCCTCCTGCCCGAGCTCACGAGCGCGATCCCCGAACACCGCAGGGCCGAGATCGGCGAGGTCGCGGCGGAGTTCGGGGCGTCCGCGGCGGGAGCGTTCCCGACCCTTCCCGGCGTCGAGCTCGCGCCCGACGTCGCGACGCGCGTCGAGGCCGGCACCTGGCGGGCCGCGCTGTCGATCATCGGCCAGGACGGACTGCCTCCGGGTCCGGAGGGGGGCAACGTGGCACTCCCGTGGGTCGCTCTCAAGCTGTCGGTGCGGCTCCCCCCCAACTGCGACGCCGCTGCGGCGGGTCAGGCGCTCGAGCGGGCCCTCACCGAGGATCCCCCCTCGGGGGCGACGGTGACCGTCGAGCTCGAGACCCCGGCGCAGGGATGGGACAGCCCCGAGCCCGCGCCGTGGCTGAGGCGCGTGCTCGAAGCCTCGTCGCTCGACCGCTTCGGCGCGCCGCCCCGGTCACTCGGCCTCGGCGGCTCGATCCCGTTCATGGCCTCCCTCGGGCGACGCTTCCCCGCGGCGCAGTTCCTCGCGACCGGGGTCCTCGGACCCGGGAGCAACGCCCACGGCCCGAACGAGTTCCTCCACATCCCGACGGCCAAGGCGTTGTCCTGCTCGGTCGCGGACGTCCTGGCCGCGGCGCCCTGACGATCCCGCCCCGCGGCGCCGGGGTCCTGCCGGGCACCGCGGGAAAGACGCCCTGGCAAGAGATGCTCCGTACTGCCCCAAACCACCTATGCTCCGAGATGTGAGCGATGCGGCGGGGGGGTCCGCTCTCTCGTCAGGGCCTGTCGGCGACACGGTCGAGGACGCGCAGCTCGCGAGCTCGCTCCGCATCGCGGTCATGCGCCTCGCCCGTCGATTGCGGGCGGAACGCAGCGACGGGACCCTCGGGCTCTCGCAACTCTCGGCACTTTCGACGCTCGAGCGTCACGGACCGCTCTCGCCGACCGCGCTCGCCGAGCTCGAGCGGATTCAGCCCCCCTCGATGACCCGAGTCATCGCGGCGCTCGAGGAACGTCGCCTCGTCGGGCGCGAGCCGCATCCGAGCGACCGTCGTCAGGCGGTGATCGCGATCAGCGACGCCGGTCGCCAGATCGTGCTCGAGGACCGTCGGCGCCGTCAGGCCTGGCTCGCGAGGTCCCTCGACGATCTCGCAGCGGACGAGCGCGCCCTGCTCGAGGCCGCGCTGCCGGTGCTCGAACGACTGAGCGAGGTCTGACCCGCTTCGTCAGGGGAGCGGCGTCGTCGGGAGCGACGTGTGGTAGTGGTGCAACTTCCCGCCCGCGGTGTAGGCGACGCCGAGCTCGGTGAACAGGCGACCGCTGGACGTCGAGCGGGCCTGCGAGAGGCTGACGTTGGCGGGATAGTGCACGTTCTTCCCCGCGACGCAGCTCGGCGTGCAGGTGTTGGTCGTGTAGGTCGCCGTGGCCCTCGCGCCGCCTGGCGACCAGATCGTCCAGTGGATCGAGCTCAGGTAGGTGTAGCCGTCCGCACAGGTGATGATGTAACTCGACGGCCTCGTGACGGTCTTGCCGGCACACGTCATCACCTTCGGGAGCGCCGACGCGTGGCCGATCGCGACCGCGCTCGCCGAGACGGACCCGGGGCCGGCGATCGCCACGAATGCGAGCGCGCCGAGCAGCACTGCGCCCGCGGCGGTTGTCCGAAGGGTCCCGAGGATGGCGCGCAGGTTGGTCATGTCCGAGCGTACCCATCGGGCGATGACGCGCTCCACGCCCGCGCCGGCGGAGCTGGACGTGCCCGCTCGGGTGACGGGAGACTGGGCCGGTGACCCGTGTGATCGTCCTCGACGACTACCAAGGCCGTGCGGCCGGGCTTGCCGACTGGTCGAGCCTTCCCGACACCGACGTCCGATTCATCGGAGAGCATCTGGAGGGTGACGACCTCGTGCAGGCGCTGGTCGGCGCGGAGGTGATCGTGGCGATGCGGGAAAGGACGGGGTTCCCCCGCTCACTCCTCGAACAGCTGACGGATCTGCGACTCCTCGTCACGACGGGGATGGCGAATGCCGCGATCGACCTCCCCGGCGCCACCGCGCGGGGCGTCACCGTCTCGGGGACGCGCAGCTACGGCAACGGCACGACCGAGCTCACCTGGGCGGTCCTGCTCGGGCTCGTGAAGCACATCGCCTCGGAGGACGCGGCCCTCCGGGCCGGGCGATGGCAGACCGAGATCGCCGGTGACCTCTACGGAGCGACCCTCGGGCTCATCGGCTTCGGGCGGCTGGGCAAGGCCATGGTGCCGATCGCGAACGCGTTCGCGATGGAGGTCATCGCCTGGAGCCAGAATCTCGATCCCGCGGACGCCGCGGCGTCGGGAGTCGAGGCGGTCGCCAAGGACGGGCTCTTCTCGCGCTCGGACATCGTCTCGATCCACACCCGGCTCTCCGAGCGCACCCACCATCTCGTCGGCGAAAAGGAACTCGCGCTCATGAAACCGACGGCGCTCCTCGTGAACACCTCCCGCGGCCCGATCGTGGACGAGGCGGCGCTCGTCGCGGCACTCGCCAACGGGTCGATCGCCGGTGCCGCGCTCGACGTCTTCGACGAGGAGCCGCTCCCTGCGGACCACCGCCTCCTCGGGATCCGCAACACCGTGCTCTCGCCCCACCTCGGCTACGCGAGCGAACGCAACCTGGCCGCGATGTACGGCGACGCCGTCGATGACATCGCCGGCTTCCTCGCCGGCGCACCGGTGAGGGTGCTCGTCCCGTAGCTGGCTCCCGGCCGGGCGGCCGCCCCGGCCGCGGGACACCGTCGACGAGCGGCGTACGGTCCGGACCGGCGCGTGAGGCTGCGTGAGCTCGGGCGTGAGCGGTTACTCGACGGCGGGCAGGCCGAGGGCGCGCCAGCCCTCGTAGGGGAATCCCGCCGCCTCGGCAACCGCGCCGGAGGCGACATTGTCCTCGCGATGCAGGTAGGTGACGACCTTGCCCTCGTCATAGGCACGGCGTGCCGCGGTCGCCACGAGGCGACGGGCATAGCCCTTGCCGCGATGATCCGGCTCGGTCCCCACCGCGAACTCGACCCCGAAGGGGTCGTGAAACTTCTGACCCACGCCCGCCGCGTAGTGGCCCGTGTCGTCGAAGACGGCGAGCACCTCGCCGTTGAACGGGCGCAGCCAGTCCGGGAGCCGGGCATCGGTCGGCGACACCCACTCGCCGAGTGGCTCGAGGTCCGCAAGGAACCGGAGCGCCCGGAACACCCCGCCGCGGAGCCGCTCCTCGGGGAGTCCGACGAGCACCCCGAGGCCCGTGACGAGGGCGTCGAAACCTCCCGTACGCCGGAGCGTCTCGGCCTCGCCGAGGATCGCCGGGGGGACCGAGACGACGGTCCCGCTCGGGGAGGAGACGCCGGTGATGGGCCTGACTCGTCCATCCCAGCCGGGCTCGTCGCGAAGCGGCGAGGCCACGAGGACGAGAGGACCATCGGGCGGCCAGGCACCGAGGTAGTTCTGCAGGTGGCGCTCGAGGCGCCGCACCAGCTCGGCACGGACCTCGGGGTCGTCGGGGCTGCTCATCGCGCACCGCGTCCGGTCGTGAAGTTGACGATGTCCGAGTCGAACGCGGCGTAGCCCTCGTAGTCGATGAGCTCATACAACCTGGCGCGGGTCTGCATCGCCGGCACGAGGCCGGATTGGGTGCCCGCGTCCCGCAGCTCCCTCAGCCCGGCCTCGACCGCGCCCATCGCGAGCCGCAGGAGCGTCATGGGATAGATGACGACGTTGACCCCGAGGTCCGCGAGGGTCGAGGCAGAGAGGAGCTCGCTCTGGCCGAACTCCGTCATGTTCGCGAGCATCGGCACCGCTATGGCCCCACGGAAGCGCGCGAACTCCGACGCGTCGCGCAGCGCCTCGGGGAAAACGAGATCCGCGCCCGCGTCGACGTAGGCCCGTGCGCGATCCGCGGCGGCGTCGAAGCCCTCCACTGCCCGCGCATCGGTGCGGGCGCAGATGACGAAGTCGGGGTCCCGCCGAGCCGCCACCGCCGCCGCGATGCGGCGCACCATCTCCTCGACGGGAACGACGGACTTGTTCTCGAGATGCCCACAGCGCTTCGGGTTCACCTGGTCCTCGATGTGGCAGCCCGCGAGGCCGGCATCCTCGAGCACCTGGATCGTCCGGGCGGCGTTCATCGGCTCGCCGAATCCGGTGTCGGCGTCGATGAGGGCGGGGAGCGCCGTCACCCTCGCGATCTCCTGGCCCCGCTCGACCACCTCGGACAGCGTCGTGAGACCGATGTCGGGCAATCCGAGATCCGCGGAGATCGCGGCTCCCGAGACGTAGACGCCGTCGAAGCCGAGCTCCTCGACGAGGAGCGCGGCGAGCGGGCTGAACGCGCCCGGGAACCGCAGCAGCCCCCCCGAGGTCAGCCCGGCACGGAACGACTTGCGCCGCTGTGACGGCGTGACGGTGGCGTGCAGCATCAGTAGAGCCCCCTCTTCCTCGATGAGTGGTGCGACGCGCCGCGGATCCACGGCGACGAGCGCGAGTCAGCCGAGGTCCTCCGACGCGAGGGCGACGAAACGCCGCCCGAGAGCTTCTCCGTCCCCTGCCGGTCGGCTCGGAGGAGGGGTTCCCCGCACTTGTGGACGGGAACGCGGTGGTCGATCATCGGTCCATCATCGCCCGACCGACGGCGAGATACGAAGCCGGAGCGAGGAAGCGGTGCAGCGGTGACGACACAGTCCGGCGCGGGCCGATCCGAAGGGGCGGTGACGACCGTGGCCAGCTTCAATCTTCACGCCGGGGTCGACGGCTGGGGCCGGCGATTCGACGTCATTTCGGCGTGCCGAGGTCTCGACGCCGATGTCCTCGTGCTGCAGGAGTGCTTCTCGCCCGTCGACGGCCCGGCCCAGACCGGCGAGATCGCAGGGGCGCTCGGTTACACGGTCACCGAGGTGCCCCTTAACCGCGGCGTCGTCCTCGACCCCTTCGCGGGAGAGCGGACACCGAGCGGCTGGGGGCCGAGGCCCTGGAGCGGAGCGCCGCGGGCACTGCGTTACGCCGGGCCGCCTGCGGGCCACCGCGGCCGCGTGCGGCCCGGCGAGCTCGCCGTGCGCTCACGACGCGGCGCGTGGAACCTCGCGGTGCTGGCGAGGGCCTCGGTCCGCTCGAGCGAGGTGGCGGAGCTGCCGTCGCTCCCGGGCGACCCCGCTCGGCGCGTCGTCGTCATCGTGGAGCTAGAGGCCGGACTTCGTGTCGCCGGAACGCATCTCGGCCACCTGACGCGCGGCTCGCCGCGCCAGATGCGAGAGCTGTCGAGGCTCCTCGGGGAGAGCGAACTCCCGACCGCCCTCCTCGGCGACATGAACTGCTGGGGCCCGATCCTGCTCACGCAACTGCCCGGCTTCCGTCGTGCCGTGCGGGGGCGCACCTGGCCGGCGTGGCGGCCGCACAGTCAGATCGACCACATCCTGGTGACCCGGGGGGTGGAGGTGCTCGGGTCGGGCGTGCTCGGTCCCCTCGGGTCGGACCATCGTCCGGTCCGGGCGCGCCTTCGCATCGGAGCGTGAAACCCGAAGCGTTTCAGATGTCGACGAGGACCTTGCCGACCGCGCCGTCCTCGACGGCCCGGTGCGCGGCGGCGACTTCCGCCAGGGCGAAGCGGTGCGCGGGCATCTCCGTCAGTGCTCCCGCCCGGAGCGCCACCGTGATATCCCCGATCGCGGCGCGAACCGCGTCCGCACCCATGGTGTAGACGAGGACGAAACGGAGCACGTTGTTGCGGCGCATGAACTGGCCGACTTCGATCGCCGGCACGACGGGGTCGGTCGCGTACGTCG
>Ga0209415_10013518_pt1 | contig 13446 bp, 14 predicted proteins | sample PeaSoiSIISIP2007_FD_187696 | JGI IMG/M metagenome (GOLD analysis project Ga0209415, IMG submission 187696) | Peat soil microbial communities from Weissenstadt, Germany - SII-SIP-2007 (SPAdes) (version 2) | ecosystem: Environmental > Terrestrial > Soil > Wetlands > Peat | place: Germany... | reverse complement strand
GGGGAGCCACTCCAGAAGATGCGTGGCGGCGGGGGATACGGCTTGGGGCACAATACACTCCGAGCGGACTGTACTCACCCGCGCCGAGGCGAGTCAAGGTCATACGTCACAATGCGTTTGTTAAAATTGTGGAAAGAACCGACAAAATGAGACGTTTACGAATTTCCGCCATTTCTTACCTTAATACTGCGCCGCTGATGTGGGATTTCGAGCACGGCGGGTTGGAGCACAAAGCTGGCCGCCACTTCGACATTTCCTACACACTGCCGTCGGCGTGCGCCCGGTCGCTGGCGGAGGGCACGGCCGACATCGGCATTATTCCGGCGGCCGCCTATGCCGAGATTGCGGGGCTGCAGGTCCTGCCCGAAGTAGCAATCGCGTCGCGGCGGGCGGTGCGGTCGATTCTGCTGGTCAGCAAAGTCCCGATCGAGCGGGTTCGCTCCGTTGCGCTGGATACGTCTTCGATGACCTCGGTGGCGCTGACGAAACTCTTGTTCGAGAAATGGATGGGCGGCGGTAGGACATTCACGGCGATGCCGCCCGACATCGACACCATGCTGGCGGCGCACGATGCGGGATTGCTCATCGGAGATCCGGCGCTGAAGATTGACCGCAAGCGTTACCATACGCTCGACTTGGCGGAAGAATGGATTCGGCAAACCGGCAAGCCTTTTGTGTTCGCCTTCTGGGCGGTGCGTAAGGAGTCTCTGGCGGAGGCCGACCCGGCACTGGATTTGCCGGCCGTGTTTCAGAACTCGCGCGATCACGGGCTGGAGCCTTCCAGCTTGACTCAGATCGCCCGCGAATGGGCGCCGCGACTCGATACGAGTGAAGCCGACGTGCGGAGTTACCTGACCCAAAACATTCACTACCAGCTCGATGCGGGATGCCTGGAGGGCCTGCGGTTGTTCTACCAGTACGCGGCGGAGATCGGCGCGCTGCCGGCAGCGCCGGAGTTGCAGTTTGTGGACGCGACGAAGGCGGTCGCACTGTAGTGCTATTCTGAAACCCCAAACAGCAGGTCCCTCCACTGCGCGCGCCCTTCCCTTCTGGAAGGGCACACTCCGGTCGGGATGACAGTCTTTCTCTCCCGCTTGTAAACTCGGCCTGGCGATGAGTTAAGCTGAAAACTGCGACCAAGACTGTGTCGTCAGCGTCTGCAATCTAAGACTGTCCCGTGAGTTTGTTCCAGCCCATCCCGAATGCCGGCAGTGCGGGCGACGCGACTCGTCCGCTGGCGGACCGCATGCGGCCGCGGACATTAGAGGAATATGTAGGCCAGGAACATCTGATCGGTCCGGGCAAACCGCTGCGCACGCAGGTTGACCGCGACGACACCGGCTCGCTCATTTTCTGGGGCCCTCCGGGCACGGGTAAGACGACGCTGGCGAAGATCATCGCGAACCTGACCAAGGCGGAGTTCATCGAATTCTCCGCCGTGCTCGCGGGAATTAAAGAGATCAAGCAGGTCATGGCCGACGCCGAGCGGGCGCGGCAGTACGGCACGCGGACGATTGTTTTTATCGACGAGATTCATCGGTTCAACAAAGCGCAGCAGGACGCCTTTCTGCCGCACGTGGAGAAGGGCAATATCCGGCTGATCGGCGCGACCACGGAGAATCCGTCTTTCGAAATCAATTCAGCGTTGCTGTCGCGGTGCCGCGTCTACGTGCTGAAGCCGCTGACAGAAGAGCAGATCGTGCTGCTTCTCCGGCGCGCGCTTGCCGACCGCGAACGCGGTCTCGGTGAACTGAAAGTGATTGCTTCCGAGGACGTGCTGAAGAAGATTGCCAGCTACACCAGCGGGGACGCGCGCAGCGCCTACAACGTGCTGGAAGTGGCGGCGGGACTGGCAAAATCCCCACTTCTCGCAAAGGACGCGAGAAATGGGGCACCCACAGGCGAGGAGAATCCGCCGGGCGCGCGGGAAATTACCGATGACATCGTGCGCGACGCGCTGCAAAAACGCATTCTGCTCTACGACAAGTCGGGCGAAGAACATTACAACCTGATTTCGGCACTGCACAAGTCGGTGCGCAACAGCGATCCTGACGCGGCGCTGTACTGGCTGGGGCGCATGCTCGAGGCCGGAGAAGATCCGCTGTACGTGGCGCGGCGCGTGGTGCGCATGGCCGTGGAAGACATCGGCCTGGCCGATCCGAACGCGCTCGCGCTGTGTATGGCGGCTCGCGATGCGGTCGACTTCATCGGCATGCCGGAAGGAAATCTGGCTCTCGCGCAGGCCGTGGTCTATCTTTCGGTGGCGCCGAAGTCGAACGCGCTCTACACCGCTTACAGCGACGTTCTGAAAGACGTGGAGCAGACGGCGGCCGATTCCGTGCCGCTGCACTTGCGCAATGCGCCGACTTCCCTGATGAAGGGGCTCGGCTACGGTCAGGGCTACCAGTACGCGCACGATCTCGAGGACAAAGTCGCCGACATGCAATGCCTGCCTGACAACCTGCGGGACCGCGTCTACTACCGGCCGACCAGCGAGGGGATTGAGAAGCGCATCCGCGAGCGGATGGAAGAAATTAAACGCCGGCGCTCGCCGGCCAAGGGTGGCGGCGGTTCCTCATCCAAGAAGGAAACATAGCTTTGAGGGCTTCTGGTTCGTGTGGAGCGGACACTCCAGTCCGCCGATCTTGACCTTTGATGTTGACTCCAGTGAAAGACCACAGCCCCGCGCTTCCCGAGTCAAAGGTCAAAAGCGGCGGACAAGAGTGTCCGCTCCACACGGGCTAGGCGCTCGCCGACGTGCCGTCTGAGCGTGTGCGGGGCAGCGTGAACACGATGATCAGGCAGATGAGCGCGAGAATGGCAATGGTAAAGATGCTGCCTTCCGGGCCAGTCGCGCCGCCGCTCAGGATGGGCTTGCCGACCGGATGCGTGGCGAGAAGATGGTGCTGCGCCATCATCCCGCTGTCGGCGACGCCGTAGAGGAACGATTGAGCCCAATCCCACGAGGTGTGGAAGCCGATCGCCCACCAAAGCGAGCCGGTGCGCCACAGACTGAAACAGAAAACCATCCCGGCCAGGCCGGCGGAGAGCAGGCCGATGGGAGACTCGCCGGGGTTGTGGCCGTGGCCGAGGCCGAAGAGGATGGAGAAGATGACGGCCGAAGTCCAGAAGCCTAACGCCGTGCTGTGGCGAGTCTTGAAGATCAACTGATAGAGGCCGGCGAGCCCGCGGGCGACGGTGAACTGAAGATAGCCGCGCACGAAGTACTCCTCAAACAGGCCGACCAGAAGAAAGCCGAACAGCCAGATGGCTCCGTAGCGGAGAACGTCGCTGCCTGCGAGCAAGCGGCGGTCGATGACGAGGAGTCCGGTCTTCCATAGTGTCAGGACCAGGAGCGACAGGCAGGTCACGCCCCAGGCCAGGCCAGCGAAGAAGTGAGGGAGTTTTCGGCTGCCGCCGAGGCCGTAGCTCGAGTTGGGACGCCGTTCGACCTTCGACATGATCCAGGTGACGAGGAAGACGAGGACGAAGGGAATCAACTCGCCGACGAGCGCGAACGATGGAGGAACCTCCGCGCCCGGGGTTGGGCCGGCGGGCGCGTGAAGCCAGTGGGCGATGCGGTTGGCACTGAATGCGAGGGCAGCGATGATTGCGATGAAGATGAGCAGGCTCCAGCCAGCACGGAGTCCGTCTTGGCCGATGAATGTTTTGTGCAGCGCCGACGGCTGCGGGCTGGGGGCTAATTCGACTGGAGGAATCGGGCTGGCGGGGGGCGTTGCTTCGGCGGGCGGCAAAGTCGGATCGTGATCCAAGGGGCCTCCTGGGAAAGGAAGAGTCTAACTTAAATCCGGCTGCCGTTCATCTGAGGTCGCTCACCTGAATCGCGCCTGATGCTCTTTGAGGATGCAGCGGTCCATGACTACGAAAATCCCAGCCTGGCGGGCCTTTTCGGCGGCCTTGTCGTGGATCACGTCTTCCTGCATCCAGATGGCCGGGACTTTGAGCTGGATGGCCTGGTCGACAATTTCTTCCACAAATTCGGGGCGGCGAAAAATGTTCACGATGTCGATCGGCTGCGGCGGAATATCGAGCAGCGAGGCGTACGCCGCTTCGCCCAGGCACTCCGCGATCTGCGGGTTTACCGGGATGATGCGATATCCGTGGCTCTGCATGTAGGCGGTGACCCCGTGGCTGGCACGCATGGGATTACACGACAGGCCGACCACGGCGATAGTCTTGGCGCGCTGCAGGAGTTCGGCGATAGGATCCGATTGCGTCATCTTTATCAGAGACTCGATGCGGAAGAAATCCGCATTATTTCTTGGCGGCTTGCTCTTCTTTCTGCTTATACATTTTGTACGCCAGTTTGCGGACGGTCTCCGGAACGTCTTTGTTCGTCCCGATGTTCTTCAGGTCGGTGGACAACAGGTGTTTCATCAGGCCCAGCGCCAGATCCATTGGCGTGCGCGGGTTCGCCACCAGGTTGCGCACGACTTTGTAATTTTTCATGAAGCGACGCTTCAGCGGAATCTGGCGCAGCACGGACTCAAGCACGTTCTTCTGGCTGGCAAATTTTTCTACTTCGCCGTCAGAGAGCTTGGGAGCTTCGAGCACCGCCAGCGCCACCACCTTGGTGCCGTCACGAATGAGGAGCGCACGCTCTTCCTTGTTGCCCTTTAACGCCAGTTGGATGCGTCCTTTGACGTCGAGGCGGGAAATTTTCTGGAGCGCATTCTCGCGCACCGCCACCGGCGGCTTCTTGACAGCGACGGCTGGTTTGGGAGCAGCAGCCGGGACGGGCGCGGCGGGCTCTGGCGCGGGCGCTTCCGCTTCTTGCGTGATGGGGAAATAGTCCTCTCCCAGCAACTCAACAATTCCGCCCACGGCTTTGAACGGCTTGTCACCCTCGGCGACAATGTCGTGGGCGTGTTCCTTGAGGTAGGCGGCAACGGCTTCCTCGTCCTCCGGATCTGGGGGAGTGTCGTGGCTGGCCGCCGCTTCTGGCGCTTCGGCCGCGGCCTCAGGATGGACGACGGCGGGCGCGTGCTGGTCTGGTGAGTGCTGAACTGGCGAGTGCTGCTCCGGCGCCGCTGCGGTCACTTTGGCCGCCCACAATCTTTTCAGCTCGTCGGCCTCTTCTTTCTTCAGATAGGGATTTGACTTCAGGGTCTCCAGCACGCGGGGCATGGACTGAACGCGCGGACTCTTGAGCATCGCCACAATGGAGTCCCGCGAAGCACCGATCGCGAGCTTCACCAGTTGGCCTTCTGCTATGGAAGGATTCTCCAGCAGCGAGGGCAGCAACTTCGGGCGCAAATTGTCGGGCGAGATGAAATAATCCAGCACTTCGCGGGGGCTTTGAGGATTGGCGGCCGCAACGATCGACGCTTTTTCGTCCCACCCGGCCAAGGTCATGCGAGCCAGTTCGCCGAACACTGGGTTGTGCCGGGCGAGATAAACCAGAATCTCAATGTTCTCGGCCGCCGAGACCTGGAGCGCGCCACGGGCGGCAAACTGCATCATGTTGGAGGGCAACTTCGATGCACGGATCTGATCGATTATGCTCGCCATAAGGTCATGCCTCGACTGCGGGTGGGGAGCCTGGCCCGCCGGAACTTGTACTTCCGGAGCCCGCATTGCCCGCGGCCAGCGCTTCCAGTTCGTTCACGGCCAGTTCCAGGTCCACAGTGATGCGATTCTTTTTGTGCTGGAGAAAAACATCCCGCAAAGTCCGATAGTACCAAAGAGTGCCCTCGCGCCCACCGTTGAAGCGTGACCAGACCGATTCGCCGATGGCGCGGTAATCGCTGACGATGGAGCGGACGTTGTTCAGTTTATCGGCTGCCGAAACCAGGCGCGTATCGGCGTCCGCCTTTTTCAGGTGGCGGATATATTTTTCTTTGCGCTCGCGCCAGGGCGGCTTGGGCTCGATGTCGGCGTCGGTGCAACCGTCGACCACTTTGGCGACGCGCTGGCCGAAACGGCGGCTAACTTCTTTCAGCATGGGAGCGCCGCCACAGTCCTCGACCACGTCGTGCAGCAGCGCGGCGATGGCGAGATCTTCGCCGCCGCCGGCTTCGAGTACCAGAGAGGCGACGCCCATCAAGTGCGCAATGTAGGGAATCGTGGAAGCCTTGCGGGTCTGAGCTTTATGCTTCTCCGCCGCGAAAACGAACGCTTGCAGGAAACGGGGACCGAGTTTGATCTTCGTCTGCGTAGTCGGCATTGAGCGTTTCTTGGCGGCTGTCATCACTGCTTCTCTCCGCGCCGCGCCAGTAGATAGGCGCGAATGAGCGGCTGCAGATCGCCGTCGAGTACGCGGTCGACGTCACCGATTTCCGTCTTGGTGCGGTGATCCTTGATCATGCGGTAGGGTTGCAGCACGTAGGAACGAATCTGCGATCCGAATTCGATGTCGAGTTTCGAGTCTTCGATTTTCTTGGTGGCGGCGCGCTTCTTCTCCATCTCGAATTCGTAGAGCTTGGAGCGCAACATGCTCATGGCGCGTTCTTTGTTCTTGTGTTGCGAGCGCTCGTTCTGGCAATTGGCGACAAGATTCGTGGCAATGTGGGTGATGCGCACGGCAGAATCCGTGGTGTTGACGTGCTGTCCGCCCTTGCCGCTGGAGCGGTAGGTATCGATGCGAATATCTTCCGGCTTGATTACGATCTCGATGCTTTCGTCGATCTCCGGGGAAACGTAGACGCTGGCGAACGATGTGTGCCGGCGCTTGGCTTGATCGAAGGGCGAAATGCGCACCAGGCGGTGCACGCCGATTTCACTCTGCAGCAGTCCGAAGGCGTACTCGCCGTTCACCGCGAACGTGGCCGATTTCAGGCCGGCCTCTTCACCCGGCTGGTAGTCGTAGAGGACGGTCTCGAACCTCTGCCGCTCGGCCCAGCGCAAATACATGCGCAAGAGCATGTCGGCCCAATCCTGCGACTCGGTGCCGCCCGCTCCAGGATGAATGGTGACGATGGCGTTGCGCGCGTCGTTTTCGCCCGAGAGGAGCGTTTCGGTTTCGAGGCGGTCGAGCAATTCGCGGAGCGCGCCGATTTCGCGCTGCAGGTCGGCATCGACATTCTCGCCCTCTTTGGCGAGGTCGAAGTAGGCAGCGATGTCGTCGCCGCGGCGCGCCAGGTCGGCGTCGTGCGCCAGCACCTGTTCCAGGCGCTTCTTTTCGCGCATAACCTGTTGCGAACGCTGTGGATTCGACCACAGGTTCGGGTCAGCGGACTGCTTTTCAATTTCGGCTAGTTGCGGACGGACTTTTTCCGCGTCAAAGATACTCCCGAAGTTCGCGGACCTTCTTGCTGAGTTTTTCGTATTCCTGCTCGAACTCTTGATTCATGAGGACGTGTCAGCCTTTGCTTGCGGTTTCTTGGAAAATGTGAAGCGTGAAAGTAACGCTCCAATTGAAATTATCGCACACCCCCACGCGAACCAGTCGCCGTGACGAGTGTAGAAAGTGGTGTCGGGAATGAGAGAATACGGCGCGACCAAGGCCGTGCGTTGCTTCCGAGGAATCTGCGCCACCACTCGTCCCCATGGGTCGATCGAGGCGGTGACGCCGGTATCGGTGGCGCTGAGCAGCCAGCGATTGTTTTCGATGGCGCGCATGCGGGTCTGGTTCAAGTGCTGCGCGTAGGCGCCGCTGTCGCCGTACCATCCGTCGTTCGAAATGTTTACGAACACCTGTGCGCCGTTGTCGGCGAACTGTCGCACTTCGCCGGGGAACACCGACTCGTAGCAGATGAAGACACCGAGCTTTTCGTCGCCCGCATCGAGCGGCTGACGCGAAGAGCCGTGCTGAAACTCCCCGACTTCCTTGGTCAGGCCTCCGGCAAACGAAAACAAGCTCGGGAACGGAAGATACTCACCGAAGGGCACGAGATGAACTTTGTCGTAACGCGCGGTCCACTGGCCGCCGGGCCTGATCAAGGACGCGGAGTTGAACACGGGCGGATTCGGCGCGGACACACTCGCCGAAGTCCCGTTCGAACCAACTCCAATGGCTCCAGCCACGGTCCAGGCCTTGGTGTCGCGGGCAAGCTCGCTGATCATCGCGCGGAAGCGCTGATCGTTGGTGAAGAATGGCGCGGGCGACTCCGGCCAGACAACCAGATCGATTTTCGACGCCGAGTTGCCGGCCACCGATTTTACTGTGAGTTCCGTCAACTCATTGACGGTTTGCTGAAAGTACAGCGGCGTCCAGTCGGCGGAGACGGGAACATTCTGCTGCACCAGCAGCGCGGCACGATCTGCCTTGGCGGGCGGAGCGTCGATCAATCTGCCGGCCTGCAAGACCGCAGCGGCAGCCATGGCAGCGGCGAGCAGAGCGCCGCGCTTTTCCCGCGGAACCAGGAACGCCGCGGCCAGCGCCACATTCACCAGCACAATTTCAAACGAGATGCCGTAAACGCCGGTCGATGCCGCGATGCGGCTGAGCGCGACGTTGTCGACCTGGGCGATCCCGAGCAGGTTCCAGGGAAAACCGGTGACCCGCGTGCGCGCCAGTTCCACCGCGACCCATAGAAACGGAGCCAGCACCAGAGGCCTCCGGTAGTCGCGGCCTGGGCCGGCCAGCAAACCGACCAGCAAACCGAAAAATCCGTGATAGAGGCCGAGATAACAGCAGAAGAGGAAGAGGGCCAGCAACGCCTCGGCCACGTTGAGGCCGCCAAACTGGCGCATGGTGCCGAAGATCCAATAGCAGGTGCCCGCGTAAAAAAGAATTCCGCAGACGTACCCCAGGAGAAATCCCTGGACTGGCGTGGCCGGATGCAATCTCACGGAACCGGCCACCTCGAGTTCGCCCGCAGGACGGGCGCGCAGCAGCGCCACAATCAGAGGAGCCAGCGCCAACCACGAAAGCACATAAATGCCGGGAAGCGGAAAGATGACGACCTGAAGAACGGCCGACAACAAGATCAACAGCCAGGAGCTGAAGTGAATTTGGCGCACGAGGAAGGATAACAAAAGCAGGCTGTCAGCTCTCAGCTGTCAGATCCTAGCTCTTAGCTCTTAGCTTCTAGCTTTCGGCTTCTGGGCGATCGGGACCCGTGAGGCCGGCGCGAACGAAGGTCACAATTTCTTCGGTGACGTATTGCGGCGGGGTGATGCGGAAGACCGGGCGGTCGGCCACCGGCTTGAGGGAAACGGCTTGCCAGGTTGCGCCCACTGGCGCATCGTGCAGAATCACGGCGCTGGCGCGGTCTAGAAACTCGCGGGCAGAGTTTTTGAAATCGGCGGTCGTGGGATCGAGTACGGTCAGGTACAGGTCGGGCCGCAGAAATTTCAAGACGCTGTTCGATTCGATGATCACGTTGCGCGCGCCTTCCAGGCGCTTGCGCAAGGCGGGCATGGCCTCGGCCAGACGGCCCTGTTCGGTCCGCGCCCACAAAACCTGGGCTGCTCCAGCCACCAGAAAACGTGAAGTGTCCGATTCGCCGGAGCGGTCACGTTCTTCGGAAATCGCCCAGGAATGGTCGGCGGTTGCGCAGTCGCAGGCCTCGCCGTTCGCCGAACAGACGCCGTGGCCATACTGCGTAATCTTGACCGCAGTCCAGCCGAACTCGGGCAGCGCGGCAATCAAGCCAGCGACCACGCTGGTCTTGCCCACGCTTCGCGAATGTCCGCCGATGACGATGATTGCCATAGGTACGGCTTCCGGCTTCCGCTATCCAACTTCCGCTATCCGGCTTCCGGTCCGAGACAGAATTCGGAAGCAGGAGGCCGAAAGCCGGAAGCCGGCATTTTTATTTTTTCGCCAGCCGGGCCAATGTTGCCAACTGCTTCAGATACTCGCGCAACGGTTGCGCCGGCGTTCCCCAGAAGGCAACGCCCTTGCCGCGCAAGACTTTGTTGGGCAGCACGCCGCCTTGTCCGCCGAGCATGACTCCCTCTTCGATGCGCGCGTGTTCTCCAATGCCGACCTGGCCGCCCAGCACCACGCCATTCTCGATGACGATGCTTCCGGACAGGCCGGTCTGGGCGGCGATCACGACGTCCTCGCCAATCTGGCAGTTATGGCCGATGTGCACCAGGTTGTCGATCTTCGTTCCGCGGCGGATGCGGGTTTCATCGAGCGCGCCGCGGTCGATGGTGGTGTTGGCTCCGATCTCGACGTCGTCTTCGATGACGAGGCGCCCGACCTGCGGGAATTTTTCGTAGTGGCCGGTCTTGAGGTCGCGCACATATCCGAAGCCGTCGCTGCCCAGCACGGCGCCGGCATGGACGATCACTCGGTCGCCCAGCAGAGTGCCCGGATAAATCGTAACGTTGGGATAGATTTCGCAGTCGCGCCCGATTCTCACATCCGCGCCGATGACGGAGCCCGCGCCGATCCGGGTGTTCGACTCAATTTTTGCCCGCTCGCAGATCACGGCGCGCGCTTCCACTGAAACATCGGCGGCCAGCAACGCGGAAGGATGAACCACGGCGGTGGAATGAACAGTTATTGGTTTTGCCTCGACCGGCGACTCCTCCCGCAGCAATTGGGCAGCCCGGGCAAACGCAAGTTTGGGATGGTCGCTGACCAGCAGGGGACGGTCGAAGGACGTGGATGAAGCGAGTGCTGCGGCGAACTCGCCGGCGATAATTGCGCCCGCGCGCGAACGCAGAGCGGCGGCCAGGTGCTTCTCATCGTCAACGAAGACCAGATCGTCCGGCGTCGCCGATTCCATGCTGGCCACGGCAGCCACCTCAACCCGGCCATCGCCCATCAGGCGGGCGCCGACGGCCTCGGCGATCTGTTGCAGCGGGCGCTTCATGGCTCTCACTGTATAGCAGCGGGGCAAGCGGAAGGAAGTGCGCGGAAAGTAAAAGCGCGGACTCGCGATCGGTAAGAATTCGCGGGCTCCAGGTTTACCAAGCAGGGTTCAGCAGGCTGGCCGCGTTCTACGGAGCGGGAGGGGCGCAAGTGGTCGTGGCCTGGCACATGATGAATGTGCCAGTCGGCGGCGGAGTGATGCCAGTGGTGCAGGGCCCGGTCAGCGTCCACGTGCCTACTACAACTCCGTTGCTCAGCGTTCCGGTTGTGCCTGTGGGGTTGCCATTCGACGTGCCGGTAAAGCCACTCGGCGTGTAGCTCGTCAGGGCAAGCGTATTGCCCGCCGGTGAGAGCGAGGTGACGGAAAGGCTCAGGGTGCCCGTAACCTGGTCCGTCGTTGTGTTGGTGTTGTATGAGGCCGAGCCGACCGGGGTTGCGGTTCTGCCATCGACGCTGAAGCAGGTGCCGGAATTGAAGAAGTTGAGGCTTATGACGTTGAGCGGCTCGTTGTAGCCATTAACGTCCTGCACAATGAACTGGGTCACGAAATTCAATTCACTGGACTCGCCTGTCCCGCCGGTGAGCTTGGCTTCCCAATACCCGTTGGCCGTGGTGGTGGTGGTGGGGTTTTTGTTGGGGGTATTGCTACATCCGCCGACCGCGAGTTCCAGCGCCAGCAGCATCAGGATTGCAAGCTTCTTCATGTACCGTCCTTGAATTAGGTCCCCTATGAGAATAGAGAGATGCGGGCCGGGTCGTCAATGGATGCACGGGCCAGCCCTTGGGAAAAAGACTAAAAGTGGGGGACCGGAGCGCTGACCGACCTCATCCTGACCATTATCGCATCGGGGTTAAGACCGGGTTCATGGTAAAGGTACCGTTGCCGGTGCAATTCGCCGTCCCTCCTGTGACCGTCCATGTGCCGGTGATCTGCCCGTTGGTCACCGTGCCGTCCAAGGTGAGGATGCTGGACTCGACGCCGGTGGAGGTAATGACGTAGTGAAAGGATCCTGAGACCTGGCCGTTGAAATTCCCGGTGAGGGTAAATGAACCGCTCTCCGTCGTGGCCGGGAACGAGCAGGGAGTGTTGTTCAAAGTGAGGCTAAAGTTGGTCGTCCCCAGAGACCCGTCGGCGTTCACGGTCAAGGTCGTCATAAAGGCGAAGGTGCTCGTCCCCGCGCTCGACATCGCGGCCTGCCACATGCCATTGATGTTGCCGGTGAGATGGGAATTCGCCCCGCAGCTGGAAAGGATCAGGATCAGGCCCAGCAAGGCTACTACCGTAAGTTTCTTCATGAGATCACTCCTCTGCCAAATGTCCGGACTGGGAAGCGGCATTCTTTAACAGATGCGGGCAGCATTTCTTTCGGATGCCAGCAAGTGACTGAAGTGCCATCCTGAGGGCAAGAACCCGGGCGGCGCATAAAGGTTGCAGCAGGTTTGTAAGTCACACATTCGTTGGGTTTTCCATCGGGACGCTTCGGGGCGGTGCTGAGCAGTTGACGCAGTGTTGCCGAGACGAGGAATCCCGGGCTTCGCGCACGATTCGCGAAGCCCGGACCACTACTTTTCTCCTACTTGATGAAGTAGCCAGAGACTCGCCACTTCCCGTCTTTCTCCAGGTTGGGAACCACGGTCTCCACTGCGCCTGGTTTGTGTTCGAAGTCCGTGTCGTATTGGATCACGACATATTCTCCCTCCGGCGCGCTGGGCGGATTCTTAGTGTAGATGGCGCTCTTGAGTTTGCGGGACAGAACTTTCCCTTGGGGGGCACGATTTGTGTCCAAGGCAGTCTGCCATTGTTCTTTGGTGACGGCCGCTTTGAACGATTGCGCGGTTTCGTCCCAGCTGTTCGCGTACTTGCCAGAGTCGACGATGGTCAGCCATGCGTCGGAGGACGCTTGGGCCAGTTGTTCCGGTTTTTGCGGAGACTGAGCGAATGCCGATACGCAGAGTAAGACGGTGAACACCAAGATCGATGCCACTTTGGTTTCGATTTGTGCGATGGGAACGGTCATAGGAGTGCTCCTTTCATTTTGTGAACAAGCCCCGATCGTATTGTGAACAAGACACAAACCCGGGTTTCTGGTCTCATGAAGTTTCTGTGGCGGCTGCTCCAGCTGAATTCTGAGCGCGGTTATCTGGAGATGCTGCGTGATGGACGCGCCAGGCCCAGGATGAGCAGGGCGATCGACACTCCCAAAAAGAAGCCGCTGGCGAAATGCGAAAAGCTGCCCGAGGTCCAGAGCCGCAGGCTAAGGCCGGCTGCCAGAGCTAACAGACCAGTCGTGGTGGACAGACTACGGCGAATCATATTGCCTCCCTGGTGTTGCTCGACTGCGTGAACGAGGGCGAATATACGGACAGAACTCTGCCATGAGCTGCGAACGGAGTGCCTCCGCGGACAGCGCGGGCAAGAGTGCCCGCGCCACACGCTTACACTACGCTCCGCGCCTGGTCTTCAACTCGGCCAGCAACTGCTCGATGCGATCTTCCTTTTCGAGAGCGGCCAGGCGGTCGTCAATGTTGTCTCCGGCGATTTCCGACTTCGCCTGGCTCACCGCCTCGGAGTGCGCGACCTTGCGTTTCATGCGGTCGAAAGCCGCGGCCTTCGAGCCGTCGCCCGAGGCCATGCGGGCGTCGCTGGCCTTGCCCACGGCGCGGGCGCGGCGATGCTGCGCGATGAGCACGTCGGCCTTGGCCTGCGCCTCGGT
>Ga0209415_10013515_pt1 | contig 13448 bp, 10 predicted proteins | sample PeaSoiSIISIP2007_FD_187696 | JGI IMG/M metagenome (GOLD analysis project Ga0209415, IMG submission 187696) | Peat soil microbial communities from Weissenstadt, Germany - SII-SIP-2007 (SPAdes) (version 2) | ecosystem: Environmental > Terrestrial > Soil > Wetlands > Peat | place: Germany... | reverse complement strand
CGTCGAGCACGCGCACCCGCGCGCCCGCCGCCAGCAGCGCGCGAACCGTCGGCGCCCCGACGAACCCGCCGCCGCCGGTCACGAGGATCTGCGAGCGCTCGATCAGCATCGGCGCAAGGCTAGCGGTTCACGGCGCCTGGCCGATTCGGCGCCGCAGCGTCCGCTTCATCGGCAGCGGCGTCAGATACGAGATCGCCGGGAGCACGATCCCGCTCGCGCCGCGCAGCGTACGCCGCCGCAGCAGCGCGCTCGCACGGGCGCGAACCGTCTCGGCCAGCTGTGCGCGCTCCGCTCGCGCTGCAACGTTGGCCGTGCCCATCGTGCGCGTCGCGAGCACCTCGTCGAGCGTCACGATGCGATAGCGCTCGGCGAGCCGCAGCCACAGATCATGTTCCATCGCGTAGCGGTACCGCGGGTCGTAGCCGCCGACCTCGAGCACGCGGTCACGCCGCATCGCGGCCGAGGTGTTGGGGATCGGGTTGAAGTGCAGCAGCGCCGCGCGCACGTCACCGGCGACGAAGCGCGTCCGCGGCGAGAGCTCGTGTCCGCGCTCGTCGACCTCGCGCATGCGGCAGCCGACGACGGCGACGTCGGGCTCGCGCTCGAGCACCTCGAGCTGGCGCTCGAGGCGGGTCGGCTCCGAATAGTCGTCGGCGTCCTGGATCGCGACCACCGCTGCGCGCGCGAGGCCGAGGGCGCGATTGAGCGAGCGCGAGATGCCGAGGTTCTCGCCCAGTGCGATCGCGCGCACGCGTCGATCGCGGGCCGCGGCGTGGCGGGCGATCCCGGGCGAGTCGTCGTGTGAGCCGTCGTCGATGACGATCAGCTCGAGGTCGCTGACGCTCTGGGCGAGCAGCGAGTCGATCGCGCGCTCGAGCGTTGCCGCGTTGTTGTATGCGCCGATGATGGCGGTGACCCGTGGCGTCATGGCTGTCGCAGGGTAGTTGAGGCCGCAGGCCGGCGCCGACGTTCGCTCGTCGCTTGAACGCGGCGGTCAGCAGCTAGGCTGCGCGGCGGGTGCAGCCGACCGTGCTCCACATCCTGCCGCACCGCGGCGGCGGCGCCGAGGGCTACCTCGACGCGCTCGCGTCGCTGCCGATCACGCAGCGTCGAATGGCTCTCAGCTCGTCGCGCTCGCCGCTTGGCGCCGCCCCGTCGATCGTGGCCCGCTGGCCCGGCGTGGCGGCGGCGGCACGCCACGCGGACCTCGTCCACGTCCACGGCGACGTGGCGGCGCTGCTGTCGCTGCCGATCATGCACGCTCGCCCGGCGGTCCTGACGACGCACGGACTGCACTTCCTGCGCCGCGCTCGGGGCGCACGCCTGACGCTCGCCCGGCGCGGGCTGCGCGCGGCGGTGGCAGCGAGCCGGCGCACGATCTGCACCTCCGAGGCCGAGCGCGAGGAGCTGGGCGTCTTCCTGCCGGCCGCGCTGTCCGCCCGCCTGGTCGTGATCCCGAACACGGCGCCCCACTCCCCGGGCTCGAGCGACCGAGCGCGCGCACGCGCGGATCTCGGCCTCGGGCCCGACACCGTCGTGGCGCTGTTCATCGGCCAGCTCGAGGAGCGCAAGGACCCGCTGACGGCGATCGCCGCTGCGAGGGCGGCGGTGGCGGCGGGCGCGCCGCTCGTGCTGCTCGTCGCAGGCGCCGGCCCGCTTGGGGATCGCGTGCGAGCACTCGCGGGCCCGGCGGTGCGGGCGCTGGGCTACCGCGACGACCCGCAGACGCTGCTCGCCGCCTCCGACCTGCTCGTCATGCCCTCGCTGCGCGAGGGCCAGTCGATCGCGGTACTCGAGGCGATGCGCGACGGGCTCGCCGTCGTGGTGTCGGACGGCGCGGGGAACCCGGAGCTGGTCGCCGACGCGGGAGTGGTCGTCCCGGCCGGGGACCCGCAGGCGCTGGCCGCGGTGCTCGTGCGGCTGGCAGCCGATTCCGGCGAGCGCCGCGGGCTCGGTGCCGCGGCGCGCCGCCGCTACGAGGAGCACTACTCGCTCGAGCGCTTTCAGGCGCGGATGGCCGAGCTCTACGGCGAGCTGCTCGGCACGCGTTTCGAGGGCTGGTAGCTCGCCAGCACCTGCTCGAGCGAACGCTCGAGCGAGAGGCGGGGAGCGGTCCGTGCGAACCAGCTGCGCGTGCTGTCGCGGAGCGGTGCAGCGCCATCATGCACCTGCACGATCGCGGCCGCGAGATCGGCCGGCGCCGCAGATCGCGCGAGCACGCCGTTGACACCGTCCTCGATCAGCTCGACAGCAGCGTTGTCGGGTTCGCGCACGAGGATGCTCGGCGTTCCGCACGCCGCCGCCTCGACCACGATCATGCCGTAGCCCTCGCGCCGCGACGGAAGGATCATGCAGATCGCTCGCCGCAGCGCGTCGTGGACCTGCTGGGCATCGACGAAGCCGGGCGCGGAGACCAGCTCGCCGAGCCCGAGCGATGCGATCCGCGCGAGCACGTCGGCACGCTGCGGGCCGTCGCCGAACAGGGTTGCGCGCAGTCCGCCGATCTGCTCGGCGGCGAGCGCTACGGCGTCGACCACGTTCGGAGCGCGCTTCTCGGGGATCATCCGGGCGGCGAACACGACGAGGCTGTCGGGCTCGAGCGGATCCTCGGGCACCAGCGAGCCGGCGTATTCGCCCTCGAGGATCGTCAGCTCGCCGCGCAGGCCCTCCTCGCGCAGGCGCGCGGCGTGCAGGCGCGAGAAGCAGAACGCGTGCTGATGCAGCCGTGCGCAGCGACGCTGGACGGCGACGCCGATCCAACCGGCGCGCCCGAGGTACTCGCGCCAGTACTCCGCCGACCAGACCTCGTGCCAGTCGGTGACCAGCCGGTAGCCGCCAAGCCGGCGCACGAGCGCCGCGGCGAGCAGCGAGAAGTAGGGGAACGACGCGGTGTGCACGACGTCGTAGCGACGCCCGTGGCGCGTCAGATGCCAGAGCACGCCGGCGCCGAAGCGCAGCGGAGGTGCGATCCGGCGTCGCCCGTGCACGTAGAGCGCCATGCGCGGAGCCACGGCGATGACCTTCACTCCGGGTATATCCGGCTCGCCGCCCGGCTCCCACTGCGCCAGCGTCAGATAGGTCACCTCGTGCCCGGCGGCCGCGAGCCGCTCGGCGAGGTTGCGATACCAGCGCTCGGCGCCGCCGACGGTGTGGGGGAACAGGCAGTCGTAGATCAGGCAGACGCGCACGCCGCTTCAGCATCCCAGACGTCATCTACACTGGCCTTCACGACGTCTGCGCTACCTCTTCGCGCGGCTCGTGTTTGAACCTCCGGATCGACCGTGAGCACACTCGAGCAGACACCCCCAGCCGGCGCCGAGCAGGCGGTTCCGCTCGTGTCGGTCGTGATCCCGTGTCTCAACGAGGAGGAGAACGTCACGAGCTGCGTGCGCGGGGCGATCGAGGCGCTCGAGTCCGGCGGGCTCTCGGGCGAGGTGATCGTCGTCGACAACGACTCCGACGATCGCAGCGCCGAGCTGGCCGCCGCGGCCGGTGCGCGGGTGATCGTCGAGCCCCGTCGCGGGTACGGCAGCGCCTACCTCGCCGGCTTCGCCGCGGCTCGCGGCACCTACATCGTCATGGCCGACGCCGACCTGACCTATGACTTCGGCGAGATCCCGAGCTTCATCCACGAGCTGCAGTCGGGGGCCGAGCTGGTGATGGGCAACCGCATGGGCAACATCAAGCCCGGCGCGATGCCCTGGCTGCACCGCTATATCGGCAACCCGCTGCTCACCGGCCTGCTCAACCTGTTCTTCCGCACCGGCGTGCGCGACGCGCACTGCGGCATGCGGGCGCTGCGCCGCGACGTGCTCGACCGGCTCGACCTGCGCACGACCGGCATGGAGTTCGCCTCGGAGATGGTCATCCGCGCCGCCAAGCAGCACCTCGCGATCACCGAGGTCGACATCGAGTACCACCCGCGCGGCGGCGAATCGAAGCTGTCGAGCTTCCGCGACGGCTGGCGCCATCTGCGGTTCCTGCTCGTGCACAGCCCGACCTACCTGTTCATCCTGCCTGGCGCGCTGCTGGCTGCGATCGGCACGCTCGTCTCGATCACGGTCCTCGCCCACATCGACATCCTCGGGCGCAAGTGGGACATCCACGCGTTGATCGGCGGCGCGCTGCTGACGATCATCGGCGTCCAGGTGCTCGCCCTCGGCCTCTGCGCCCACGCCTACGGCACCTATTTCATGGGCGAGAAGGACGCCTGGTTCGACAGGATGCGGGCGCGCTTTCGGCTCGAGCACGGCCTCGCGCTCGGCGGCGTGATCACGCTCGCGGGCTTCGTCACGGCGCTCGTGATCGTGATCCAGTGGATCAACCAGAGCTTCGGCGCGCTCGGCCATAACAACCTCGCGATCGTCGCCTTCGAGCTGTTGATCGTCGGGCTGCAGATCTTCTTCTCGTCGTTCTTGCTCAGCATCCTCGGACTGCGGCGTCGCGAGGGGTCCTGATGCTCGGCGGGCGCTCCGCCGGCTTCGTCGCCCGTCAGATCATCGAGCCAGCCAACTACCGGTCGCTGCCGAGGCTCGTCCGCGTCAGCGTCCACCCGTTGCGCTTTGCCCGCAGCTACTTCCTCGGCGGCGGTGCCTTCCCGTCGCCGTGTCCGCTGCGAACGCCGATGGGCGTCGTCGCGCCGACGATGTACTCCCACCACGACGTCTTCACGGTCAACGAGGTGTTCTGCCGCGGCGACTATCGGCTGCCCCCGGGCGCCCGCGTGGTCCTCGACATCGGCTCCAACATCGGCATCAGCGCGCTCTACTTCCTCACGCGGTCCCCGGAGGTCCGCGTCCACCTCTACGAGCCGGACCCGCGAAACGCCGAGCGCCTGCGCGGGAATCTGGCCGCCTTCGACGGGCGCTGGACGCTGCATGAGGAGGCCGTCGGCGATCGCGATGGCGCGTTCGCGTTCGGGCGCGACGCGACCGGTCGCTACGGCGGCATCGGGGTCGCGACGGCGGAGCAGATCCAGGTTCGCTGCCGCCACATCGACGACGTGCTGCGCGAGGTGCTCGCGCTCGAGGGTCGCATCGACTTCGTCAAGATCGACACCGAGGGGCTGGAGAACGCGACCGTCGCGGCGATCGATCGCACACTGCTGGCGCAGCTCGGCGGCCTCTGCTACGAGACCCGCACGCCGTTGAACCCGTGGCCCGAACGCTTCGCGATGAGCGTGTCGGCCGACACCTGCCGGCTGACTGCGCGCGTCTAGACCCAGGCCTGCTCGCGAAGCGCCAGCGCCGCGCGCAACCCGGCCTCGACCTCGTCGGTCGCGTGCTCCCAGGTGTGGGAGGCGACGAACTCGATGCCCGCGAGTGAGCGCCGCTCGCGCAGCGCCGGGTGATCGAGCAGGCGCACGAGCGCGTCGGCCAGCGCGAAGGGGTCCAGCTCGGCCAGCTCGAGCGGCCCGTCGGTTCCGAAGATCGACTCCGCGCTGACCCCGGCGAGCTCGACGCAGGGCAGCCCGCAGGCGAGCATCTCCTTTGGCATCAGCGAGAAGTTGGTCAGCGACAGGCACAGGCCGACCGTGGCCTGCGAGTACAGCCACGACAGCTGCTCGGGGCTGCAGACCCCGAGGTGCTCGTAGGGAAATGCGGTCTCGAGCGGCGTGGGGTCGCCGAACAGGATGATTCGAGTGTCCGGCCGGCGCTCGTAGAGCTCGCGCAACGCGGCGAGGGCCACCGGGACGGCGCGCCGCGGCGTCCCCTGGCGCGCGTAATAGATCACGGTGTCCTCGCGGCGGGCGATCGGCCGTGGCTGGTAGGTGTCGTGCTCGACGCCCAGGCGGAACGCGTCGGCGCTCGCGCCGTAGCGCTCGATCAGCAGGTCGCGAAGCCATGGGCTCGCCGCGATGCAGTGCAGGCCCTGGCGGTAGGTGTCCTCGGCGAGGACCCGCTCGACCGAGGCGGGGTAGAAGTCGGGCTCGTGGTCGTTGACGACGTAGACGCGCGCACGGCACTGGTCGAGCAGCAGCGTCGGATACACGGTCTGCCAGCCGGTGGCAATCGCGACGTCGGCGCCCTGCCAGGCGTCGAACCCCTTGTAGACGGGCGAGGAGATCGGCGCGAAGAACTCGCGCAGGTTCCAGCGCAGCACGCCGGGCCACTCGGATTGGTGCATGCGCATCACGTCGTGCACCCAGACGCTGCAGACGTGTCCCCGGCGCTCGAGCCGAGTGAGGATCTGCAGCAGCGTGTTGTGGCCGCCGCTGCCGCGGCGAAACGGCGGCAGGATCATCGCGATGCGCAGGCGCTCGGCGTCGGCCATGCCGGGCACCGGGTCAAGCAGCGGCGTCGCGCCCTGGGCTCGCACCATCGCAGCCTCCATGTAGTCCTCCTTGCGCCCGCCCCACGGGCGAACCGGGGTGCCGCTGGGCACCTCCCCGGTCGCCGGAGGAGCCGTGCCGTCGCCGCGACCCTCGAGCGAGAGCCCACGGCGCAGGGGTCCGGGCAGGCGGCCGGCGCGCGAGCCGACCGGCGCGGCGATCCGCCGGCCGGTGTGGTGGGCGAGCGAGCGCGCGGTCCAGCGGGCACGCTGCCCGGGCGGGAGCCCCTGGGCGCTCATCCAACGCAGGTCCGCGCCGACCAGGCCGAGCACGCCGCCCAAGCGCAGTGGTTCGATGTGACCGGTGGTCTCACGCAGGCCGCGGTACTCGTCGAAGTAGCGGCGCATGAACTCGAGCGGACCGTAGTCGTGAGCGTGCAGCACCGCAGCGCCGGGATGGTAGACCTTCGTCCAGCCCGCGGCGAGCAGGTCTACGCCGAACGCTTGGTCCTCGGCATAGGCGACGTCGCGGAAGCGGATCTCCTGCCAGCAGGCGCGGGCGTAGCAGGCGTTGACGTTGGACAGGAAGCTGGCGTCGCCGGCCCGCTGGACGTGCGGGCGGCCGTCGGGGGCGAACGTGGCGAAGAACTGGGCGAGCTCGCGGGCGATCATCGGGCTCGTGTCCGCCCGCGGCAGATGCGGTCCGTAGGCCGCGCCGACGCGCGGGTCGAGGGTGAAGGCCTCGCGATAGGCCTCGAGCCAGCCGGGACAGGGCGTCGCGTCCTGGGTCAGGAAGCAGATCAGCTCGCCGCTGCACGACTGCGCGCCCAGGTTGCGGGTCCGGCCGTGCCCGAACTGGTCGGGGGCGACCTCAAGGACCCGAACGCCGGCGGCCTCGGCGATCGCGACCGAGTCATCCGCCGATCCCGAGTCGATCACCAGCACCTCGTCGGGTCCCTCGCGCGACAGGGCGTCGAGCAGCTCCCCGAGGTAGCGCGCTCCGTCCTTGACCGGTACGACGACCGAGACGCTCGTCACGTGCGCAGGCGTCGCTTGAGCTTGCGTCCCTGGCGTGCCACGGCCCGCACGGCACGGAGGATCGCCCGGAACTCCCGCGCTCCTGGCTTGCGCATCAGCGCGTTGAGGTCGATGTGCCAGCGCTCCAGCCAGTACGCGCGCTCCTGTGCGGCCGCGACCGCCGCGTTGGCCCGCGCCTGCACCTCGATCAACTCGCGCTCGAGCTCGGTCACGCGGGCTCGTAGACGTTCCAGCTCGGCCGCCGCCGGCGGCCCATCGGCCCGCTCCATGGAGGACATGTTCACAGGTTCTCAGAGATTCGCGGGGCCTCGTGGTTGAAGACCCAGACACCGAGGATGAAGACCAGCACGATGATCGCGAGCGGGATCAGCACATAGACCCGCCCGCCGAGCGCGTAGGCCGCGGACGGGTTTGCGTTTGCGTTGCCGCCGACCAGCGCGGTGCGCGCCTGCGCGATCAGTGCCGCGATCGGGTTGGCCATCAGGGCGCGGCCGAGGCCGTGCAGAGCAAGGTGCGGCGGCGGCTTCGAGCCCCGGCCACCGGCTGAGTAGTAATAGACGGGATAGATGATCGGCGAGGCGTAGAACAGGATCTGCGAGCTGACGTCCCAGATCGGCTGGATGTCGCGAAAGCGCACGAACAGCACCGAGAGCAGCATTCCCGTACCAGCCGCGAGCATCGCCAGCAGCAAGATCACCGGAATCAGCTCGAGCCAGCCCGGCTTCGGCAGCACCCCCGAGGCGACCGCGAAGATGACGATCGGGATGAGGTTCGTCGCGAGCTGGAAGAGTGCCGTGAGCGTCACGGCGAGCGGGATCACCAGCCGCGGGAAGCGCATCTTTCGCAACAGCCCCTCGCGTCCGAGCAGGCACTGCACGCAGCCGCTCGTCGCCTGCAGGAAGAACGTCCAGAGGATGATCGCGACCAGCAGCTGGACGTTGTAGTGGGGATCGTTCTGGCCGACCTTGAAGATCTCGGTGAACACCAGGTAGAGCACGCTGAAGAACAGCAGCGGGCGGATCAGCGACCACAGGTAGCCGAGGACCGAGCCGAAATAGATCAGCTTGAAGTCGGTCGTCGCGAGTGTCAGCGTGAGATTGACGAAGCGCCGAAGGTCATCGCCAAACGCGTTCGGGCCATAGCGCCTGGCTTCGAGCTGGGTCTGGGTGCTGCTCATCGGCGCTCGATCTGGAACTCGTGCGGGAGGTCGACGACGCCGGTCGTGAAGTTCCCGCCGTGCACCACCAGCGAGGCGAGGTCGGCGCGCAGGTCGATTGTGTCGGCGCCCATCCCCCCGCGCGCGATCGACGGCGTCAGCGTGTAGCGGGTCTGGGTGAACCAGGTCTCGAAACGCATGCGCACGACTACCGTTTCGCCGGCGCCGAAATGACCGCTCGGCCCGATGTCGAGTGCGGTCGTGGTGGCGAAGACCGTCGCGCCGACGTCGTTGCGTAGCGTCATGCCGAAGATCGGATCGTCAAGCGGAGCGTTGAAGTGCACCTCGACGCACGCCGTGCACCACTCGCGATGCGCGATCGCGGGAATCCGAGTGCCGTCGGTGTCCTCGAACCACCCATCGACGATGAAGGCGTCGCGGTGCTCGCTGGCCTGCTCCTGACCGGCCACCTGTTCGGACGCTTCGTGGATCGTCTTGCCGAAGTTCAGCTCGTTGTAGCGTCGGGCGACGGTCGCCGGCTCGCCCATCATGATCATGCGTCCCCGCTCGAGCAGCATCGCGCGGTCGCAGAAGCGCTCGATCGCACTCATGTCGTGGGTCACGAAGAGGATCGTGCGCCCCTCCCGCTTGAGCCGGTGAAACTCGTCGAAGCACTTCTGCTGGAAGCGGGCGTCTCCGACGGCGAGCACCTCGTCGATCAGGAGGATTTCGGCGTCGACCTGGATCGCCACCGAGAAGGCCAGCCGCACGATCATTCCCGAGGAGTAGTTCTTCAGCCGCATGTCGAGGAACTCCTCGAGCTCGGCGAAGGCGATGATGCCGTCGAAACGTGCGCGCGCCTCCTTTCGCGTCAGCCCGAGCATGATCGCGTTGATCATCACGTTGTCTCTGGCGGTCAGCTCCATGTTGAAGCCGACGCCCAGCTCGATGAACGGAGACAGTCGCCCGCGCACCGCCAGCCCGCCGGCGTCGATGTCATAGATCCCGGCCAGGCACTTCAGTAGCGTGCTCTTGCCGCTGCCGTTGCGGCCGATGATCCCGAAGAACTCACCGGCCGCGATGTCGACCGTGACGTCGTCGACGGCCTGCAACAGGTCATAGGTGCGCGTGGTGAACGGGTGCAGCGCCCGCTCCTTGAGCGTGTGGTACTGGCGGTGGGGGAGCTTGAACGCCTTGCTCACGCCGTGGATCGACACGGCCGGTAGCAGGGCTCCACCGCCGGCGGCGATGAGCGTTGATGGGGCGGTGGTGGTCGTCACGCTGGTACGGTCGCGCGCGTTTCGTCAGGCACGCGCGAGCACGTAGACATCCTGGTTGCTCTGGTTGCGACCAGCCACGAACTCTACAACGCGCCAGGACGGGCACAGTTTCTCCAGGACGAACTCAGGCGTCAGGAACGCGCTGCCCCACAGCGGGTTCACCACGCCCCAGTCCCCGTCTTCGCCGAACGGGTCGAGAAACCAGCACCCGTCGCGGTACAGGGCGCGCTCGATCTCGACGCACTCCTTCAGCGGTCGCTGTCCCATCGCGGCGGCGAACGCCAGCGAGGTCCAGCCGTGCGTCGTGAACACGAGGTGCCCGCCCGGGCGGATGACACGACGCATCTCCTCGAACCAGCGCAGTCCCAGCGCCGGCGCGAAGTGCGACCAGATCGAGATCGCGTAGACCAACTCGACTGCGCCATCGGCCATCGCCAGCGGCGGCTCGTTCGCGCTCGTGAACCATTCGAGCTGCGGGAAGGTCGCCTGCGCCCAGGCGACCGCGTCGGCGTTGGGGTCGCAGCCGATCCAGTGAACGTCGGGGAAGGCGGCTGCGAGCACGCGCAGCACGCGGCCCGACGAGCAGCCGAAGTCGAGCGCCGAGCGCAGCGAGCCGGCAGCGACGCCGGCGCTCGCCAGGGCGTTGGCAACCATGTCGGCCTCGTACAGGCCACCGGCTGCTGCGAGCGGGCCCTGCGCCATGGCGTGGATCCCGGCCGGCGGCTGGGCGGCGGTCAGGCCGGTCCGCCTGAGAGCCGGATGCCCCAGCCAGGTGCCGTAGGAGAGCAGCATGTGGCGAGCCACGCTGGGGTCGCGCGTGCCGCGGTAGCTGGCTCCGAGCTCGGCGTCGGCGTCGATGCGCTGCTGCACGTCGGCGATCTCGGCGGCACTCAGGCGTTCGATCAGCGCGCTGCTCGCGCCGTCGCTCTCAACCGCGAATCGTCCCGGTCGGAGGCTGCGCCTGAACGAGTCGGCGGTGAGCGGCGGCGGGGTCGGTCGAAACAGGGCGTTGCGCACGAGTTTCGCGCGATGCACGACACGGTCTCGGAGCCTGGCTCGCTGGCGTGGTTCGTTCGGGCGGTCTGGCGGGGGCATGCGGTGCCGTGACGTGCGGGTGCCTGGCGCGGCACCGGCCTGACCGGCGGCGATGATAGCGCTCCGGTCCCGGCCCGGATCGTCCCCCTCCGATCCCTACGATGTGCGCGGATGCTGATCGCCACGATCGTCTGTCGCAGGGAGGTCGCGCGCGCTCGTGTGCTGGCGACGTCGGCCGCCGAGAGCGGCGCCATCCCACTCGTCGCGCTGGTGCTCGACGCGGCGGCCGAGGACGACGGCGCGAGTGAGCCGTTCGAGCTGCTGCGCCCGGAAGCCGCCGGGATCGACGAGCTGCCGATGCTCGCCGCGATGCTGGAGCTGGAGGAGCTTCGCGAGGCGTGCAAGCCGCTGTTGCTCGCCCATCTGCTCGCCCGAGCCCCCGGTGAGACCGTCTTCTACCTCGACGCCGACTCGCTGATCTGCGGCTCGCTCGACGACATCGACGCGCTGGCCGCGGAGCACGGCGTGCTGGTCAAGGCGCGCACGACGCGCGCGCTTCCCCGCGACGGGCGCCGACCCAACGAGGCGGACCTGCGTGGCTGGGGGCTGCACGACGACGGCATGGTCGTGCTCGGGGGCAGTCATGCCCACGGCGAGCTGCTCGAATGGTGGATCGCGCGCGGTCGCGCGGGAAGCGGGCACGACAGCGGCTCGCTGCCGCTCGAGCGGATTGCGACGCTCGGCCGCGGCGCCCACGAGGTTGCCGACCTGGGGCTTGGAGCGTCGTTCTGGGATCTCCACGGTCGCACGATCACCGCGCGCGAGGGTCGCGTCGAGATCGACGGCACGCCGTTGCGCGTGATGCGCTTCCCCCGCTTCGATCCGCTGGATCCGCACGCGATCTCCACTGCCCAGGACCGGATCCGCGCCGCCGACCAGCCCGCCCTCGTCGCGCTCTGCGTCGGCTACGCGCAGCGGCTGTTCGCGGCGGGTGAGCACGAGGCCGCCGTCGTGCCCTATGGCTGGGAGCACCTGCCCGACGGCACGCGCTTCGATCACCGGCTGCGGCTGATCTACCGCGAGGGGGTGCAGGAGGCGGGGCTGCGGCGGTCCGTGTTCACCCGCTGGGGAATGGAGGAGTTCTATGCGTGGCTGAGCGAGCCGGGCGGCGCCGGCGGCGCGTTCGGCATCAACCGCCTGTGCCTGATGGTCCGCGATGCCCAACCGCAGCTGCGCGACGCCTACCCCGACCTCGACCTCGAGGACGACGCGTACGGGTTGATCGAATGGCTGCACAAGCACGGTGTCCGCGAGGGGACGCTGCCGGCGACAGTCGTGCCGCCGACCTCGGAGAAGGAGCTCGAGGCGGAGCGCCGCCGCCGCGCGAGCATGACCCCGTTCGGTGTCAACGTCGCGGCCTACTTCACCGCCGAGATCGGGATCGGCGAGGCGGCGCGCCTGGTCGTCGCCGCGCTCGACGCCGCGGCCGTTCCGCTGCTCCCGCTGAGCCCGCCGACGTTGCCGTCCTCGCGCAAGGACCATCAGTACGTGTCGCTGCCGATCAGCGCGCCGGGATTCCCGCTCAACCTGATCTGCATCAACGCCGACGGGCTGCTGGGCTTCCGCGAGGAGGTCGGCAGCGGATTCTTCGACGGGCGCTACAACATCGGCCTGTGGTGGTGGGAGGTCGACCGGCTGCCGACCGAATGGCACGCCGCGTTCGCGTTGCTCGACGAGGTCTGGGTCGGCTCGGAGCACGTCGCGAGCGCGCTCGCCCCGATCTCGCCGATACCGGTCTACACGGTGCGCATCCCGATCCTGGCGCGAGACACCAAGCCGCTCGCACGCGCCGCGCTCGGACTCGCCGACGAGTGGCTGTTCCTGAGCATGTTCGACCACGGCAGCGTCGTCGAGCGGAAGAACCCGCTGGGGACGATCGAGGCGTTCACCGAGGCGTTCTCGCCGAGCTCGGGGGCGGTGTTGATCCTGAAGAGCGTCAACGGCGAGCACGACCGCTTCGGGCGTGACCGCGTCCGGGCCGCCGCTGCGCCGCACCCCCACGTGCGCCTGCTCGAGGGCTACGTGTCTCCGGCCGAGACCCACGCGTTGATCGCGACCGCCGACTGCTTCGTCTCGCTGCACCGCGCCGAGGGGCTCGGGCTCGTGCCAGCCGAGGCGATGGCGCTCGGCAAGCCGGTGATCGCCACCGGTTACTCAGGCAACCTCGACTACATGACGCGTGACAACGCCTACCTCGTCGACTACACGCTGCGGAGCGTCGGGCCCGGATGCTGGCCATACCCGGAGGACGCCCAATGGGCCGAGGTGGATCTCGGGCATGCCGCACGACTGATGCGCGAGGTCTTCGACGATCAGCCGGCGGCGCGCGAGCGCGGTGCCCTGGCCGCGGCGCAACTCGCCGAGACGCACTCGCCGTTGGCCGCCGGGCAGACGATGCGACGGCGACTCGAGAGCATCGATGCACGGCGCGAGGGAGAGCCGTTCCTGCCGATCAAGGAGTTCGAGGTCGTGCTCACGCTCGGGTCTCGAGGACGGCTGCTGCGGCGGGTGGCCCCCGGCGTGTTCGCTCGGATCGAGCGTGAGTTCGAGCGGCTGTGGGCCGCCGACGACCAGCGCAAGTTCGACCTGAACGCGGCGACCCGCGGAGC
>Ga0209415_10013514_pt1 | contig 13448 bp, 8 predicted proteins | sample PeaSoiSIISIP2007_FD_187696 | JGI IMG/M metagenome (GOLD analysis project Ga0209415, IMG submission 187696) | Peat soil microbial communities from Weissenstadt, Germany - SII-SIP-2007 (SPAdes) (version 2) | ecosystem: Environmental > Terrestrial > Soil > Wetlands > Peat | place: Germany... | reverse complement strand
AATCGCGGATTCTCCTGGCCAGTTTGCCGCCAAGACCATCGCGCTTCTGCGCGATCCTGATCGTGCTGCTCGCATCGCTGCTGCCGCTCGTGCACTGATTGAACAAAGCTACGACTGGAGGGCAATAAACCGAGAAATGTACCAAGCAGTACAGTGCGTAATCGCCGACGCGACAGCACACAAGGGGACCGCGCGTTGAATGCCGCCGACTGGTTACACCTCGGCTTCTTCATAGACTTCAACCGTGGTCACGATGGTGGCCGGCCCGAAATCCACGTATACCCGTGTCCGAAAAAGCGAAGCCAGCTCTAAGTATGCGGATCTCAGGACCACGGCCGTCTGTGGCTGCGCTATTTAACAATCCAGAGTAGGATCCGGCGTCATAGAAGACGCGGATTTACGGACGGGTACTGAAAAGTCGTTCTCGCAGAACTCCAGGCGCCCCACAGGCGAAGCACGACAGATGAAAGCCCAGTAGGCCATCTCTAGTTCACGCATTTCCGGGTCTCCGGTACCACGCGCGCCTTTTGGACCGGATTTGTCCCAAAAAGACGGTTTGACCATAGGCATCAGATATAGAATCATACGAGTTGGAAAGGCCAGGCTCCCCAGCGGGCGACGAGATAAGAGCGAATGGTATTCGTGGTCATCCTGTTCTGGTCGTGCTGCCTGCTGCTAACGTATGTGTACGTGCTGTACCCGCCTCTCGTGACTGCTCTCGCGGCCCGGTACGGAAGGCCCGTGCGCCGCGGCGATGCGCTTCCTACCGTCACAATCATCGTGACCGTATACAACGAAGAAAAATGCATTCGAGCAAAGCTCGATAATCTCGCAGAGCTCAATTATCCGCCGGAGCTCCTCGACGTAATTGTCGCATCAGACGCGTCTTCAGACTCAACCGACGCAATCGCTGCAAGTTATGGCCGTTTGCAAGTGCGGGTCTTGCGTGTCGAGGGCCGGCAGGGGAAGACGGCATGCCAGAATGCGGCCGCTTCCTCAGCCAAGGGCGAAGTCCTGATTTTTACAGACGCCACGACTCGCCTTCACACCGACGCTGTGCGACGCCTTGTCGAGAACTTTGCCGACGCGGCGGTCGGATGCGTCGCCGGCCGCTTGGATTACGTCACCGATATCGAGAACTTGACCGGTTCCGGAGGGCGGGCCTACTGGGATTACGAAGTGCGACTGCGCGCTGGGGAAAGTCTGCTGGGATCACTGATCGGCGTCAGCGGCTGCCTCTATGCGGTGCGCAGAAGCGCCTATCGCCACATTCATCCACATCTCATCAGCGACTTTGTAATCGCCATGAGAATGCGTGAGCAGGGGCTTCGAACCATACTCGCCCCGGATGCCGTATGCTTCGAAGCGACTCTGGATCGAGGGCACCAGGAATTGGCGATGCGCAGCCGGGTCGCTGCCCGTAGCCTTAATGCGCTGGTCGCGGAACGGCGATTTCTCAATCCCGCGAGATACGGCCTGTTTGCCTGGCAACTGTGGTCACACAAACTCCTTCGCTACGCTGCGCCATTGCTTTGGCTCATCGCCATCGGCGCGAATTTAGCGCTCGCGGGTCAGACGCCTTATCTGGTGCTGCTGCTGGCGCAATTCGCTTTGATAGCGGCCGGAGCTATCGGATTCCTGCTGCAACAGAGAGGGCACAAATTGGGTCTACTTACGCGACCTTATTACTTCCTCTTGACGAATGTGGCCTCGCTCATCGCCACGCTGCGTTACCTGCAGGGTGAGCGCATGGTCACTTGGACGCCGATCCGCTGAACGAAGACACGAAACGTTTGGAGCTGCGCGGATTAAGGATCGCATATGCGGTCTTCCTGCTGACTGCCATTGGCCGGGTCGGGGAACTGGTGCCCGGGCTCGGCTCGTTGCCGCTGGCCAAAATCAGTATGGGCATCGGTTTGATGCTACTGATTGCCAAATGGAAGCGGCTGCCGAAACTGCCTGCAGTCGCTACTCCCTTCTCGCGCACCGCACTTGCCCTGGTAGCTCTGGCCGTCGTCACGGCGCCGTTTTCCGTCTGGCCGGGAGAGACTCTTCAGTTCTTCACCCAGCAGCTGCCGGTCATGGCGGCGGCGGTCATCGTGTGCTGCAAGATCTCGTACACCTGGGACGTTCTGCGCGGAATCATGAGGGTACTGGTCGTTGCGGGCGTCGCCCTGGCATTTGCAGCGCTCTCGGCATTCCACGGTGGACGCGCCAGTGCCGCTACAGGTGCATATGACCCCAACGACTTGGCCTATGTGCTGGTATCCGTTCTGCCATTGGCGCTGGCTTTCGCGCTCAGCGCCACAACAAGGGTGAAGAGGCTGATCAATGCGGGCGTCTGCGCTGTGCTGCTTATGGCACTGCTGCTGACGTCGTCGCGAGGCGGGTTTTTTGGACTCGTCGCGATGCTTGCGGTCGTGGTCCTGATACCTCTCAGGCGACCGCAGGGCGGTAAGTCGAGAAATCGCGTCGTTCTGCCCGTAGTGGGGCTTGTGTGTGCCTCCATGCTGGTGTGGTCGTATCTGCCCGCCGAAACCCGCGAACGGTTATCCAGCGTTCTGCAGCTGGGTAGCGACTACAACGTGGACACCACGAACAAGAATAGCCGTTCTGCCATCTGGAAGCGTGGCTTCACCGCCGCTGTGCGGCGGCCCGTCGGCTATGGCGTGAATGCCTTCCCAATGGTGGACGTGCGCATGGGCGGAAAATTCCGGGCGCCTCACAACAGCTACCTTGAGGTGCTGGTTGAACTGGGGTTTCTGGGGCTGATGCTTTTCATTCGGATGTATGTGCTCTCTTGGCGCGCGCTGCAGAGGGTGCGTCAGAGCCTGCTCGCTGTTGCACCCAGCGAGGAGCATGACCAGGTGCTCGTTTTTGCGCGCATGCTGCAGGTAGCGCTCGTTGGCAACGCCGTTTCCGGATTCTTCCTGTCCATGTCTTACAACATGCTTTTGTGGGTCTTGTTTGCGGCGGTGATTGCGTGTGTGTCGCTGGTTGCTGCCACGTCGGCGACGGCCGCACCATCTGATAGGGCAGGAAAATTGGTCTCCCATAGGGCGACCCGGAGAACGGCGCCGGGATAGAACCTCGTGATTCTCACGTCCGCCCCGGACGATCAGCTGTCGCTGCTGGGCGCGGACGTAGGCGCGGTGGTTGTGCGTACGTGCCCCGGCCGCCGCAGCCAGCGATCGGCCCAGCGCTGCAACTGCAGCAGGATCCAGGTCCCGGCGGCGGAACCCGAGCGATTGTCGTTTGCGAGGAAACTGTGGATGGCAGCGTCGACGGCGACGGGGTCGAGCATACGCCACTCGCGCAGTCGCGCCGCAGACAGTTCCTCGAGCAGCATCGGCCGCAGTGGGCCGCGCAGCCAATCGCCTACCGGCGCGGAGAACCCCTGCTTCGGCCGGTCGAACAATCCGCGCGGGTGGTGACGCTCGAGGAGTCTACGCAGGACGTACTTGTTCTGATGTCCACGCAGCTTCCATTGCATCGGCAATGCCGCGGCGAGTGCAGCAGCCTCATGGTCGAGGAAGGGTTCGCGCGCCTCGAGCGACACGGCCATGGAGGCGCGGTCGACCTTGACCAGCAGGTCTCCGGGCAGATACCGCGTAAGGTCGAAGTGCATGAAGCGATCGCGCGGGTCTGCGACGCGAATGGACCGGTACGCCGCCGCCGCGCCCCCGGGGCCTGGTGGGAGCTGCGCGAGCAGACGCTGTGCCTGCTGCGCCGGCCACTCGGAGACGATGGAGTCGTAGGCCTCGAACTCCTCACGGGCCTGTGACATGCGCACGAACTTACGCAGCTTGTCGCCGATACCAGCGAAACGCGGTCCGCTGCCGCGTGCCATCGCATAGCCGCGTGCCAGCAGACGCGGCGGCAGCGCGTCGAGGAGCTCGGCCGACAGGTAGTACAAGGCGCGTGCCAAGCGCGAGCGCTTGACGAAGCTGCCGCAATAGTCGTAGCGCGCATAACCGCCAAACAGCTCATCGGCCCCGTCGGCCGACAATGCCACCTTGACGTGCTCGCGGGCGAGCCGGGAGACCATGAGCGTCGGTATGAGGGAGCTATCACCGATCGGCTCGTCCGCGATGTCGACGATCTCGTCTGCCGTATCCATGACCGACTTCGGCGACACGAGGAACTCGAGGTGCTCGGACCCGAGGTTGTCAGCCACGGTGCGCGCATAGCGCGACTCGTCGAACTCGGAAGCCCCGAAGCCTATCGTGAACGTCCGCAGCTTGAACCCGGCACGTCGCACCAGCAGCGTTGCGACCAGGGAGGAGTCGATACCTCCGCTCAGAAATACTCCGACCGGCACATCAGCCACCATACGGTAGGCGAACGCCCGTTGTAGTGAATCCTCGATGCGCTCCAGGAGCTCGGGTTCGGGAACTCCAGCAAGCTCACGCCGCAGCTCGCTCGCGCGCTCGCTGTCGTACAGAGCGCCGGCCGACCAGTACTCGCGCTCGTGGACACTGAGGCGCACGTCAAATGAACAGATGGTTCCGGGGCGGACCGTGTGCACGTCGGCGAGGATGCTGCGCGGCGCGGATGTGTAACCGTACTGGACAAATTCGGCGACCGAGGTCGGGTCCACGCGGGGCGCGGTAAACCCCCCGCAGATGAGCGCCTTCATTTCCGAGGCAAAGACGAGCCGGCCGTTGCGCGTCGAGAAGTACAGGGGTTTGACGCCAAATCGGTCGCGACACAGATGCAGCCGTTTCGCGCTATCGTCCCAGAGCGCAAAGGCAAACATGCCACGGAAGCGCTCGATTGCGCTGAGGCCCCAGGCGCGATACGCCGCGAGGATGACCTCGGTGTCGGAATCGCTGCGGAACGTGAAGCCGAGCTTTTCGAGCTCTGACTTGATCTCGCGGTAGTTGTAGACCTCGCCGTTGTAGACGATCCAGGCCTTGCGGTCCGGGGTTGCCATGGGCTGGTGGCCGAGCGGAGACAGATCGATGATCGAGAGGCGCAGGTGCCCGAATACCAGCTGACCGTCCGCCAGCACCTGCACCCCGCGATCGTCCGGGCCCCGGTGCGCCATCGATGCGAGCATCGGCAGCACCAGCTCCGCGTCGAGGCGGGTTTCCGGGGCGTAGATCCCTGCAATGCCGCACATGGGGACGATTGTACGTGCGGCTCAGGCGCTGGCGCGAGAGCGGCAGCTGACACCGAGCGCGATCTCGAGCGACCGGGACAGCGTCTGATAATGGTCGGCGACGCCGTTGAAGTGATCGCGCACCATGCGGTCGAGCGCGGCTGCATCGAAAACGCCGGCCTGGCGCACCTCACGTGATGCAAACGTATCGAGCGCCAACTCGCGAAGCTGCGTCTTGATGAGCGAGGGCCAGTCGACCAGCGCCGAACGACGACCTAATCGTGTAGACAGCCAGCGCGCGGCGGGGCGCAGCGCCGGAGCCTTGCGGGTCATCTTTATCAGTGCGGCATCGGCGGCACTGACCATTGCCGACAGGGACCAGCCGAAAGATCGGCCGCCGGCTGCCCGCCATCCCCAATTGAGCGGAATTTCCCGGCCCTGCAGATCGTTGTCGACGAGAAACTGCCGCTGGAAAGACAGCCTCTTCGGTGTACCCACGAGGCGATGTTGGAGATCCCGCTCGCGCAGCGTCTTCCAGCTCGCAGGCTGCAGTTCACTGTCGCGCGCAAAGGCAGCGCGCGCAAGATGCATCAGGCGACTATCCGCGTAGGGTGTGAGCTGCAGCGCGCAGGAACTGCCTGCGACGTAGTTGCCAAGCGACCAGTAAGGCACCTCCTGACCGAAGAGGATTTCCCCGTAGTCGCCGGCTGCGAGGCGGGGAATGAACCACGGAGCGACCGGCCTGGCCAGCAGGCGTTGGCGAACCTCCGCCGAAAACACTTCGGGACGCGGTTGATAGGCGCTGAGACTCTCGACGCCTCCGCGCCCGACCTGGTTGCCGAGATTTCCCGAGATACGGGCAGCGAACGAGCCGGACACGCTCTGGTAGAGAAACAGGTCCGCCGTCTGGCTGAGACAGGAAACGCCGCCGGTCAACTCGGCCGACTTAAGCAGCAGCGTCGGAGCCTTGAGCCTGAAAGCATCATCCAACAGCACGGCATGATGCTGAAGACCGTGGGCCTTGCAGAATGCCTGGGCGAGCCGCACATCGAGGTTGTCCAGCGATGCCCCCATGGTGAGGCATGGCACGCGATGACCGTGCTGCAGCAGGCCGACGAGCGAGGTACGCGAATCGAGGCCCCCGCTCAGGCTCATGAATGCGTTGCGAGCATCGATGCGCCCGGCAGCTTCAGAGAACGCAGCCATCTGCTCGCGAACGATGTCCTCGCGCGTCAGCGAGGACAGGTCCTCGAGACTGGGCCACTGGAGCGGCCGCACCGCACCCACTGAGCCGTCAGCGGACACGGTCACCGTTGCGTAAGCAGCGACCGCCTTCAAGTTCGCGAACAGGGTTCTGCCGTCGAGGGGATGGCCCCAGCGCAGCATGTCGGCGATGCCGTCCGCGTCCGGCTGAAGGGAGCCTCTGGCGGTCGCGGGAATGAACGGTGAGCTCAGACTCGCACCCGAGTCGCTGCGATAGACGAACAGCGGTGGAAGGCCTGTCAGTGACGTCGACAGTGCGAGCGTGGAGTGACGCAGATCGAGGGAGATGACCAGCGCATTAGCACAGGGCACCGCCGTTGCAGCTCGCGCCTCGTCAGCGTCGCCGATGACGCAGCGCACCGGGCCGTGGGCTGCAGCTTCGGCCAGGAGCTGCCGGTCGCGATCGTTGCGCAGACTTATGTCAACTCGCCAGGTTCCACGCGCACAAACCAGGGAGAGCTCGTGCGCTGCAATAAGCGCGCGCGAGTCGCCCGCGGGAAATTGCCTGCCGTGTGGATTGGTCGTAACTTCTATGCGACCCAGGGCGAACGTGGAGATGGTATTTATATTCACGGAAAGCGGGTCAGAAAAATCCTCTTGCTTCAGCTAGTATAAACTGTGCACGGCACCGCGCCGGACGAATCGAACAGCCAGCTGAGTGAATGCTCCGGCGACCGTATGGGAAACGCAGATGCGCCGACGGTGCGTGCCGATCTGCAGACCTCGCAGCGTAAACTCGCCGAAGCGCTCGGCCGACCGGGTCGTCAGTGTCTGCCAGGCATTTGCACCCCGGCTCATTGCCTACGGCGTCCCTGCTGCGGCCGTTGGGGGCACCGACGATCACGAGCTTCCACTCCCGCGCGCTTGACCGTATGCTGGTAGCCGTGCTGAAGTGCAAACCACAAGCGGCCGGCGCGCAGTCGCGGGACCACGCCGAGGTCAACGCGGTGTCGTTCGCGGATGATAGGTATTTCGATCGTTCATGAGCTAACGCCTGGTGCCGCACGGACTCCTCGATTATGGTGAAATGCCGGTGCAGGCGATGCGGCAGAGTACTGCTCGCACGCTGCCTGCGTCAGGGCGGCGCTCCCGGAACGATCACGTTTTGACGGCTGAGCGCCAGCGATGTGCGGAATAGTCGGATACGCCGGCCGGCCGGGCGCGCTGCCGGTGGACCTTCTGACTGCGATGCGCGACCAGATCGCGCACCGCGGTCCCGATGCCGCGGGCATCTGGTCCTCGGCCGACGGCTCAGTGGTACTCGGTCATCGGCGCCTCGCCATCCTCGATCTGTCTCCTGCGGGTTCGCAGCCCATGACGAATCACAGCGGGACCGGTGTCATCGTATTCAACGGTGAGATTTACAACCACGGCGAGCTGCGGCCCGAGCTCGAAGCGAGTGGCGTGCGCTTCACCGGCCGCAGCGACACGGAAGTCCTGCTGGCGGCCTATGACGCCTGGGGTGAACACTGCGTGGAGCGCTTGCGCGGCATGTTCGCTTTCGCGATCTATGATCACAGGCGCAATACACTGTTCATGGCTCGTGACCGCGCCGGCGAGAAGCCGCTGTACTGGGCGGAACATCGCGGCGGCCTGGTGTTCGCGTCCGAGTTGAAAGCGCTGATGGTCGACCCCGAATTCCCGCGGCGCCTGTCATCCGAGGGCCTGGCGTATTACCTGAGCTTCGGTTACGTGCCGGGTGAGAAGTGCATTCTGGAAGGCGTTCACAAGCTCATGGCGGGGCACTGCCTGACGTGGCCGCTCGCCGGAGGCGCACCGAGGCTGCGGCGCTACTGGGATATTCCAGCACCCCGCGCCGATGACGGGTCGGGCATCGAGGAACTGACGGACGAGCTGCAACGACTCCTCACCGCTGCAGTCAGTGAGCAACTCATCGCGGACGTGCCGCTGGCGGTACTCCTGAGCGGCGGAGTCGACTCGAGTCTCGTCACGGCGATCGCGGCGCGCGCGTCCGCTCACAAGGTCCGTACCTTCACTGTGACGCTACCAGACGACCCGCAGCTCGATGAGCGGCGCTTCGCGCGTACCGTTGCGGAGTACCTGCACACCGATCACGTCGAACTCCCCCTCGACCAGTCGAGCGTCGACCTGATCGATACGCTGGCAGCTCAGTACGACGAGCCGATCGCCGACTCTTCGATGATACCGACCTACCTGCTCGCCAGGACAGTGAGCCGGCGTTGCAAGGTGGTTCTCGGCGGTGACGGGGGCGATGAGCTCTTCGGCGGGTATCCGGCGTATCAGGCCGTCCTGCGCCGGGAGCCGATGCGCCGTGCGCTGCCTGCCGCGGCGCGCTCCGTGATCGCGGCGGCCGCGCGGCGCTTCCTGCAGGGCGGCGTGAAGGGACGCAACACGCTCATGGCGTTTGCCGGAACGACCGCCGACGGCATTGCCCAGGCGGCCGTCTGGACCGATGACAGCGACTTTCCCTGGGTGAGCCCCTGGCTCGCCCGCCGCTTACCGCAACAGCCGCCGAGACTCTGGCGCCGCGATCTCGTGGAGGTCGCGCGCGGACTGCCGGGCGCTGCCATGGCCGCGGACTTCAGATCCTATCTGCCCGAAGACATCCTGGTGAAGGTCGACCGCGCCAGCATGCTGTGCTCCTTGGAGGTGCGCGCGCCATTTCTCGACAGCCGTATCATCGAATTCGCCTACGATCGCGTTCCGAATCGGCTTCGAGTTACGCCTCGGGACCGCAAAATTCTTCTCAAGAGTCTTGCGCGGCGCCTCCTGCCGCCGGAGCTCGATATCGACCGCAAACAGGGATTCACCATTCCGATTTCGAAATGGCTGACACCGCCGATCGTCCAGGCCTGGCGGCGCGACTGCCGCGAGCAGATCGAGGCACTGCTTTCCGATGAGGCGGCATCGCTTCTGATGCAGCGCCGCAGAAGCGTGGCCGCCCAGCACAATCTCTATGCTCTCATCCTGCTCACGTCGTGGATGCGCCAGTATCGCGTCTCGCTGTAGATCGTGGCGTGCGCCAGCCCCAGCGAGCAGGGTTGCGCTGCAGAGCAGCGGGGCTTTCATCGCGCGCGCCACTCGTGTCGGGCGGGTGATGGGGGCAAAGCAGCTTTCTCACACGGGATTAAGGTAGATAGTAACCCCTCTAGGCCATTCCGCTGCTAAGCTGCGACCTTTAACCGACGCTGCGGCGAAAACAGAAAGTACAGTCGTTTTTCATGGTTATGCTGGTGTTCTTCTGGGCTTGCTGCAACCTATTGCTGTACGTGTACCTGCTGTACCCGCTGAGCGTGCGATTGCTGGCGGTACGGGTCGGCAGGCGCGGGATCCGCGCGAGCGCGCTGCCGACGGTAACCATCGTCGTGACCGCGTACAACGAGGAACGATGCGTACGCACCAAGCTCGACAATCTACTTGCGCTCCACTACCCGCCCGAGAGCCGTCGCCGGGTTCTTCCTGTCGATGGCATACGCGATGCTGCTGTGGGTGCTGTTCGCCGTGGTGATTGCCTGTCTGTCACTCGTTTCGCGCTCTGAGTGCCCAGCGCCGCCTGCGGCGAGCGAGGGCGGCGTTTGAGCCGCGGTCTCGCCAATGGTGCGCGGGACGCCCGGGTTCCCGTGATCGCCGAGGGTCTGTTTTCGTATCAGATCGGCGGCTCTGAGAGAGTTGGCGTCGATCTGGCAGTCGAGTTCAAGCGACGTGGCTATCAGGTGGTTTGCTTCGCCGTGCATGACTCCGACGGCCCGATGCGCGTGGAGCTGGAGCGTGCCGGCATTCGCTGTCTGGACCTGAACTATGACAGATACACCGGCATCGGAATCCTGCGACGACTGCGCTTCATGTGGGCATGCTGGCGCCTGCTGCGCAGGGAACGCATCAGCGCGCTGCACGTGCACCATACCGGCTCGCTGGTCCTGTGCGGCATTGCGGCGCGGCTGGCACGGGTGCCCCGGATCGTCCTGACGGAGCACGCCGTCGACCACCTGAAGGAGCTGCCGCGCTACCACCGGCGAATCGCCTGCTACTGCCGCGCTGCGAGCGACATCACCGTGGTCGAGCCGGCACAGGCGCAGTACTTCCACAGGCAATTCCGTGTGCCTCGCGACCGACTGCATCACGTGGCCAACGGTACCCGCTTGCGAACGTCCACAACGGCGGATGCCATCAAACACGCGCGTGAGAAGCTGGCGCTTGGGGCCGACGAGTTTGCCTACTTCTACGTCGGGCGCCTCAGCCCGGAAAAGGACCTCGGGACGCTGCTTGAGGCCTTTGCCGCTTTGCCCGCGGACGTGCGCGACCGATCGCGCCTGTATCTGGTCGGGGACGGATCCGAGCGTGCGAGTCTCGAGACGCGGCGCGATGCACTCGGGCTCCTCGCCAGGGTGACGTTCCTCGGAGCACGCAGCGATGTCGCCGAGATCCTGACGGCGGCGGATGCGTTCGTCATGAGCTCGAGAAGCGAAGGCCTGCCGATGGTGCTGCTGGAGGCGATGGTCGCGGGCGTACCCTGCGTAGCCACGGCGGTCGGGGGCATCCCCGGCCTGTTCAGTGGCGACCGCGGCGTTTCCGTGCCGCCGCAGGACTCAGCCGCGCTGGCTGCGGCGATGGCATCGATCGCGAGATCGCCCGAGCTGCGAGCGCGCCTGGTGGCGAACGCACTCGACCATGTGCGCAAGCACCACGCGTTCGATGCGATCGTCGACAGGTACCTGCACCTTCTCGGGCTGCCGCCGCGGGTCGAGCGAGCCGGCACGCTGAGCCCGGCAGCCTCGCCGGGCACGGGTTGAGCCGCGCATGCCTCCCCTGCAGACGCTCGCGTTGCAACTCTTTCGAGCGCTGGGGGGATTCGCGCTGGTACGGCATCTCACCCGCGATCGGCTGCGCATCCTCTGCTATCACGGATTCTCGCTCGGCGATGAACACGAAGTCGCACCGATGATGTTCATGCGGGCCGAGACTTTCGAGCGGCGCATGAGGATCCTCAGGAGGCGACGCATCCCGGTAGTCACGCTCGAAGAGGGTGTGCGCCGGCTGACGCAGCACGAGGTGCGCCATGCAGAAACGGTCATCACGTTTGACGACGGCTGGGCCTCGAACCTCGCGATCGGTGTGCCGATCGCCGAAAAATTCGGTTATCCGGTATCTATCTATCTCACTACCGAACACCTGGGCGCGAGCCCGGAAGTCTTCAACGTTGCGCTCGCCTACATGATTCGCCGCTCCGGCAAGTCGATGCTGACGCTCGCGGGAGTGCATCCGCAGATCGACGGGAGCTACGACCTGCGCACTGATCCCGAGGCCGCGATACGGGCCGTGATCACAGCCGTGCAGAAGGTCTTGCCACTCCCCGAGCGGCGCAAGCTATTGCGGCCGATCGCCACGGCGCTCGGGCTGGACCTGGAAGAGGTGCTGAAAAACGGTCGCTTCAACCTGTTGACGGGGTCACAGATTCAGGAGCTCTTCAGTCGCGGAGTCGATATCCAGCTGCACACCCACAGCCATCGCCTGCCCGAGGAGTTCGAAGCGGCCGCCGGTGAGATCGGCCGCAACCGTCAGGCGCTCAGGGAACTCACCGGGGCGGAGCCCCGACACTTTTGCTATCCGAGCGGCATCTACCACGAACAACATCCCGAATGGCTGGCAAGGTTGGGCATCATTTCCGCAACGACCTGCGATCCGGGTTTCAACGACAGGGATACGTCTCCGCTGCTGTTGAAGCGCTATCTCGATAGTGAACGGATCAGCGATCTGGCCTTCGAAGCAGAGATTTGCGGTGTGCGTGAACTGGCGCGGAACGTTCGGGCTGCGCTGGCGCGAGTTCGGAACAGCCGCAGCGCGATGACTCGACGTCTGCGTCGCGGCGCGGCACCTCCTTGAATGCCGCCGGGCACGCTGGCTTCAGCAGCGCGTCCCAATAGCCGCGGCCTGGTACCGCCAGGGTGTAGAGCAAGCTTCTCACGGCGCACGCCGCGGTCCGGGCGAAAGCGCGCACGTGTCAGACTCGTGACGCCCGCCGTGGTGCACGCAGCCATTCGCGACGCGCTGTTCCGCGCGGCTCCCGAATGAATGATGCCCGTACGGATTGTTCATGGGCGTGATGTCTCTGAATAAAGACACTCTCGGTTCGAGAGCCGTTTTTTGTGACAATGTTCACAACACTGCCACCTGTCTCCCATTTAAGACATTCTCTTTGGTGGGTCGGATATTGCTATCCTTGCGCCCGTGTGGCAGCTGAAATTTTGCGCGGATGGTCACGGCAATATTCGGCCGGATCCGGTTGAAACCAGGTGAGGTGTGAAATGAGATCGAAGCGGTCGCAGTCTCTTGCTCTTCAAAATATCGCCGCGACTTCCCGACGAGAATTTCTGCGTTACGGCGGCGCAGTAGTTGGCGCATCGATTATTGCATCGGCCTGGCCGCGCCGCGCGAACGCGCAGACCGCCGCGTTCGACTACTACATCTCGACCACAGGCAATGACAGCAATCCCGGGACGCTCGCCGCGCCTTGGGCGCTGACTTCGCTTCTTCACAGCAATGCCAACAATTCAAAGATGGCGGGCAAGCGCACCGGCCTCATCGGCGGCACAACTGCATCGCCTGTGACTTATGCGGTCGGCACGCTTACTGGAGTTACGAGCACTTACCCCGTAGGTGATTACGAGACAGCGTATCTCCAGCTCCCTGGAGGAACTTCCAGCTCGCAAACCTATCTTGCTCCTTGCAATTCCAGTGGAGTTTATACGCAAGGCGCAGTCACTCTCGACTTTCAATATCCGACGATTTTACCACCAGGGGGCACAGGCAACGGCTTTACGGCTGTGGGGTCGATTGCCGGCGCGACGGCGAGTTCCTACATTACGATTGATGGTCTCAATATCACTAACGCCTATTATCGCGGTATAGCCATAGGGGCGCAAACCGGCGGGTATTTCACCGTCACGAACCGAGCGCATGGGGTTGTGGTACAGAACAATTACATAAGCAATATCTCCAACTCGGAAGGCGGGGCAAATGCCTCTGCAATTACGCTCTATGCCACATCGGGTTCGCTGGTGCACAACAACTATATCTATAACGTCGCGGATAGCGCCAATCG
>Ga0209415_10013513_pt1 | contig 13449 bp, 11 predicted proteins | sample PeaSoiSIISIP2007_FD_187696 | JGI IMG/M metagenome (GOLD analysis project Ga0209415, IMG submission 187696) | Peat soil microbial communities from Weissenstadt, Germany - SII-SIP-2007 (SPAdes) (version 2) | ecosystem: Environmental > Terrestrial > Soil > Wetlands > Peat | place: Germany... | reverse complement strand
CGCGCCGGCGCGTTCGAGGCCGGCGAGCCGGCGCTCGAGCGCCGACGTGGCCGGGTCCGGGACGGAGAGGGCGTCATGGCTCGGCGTCATCGCGGTCATTCAATCATGAAATGAAGGACATTGCCAGCGCGGCTCCAGGTTGCTAAGGTCAAGCAATCGGTCGTTCTGACTCCTTGGACGTCATTCGCGAGGCTACATTGAACTACTCTGACTTCTATATGGCGATCATTCGCCAGCGGGCCAACGCCGTCGACGCCCGGGCGCAGCGGCTCGGGCCGATGCTCGCCGCGCTCGAGGGCCCCGCGCCGGTGCGCTCGCACGATCCGCTCACGGTCCGCTTCGCCGCGGCGGCCGATGCGCCGGCGCTGGCGCGGCTTGCGGAACTTGACTGCGCGCCGCTGCCGCCGGCGCCGCTGCTGGTCGGCGAGCGCGATGGGCGGCCGATCGTGGCGCTCTCGCTGAGCGACGGCGCAGTCGTCGCGAACCCGTTCGTGCCGACCCGCGACGTCGTCGCGCTACTCGAGTTGCGCGCGCGCCAGCTCGGCCGAGAGGGTCGTCCTCGCCGCGGCCGCCGCCATGCGATCGCGTGGCGGCTGCTTCGCGCCGGCGGCTGAGTGGCAGGCCACGCGGGGTGCGCCGGGCGCTTCGGCGGGCGGGCCTTCGCATTGCTCGCCGCAGCTGCCGGAGCGCGCATCCGCGCTGCCACAGAGGCGACGATGCTCGCCTATGCGCAAAGGTCATGCCGCTCGCACTACGCCCGCCGCGCGCGGGTGGCGGTCAGCCAGGTGTGCGTTCGGCAGTGTCGTCGGTGGCGTTGACGTCAAAGACCTTGCTCTCAAAGTCCTCGAGCAGCGCCTCGCAGCGCTGCAGCCATGACAACGCGTCGTCGCGATTGGGGGCACCGAACCAGTCGCGAGCCTGCACCCGGTCAAACCAAGTGCAGATCTTCTCGAAGTCCATGCGGATCTCTTCCGCCTCTTCATATGTGAAGTTCTTGCGGAAGTGCTCGAACTCGATCTCCTTGACGAAGTTGACTTCGCAGTTTTCGATGATCTCCCGGTAGTGCCCGGCCGTCTGCTCGACAAACAGGCTGACCAACTTCTCCTCCTCGCCGCTCGGAAGCTTGCGCAACGGGAACAGGTGATAACGCCCGTCGGCGCCGTCGATGCGCTCCAATATCGGTGCAAGCTCACGCCGCAGGGGCGCGGTGTCAGGAATCACGCACGCCGAATCCTGCAGGTAGACCGCACCGATCTTCTTGAGGTTCCGCCACACGGCGACGCGTCCGGCCGGCGGCTTCGCCGGCATGCGGTACACGAGCAGCAGGAAGCGTCTCGAGGTGGTGCCAGGGCGCGAGGGTTCGGTTGTCATCAGGGTTACAGCATCATTCTAGCTACGTGAGCTTGTGCTAGGCTGCCGTGTCGAGTGGAGACGATCTGCCGTCAGGCGACCTTCGCGCGCGCACCTCGATGAGCGCCAGCCTACTTGTCCTCTCGGCGTTTCTCGCCAGTGCTGTCGAGATGGTCGAGGCGCTGACGATCGTGCTGGCTGTCGGCATCACACGGGGATGGCGCTCCGCCCTGACCGGCGTCGGCGCGGCGATCGTGGTCCTCGCGGGGATTGTCGCGGGACTCGGCCCGGCGCTCACTGTCGTCCCGCTCGGTGCGCTGCGCCTCGTTGTCGGCTCCCTGCTGCTGATTTTCGGGCTGCAGTGGCTGCGCAAGGCGATCCTCCGCGCGAGCGGCTATAAGGCCCTTCACGACGAGGACGCGATCTTCGCCCGCGAACTCGCCGAAGCTGGACGGGCGCAACTCGACACGAGAGCCGGCCTTGACTGGTACGCCTTCGCGCTGTCCTTCAAGGGCGTTCTGCTCGAAGGACTCGAGGTCGCGTTCATCGTCCTCACCTTCGGCAGCACGCAGGGGAACATCGGGCTCGCGGCGCTCGGCGCCGGCGCTGCCGTCGTGCTCGTCACGGCCGTGGGCATCGCGGTCCGCGCACCGCTCTCGCGCGTGCCGGAGAACCTGATGAAGTTCGCTGTCGGGATCATGCTGACGTCGTTTGGGAGCTTCTGGGCGACGGAGGGCGCCGGCGCCCATTGGCCGGGCGGCGATGCGGCGCTGCTCGGCGTTCTCGCGGTCATGGTTGGCGCGTCGGGGCTGCTCGTGACGCTGCTGCGGCGCCAGCGAGCCCTCACCGAGCCGAGCGCGGTGGCCGCCTGACGATGGCACGTCTTGGAGCCATCGGCAGGTTCTGGTGGGAGTTCGTCGTCGGCGAGGACTGGCGGGCCAGCGCCGGCGTCGCTGTGGCGGTCGCAGCGGTCGCAGCCGTGGCCGCCGCGGGCATCACCGCGTGGTGGATCCTTCCGCCGGCGGTGATCGTCGTGCTCTACGCGTCGCTGCGGCGAGCGACGCGCTGAGCGGCGATACCGGTCGGTTCGGGCACGTGAGCACGCGCCCGCGCGGTCCACGGTCGGCCTAAAGGGCGATTTGCAACGTGACGTGGCCGGGCTGTTTCGGGTGTAGCTCGAGCCAGCCGCCCCTGGCCGGGGTGAGCGTGGCCCGGCCGCGCGTAACGCGCCATGCCGGGACGTAGCGCTCGCGTATCACGATGGGTGCCGGGCGGGAAACGAGCAGGGCTATCTGGGCAGCGGTCGAGCTGAGCAGGCGCGCCGGGCCGCTGACGATCCCGGGGGCACCGGCCACTCGGTACACGCGCCAGTGCGAGCTGTGCCACACGAGATCGATGCCCGGAACGCCCGAGCGGACAAGCTGCGCCTCGGCGGCCGCGGCATAGTCGAGCGCCACATCGGGTAGCGCGATGAAGCGCACGCCATTGGTGAACAGCCACGTACGGTAGGCCGCAACGGAGAGCCGGCCCGGCCGGTAGAAGATCGCGTCGTTGGCGGTCTCGAGCTGGCGTTCCCAGCCGCGGGCGAGCGGGAAGAACGGAGCCACGTAGGCGGCCTCCCAATGCGTCACCGTCGGCACCACCTCGACTCGCCCCAGCGGACGATCGGCGTGGTCCAGGTAGCGCAGCAGCGGTTGAAAATAGGCCTTGGACATCGACGGATTGCCCTCCCCGAGCAGCGCTTGGCGGGCGGGAATCCACTGCGCCAGCGCCAGCGGAATCGCGGCGGCGATCAGCAGCGCCCGTCCTCGCCGCTGCTCCACCGCAAGCACGGCCACCAGGGCGACGCCGAAGGAGACACCCAGCCGTGTGACGTTGTTGCCGATCGCGCTCGGCAACCCGAACGCGGAGACGACCGCGAGCGCGTAGAGCGCGACGCCGGCCGCGATTGTCCGATCGCGGCGCGCAACGACGATCCCGATCGGGACCAGCGCGGCGAGCATCCCGAGGAAGTTGAGCGGCTCGAACGGCTCCGGTCCGAGCCCCGGGAACAGCAGCTCGATCGCCAGGACGGGCCCCGCGGCGGCTGCGCCGAGTGCCACGGCACGCCAGCGGCGCTCCGGCCAACTGCCGATCAGCCACGCGGCCGCCACGATCGCCACAAACGCGCCGGTCAGCGGGCTCGCGAGCGCTGCTGCCGCGCCAAGCGGAAGCGCCAAGGGCCAGCGTTTCCCCGTCGCCGCCAGCACGGCCAGCAGACCGATCGTCTCCCCGAGCAGGTAGGGCTCCTGGCCGTTTGCGACCTGGGCGACCGTCCCAACGGCGAACACAATTGCGCCGACGCGGCCGGCGCGCCCAAACCGCGCCACCGCGAGCCGGTCGAACGCCCACGCGGCGACAGCGACGCAGACCGTCTCCATCACGGGGATTCCGGCGAGCCATCCGATCGGCGGAAACAGCACCGAATAGTTGAATGTCCAATGTCCCCCGTACCACTGGCTGTCCCACAGCGTCAGCCCGCTGCGCGCGAACAGCTCGACCCGGTAGGTGGCGGCAGCCAGATCCCCGCCGCCGTAGCCGCCGGTGATGATCACGATCGCCGCCAAGCCGGCGGCAAGCAGCGGCACGATCAGCCGCGAGCGCACTCCGGACACCACAACAAGAATCGTAACCGCCTCCGTCGGCGCCGCCCGAAGTGTCCCGGGCGCTTGCCGCGCAAGCATCTCGCGCGATCGCCCGCCGCCTGCTCGAACGCTGCCGCGAGCGCTGCTGTGCTCCCGGACTAGCCGCGCATCGCCTTCGGCCAGATGCCCTGTTTGCCCGGAGAGAGGATGCCGTTGGGATCGAGCGTGTCCTTGAGCAGCTCGTTGAAGCGCCGTTGTGCGTGGTTGTTGAAGTCGAACGTGTCCGCCACCAGGTCCATGTGCTGGATATTCGTGCGGTAGATCGGGTATCCGGTCCGAGCTAGCTCCTCGGCGAGGAAGGCGTACGTGTCGTACGCGGCACGCGTCTGGCGCTCGTCCTTGGTGTCGAAGAACAGCGTCGAGATATGGAGGAGGCTCCGTTGTAACAGGAGAATGCCGACGAGGTAGGGGAACTCGGTCTGCGCGTACAGGGCGCGCAGCGTCGAGATCCTCTCGACGAGGTCGCTGCCGATCAGTGGCCCGACGATCGAGAGATCGAGGTGGCCGGTGTCCTCGCCATACGCGGTCATGAACACATCCATCAACTCCATGCCCGGAATGCCGCCCTGCACCTTGTCGTTGTGGTTCTCGACCTTGTCGCGCTCGTCCCAGCGGAACAGTCGGCGCCCGACCTCGACGCCCGCAATCGCCTCGAGCGCTGCCCGCACGATCTCGTACTGCGCGTCGACCATCCCCGCGCGCCCGTAGAGGGCGAAGCGCAGCCCCCACCCGTCCTCACCAACGGTCGCCTCTCCCTCGCCGAGGTTGATTCCATACGCGAGGAGCGGCAGGTTGCGGATCGTGCCCTCGAGCATCAACTCGCGGACGGCGTCCACAAGCGGCCCGACGGCGTCGTCGTCGTGGAAGCGTGCCCAACCGGACAGGTAGACCTCCGGTTGGCGCATCAGCCAAACACCCATCTTCGTGACGATCCCGAAGTTGGACTGGAAGAAGAGGCCCGCGTGCGACGGCCCGAATGACCAGGGGTAGGCGTTCCAGGTCTTGCTGTTCGACATCCCGCCCACGCCTGTGCGCAGGACGTCGCCGTTGGCGAGGACCACCTCGAGGCCGCAGGCCGTTGCCGGGTGCTCACCGTAGGGCGTGTAGCCGCGGCCGTATTCGAGCGTGTTCCCGATCACGCTGCCCCACCCCAGGTCGGGGATCGACGCCCACAGCCTGTGGTTGCCGGCGCGCAGGTGGTCGTGGAGGTCGAAGAAGCGAACGCCCGGCTCGATCAGGGCGTACGCGAGGTCGTCGTTGACTTCGAGTACGCGGTTCATTTCGCGCAGGCTGACGAGGATCGAGCCCTTGACCCGCGGGGCCGACCCGCCATAGGCGTTGTTACGCCCCTGCCCGAAGGTCCAGAGGCGAACGTGCAACTCATTCGCGATCCGCAGGACCGCCTGAACCTCCTCGACGGACCTCGGGGTTACGACCGCCGAGGCGGTGTACTCATCCGATCCCTTGAAGTCGTACGGGTCACGGTATTCGCGCAGATTCTCCGAGGAGGTCAAGACCGCATCTGCGCCGAGCGCGACGCGGAGCGCCTCGATCGCGCGCTCGCCCGCGGCGTCGTTCAGCTCCACCGACATCTTCGACCTCCTTCGCCCGGTTGTCCGCGCCAATAACTTCGTGTCAGCGAAGCGCACAGCTCGCAGCGAGCGCTGCGCCGACAACGACCGTGTCTGTTCTCGTCAACCGAGGTGCCTCGCCGAGCTCGGAGCCGAACACCGCCGGCGCCGGCCACGCGCGTCTCAGGAACGCCGCGACGTCCAGGGACTTCGTGTTCAGCGGGTGGCCGCAGGCGTCTGGGGGCCACTCGGCTACGCCTGACCGAAGGGGACGCGCGGCTCGCCGAGCGCCTCGCGGGCGATCTCGCCGTACATCATGTCGCGCAACTGCGCGTTTCGGTGAGCGACGGCGACGGCCATATCGCGAAACACGCGCGCCATGCGCTCGCCGTCGCGCGCGACCGACGCGCCGACCGTCTGCCAGATGTCGTGGTTGACGATCTCCCAGCAGGTGATCATGAGCTCGCGCGCGATGCCGGCGAGCAGCATGTCGTCGCCGTAGCTGTAGGCCGGCCCCTCCTCGACGCCGCGCCGGCAGAGCTCCATGTGGCGCTCCGCGGTGTCGCGCAGCGCCGCCTCGGCGGTTGCGATGTGCGTCAGGGCGCGGCCGTACCACTCCTGGAACTTGCGGTCGTGGATGCGCGGCGCGAACGGCGGCAGGGGCGTCGCCTTCGTGCGCATCAGCCGCTCGTATTCGTCGAGCGCGTTGTAGGCGGCGCCAACCGTCACGGCGGCGAGCGACATCGTGAAGACGCACAGCGCACGCCCGGCGTGCATCGGGTTGCCGTGCAGCTCGTAGCCCGGCGTCCCTCCGGTGACGTCGACGTCGATCATGTTGCCCTCGAAGCCCCAGGACGCAGGGATACGGCTGTGCTCGAAGCGGATGCTGTGTGACCCGGAGCCTTTCAGGCCGAGCATGTCGCCCCAGTCGTCGAGCATCTCCCACTCGCTGCGCGGAGCCACGAACAGCAGCAGCGGGGGCTCGGCCGCCGGGTCATCGGCCGGCAGCAGCGCCTGGCCCATATAGAACGTGGAGTAGGGGGTGCCGGAGGCGTAGGCGACCTGGCCGTGAATCTCCCATTCGCCGTCCTCGCGGGTTGCCGTCCCCACGGGGGCAGCCACCGAGCTCGCGCGAAAGTCGCCGCCGGCAAAGATCTGATCCTGCGCCTCCCGCGGCCACCACGACCCCACCATCAGGGCGTGATTCATCGTCAGGCCCAGGCACCAACCGGTCGAGACGCAGCCGCGAGCGATCTCCTGCACGACCCGCACGTAGGTCGGAACGTCGAACTCGTAGCCGCCGTAGCGGCGCGGCACGTACAGGTGGTAGAAGCCGGCGTCCAGAAACCGCTGGTGCATCTCGGCCGAGTAGTAGGTGCGCTTCTCGGTCTCGGCCTGGTCGGCCACGAGGTCGTCTCGCAGTGCGGCCGCGCGCGCGATCATCTCCGCCGGCGTCAGCGCGGGTTCGGGCGGTGAGAGGGTCGGCGTCTCGGGTGCGCTCATGATGGGACCCCGGTAGCGGCTGCCGCCGCCCTGCCCGGCGCGCGCTCGCCCGGCGGGATGCCCGTACGCATCCACTCCAGCCGCCGCTCGACGGCGGCGAATGCCTCGTCGGGGTGGGTGAGGACGAAGAACCGCCGCTCGCGGATCGCGTCGACGACCATTTCAGCGACCTCGGCTGGATCCATGCCAGTGCTCGCGGCCAGGCTCCGTAGCTGCGCGAGGATCGACTCGTGCATCGGATCGCCCTCGCTCGAGGGCACGTGCGCGGGGCGGTTGCGCTCCGCCTCGCACATCCTCGTGTTCACGACGCCTGGGCAGAGTACGGATACGCCGATCTCCTCGCCGCCGGCGAGCAGCTCGAGCGCGAGGCATTCACTGGCCGCCAGGATCGCGAACTTGGAGGTTGTGTAGGGGGCAAAGGTCGGCAGGCCGGTTGCGAACGCCGCGAGCGAGGCGGTGTTGACGACGTGCCCCTCGCCCTGCTCACGGATCAGCGGCAGGAAGATGCGGCACCCGTGGAGCATGCCCCACAGGTTCACGCCGAGCACCCATTCCCAGGCACTCGGAGCGATATCGGCGAAGGCCGCTCCCGTTTCGACGCCGGCGTTGTTGCACAGGATGTGCACGGCGCCGTAGCGTTCGAGCGTCGCGTCGGCGAGCGCCTGGACCTGATCGGCGCTCGAGACGTCGGTGCGCACCCCGAGGACGTCTGCGCCCGTCGAGCGGATCGTCTCGACCGCCTCATCGAGCGGCTCGGGCTCGACGTCTGCAAGGACGACCTTCATGCCCTCGGCGGCGAAGCGCACTGCGAGCGCTTTGCCGATTCCGCTCGCGGCGCCCGTAACAACGGCGACCCGTCCCTCGAATTGCTCCATTACGCGGCTCTCCTCTCAGTCACTGTTGCGCGCTCGACAGCTTCGACGCCGCGAGCCCGCGGTTCCATGTGCTCGCGGCGCGCAGCCGCGGACGCGGTTTCAGGCCCGCGTCTCGCCAAGGTAGCTGGCCACGAGGCGATCGGTGTCGGCGCGCAGCTCGTCGGCGGATCCGGAGGCGGTGAGGTCCCCGTGCGCGAGCACGTAGGCGCGGTCGGCGATCTCGAGCCCGAGCCGGACGTGCTGCTCGACCAGCACCACGGCGGTCTCCCGCGCGTCCGCGAACTGCCGGACCACCGGCAGTAGGCGCTCAACGATCACCGGGGCGAGACCGAGGCTCAGCTCGTCGAGCAGCAGCAGCTTGGGCTTGTGGATCAACGCGCAGGCGATCGCGAGCATCTGCTGCTCGCCGCCGGAGAGCAGCCCGGCGCGGCGGCCCTCGAGGTCGCGCAGCGCCGGGAAGTACTCGAGCACCTCCTCGATGTCGGCCGCGCTCGGGCGCACGCCGATGGCAAAGTGCTCGGCGACCGTGAGCCCGAAGAAGATGCCGCGCCCCTCGGGAACGTGCGCGATCCCGGCCTTTGCGCGGGCGCTCGGGGACACACTGGCGAGATCCCTGCCGTCCAGCCGCACGCTCCCAGACACGACCTTGACGAGCCCGGAGATCGCGCGCAGCGTCGTCGTCTTGCCCGCCCCGTTGGCGCCGAGCAGCGCCACCACCTCGCCGGTGCGCACGCTCATTGAGAGGCCGCGCACCACCGGCACGCCGCCGTAGCCGGCGCTCAGCTCGGAGATCTCGAGCATCGCCGGCGCCGCCGTCTGCGCTGCCGCGGTGCCGGACTCGGCGTCGCTGGGCGCCCCGCTCATCCGCGCGCGCCCTCCGGCTCCAGGCCCGCGACGGTCGGATCGCGCACCCCGAGCTCGATCTCGGCGCCGCCGAGGTAGGCGGCGATCACGCGCGGGTCGCGCTGGACGACATCAGGCGCGCCCTGGGCGATCAGCTCGCCGAACTCGAGAACGAGGACGCGATCGCAGATGCTCAGCACCAGGCCCATGTCGTGGTCTATCAGGAGCGTCGACTGGCCAGCGTCGGCAACCGCGCGCAGGCGTGCGCCGAGGGCCTCGCTCTCGCGCGTGTCGAGCCCCGCGGCGGGCTCGTCCAGCATCAGCAGGCGCGGCCTGGCGGCGAGTGCCCGCGCTACGCCGATCAGTTTGCGGTAGCCCTGGGAGAGATCCGCCGGGTTCGCCTTCGCGGCCCAACCGAGGTCGAAGAGGGCCAGCGTCTCGTCGATCGCCTGTTGATCGGCACGCGAGCGAAACGCGATCCGCCAGGCCGCGGAGCGCTCCTGGGCCACCATCAGGTTCTCCTCGACGAGCAGGTCGTCGAAGAGCTCGCCGCTCTGCCAGGTGCGCGCGAGTCCGAGCCGGGCGCGCTGGTGTGCGGGCAGCGACCCGATGTCCCGGCCGTCGAGCAGGATGCCGCCGCTGGCGCGCACGAAACCTGTGACGGCGTCCACGAACGTCGTCTTGCCGGCCCCGTTGGGGCCGATCAGGCCGACCAGCTCCCCCTCGCCGACCTCGAAGCTCACGTTGCGCAGCGCGTGGACGCCACCGAAATCGACCGAGAGACCGGAGGTGGCGAGCACCGGTTGACCGCCCGCCTGCGCGGGTCGCGGCTGCCGCACACTGCGCGGCGCCGCCGGGGTGGGTGCCTCCATGGGCGCGACGATGGGCGCCTTCTTGTGGGTGCGCTTGTAGAGGGTGCCCATCACCCCCTCGGGGTTCTGCAGCAGTGTGATGATCAGAACCACGCCGCCGAACAGCAGGGCGTAGTTGCCGTTCACGCCGAACCACTTCTCGAGGGCGTAGGGGAGCAGCGCCTGCGAGGAGATCAGGCCGGCGAACACGGCGCCGGAGATGAGCGCGATACCGCCGGCGTAGGCGAACGCGATCAGGCTGAGCGACGTCACGGCGTCGAAGCTGTTGGGGCTGACGGAGCCGGAGCTGTAGGCGTAGAGGGCGCCCGCGACGCCGGCGATGAAGGAGCTGATGCCAAACGCGATCAGCTTGACGTTGCGCGGGCTCACAGCGGCAGCGGCCGAGGCGCGCTCATTGGAGCGCACGGCCAGCATGCGCAAGCCGATTCCGCCCCGACGCACGTAGCCGACCATCAGGCACACGAGCACCGTGATGACGAGAGCCACCCAGCCGAACACGGGGCTCGGGATGTTTCCATCGAGGCCGCGGAAGGAGGAGTTCGGGCCGAGGTTGAGCCCGAGGAACTCCAGGTTGGGGACGGGCGAGCCGCTCGTCCCCGCGCCGATCGCGGAGTTGTTGAAGAAGAAGTTGGAGATCGCAACGGCGCCGGCGAGCGTCACGATCACGAGACTGACGCCGCGTACCCGCAGCGCCGACACGGCTGTCACCAGCCCGAGCACGACGGCGGCGGCGATCCCCACCAGCGGGGCCCAGGGGAAGGGCACGCCGTGATCGGTGGCCAGGCGCGAGATCACGAAGCCCGTGACGCCCGCGAGACTGAGCTGCACGACCGAGATCTGGCCGACGAAGCCCGTGATCACGACCAGTGAGAGCGCCATCACGGCGCCGATCTCGCTGTTGACGAGCGCCTGGCGAAAGTCGAACGGCAGCACGATGAGCGCCACCGCGCACGCGAGTGCGAGCGGCAGCGCGATGCTCGCAAGTCGCTTCGGCCTGGGCACCTCCGGCAGGCGCCGCTCCACGAGCTGGCCGCGACCTGGGAGCCGCGCGCCGCGCAGGTACATCGCGGCGATGATGATCAGGAGGGTCAGAAGGTCCGGAACGCCGGGGATCGGCGCGCCGGCGGTGGTCGGGAACCACGACATCCCGGACATCCAGGTGATCAGCGAGAACAGCACGCCGATGCCGAAGCCCGCGACACAGGCCACCGTGATCGAGGTGAGCCCAGCCAGCAGCGCAGCGGCGAGGGCCGGCACGATCTGCAGCGGCAGGGTGCTCGTGTCGAGTTCGGTGATCGCGGCGGCGATGATCCCGACGATCCCTGCGATCAGGGCCGCCATCAGCGAGTTGGTCAGGGCCAGCTTGGTGGGCGAGAGCCCGCGGAGCATGCCCGAGACCTCGCTCTCGGAGGTCGCGCGCGTGGCGACGCCGAAGCGTGACCATTTGTACGCCGCGGCGATCAGCGCGGCCGCGACGATCACGATGCCGCTGAGGATGAAGCGGTCGACCGGCACGACGCCCCCGAGTAGCCGGACCGTCTGTTGCGGCAAGACCTGCGGCTCGAGATGGGGCAGCGTGGTGAACGCGAGCAGCATCGCCGCCTGCAGCGTCAGCAGCACGCCGAGCGAGGCGACCATCTTGCCCAGCGGCGGGCTGTTGCGCAGCGGCCTGAACAGGCCGAGCTCGATCACGACGACGACCAACTCGAGAAACACCAGCGAGGCGATCAGCGCGGGCGCCTTGCCCAGGGTGAAACCGAGCTGGTCGGTGTTGAGCGCCCAGAACGCGTAGCCGGCGAGCATCGCGTAACCGCCGAGCGCGAGGTTGATGATCCCCGACCCGCGGTATACGACGACGACGCCAACCGCGATCCCGGCGATCAGCGCGCCCGAGCCGAGCCCGAGGAGGATGAACAGAATGACCTGATCCAAGGCGGCGCCCTGGATCAGAAACCGCCGAGCCGGAGGCCCACGGGGCGGCCTCCGGCTCTCGCGGTTGCGGACAGGATGCTCAACGGATCCCGAACCGGTGAGTCGAGCTGCGCCCGATCACGTGCCCGGGGGTCCCTCGAGCCAGCCGGCCGCCTTCGTGAACACGCCCTTGCCCGAGTAGCTGAAGAACTGGGCGCGGTCGTTGCAGACGGCGGGTGCCGACTTGAACTTGCCGCAGGACAGCGACGGTGCGCCGAGCGCCTGCGGGCCCTTGAATGCCTTCGCCGCGGCCAGCACGCGTGCCGGGGTGATCCCGGAGACGCCGTACTTGTTGGCGACCTCGTTGAGGAATTTGATGGTCGAGATCATGACACCGAAGTTGACGATGTTCCACGGGTCAGGAGCGTTGGCGCCGTCGCCGTACTTCTTTGCAACGGCCACGTAGGGCGCGACGCCCTTGTCGCTGGTATCACCGTCGAGCGAGCTCGCGATCCCGTATGTCCACTTCGGGAAGTCGCCGAGCGCGGAGAGCACCTGCGCGTTCAGGCACAGCGGGTTGGCGACGATCTTCTTCGGGTCGGTCACGCCAACCTGCGTCAACGCGTTGGCCATGTTCACGCAGCCGTTCGCGTCGGTGTTGACGATGACCATGTCCGCGCTCGCCGCTTTTGCGGAGGTGAGCGGTGTGATCACGTCAGTCTCGGTCGGCGGGTAGCTGGCGCTCGTGACGGTGATCCCGTCGGCCTTCAGCGCCGCGATCTGGGCCTGGACGCTTGGGACGATGCCGGGCTCGTTCTCGTACAGGTCGGCCACGGTCTTGGCGTGCAGGACGTTCTTGGCGTACGTCGCGTACGGCGGGAGCACGTGAAGGCCGTCTCCGAAGAGGATCGCGGCGTACTTCTGGACCGCGTCGACCGGGGTTATCGCCACGCCGGCCATCACCGGCCGCGCGCCGCCGAGCGTCCGGTACAGCGACTGGATGCCGAACGCGACGGCGCCCTCGTCGATCACCGACAGGCCCTTGATCGACAGGAACTTCTCGCCGCACGTCGTGCCCTCGGCCTCCGACGAGGCGATGAAGCACGTGTCGAACTCGATTGGGTGGCCGTCGATGCCGTCGAGGGCCGCGTTGGCGTAGTTGACCGCCAGCTGGGCGCCGTTGGTGGCGTTGGCGCCGATGACGATCGCGCCGCCCTGCTGGTTGACGAAGCCGACGTGGATCGGCGACAGCTTCGGGTTCGCCTTCCCGGCCTTCCCCTCGACATATTTCACGTAGTTCGTCACAGCCGCAGCGCCCAGGCCACCTGAACTGCCCGCTGCGACGGAGCTCACCGCGTACGCGAGCACCGCTACCAGCACGGTCGCAGCAAATAAGAGTCGTTGCCGTTTCCTCATAGCGTTTCTTTCTCCTCTCCTGCCGATGAAGCAGGTGCCGGCGCTGACCGCCGCTGCACCTGCCAGCTTCCACTGGCCACCCGCATGCGGCGGCCACACTCGTTGCGAGCATCTTCAAACTGTTGCGTTCGGTAGCGAGCCGGCCCAGCTTCGCCTTCAGCCTCGGCCACCGGAAGGCGCGACACAGAGGTCCGCGCCGGCGCGTTCACGGCCACCGCGAACGAGTCGCCGATCTCGAAATCGCAATGGATTTCCCCGCTCCAAGCGCCTTTTCACCCACGGACCCGCCCTCCACCGGACAACCGTTCGTCGTTCGAATCTAGCGCCGGGTCTGAGACTGGTCAACGCGCAGGCGCCCACAGTCAACGCACAGACGCCCAGCGACAACTTCAGTGCGCGCGTGTGCCATTTTTCGTCCCCGAGG
>Ga0209415_10013512_pt1 | contig 13450 bp, 11 predicted proteins | sample PeaSoiSIISIP2007_FD_187696 | JGI IMG/M metagenome (GOLD analysis project Ga0209415, IMG submission 187696) | Peat soil microbial communities from Weissenstadt, Germany - SII-SIP-2007 (SPAdes) (version 2) | ecosystem: Environmental > Terrestrial > Soil > Wetlands > Peat | place: Germany... | reverse complement strand
GGGCCATTCAGAAACAACTGGAGGGAGATACCCGAACGCTCGGTGAGATTCTCATCGACCGCGGTGTGGTGAAATCCCAGGATGTTGTTGCGGCGGTGCAGGTCCAGCAAGCCGCGAAGAGCGCCGCGCGAGAGACTTCGATCCGGGTGGATGTGACGCGGCTCGATAACTTGATGAATCTTGTGGGGGAACTGGTGCTGGCGCGGAATCAGATCGTGCAATTCGCGAACATAACCCAGAACACTGGACTGGTGGCATCGAGCCAGAGGCTAAACCTGATCTCCACGGAACTCCAGGAAGAGGTGATGAAGACCCGGATGCAGCCCATCGGAAATATCTGGAGCCGGTTTCCGAGGATGGCCCGGGATCTGGCGATGAGCTGTGGCAAGCAAGTGCGGATCGAGATGGAAGGGAAGGAGATCGAACTCGACAAGACCATCATCGAAGCGATCAAGGATCCCCTGACACACTTGGTCAGGAATGCGCTGGACCATGGCATTGAAACGCCGCAGAAAAGAATTGCCGCGGGGAAGTCCGCGGAAGGGCTGTTGCGCCTGCGGGCCTACCACGAAGGCGGACAGGTAAACATTGAACTGACGGACGATGGTGCGGGATTGGACGAAGGACAAATCCGTAAGAGAGCGGTGCAACGCAGGCTGATCACGCTCCAGCATGCGGCACATATGACCGAGAGAGAAGTCGCCAATTTAATTTTCCTGCCGGGTTTTTCGACCGCCGAGGCGGTAACCACTGTCTCCGGCCGCGGCGTCGGTCTGGACGTGGTCAAAACAAATATCGAAAAAATCGGCGGAACCGTGGACTTGCAGACGGAAACGGGAGGGGGAACGACGGTAAAAATGAAGATACCCCTTACATTGGCGATCATCCCGGCCCTCCTGATAACGAGCGGCAGCGCAAGGTTCGCGATTCCCAAGGTCAGTCTGATCGAGTTGGTGCGCATCGCGGCAGAGAATGTCCGGAAGAGCATTGAGAAGGTGCAAGGCGCGCCTGTATACCGCTTGCGGGGGCAGCTTCTGCCGCTGGTGTACCTGAACAAGGAGTTGCAATTGGAGCGTGGCGAGCCGCCCGCGCAAGCGGCAAAGAGCCAGGCGGCGGCAAGGACTGAGCCAGAGATCAACATCATCGTCCTGCAAGCGGAGGGAGAGCCATTTGGGCTGGTTGTGGATCAAGTGAATGACACGGAAGAAATCGTGGTGAAGCCCTTGGGAAGACAGCTCAAGAGCGTCGGGGTGTTTGCCGGAGCGACCATTCTGGGCGACGGGGAATTGGCACTGATTCTGAATGTCCGGGGACTCGCGCAGAGGGCCGGGCTGATAGGCGGAGAGCGTAAGGTGCGCCACAGGGATAGCGGATGCGAAGTAGCCGAGGAGCCTGCCGGCAACACGAAGAATGCACTGCTGATCTTTCAGAGCGGAAGCGGCGGGAGGATGGCCATTGAGCTGTCCCTGGTAGCCCGCCTGGAAGAAATAGCGCGAGAGAACGTGGAACAAGCGGGTGAGCGGGAAGTGGTGCAGTACCGCGGCCAAATCTTGCCGCTAATCCACGTGTCCGATGTTTTGGAGAACGGGAATAAACAGCAACATGCTGCGAGCCTGGACGACCCTTTGCAGGTGGTCGTGTGCAGGGAAGAGGGGTGTGCGTTTGGGTTGGTGGTTGACAAAGTCCTCGACATTGCGGAGGAAGCGGTGTTGCTGGAACAACCGGCGAAGCGCGCGGGAGTCCGCGGCACGGCAGTGATCCAGCGAAAAGTGACGGATTTGCTCGACCTCAAGGAGCTGGTGCGGTTGGCCGCGCTGGCAGGGGCGCGCGAAAGGTAAATGAGTGGACAAGAAGAAGCAGTTTTGCACGTTCTGCCTGGGCGAACGCCTCTGCGGCATCCCCGTTGAGGAGGTGCAAGAGGTCCTCCAGGAGCAGGCCATCACTCGTGTGCCGCTGGCACCCGCGGCAGTGCGCGGGCTGATCAATCTGCGGGGGAAGATAGTGACGGTGATTGACCTGCAAAAGAGGCTGGGCCTGGATGAGGAGAACCTGACAGCGTCCGGGATGAACCTGGTCGTGCGCCACGGCGAAAGCACGGTGAGTTTTCTGGTGGGTTCCGTGGGGGACGTCGTGGATGTGGAGAAAGAAGCGTTTGAGGAACTCCCAGAAACTTTGCGCGGCGAGAGTCCAAAGACGTTGGTGATGGGTGTCTACAAGCTGCCGAGTGGGCTCATGCATGTTCTGGACGCGCAGCGTGGCGCACAGATCGAGGAAGCAAACGCCAAGGAACTCCGTGATTGATCACGGACGGGTCAACGAGACACGAAGCAGCGAAGGGACGGCGGAGGAGCCGAAAATATGCCAAGCCTATACGAAACGGTCCAGGTGGAACACGAACGGGAGAACAGTGCCGCCGAAATCGGGCGAGGCACCCGCGGTGAAAAGCCCGCGCGTTGGTCGGGGTTTCCGCGCAAGCCGCAGGAGCCGGACGAGAGAATGCGCGAGAGTGCGCGTTCCACTTATGGAAAAGATTTCAGGTTTTCCCTGCGCCATCTGAGCATCGGCAAACGGCTGACGCTAGGTTTTGCCGCGCTGCTGGCATTTTTGCTTTGCATGGCGGCGGCAGGGTATTGGGGCACCTCGAAGATTTCCGCGGCCCTGCTGGATTTGCTGCGAACGGACGCGTATCTCGAACAGGGTTTTTCGGCAGCGGCGCAGTATTCCATGGAGCTGCAGCGCTACGAGCAGGACGTGCTGTTGAATCCTGACAGCCGCGCGGAACGGGATGCAGCGCTGGAAAGCTGGAAAACCTCCGACCAGCGGCTGCACGAGCGGCTCGAGGAGATCGCAAAAGGACCCGTAACTGGCGAAGAGAAGGAATTGCTCGGCTCAGTCAAAGTGGCGTTAAAGGATTACGAGGAGGGGTTCCTGGCATTCGTCGAAAGCACTCCAGCAGGAAAAGGGTCAAAGCCGGCGCAGATAAGCGGTTCATTAAAGGGAGCTGACAATGCCATCCAGCGCGTCGGAGGAGACCTCCGGCAAGAGGCCGCGGTGCATGCCTCACGAATGTGGGAGCGGGAAAAATCAACGCCAGGCCTGCTGAGGCAAACAAGCGTGCTGATTTTCGGCATGTTGCTGCTGGGGCTTGTGGCCGGCGCGGCAATCAGCACCGCAACGACGCGAAGCATCGTGCATCCCCTCGGCCGGGCTGTGGATGTCACCCAGAGGATATTGAGAGGCGACCCGGCAGTCGACATCGCCACAGACTCCGGAGACGAGACAGGCCAGTTGATGGGCGCTGTCAAGCAAATGGCGGCTGAATTCCGCGACAAGATGGAAGCCTTGGCGCGCAACGCACAATTGCTCTCCGTGGCTTCGGAAGAGCTGAACGCCGTGAGCCACCAGATGAGCGCCAACGCCGAAGAAACCTCCGCCCAGGCAAACGTGGTAAGCGCAGCCTCTGATCAAGTCGACACGAACCTGCAGACGGTGGCGACCGGCACGGAGGAAATGAGTGCGAGCATCAAGGAAATTGCCAAGAACGCTGCGGAGTCCGCACGGGTGGCCCATGCGGCCGTGGGCATGGCCCAAAAGACCAACGAAACGGTGACCAAGCTGGGCGCATCGAGCGCGGAGATCGGCGAAGTGGTCAAGGTGATCACGACGATTGCGCAGCAAACCAACCTGCTGGCTCTGAATGCCACCATTGAAGCGGCGCGAGCAGGCGAAGCGGGCAAGGGCTTTGCCGTGGTTGCCAACGAAGTCAAGGACCTCTCCAGGGCCACGGCCAGAGCCACCGAGGACATCAGCCGCAAGATCGCGACCATTCAGACAGACACAAGAGAAGCCGTGGAGGTCATCGGCAGGATCAGCGGCATCATCGACCAGATCAACGGAATCTCCAACATGATTGCGACCGCGGTCGAAGAACAGAACGCCACCACCAATGAAATGGCGCGCAACCTCACCGAAGCGGCGCGCGGGTCGGCCGAGATCACCCGGAACATCGCCGGAGTGGCTGAGGCAGCGCAGAGCACTTCGCGCGGCGCCGGCGATTCCCAGAAAGCCGCGCAACACCTGGCAAAAATGTCGAGCGAATTGAAAGAGTTGACTGGGAGTTTCCGAGCTTAGAAGCGGCCGGCGCAAGGAGCTGGAATCCGCCGCAGAGAGAGAAAGGCAAAGGGGACATGCCGCCTGTACGAGTGCTGGTGGTTGACGATTCAGCGGTCGTTCGCAAGGTGCTTTGCGAAGCCCTGGAGAATGACGCGTCGGTCGAGGTTGCGGGAACCGCCGCGAGCGGAAACATGGCCCTCGCCAAAATTCCGCTGCTGCATCCAGACGTGGTTACGCTCGACATAGAAATGCCGGGGATGTCCGGCCTGGAAACGCTGGTGGAAATCAGGAAAGTGTATCCGAAGCTGCCGGTGATCATATTCAGCACGATGACGGAGCGTGGAGCGGCCATTACGCTGGACGCCCTGGCATTGGGGGCCAGCGACTATGTCACCAAACCCACGGGTACCGGTAGCCTGGAAGCTACGAGAAAGCAGATCGAAACGCATCTGATCCCGAAAGTGAAAGGTCTGTGCCGCGGCAGCGCGGGGAAGAAGCTCACGACGGGAACGCCGGCGGGCAAGGGGGAAGCAAAACGCTGCGTTCCCCCAAGAGTGAACTTAGCCGGCGGCCGGATTGACATTATCGCGATTGGAACTTCCACCGGCGGCCCAAATGCGCTGGCGAGAGTGCTGCCGGCCATCCAGCGGGATTTTCCTGTGCCCATCGTGATCGTCCAGCATATGCCCCGGCTGTTCACACGCCTGTTGGCAGAGCGTCTGGACAAGCAATCGGGGATTCGAGTGCGTGAAGGGGAAGAGGGCGGAATGTTGAAGCCGGGAGAAGCGTGGATCGCTCCGGGCGACTTTCACATGACGCTGGCGAGTGAGGGGAGCGCGGTGCGGCTGGCGATGAACCAGGAACCGGCGGAGAACTCCTGTCGCCCGGCGGTTGATGTGCTGTTTCGTTCCGTTGCGCGTGTTTATGGAGCGCACACGCTCGCGGTGGTCCTGACGGGGATGGGCTCGGATGGCGTGCACGGCGCGCAGCAGGTGAGGGAAGCGGGCGGACAGATTCTCGTGCAGGATGAGGCGACCTCGGTGGTGTGGGGCATGCCGGGACAAGTGGTGGCTGCCGGGCTTGCGGAGGGCGTGTTCCCCCTGGAGGAGATCGCGCAGGAAATCCAACGCCGGGTGAGATGCAGCCGGGAGAGCGCGGTGGCCGGCGACAGGGAAGTGCGAAAGAACCCGGGGGATGCAGCAACGAGCGCACGCCTCCTTGAAAAACAATCGATTTAAGGGTTGAGAAAAGAGCGGAAATGTCTGGAGCAGTATTGGATGCAACACAGACTGCGCCCAGCGCAAAGGACGATTCGCAGGACCCTGCCTATCTGAGAATTCGGGATCTCGTTTATCGAACCTGCGGCATTTATCACGCCGATGAGAAACTGTACCTGCTGGTGGCGGCTTGCAAGAGACGCATGGCCTCCAAGCAGGTGAAGCTGGATAGCGGCCGGGAGTACCTGGAACTTCTGACGGGCCCGGTCTTCAAGGAGACCGAGACGCGGGAACTTCTGAATGAGATCACCATTGGAGAGACGTGCCTCTTCCGGAGCCGGCCGCAATTAAATGCCCTGCACAACGTGATTTTGCCGGAACTCGTGGCTGAGCGCAGCAAAACCGGCGTGCGAGAGCTGAAGCTCTGGAGTGCGGGGTGTTCGACGGGGGAGGAGCCCTACACCCTGGCGATGTTCCTGCTTGAAGAAAAAGAAGCCCTTCTGCAGGGCTGGGAGTTTGCCATAGCGGCCACGGATTTGAATGATCACTCGATCGAGACGGCCCGGGCGGGAATCTACGGGGATTACGCCCTGCGAAACACTCCGGAGAATTACAAGAAAAAGCACTTTTCTCCGGCTGAAGGCGGCAAACTGCAGGTGAAAAACGAAGTAAAGGCGAAGATCAGATTCTCCCGGTTGAATTTGAATGACGAGAGCCGCGTCCTGTTCATGAAGAACATAGACCTGATCTTCTGCTGCAATGTGCTGATCTATTTTGACCTGGTTTCCAAGAGGCGCGTGGTCCAGCACTTCTTTTCTAACCTGATGTCGAACGGCTGCTTATTTCTAGGGCATGCCGAATCGCTCTATCAGGTCAACGATCAATTCCGGTTGGTGCATTTGCCGGGGACGACGGTGTATCGAAAAGTCGTCGCGACGCCGGGGAAGGATGGCGGGGCATGAGTAACGCGTTGCGGGATGGTTTGAGAAAAAAAGTGGAACGTTTGCGAACCCTGCCGTCCTCGCCGGCAGTCCTTCAACCGCTTCTGGAATTGCTGCGCCTGGCGCCGGACTCCATTGATCTGCGCAAAGTCGTGGAGCTGGTGTCGTATGACAAGACCATTGCCGCGCAGTGCTTGCGAATTGCCAATTCTCCGCTCTATGGCCGGGCGCGCGCCACGGAATCGATCAAAGCGGCCGTGGTCAGCCTGGGGATTCAGCGCGTAGAGGACATTCTGCTGACCTGCTGCCTGCACAAATTCAGTTCGGGCGCCAAATGGGCCGGCGATCCGCTGGTGTTTTGGAGGCACTCGCTGGGTTGCGCCGCCGTCTGCCGCGAGCTTGCGTTGCGCATTGAGTTTCGCGAGCCGGAAAAGGCCTACCTGGCGGGACTCTTGCACGATTTGGGAGTTTTGGTGAACTCGCTGGCCTACCCGGAAGAGTACAGCAAAGTGATCGCGGAAGCGCAGGCCAAGGGCGTGCCCCTGGTTGAGCAGGAGATGAAAGATCTGGGCTTCACGCACTGCGAGAGCGGGAGCATTCTGGGCGCGAGCTGGAAACTCCCGAAATCCATCAATGAAGCCATTGCCTTTCACCACAATGTGGAGAAGGCCCCTCCCGACAATCCGTTGGTGGCCTTGGTTCACATCGGGGATTTGTTGTGCCGGTTGGCGGGCTTGGGATACGGTTACGAGGAATGGAGAAGCGTGGAGCTCGCGGCGGACCCGGCTTGGGAGGAACTCGCGAAACATTGTCCGCGGCTCAAGAAGATGGACTTGGCGCGTTTCACATTGGACCTGGAAGCCATCGTTCCTGGCGTACAAGCACTGGTCGAGGCTGTTTTCGCTTCCAAACCGGAACACTCCGAGGTCGAAACTCCCTGTTAAAGTTCCAGCGCAGTCTGCCGATAGCTTAAAAGTAGATGCGCAGGCGCGCGAAGACGCGTGTTTGCAACGGTGCATGGCCTTTCCCGTTGGCATTTCGGGCAGGAAATGCATAGTACTTTGTGTGTTCGATGCAAACACTGTGTCTTCGTGGCGCAGTGCGTGCTCCTACCTCTTCGTTAACTCCCCTCTTTTCAATCAAGAGTACTACCCAACTGTGGCGACGAACGCGCACCAGTGCAGGCGTGCTCTTGCAAGGCAGAGTTTTCCCATTCAAGGGGGAACAGTGAGCCCCTGTGAAGAAAAATGCCGTGATAAGCGGGGTGACGGGATGGCAGCAGCTTCGGCGGTCGGATGGATAAGAACGGCAGGGCGCATTCTGGTGGCGAGTTCCGATCCCAAGGTGCGTCAACGCGTGTTGGGTCATCCGGACTACGTTGGTATGGAGCGCATGGAGGCATGCGGGGGCGCCCACGCACTGGCTAAGTTGAGAGAGATTCCGTGCGATGGCGTCTTGCTGGATCGCAATTTGGCGGACCTGGACGCGCTGGAAGTCGCGGCGCTCATCCGCAGGGAGTTTCCGGAGATCACCGTGTCCTGGATTGACGGAGAAGAAGGGGCAAAGCGCGAAAGCAAATCAGTTGCGGGAGTGCAGGCGGAAACGGCTCCGGGAAATATTTTGCTCTGGGAACGAAAAACGGCGCGTGGGGCCGAGCAAGCTCTGCCCGGGATGATCGGCGGCAGCGAAATCATGCAGGAAGTATACCGGCTGGTGCGGATGGTGGCGAAGCGCGACACTACCGTGCTGGTGACCGGCGAAACCGGAACGGGGAAAGAGCTTGTGGCTGAGGCCATCCACGCGCTCAGCCCGCGCGCCAAGCAGCCCTTTGTCATCGTGAACTGCGCGGCCATTCCGGAAGCGCTTCTGGAAGCGGAGCTTTTCGGGTATGCGCGCGGGGCGTTTACCGGGGCGGTGCAATCCCGGCTCGGGCGCATACACGTCGCACAGGGCGGAACGCTTTTCCTGGACGAGATCGGCGAACTCCCGATGGGCATGCAGTCCAAACTGCTGCGCTTTCTGCACAGCGGGGAAGTGCAACGCTTGGGAAGCTCCGATGTATACCGCGTGGACGTGCGGGTGATCTGCGCGACAAACGCGCGGCTCAGCGAACTTGTGGAAGCCAAACAGTTTCGCATGGATTTGTATTACCGCTTGGAAGTATTCCCGATCGGATTGCCGGCGTTGCGGGAACGCATCGCGGACATTGAAGCGCTGACGCAGCACTTTCTGCAGCGGTTAAGCGATGAAAACAAAAGCGCGTGCAAGAGCGTCCACGAACAGGCCTTGGAGGCTTTGCGAAGGCGGCGATGGCCGGGAAATGTGCGGGAACTGCAACATGCCATCGAAAGAGCTTTCATCCTTTCTGGAGAAGACGACGTGCTTTGCCCGGAGCATTTTCCCGGCTACGGCCTGGACGAAGACCTTGGAGTTGTGTGAGGGTGCGGGCATGGCTGTAGGAAGCGAAGAGATCGAGCGAGGGAGCACGATGCGAACGACGCACCATAGGTACGCCCAGAGGGGCCCCGTCCTGGCAGACGCGCAGAAACTGAGCGCGGAAAGAGGTCTGGCTCAGGCGTTCCTGACGTTTACCCAAGCGGCCGGCTCGCTGGAGAAGTCCTACACCCTGCTGCAGAGCGAGGTCGCGCGGCTCCATGAGGAGTTGCGGAAGACCAATGCGGAACTCGATCGCAGCCTGGAAGAGAATACGCGCGTGCGCGCTTACCTCGCGAACGTGCTGGAGAATCTGCCCTGTGGTGTTGTGGTGGCACGCGAACCGGAAGCAGCTGTGCAGGTGCTGAACCCCGAGGCGCGCCGATTGCTGCAGATTCCCCCGGACTGGAACACCTCAACCAGCGGCGCTCAGCCACCGCTGCTCGAAAGATTGTTGTCGCAAGAAGCGCCTGGCAAGAGTTCGTGCGAGCAGGAATGGACCGAACAGGGGAGGTCCGCCAATCGTACTATCGGCATCTCTCGAGCGAACTTGAACGGGAAGGGCAACGGAGAACGCATCTGGATCCTGCGGGACATCACCGAAGAAAAGCGCGCGGGCGAGGAACGCGAGGCCTCGCGGCGCTCCAAGGCGCTGGCGGACATCGCCGCACTGCTGGCGCATGAAATTCGCAATCCACTCGGCAGCATGGAACTCTTCACCGGGCTGTTGGCCGAAGCCGCTGCCAATACTCCCGAGACCCGGCAATGGGCCAACCATCTGCAGGCTGGGCTCCGTTCGCTGAGCGCCACCGTCAACAATGTCCTGCAATTCCACACCGCGGGCGGCATCCAGCGCGGCGCCACCGAACTCGACCGGCTGCTCGGCGAACTCACCGAATTCCTGCTGCCGATGGCCCGGCAGCGCGGGCAACAGATCGAGTTTGAAAACACGATTGGCAAGGTAACCACGCAAGCGGACGCGAACCGCCTGAAGCAGGTTTTCCTGAACCTCGCCTTGAACGCCTTTCGCTCCATGCCTCCCGGCGCGGCACTCCGCATCCGCATGGGATGGGCGCCGCAGTTTCCTGGCGGCCTGGTGCGCATCGAGGTGCAAGACGAGGGCAGAGGCATCCCGCGCGAATTGCTCGGACGCATTTTTGAGGCGGGTTTCACAACCACGCCGGGGAGCCCGGGGCTCGGCCTGGCCGTGTGCAAGAAGATTGTCGAACAGCACGGCGGAGAAATCGAAGTGCAAAGCAAGCCAAAAGAAGGAACGCGGTTCACCATCGTGCTGCCGGTGGCGGGAGAGTGCGCATGAAAGAAGTTCTGATTGTAGACGACGAAGCCGCCATGCGCGAGGCGCTGGAGGCCAATTTCCGGCGCCGCGGGTGGCGCGTGCACAGTGCGGCTGGAGTCGGCGAAGCGCTCAGCACATTCCGTCAGGAGCCCACCCGCCTGGTGATTACCGATATGCGCATGCCCGATGGCGACGGCTTGCAAGTGATGGAAGGCGTGCGCAAGTGCATGCCGGAAACGCCGGTCATTTTATTGACGGCCTACGGAAGTGTTCCGGGTGCCGTGGAGGCAATGCGGGGCGGGGCCTGCGATTACCTGCAGAAGCCTATCTCGTTCGACGAGTTGGAGTCCACCGCCGAGCGCTTCGCCGGACGAGCCTGCGAATCGAATGGCGAGGATGGCGGGGTGGAAGCGGTCGCCGAATCGCTGGCATTCCGCAGGGTATTGGAACAAGCCCGTAAAGTGGCACGCAGCAACGTCGACGTTTTGATCGAAGCCGAGAGCGGCACGGGCAAGGAAGTGGTGGCACAAATCATTCACCAGCACAGCACCCGGCGAAAAGGACCCTTCGTCGCCGTGAACTGCACGGCATTTCCAGAGAATCTTCTGGAAAGTGAGTTGTTCGGTCACGTGCGCGGCGCTTTCACGGGCGCGCAGAATGCCAAGGCCGGAAAATTCGAACTGGCGGAGGGAGGCACACTCCTGCTGGACGAAGTCGGGGAGATGCCCCTGGCGCTGCAACCCAAATTACTGCGCGTGCTGCAGGAACGCGAGATTGACCGCTTGGGTGATACGAAGCCCGTGCCGGTGGATGTGCGCATCATCGCCACCACCAACCAGCCGTTGCACCAGCGGGTCAAGAGCGGGACCTTCCGCGCGGATCTGTACTACCGCTTGCATGTGGTGCCGTTGTCGATCCCGCCCTTGCGCGAGCGGCGCGAGGACATCTTGCCGCTGGCAAATCACTTCCTCCGGAAATATGAACCGGCCGAATTCAGGGGGAAATTCCGCATCGCCAAGGAGCTTGCGGAACAGCTCAAGTGGCACGATTGGCCGGGAAATGTGCGCGAACTGGAAAACGTGATCCGGCGGGAATTGGCCTTCGCGGCAGGAACCACGCTGGACGTCCGGGAGATCGAACTCGGGTGCGAGTTGCGCGAGGAAGCCAACCCCGGCGAAGTGCGGCCGGGATTGACGATGCAAGAAATGCAACGCCGCCTGTTGGAGGCCACCCTGGAAGCCACTGGCGGAAACCGCACGCGGGCGGCGGCGCTCATGGGCGTGAGTCTTCGCACCGTGCGCAACAAAATCCGGGAATACGGGCTGGCGGGGAGGAGGGCGTCATGAGTTGGCTGCAATCACCCAATCTGGTCATGGTGCAGCGATTTCTGGACGTGGACGCGATGCGTCAAACGCTGGTCAGCACGAACCTGGCAAACGTGGACACGCCCGGCTATCACACACGCGATATCGATTTTCGCGGGGAGATGATGCGCGCCATGAACGGCCAGGGAGATGACGGCACGAGTCCTTTCGTGATGCCGGTGCGAGGCCTGTTGGCGCGCCCGGACGGCAACAACGTCAGCCTGGAACGCGAATCCATGCTGCTGGCGGAAGTGCAACTCCAGTTCAAGTCCGCGACCGCCATTCTACGCACCGAGTTTGCCATGATTCAGACAGCGATAAAGGAAGGGCCATAATTATGAATCTATTTCGTGTACTAGAAATCAGCGGATCGGCGCTGCTGGCGGAGCGCATCCGGGCGGAAGTGACCGCGGCCAATCTGGCCAACGCGGAAACCACCAGGACGGAAACCGGCGGGCCGTACCAACGGATGAACGTGGTGTTTGGCGCGCGCCCGGTGGGATTCCAGAACTTCAACGGCATGATGCTGGCGTCGCTGGCCGATCTCCACGCGGAGGATGTGCGCGTGGTGAGCCTCGTGGCGGACAACACCCCGCCAATCCGGCGCTACGAACCGGGACATCCCGATGCGGACAAGGACGGGTATGTGGCCTATCCAGCCATCAATCCCGCCGAAGAAATGGTGAACCTGATGGGAGCGGCGCGCGCTTACGAAATGAATGCTTCCGCCGTGGCCAGCACAAAAAACATGATTCAGACGGCCATTACGATCCTGTCCTAACTTATTTTGGTTTGCGAAGGGGGAAGAATGGGCAACACGATTCAAGGATTACCATCGGGCGGGGCGGATTTTGGCGTCACTTCAAGCATCAAGCCGGAGACTCCCGGCGCTGGCTCCACGGAGTTCATGAAAACCCTGGAAGACGCCATGACGCAAGTGGGCCAACTGCAGGGCGAAGCCGATACCCGGGTGGGCCAGTTGCTCACCGGCAATGGCCAGGACATTCATTCCGCCATGATCGCGGTGGAAAAGGCCAGCCTCGCGTTCGAGATGATGGTGCAGGTGCGCAACAAAATTGTGCAAGCCTATCAACAGGTTTCGGGCATGCAATTCTAAATTGATCTAGGAACACACAACGAGCCGGGGCGGATTGGGCATGGAAAAGTTCCTACAACAGATCCAGGTTTTTTTGCGCGGCTTGACGCTACGCCAGCGCGTGGTTCTCTTCGGGGGCGCGCTGCTGGTGGGCGCCGTGGTCTGGGGATTCGCCATGTTTTTTTCAGCGAGCGAATACAAGCCGCTGTTTTCGGGGATGTCGCCCGCGGACGCGCAGTCGCTCTCGCAGCGCCTCGCCGGGGAAAATATCAGCGCACAGATTTCCACGGACGGGGCGTCCGTGCTGGTGCGCGCCGACCAGATTGATAAGGCCAGGCTCGCGGCAGCGGCGCAAGGCCCCATTTCGAGCGGCCGCATGGGCTTCGAGTTATTCGACAAGCCCAACTGGTCGGGCAGCGATTTTTCCGAAAAGGTGAATTACCAGCGCGCCGTGGAGGCGGAGCTCGAAAGAACCATTCAATACATGAACGGCGTGGATTCCGTGCGCGTGCACCTGGTGCTGCCAAGGGATTCTCTCTTCGCGGATCGCGAGCGGCCGGCGAAGGCTTCCGTCGTTCTGAAGCTCCATGGAACGCGGCTCACGGATCAGGTGGCCATGCCGGTGGCCAACCTCGTGGCCAGCGCCTGGGACGGGCTAACCCCGCAGAATGTGACCGTGGTGACCACCGATGGCCAAATTCCCTCGCCGGGCCACGGGAGAATGCTGGCCGGCAGCGCCGGAAATCTGGAACTCGAAGCGCTCCTTGCGGAGAAACTCGTGCAAACGCTCTCGCCCATCGTTGGAGGGGACCACATCAAGTCCAGCATCACCATCGACTACGATCCCACTTCTGGCGAAAGTACGCAGGAACTTTACGATCCCAACACTACCGCGGTCTTGAGTTCCCAGACATCACAGGAGACGGTTGGCGATTTGGAACCCGCTGGAATCCCCGGAACGCCCAGCAATACGCCCAGTTCGCAGGCCA
>Ga0209415_10013510_pt1 | contig 13453 bp, 5 predicted proteins | sample PeaSoiSIISIP2007_FD_187696 | JGI IMG/M metagenome (GOLD analysis project Ga0209415, IMG submission 187696) | Peat soil microbial communities from Weissenstadt, Germany - SII-SIP-2007 (SPAdes) (version 2) | ecosystem: Environmental > Terrestrial > Soil > Wetlands > Peat | place: Germany... | reverse complement strand
GGTTGCCAAAGCTACGATCACTCTGAAAGAACTCGCAACAAATCGCACCTATACCGCGGTTTCGAATGACAACGGGCTTTACGTGATCCCCAACCTGCCGCCCGGCAGGTACGAATTGACAACCGAAGCGACGGGATTCTCCAGATCGACGCAAACGGGAATCGTTTTGACCGTCGGACAGGTTGCGACGATTGATGTGAGCGTGAGTGTCGCGCAAAGCGCGGAGAAAGTGATAGTTACCACCGAGACGCCGCCGGTGGAGCCCACCAGGACTGAGATCAGCCAGGTAATTAACACCAACCAGATTCAATCGCTTCCGATCAGCGGCCGACTTTTCACGGACTTCGCGCTTCTAACACCCGGAGTGACCACGGGGCGCACCAGCCTCCAGTCCACGATCACGGAAGCCGAGGTTACGCGAATATCGTTTGGAGGGATGCGCGATCTCAGCAACCTGGTAACGGTGGATGGCGCGGACACAGTTAACACGGCAACCGGATCACAGCGGAGTACACCTTCCCAGGAAGCAGTCAGCGAGTTTCGTGTTGTTAACAACGGTTTCGGCGCGGAGCAAGGCCGGGCCATGGGCGGCATAGTCAACATCATCACGAAGTCCGGTGCAAACGATCTGCATGGTTCGGTTTATGACTACCTCGAGAACGATGCGATGAATGCACGCGCGCTGCTGCAGCCCGCGGCAACGGCGACGACTCCTGGCGCGCCCAAAACGCTGCGGCAAAATCAGTTTGGGGGTACACTCGGCGGCCCAATCAAAAAAGACAAGACTTTCTTCTTCTTAAACTACGAGGGGCAGCGCCGTGCGGAAGCTCCAATCCAATCCCCTGAACTGCTGAACAACCTGGCGTTGATAGACTCGGCAAAAGCGATTCTGTTTGGGGGTGCGCCAGGCCAATTTAATGAGAATATTGGCGCCCTCAAAACGCAAGATACCGACAAGGGGCTCGTTAAAGTCGATCACCAGTTCAACAACAACAATCGCCTGACGGTGCGTTACAACATCGAGGATGCGCGAAGCTTAAACGTGTTGGTTGGCGACACACTCGACGGCGGAGGAATTGGAGCGCCAAGCAGCGGCCACAACAATTTTTTGCGCGACCAGTCCCTGGTAGGGACGCTATCCTCTCAAATTAAGCCTGACCTCGTTAATACATTCCTGGGTCAATACGCGCGGCGACATTCGAACTTCCCCGGTGTAACCGGACAGCCTAATCTGGACCTGCCAAATTCGCTGTTGATAGGACACAATTTCGGCGTTTTCGACGCCACTTATGAGAGCCGGGGGCAGTTCGCGGATTCTGTTTATTGGGTGAAAGGCTCGCATTTGATCAAGTTCGGTGTGGACTACAACCACGTCAACGATCACATCATCTGGCCTGGATTTTCTCCGATGCGCATCGTGTTGCCGGGCATTAACTGCCTTGTGGATTTTGCCAATTATGTGGATCAGCTCAAGGGGCAGCCGCTGCCGTACCTGACTTCAAACTTCGCCGAGGGTCCGTGTCCGCTTGCTCTTGGGCCGCAAAATGCCACGCTTCCTCCTTTTCCGGTTACTCCGGGGCCGAACCCAGCGGACGCGCAGAACGGTGTGCCGGTTGTGTTTTGGCCATCCCCACTCGGAACGGCAAATAATTCCGCAATCAACGGAACTCTTCCGCCGCCGGTGGACACCAATTGGCTGCACGCTTATCCCGCTTCCGCGACACCCGATTATTTTTCGAATATCATCCACAGCTACTATGGATTTTACGCACAAGATCAGTGGAGGATCACTCCTAAGCTGACTTTCAATTATGGGTTGCGGTATGACTTCGAAAGGGGGTTGTACAGGCAAATCCAGCCCAACTATAAGGGTGTACAGCCGCGCATTGGACTGGCGTATTCCCCAGACAAGCACACCGTCATTCGTGCCGGGTTCGGCATTTTCGACGATCGCTATAATCTTTCCTTCCTCTTCGTGACTTTCCCGCAGCGCGCGGTAACGTATTGCATGGATCCCGCTTGTACGTCGACATATCCTTTCCCCGGCGTCCGCCAGGGAGGTTACAACGGTACTTACTCTTTGAGCCAGCTTCCCTATGTTGCGGGGGCAACGCCCTTTGGAATCGAACCAGCGGCCGCGGCCGCAAACCTGGTGCGGTTTGGAACCTATCAGCCGATCCAAATGATTACCAATCTAGCCGCCGGCGAGGTGTCTCCGGTAGGCAATGGCACTGTGGAGACTCACAGCAAGATTCCCTATTCCGAACAGGCCAGCCTTGAAATCGATCGGGAAATCGGAAAAGGGCTGGTCGTGAATATTGGCTATCTGTTTGTTTCGGCTCACCATCAGGTACGGGCGGAAAACCTGAACGTCTGCCCCACAGCAGGAGCCACGACAGGATTGTACACATGCGCGCCGTCGCCTGCGCCGCTACCTGGTTATCCCACCGGAAAGGCCAACTTCAGCGGCGTTCTCGTCCCAGTCGGCTTGATCTATTACACAGATAACAGCGGAAACAGTGTCTATCATGGAGCGACTGTATCCGTCACTCAGAAGGTCGGGGAGTATTTCCGGCTCAACGCTAACTACACGTTTTCGAAGACATTGGATGACGGGACGTTTACGACGTTCGTGAGCACTCCGCAGAATCTTTACGACCGAGCGGCGGAACGGGCCAACTCCAATCAAGATGTGCGCAACCGGTTTGTGGCAAACTTCACGGCGACCGGACCTAAGAAGACCTTCCTCCGGAACACCGACCTGAGTGGCATCGTCACTCTACAGGGCGGGCGTCCATTCACCGATTTCGTGGGGTTTGACGCGAACGGCGATACCAATCCCGTGACGGATCGAACGGGGTTAGCGGCCCGCAATACCTACTGGGGCGATAGCCTTCAAACTGTGGATTTGCGGATCACGCAACACATCACTTTCCGCGAGAAGCAAAGGATAGACGTAGCCGTGGACGCTTTTGATGTCTTCAACCGGCCCAACGTGAACGAAGTAACTTCCGTGTACGGCACCTACAATTTCTGCGGGGGGAAGGTGCCCACGCATTACAAGGATGCGGCTTCTATCAGTATCCAGACGAACCCGAATTCCTTCATCGGAAGCTGTCCTGCTGCGGGCCCACCGTTCCCGAATCCAAGCTTCGGAGCACCGAGAACGATGTTTAACCCCCGGCAACTGCAGATTTCTTTGAAGTACTCTTTCTAGAGACGCAAAGACGACAGGGTGGCGCGGTAGATATGTATCGTTCCCCCCTTGCCGGGCCCGCCTTTGTCACAGGACATGCAGGCTAAATGCTGGTGTTCTCATCCGTAGTTTGGCGGATGCACGGACTGATCCATGCCCATGCACATCTGCCCGCCTTTCGCGATGTTGACGCTGATAAGGCGCGGCTCACGCGAAGCAAAAGCTTCGCGCAACACTGATTCGAGTTCGCCAGGCTGATCAACCTCCTTCGCCGCCATTCCGTAGCCCTGCGCAATTTTCACCATGTCGATGCCGGGCAACTCCATACCGGGAACATTGCGGCCCACTTGCGTAAAATCGCAGAAGGATTTCAGCGCCGTATAGTCCCCGTTGCGCAGAACAATAAAAATTACCGGGGCCCTGTACTGCACCGCGCTCCAAAGAGCTTGAATCGAATATTGAATGGAGCCGTCGCCCACCGGGCAGATCACGCGCCTGTGAGGGTGCGCGAGTTGCAAGCCGACGGCGGAGGGAAGGCCAAATCCCAAGATGCCATTTGGAACGGAATAGAATGAGCCAGGCTCGTCCAGCAGCAGATGGCGGTCGAGATCGCCCTTGGAAGAAGGACACTCTTCGGCAATGACCGCATTTCGCGGCATGACTTTGTTGAGCACGCTGAATAGATAAGCGGCTGTGATGGGGTAGCCGGGGTCGGGCGACGAAGGATCTTTTCGATCCTGCACGTAGACTTGCTCTCGCGGCTCGGCATGTAGACGAAGATAACGCGCGGCTGCGGCAAGATTGCCGACGATGCTGGTTCCGGCCAACGCCGCCGCTGCATCTTGAGGCGAATTCGTGATTTGAAAAAGTTTGGTGCCGGGCTTGATCGTATGGCCGGGAACATAAGCGTAGTAGAGAAAGACGGGGGCGCCCAGCAGAACGACGGTGTCATAACCTGCCAGTTGATCGGCGAGCGGTTGCTGAGCCGGAAGCAATCCTCCGCGGAACAGTCGATGTCTTCGCGGAAAGGTCCATCGCGAAGGAATAGGCTGCTGATAAACGTCGGCGTTGAGGTGCTCGGCGAGAGCGAGCGTTTCCTCCCAACCGTGGTCTTCTTCCACTTGCGCGCCGACCACGAGCGCGGCTTTCCGGCTGGCGTTGAGCGCGCGAACCACTTCATCGAGGGCCGCAGAATCGGGCTCAATGACTTGCGATACTTCGCGCACCGTCAAACTTTGGCATTCGCGCGTCCAGTCATCCATCGGAATCGAGATAAACACTGGCCCCATGGGAGGCTGCATGGCGAGGTAGTATCCGCGGGCGATCACCGCTGGCACATCTTCCGCGCGCAAGGGCTCATACGCCCACTTCACGTAAGGCTTGACGGTCTCCACCGCGCGGCTTACTAGAAATGGTTCAGCCAGAACTTGGCGGCGATCCTGCTGGCCCGTCGTTACCACCAGGGGCGCGTGGCAATAAAACGCGTCGATCAGTCCGGAGAGACCGTTGCCAACACTGGCAACGGAATGCACGTTGACGAACGCAGCCTTGCCCCTGCCCATCGCAAATCCTAGAGCCATGCCGATTGCCGTGCGTTCGTGCAAGGCGAGAACGTACTGAAAGTCCGGCGGTATGTCGCGCAGAAAAGGCAATTCGGTCGAACCGGGGTTGCCGAAAATTAGATTCATCCCCAAGTCGCGCAAAACCTGATAAGTGACTTCCCGAACCGTGGTCAAAGTGTCTCTCCCTGCTCGTGCCACTTCGCGTCACGAAGACCGAAGTTATACCATCCTGTACGCGTTTGCAGCCCGAATTCGTTTGGGAATCGCGATTTTGCGCGCCGTTTGGAGCGCGAGTTGTCCTTTCAGAAGCTCCGATTATCGCGCGCAACCGATTTTGAGTTCTCGTTTTGTGTATTGTGGAAGCCCACGGGGGCCGGGATAATACGTGCAACTTATCGCCGCAGTTTTTCGGGCTCGATTTGATTGCGACGAATTTCTGTCGAAGTAAACGTGTTTCGCGACCATCGAGGAGGTATTCGAATGGATGAAAGCCAGCGCTACGAGCAGGGTATGAAAACGCGCCGCGCCGTGCTGGGAGACGCGCACGTGGACGCCACGCTGATGAATCGCAATGAATTCACGGAAGCGTTTCAGGATTTCATCACGCGTTACGCCTGGGGAGAAATCTGGAGCAGGCCCGGCCTGCCAAAAGAAACGCGCAGCATGCTAACGCTGGGCATGATGGTTGCGCTGAATCGGCCGGACGAGCTGCGAATGCACTTGCGCGCGGCGTTGAACGTTGGAGTCACGCGGGAACAGATAAAAGAGGTTCTTCTGCAAACCGCGATCTACTGCGGCCTGCCTGCGGCAAATTCGGCGTTCCACATCGCGATGGAAGTGTTTTCTCAGCACCAGCCGTGAAGCATTTCAACGGCGTGTCAGCGCCTTGAGGACAAACCTTCGTGAAGACTCAGGTCGGTATTGTCGGAGCTGGACCAGCGGGATTGCTGCTCTCCCACCTTTTGCATTTGCAAGGCATCGAGTCCGTCGTGCTGGAGGCGCGCAGCCGGCAGTATGTCGAAGAACGTGTGCGGGCTGGGATTCTCGAGCAGGGCACTGTGGACTTGCTCAACGAAACGGGCGTCGGTGCGCGAATGATGCAGCAGGGGCTCGTGCATCATGGCATCGAACTGCAGTTTGCACGCGAGCGGCATCGCATCGATTTTCAGGACCTCACCGGTGGGAAGTCGGTGATGGTTTACGCGCAACATGAGGTGATCAAGGACCTTATCGAAGCGCGCATCGCTGCTCGGGGACAGCTGTTGTTCGAAGTCGAGGACGTCGCCGTAAGCGGCTTTGACAGCGCCAGCCCCAGGATTCGGTTTAAGAAAGACGGAACGGCGCAGGAGCTGAACTGCGACTTCATCGCCGGGTGCGATGGGTTTCATGGAGTGTGCAGGCCATCCATTCCCGTGGGCGTGCTGAAAACGTTTGAACGAATCTACCCATTCGCCTGGCTTGGCATCCTCGCGCAGGCCCCGCCTTCCTCGAAAGAGTTGATCTACGCTTACCACGACCGCGGTTTTGCGTTGCTCAGCATGAGGTCGCCAGAGGTTTCGCGGCTTTACGTTCAGTGTCCACCGGACGAAAATATTTCGAATTGGCCGGACGGAAAAATTTGGCAAGAGCTTCGAACGCGGCTCGAATGCGTCGAGGGCTGGAAGCTCATAGAAGGTCCCGTGTTGCAGAAAGGCATCACGGGGATGCGCAGTTTTGTGGTCGAGCCGATGCAATACGGCCGACTATTTCTCGCGGGCGACTCGGCGCATATTGTTCCACCTACCGGAGCCAAGGGACTCAATCTCGCAGCGGCGGATGTCCGCGTACTCTCGCGCGCCTTGGGCGATTATTACGTTTCCGGTAAAACACATCTTTTGGACAGCTATTCAGCCACCTGTTTGCGGCGCGTGTGGAAAGTGCAGCGCTTCTCCTGGTGGATGACCTCCATGTTGCATCGCTTTTCGGAGGACAACGCGTTCGATCAGCGCCGCCAACTCGCCGAGCTCGACTATGTGACGAGCTCGCGGGCCGCTTCCATCTCGTTGGCCGAAAATTATGTCGGCTTGCCGATGGACTGAGTCTTTTGTCTGCTGCACGGGAGGGGAAAAAGGCTTGCCAACTACAAAGCGATATCAAACCGGCTTGGTTGTTCTTTTTTTCTTTACGTGGGGCAGCGTCTTCCTTGCACGCATGAGTGTCGTGTACTTGGCGCCGTTCATCGCGCCGGATCTTCATCTCAGCCATGCGCAAGTGGGATTGCTGGCTTCGGCCCTGGCGATCGCCTGGGCGGCCTCCGGCCTGATTTTTGGCGCAGTTTCGGATCGCGTTGGGCGCCGTCCCGTTTTGATTCCAAGCGTGTTTTTGTTTTCCGTGTTTTCCTGGCTTGCCGGTGTTGCCCACACCTTCGCTTCGCTCCTTTTTGTGCGCACTCTGATGGGCGTCGCTCAGGGTCCTGCCTGGCCCGCCATGACTTCGATGATCGAAGCGTCTTCCGAGCCGAAGAACCGCGGGCGTAACATTGGCATCGTCGTAAGCGCGAGCGCACTCGCAGGACTGGCGCTTGCACCGATTCTGACAACTCAAATCGCTGCGCGGTTCGGATGGCGCTCCGCCTTTGTTGTGGTGGGGATGCCTGGACTCATTCTCGGCCTCCTGATTTGGAGTTTCGTCAAAGAGCCTGAGTCCGGTGAGCTGCACCACGCCAAGCCCGCGCTCAGCGATTATTTTTCGCTTCTGCGATATCGCAACATGCTGCTCTGCTGCGTTGGAGGCGCAGGCTTTATGACCTGGCTCTTTGTGATGCACGCGTTCGCGCCGCTGTACATCACGGAGGTCTCCAAGCGCTCCGCGACAACAGCCGGCTTCATCATCGGCGCAGGCGGGCTTGGCGCGTTTATGTGGGGCTGGATCTTTCCGTGGATTTCCGATCGCGCCGGACGAAAACCTACACTGCTCTTTGTGGCGCTGATTTCCTCGGCGGCTCCGTTGATTTACCAGGTGCCGTTTTTGATTGCGCACCCGTGGTTAATGGCCGCTGCTGGATTTTTCGCCAATGCCGGGCAAGGGCTCGCACCGCTGGTTCTGGTGCTGGTTCCGACGGAAAGTGTCCCCGCGAGATTTGCAGCCACGGCCATCGGGCTTGCGACGCTTGTCGGAGAAATTGTCGGCGGTGCCATTGCGCCCGCGCTGGCCGGTGCTGCCTCGGATCGTTACGGCCTCGCAGCGCCACTCTGGATTGCCAGCGGCGGCGCGATCCTCGTTTTGCTCGCTTCACTTTTTATGACGGAAACTGCTCCATCGAAGACGGGTCTGCAGAAAATTGCCTGATCCGCGCGGAAGATGTTTGGAAGCTGGCGCGCAAATCCTGTTTCCCGTTTGTGCGGAAAGTGGCGCGCCCGGCCAGACTCGAACTGGCGACCCTCTGCTTAGAAGTCGCTTGAGTACTTTCATCAAAACTTGCCGGAGTGGGCGCAAAGCAGAGCAAAGTCAGCAAGTTGCGACAAACGGCGACAAACCATTTGCTCCCTCTTCATCACCTTTACGCAGGCATTTTGCCGCGATTTGCCACAATTCGTACTACGTTTTTATGACAGACAGGGGCCGCGTGTTCGACGCGCGCATTCTTACCCAAATTTCGGATGTGGGTTCGATTCTCGTCGCCCGCTCCATAACTCAACGATGTCTCAATTGACCCTACGCGGTTACCTTCCTACTTTGTTACAGGACACAGGACGGGCTCCTGGTCCCGAACCAGATTCCAAATCTTGTGGAATTCTACGGAATCTTATAGAAGGAAACAGATTGATTACAAAGCCTTTGGCGGCTTCGACTCGGAAGCTGTTGGACATTTCTGCTCCGGAAGGCATCTGCAGCCACAGTATCGTCTACAGCTTCCCGACGCCGTTCGGGACGGCACGAAACATCTCAGACCCGTAGAAGTCATATGATCCCCTGCCCTGAGCCTGATACTGGGGTGCCGGACACTTCGGTTTCCGCCGCTCCCGCTCAGTTGACAATGAGCTGAAGGGTCGCGGTATGTGTCGCGTTGGGGTTCGTGGAAACACCGGTCACGGTGACTGTGTAGGTCCCCGCCAACGTTCCGGTTGGAGGAGGCGGCGGTGGCGCTTGATATGAACCGCCGCCGCAGCCAACGGCTTGCAGCACGAGGAACAGAAGGGCCCCGGCAAGCGGCAAGCTGGCAAGCACTCGCTGCCGCCGAGTCCGCGCAAGCAGGGTGAGCAAAATGCAAAGCACCACCAGCATCGTCAGACGCGGCCACGAAATGATCCGCCGATTCAACGGCAGTGGCGGAGCCATGCTCCGCACCGTCGTCGTCACCATGACGGTGGCCGACTGACCCGCTGTAAGCGAATTCTGATTGAGCGAACAAGCAGTCGCCTGAGCCGGCGAAGTACAGGAAACAGCGACTTGTCCCGTAAACCCATTCAACGCGTTAACGGTGATCACATTCATATACGTCGCAGTCTGCCCTGCGTTCACGGTTTGCGAGCCTTGCCCCGCGGTGACAGCGAAGGAGAAGTCCGGCGGAGGCGCCACCGTCTCTGTAAAGGTTCCCGAAGATGCCGAGTAGTTCGCATCGCCGCCGTAATTCGCTTGCACTTGGACGGATCCGGGCGTCGGGAAGCTCGTCGTAACTTGCGCCTGGTTATCAGGCACGTTCCCAGCCTCTATGCCGTTCGCGGCGAAGTACACCGAGCCGCTTGCAGGCGCTGCTCCGGTTGAGCTGGGATTGAGTTGTGCGGTGAAGGTTACTTGCGTGTTCGGGGCAACCGTTGGCTTCGAAGAGGTCACTGAAACGCTGGTGCTCACATAAGTGATGGTTTCCGTAAACGAAGCGAACGAGTCCATGTAATTCGAGTCGTCACTATACATTGCGCCGATAAGCGCGGTGGTGGGGCTTAGATTGGTCAACGTAATTTGCGCCTGGCCATTGACGACGGGAACCGTTCGGAATGGGTTGCCATATAGGTTGAATGTCACGCTTCCCGAGGGGGCCGCGCCGGCATTCTGGCTCGGCACGATTTGTGCGGTTACCGTAAGAGGCTGCCCATCCACGATCGTGGTAGCCGACGGCATGAGCTGCAACGTGGTTGGATAGACTTCGGTCACGGGATAGGGACCGGAACTGGAAGGCGCGTAATTTGTGTCGCCAGAATAGTTCAACGTCAATGTGTGGGGTCCGGAGGGTCCTGGCAAGGTGAAGTTCAGATTTCCGCCATAAGTTACCCAGACATAGGGGGAGTTGGGCTTTGGGTAAATGACGCCTGTGCCGGGCTGCCCCAGAGTCGAGGCAAGCTGTGTGCTGCCGTCGAAAATGGTGAATGTGCCGGTCGGGGGCGTGGGGAAGTTGCCGATGTTGGCGCTGCGGACGAAGAGGTTGATAGTGAAAGGGCCGATCGGCATGGGAAGGTTCGATCCTGGACCCAGAACCGTCGGCGCTGGAGTCAAGCTGAAGGAAGCTGTTCCCGCGCTTGCGAGATAGCTGTTATCGCCGCTGTAATTTGCGGTGACGGTGTGGGTGCCGGCCGTTAGCACAGGTGACTGATTTTCGGCGGACCCTTCGCTGTTGAGCGGATAGGGGGCGGCGGCCGTGCCGTCGACGGAAAGCGTCACGCTGCCCGTGGGGCATGCGTAGAGCACGAGAGTATTCGTCGAACTTGAGCAGGTGGAACCGGAGGAGTTCTCGACATCAGCACGCAGCAAATAGAGCGAGCCATACGAGACTGCCGTGGCGTTCGAGTTGGTCACTTGGCCGGTCGATACGTCGAACGCCACAACGTGAGCGTTCGTTACGCTCGGCTCGGGATTCACAGTGACCGTCGTCGCATTGGAGTCGCTCCCAGCAAAATTCCCGTCGCCTTCGTAGCGCGCTTGCAAGCTGTACGAAGTTCCTCCTGGCAAGAGATTGGTCGTTCCGGAAGCCGTGCCGTTGCTCAGCGTGAAGTTGTTCAATCCAAGACTCTGGTTTCCTTGCGTGGCGAGAAGAGCGACCGAGCCGATCGGCTGGGGCGACGTCGGCGAAACTGAAACTGCCACGCTGACGGGCGTACCATGTGTAATGTTGACCGCATTTCCTCCGTTCAGCACCAGAGAAGTCGACGAAGGCGCGCGCGATGCCGAGCTCCAGTTGTTCACGAGATTTGCGGCATTGACCGAACCGAGCCCGGTGGCCAGATCGTAGCCCGTCCCTGCGGAATAGCCCGAAAGAATTCCGTATTGATCGTTGGGATTCGTTGTCGTGCAGTTCGGACTGCCTTTCAGACATGGCATGGCGACCGTTCCCGTGGTGATATCGTTGAAGACGCACGTGGAGGCGGGCCCGGTCGAGGAGTTGCAGTTGGCGGCAGACTGCTTTGCCGCCAACGCGTAGAGCACATAGTTCGCATTCCCCTGGCGCTCGCCGGTTTGCTGGTTCACCAGCGCGAGCAACCCTGCAAAAGCCGGCGTGGAGGCAGATGTTCCGCCGACACCCACAAAATCGGCGAGGCTGCAAGGACTCCCAAAGACGAGGTCGGTCTGGCACATCATGTAGAAGGTGTTCTCGAAGCCGTTGCTGGCGAAGAGCGAGACGTCAGGCAAGTCGCGGGCGCCGTCATTCGGAACGCCAGGGGCAGCCTGCCAACTAGGCTTGGGATAAGCGCCCGCACAACTCGCGATGGTCGTGGAGGTTGGCGCGATGCAACCGCTTTTGCCGCCGCTTGCACCATTGATCACGATGAGTTGTGGGGCTCCCGTGTTGTTGCAGTTGGTTTCGGGATTTGTGGTCATCGGAAAATTCGGCAGCTCAAAAATCGCGTTGGTGCAGGTGTCGTTCCAGGCAGTCTCGGGAATGTAGCCCTTGGCGGATTCCTGCGTGGAAGCGTTGCTCGTTCCGTTCCAATACGTCGAGAGGCTGAAATAATCGCTAAAGTCCGTGCCGCCCACCGCGATATTGTATGGCGTTGAGGCAAGCCCGCTGACTTCCAGGCCGTACTGCGCCGGCTGGAGCTCGGGCATTTGCAGAAAGTCGCATCCAGCCGAGCCGTTATCGCCGGTGGAGACAAACGCCGTAATTCCCTGAGCGGCAGCTTGCTGCCAAAGGTTGTTGTGAAAGAGATTGCCGGCCGTACCGAGATTGAACTCGCACTGGCCGTAGCTTTCGCTCATCACGGGAGCGAGGTTCTGGTCCACGATGTAAAGAGCGGAAAGATCCACGCCGTCGGTGGTCTCGGTCGATTGGGAAACGACGAGCTTAATCGTCGCGCCTTTGGCCACAGCTCCGGACCATTCCACATCCAAGTCCGCTTCGGTCTCATCGCCGTCTACCAGGCCAGGGTCAGGGCCGTCGAGAATAACTTGCGGCGACGAATTTGTTGGCAGTCCAAAAAGGGTTCGAAAATCGCTGACGTCCTGCACATTTATGTTCGTGCGTGCCACAATTGCGATGGTCTGGCCGCTACCATCGATCGGAGAAGTTGCGTTCCACAGTGGCAGAACGTTGTAGATGGTCGCGAAGTCGTAAGGTCCGAGGGGATAGCAGGATCCCGCCCGGCCGGAGAACGCTCCAAAGATACTTGTAAAAAAATCAACGCACTTAAACGTATATTCAGGACGTGGCTGCTGAGAGGCGCCAGTCGTCCTGGACGATATGGCTGTCCCCGCCAGACGGTACGTCGGCTGCTTACGAAAATCATGCAGGCTGACAACTCCTGAGATTGCGGAAGCGAGCGCACCCGGTATCTGCGGATCGCTAGAATTAGCTAGGTGCGTTTCGCCATCTACAAGATACTTGTGAATCTCCGTGTGAAAGGCATTCCGCACCTGTCCAGCGTTTCCCGAAAACTCGATCACCGTGCGGCCCACCGTCACATTGGTGATCTGAAGACCGTGCGACCGCATCCAGCCTGTCACCGTCTGGATGTCTGCATCCGCCGGGCCGAATTGCCGGCCGAACTGCGCGGGCGTCAGCCACGCGTGGTAATTTGCTGACGATTTATCTTGCTGATCATCGAGCAGCTTTTGCAGGGCGGCTTCCTGGCCAGCGCTGCGCTGCAAGAGCAGCAGCATGCGATGCAGAGGCTGGCCTTCGCTCACCGCTCCTTGATCGAATTCCGGTCGCGCCAAGGGGTGCACGTTTCCCTTCAGCGTGACGAGATTCTTCTCGTCCAGTGCCTGGGTGATGCGCGCGGGGACGTTCGAGGTCTGCGCCTCCAACTGCGCGCAGGGCAAAATCAAAAGAGCCAGCAAAGGCAGGAAGCAAGAAAACAGGTTTACCATTTTGATCGTCATGGGTAGGCCGCGCAGCACCCGATGTCGAGACTTCTGTGGAGGCGCTGCCCGGAGACGAGAGGCTGGGTCGAAGGCGCGTGTCTCCAGCGGAGAGTTGCAAATCGCAAGCCTCCGCCAGCGGCAGGTTCACCACAGTGAGTGGCGGCATTCTAACACAACGTTCGATAACTGACTAGATACTTACTGAGCACCGCTAGGGCGGGCGGCGAATGCCTATGGGGGGTGGCACAGAGACAATTTTTTGCTCATTGCGATGCGCCCTGGATTAGCATACCACTCCCGCACTTCATCGAGCGGCACCCCACGCCTACTCTCTAGCCCACCCGCCGGTCCGCTTAAGAAAACAAACCCGTTGCGCGAGACCGTCGAATGCTGTTGAGTTTTGAGGCTTCGGAGTGCACCCTCA
>Ga0209415_10013507_pt1 | contig 13455 bp, 12 predicted proteins | sample PeaSoiSIISIP2007_FD_187696 | JGI IMG/M metagenome (GOLD analysis project Ga0209415, IMG submission 187696) | Peat soil microbial communities from Weissenstadt, Germany - SII-SIP-2007 (SPAdes) (version 2) | ecosystem: Environmental > Terrestrial > Soil > Wetlands > Peat | place: Germany... | reverse complement strand
TTGAGCAATATCGCCAAATCCATCGGCTGCATTGTAGCCGCTATTCGTCTGAAGCCTGTCATCGCGACGCAACATCGCGGCGTTGCCGCCGTACGCATCAGGCTGGACGCCGGGCGCGCAAACCAGGGCGCGCTGATAATATCAGGACAGCGACCGGTCTCACGTAAGATAGCGCATCTGAAACAGACTATTGCCAGGAGCGTCGGTCCCGCAAACATGCCGAGGGACACGCGTTCAAATCAAATGATGCCAACGACAAAGCAGAATCTCGGTACCGGCGTCGGTCTGCGTACCGCGCACTACCGGCACTTCCTTGAAGGCCGGCCGCGCGTCAGCTGGCTTGAAATCCACAGCGAGAATTATTTCGGCGATGGCGGCTACGACCTGCACGTGCTGGATCGTGTTCGGCGTGAATATCCGCTGAGCCTGCACGGCGTCGGTCTGTCGCTCGGCTCTGCCGACGGCTTGCGCGAGCGTCATCTCGCCAAGCTGCAACGCCTCGTCGAGCGCATCGAGCCGGCGCTGGTGTCCGAGCACCTGTGCTGGGGTGCAATCGGCGGCCGTCACTTCAATGACCTGCTGCCGTTGCCGTATACCCGCGAGGCGCTCGATCTGATGGTGGCGCGAGTCGATCAGGTCCAAACCACCCTCGGCCGCAGCCTGCTGGTGGAGAACGTTTCGACGTACCTGGAATACCGCGCTGCGGAGATGTCTGAACTCGAATTTCTGGCCGAACTTGCCCGGCGCAGCGGCTGCGGCATTCTGTTCGACGTCAATAACCTGTACGTGAATGCCGTCAACCACGGATTCGATGCGTTCGCTGCGCTGACCGCGCTGCCGGCGGCGCGCATCGGCGAAATCCATCTCGCCGGCCATTCGCGAGGCGATGATTGCCTGATCGACGATCATGGCTCGTGCGTCATCGATGCGGTATGGAAATTGTACGCAGCCGCGTGCCGGCATTTTGGCGCGGTGCCGACACTGATCGAATGGGACACCAATATTCCCGCGCTCGATGTGCTGCTCGACGAAGCGCGCAAGGCCGAAGCCGTGTTGGAGCCCGCGCATGCCTGAACTGATCGCCGTTCAACAACGCTTCGGCGCGGCGCTGGCGGACGCCGCGCGCACCGATGATGCCACGCCGCTTATCGCCGGCGATCCGGAACGCGCGCGCCGGCGCATCGCCATTTACCGCGGCAACATGACGGTGAACGCAACCAAGGCCCTCGCCGCTGCGTATACGATCGTCAAAAAGCTGGTTGGCGAGGAGTTTTTCGACGGGCTTGCCCGCGCGTACCGCCGCGCGCATCCCTCGGTGAGCGGCGACCTCAACGAATTCGGTGCGCATTTTGCAGACTTCATCGCGACGTTCGAAGCGGCGCAGTCGCTGGCCTATCTGCCCGACGTCGCGCGGCTTGAATGGCTCGCGCATCGCGCTCATTTTGCGGCTGATCGCGCGCCGCTCGACACCGGACGGCTTGGCGGCATCGCGGAACACGACTATCCGCGGCTGCAGCTTGAGCTCCATCCCGCGGTCGGCACCCTCGAATCGCCATATCCGGTCTTCCGCATCTGGGAAGTGCATCAGGACGATTATCGCGGCGAGATTGCCGTCGATCTCGATACCGGCCCGGATCGTGTCATCGTGTACCGACCGGGTTTCCGAGTCACGGTGGCTGTGCTGTCCCGCGGCGAATTGGCGTTTCTCGTCGCGATCAAGCAAGGGGAACTACTCGGCACGGCCCTGCAAAGCGCGCTGACGGCGGATACTGAATTCAATCTCGGCGCAAGCCTGCAGCGCTGGATTGCGGCCAACGTGATCGTCGACGCAAGCATTGGATTACCATAGGCGCTGCGGCGAGCAGTCTGAATCCGGAAATAAAAACGGCCGCAACTGCGGCCGTTTTCCCTTGCGCGGCAACCGGTTCACGCTTTCGAATAAATCTCCGCGCCTTTTTTCACGAACTCCACGGCTTTTTCCTCCATGCCTTTCTGGAGCGCCGCCTGCTCGTCGAGGCCCTGTTTCGCCGCGTAGTCGCGCACGTCCTGGGTGATTTTCATCGAGCAGAAATGCGGCCCACACATCGAGCAGAAGTGCGCGAGCTTGGCGCCGTGCTGCGGCAGCGTCTCGTCGTGGAACTCGCGCGCCTTGTCGGGATCGAGCCCGAGATTGAATTGATCTTCCCAGCGAAATTCGAAGCGCGCCTTTGACAACGCGTTGTCGCGGATCTGCGCGCCGGGGTGGCCCTTGGCGAGATCGGCGGCGTGCGCCGCGATTTTGTAGGCCATGATGCCGTCCTTGACGTCGTTCTTGTAGGGCAAACCAAGATGTTCCTTCGGCGTCACGTAGCACAGCATCGCCGTGCCGTACCAACCGATCATCGCCGCGCCGATCGCCGACGTAATGTGATCGTAGCCCGGCGCGATGTCGGTGGTTAAGGGCCCGAGCGTGTAGAACGGCGCTTCCTTGCAGTACTTCAACTGCAGGTCCATGTTCTCCTTGATCAGGTGCATCGGCACGTGGCCGGGCCCCTCGATCATCACCTGCACGTCGTGCTTCCATGCGATGTCGGTCAGCTCGCCCAGCGTTTTCAGTTCCGCGATCTGCGCTTCGTCGTTGGCGTCATAACCCGAGCCCGGACGCAGGCCGTCGCCGAGCGAGAACGACACGTCGTACGCTTTCATGATTTCGCAGATGTCCTCGAAATGCGTGTAGAGAAAACTTTCCTGATGGTGCGCGAGACACCATTTCGCCATGATCGAGCCGCCGCGGGAAACAATCCCGGTCATGCGTTTCGCCGTCATCGGAATATAAGCGAGGCGCACGCCGGCATGGATGGTGAAATAATCGACGCCCTGCTCGGCCTGCTCGATCAGTGTGTCGCGGAACATTTCCCACGTGAGGTCCTCGGCCTTGCCGTCGACTTTTTCGAGCGCCTGGTAAATCGGCACCGTGCCGATCGGCACCGGCGAATTGCGGATGATCCACTCGCGCGTCTCGTGGATATTTTTGCCCGTCGACAAATCCATCACGGTGTCGCCGCCCCAGCGGGTCGACCACGTCATTTTCTCGACCTCCTCCGCGATCGAGCTCGAGAGCGCTGAGTTGCCGATGTTGGCGTTGATCTTGACCAGGAAATTGCGGCCGATGATCATCGGCTCGCTTTCCGGATGGTTGATGTTGGCCGGAATGATCGCGCGGCCGCGGGCGACCTCGTCGCGCACGAACTCGGGCGTCATTTCCCTGGGGATGGCGGCGCCGAAGCCCTGCCCCGGATGCTGGTGCGTGACCAGTTCTGAAAGCCCGTCGCGCCGCTGCGTTTCGCGGATCGCGATGTACTCCATCTCGGGAGTCACGATACCGCGGCGAGCGTAATGCATTTGCGTAACATTGCCACTGAGGTTCATGCCCGCCTTGGCGCGGCGCGGGTGGCGCTTGAGATTAAAGCGCAGTTCCGCGAGTTCTGGATCGACAGCGCGGCGGCGGCCGTACTCCGAGGTCAAATCCGGCAGCAGCTCGGTATCGCCGCGCTCGGCTATCCATTTCTCGCGCAGCGGCGGCAGGCCGGAGCGAATATCGATTTTCACCGTCGGATCGGTGTACGGCCCCGAGGTGTCGTAAACGAAGAGCGGCGGGTTTTTTTCCGCGCCCATCTCTGCAGGTGTATCCGACTGGGTGATTTCGCGCATCGGCACGCGGATGTCCGGCCGCGATCCCGGCACGTAAACCTTGCGCGAATTCGGCAGCGGCTTGACCGCCGCCTCATCGACATGCGCCGTCGCGCTCAAAAACTTGGGATTCGCATTCATGGCTGCTCCTCACTGTGGGCAGGAGAGCGAAGGCGCGGGGAGGTTACCGGAAACAGCGCCACGCTTCCCTGCGGCGGCATTATCCGCATCAGGTTCCGAGGGACTCTCTCACCCGGCAGAACTGCCTGCCAGGACCCCTAACGTGTGATAATCAAACTACTGGAAATATGCGATAATTGCAAGCTCCGAATCCCGTAGCGCATCCCCGTTTCCCGGCTGCAGTCATGACCGCACAAATCGACGTCGAACGCGCGCGCTTCAACATGGTCGAGCAGCAGATCCGGCCGTGGGAAGTGCTCGACCAGCAAGTGCTCGACCTGCTGTTCCAGGTGCGGCGCGAGGAGTTCGTCCCGCCGCAGTACCGCAGTCTCGCCTTTGTCGACATGGAAATCCCGCTCGCGGATCACGCAACGGCGGGCGAAAAGATGCTCGCGCCCAAGCTGGAAGCGCGCATGCTGCAGGAACTCGCCGTCAAACCCGGCGACCGCATCCTCGAAGTCGGTACCGGCAGCGGCTATATGACTGCGCTGCTCGCGAAACGCGGCTCGCATGTCTACAGCGTCGAGATCATTCCCGAGTTCAGCGCCCAGGCAGCGGCCAGGCTCAAAGCGCACGGCATCACCAACGTCACGCTGGAAGCAGGCGATGCGGCGCGCGGCTGGAGCAAGCAGGCGCCTTACGACGTGATCTTGCTGACCGGCTCGGTGCCGGTCCTGGCGGACGAATTCCAGCGCAGCCTGAATCCGGGCGGGCGCCTGCTCGCGGTCGTCGGCGAAGCGCCGGTGATGGAAGCACGCCTGATCACTTGCGCGGCGAGCGGCGCCTGCAACGCGCTCAGTCTGTTCGAAACCTGCATCCCGGCGCTGCGCAACGCGCCGCAACCGCCGCGGTTCGTGTTCTGACGACGCCTGTCGCCGGGCGCATGTGAATTTTGACGTAATCACGGTATCGCCCGCACACACGGCGCCCTGATTATGAACGCTTCGTGACAAGCAAGGCCGGTCCACCGCCTCGCCACGCGAACAATCTCGACCGATAAATGTTACGGACGATACTGACTCTCACTGCAGTGCTCGCGGTCACGCCGGCCGCCGCTGCCGATCTGTTATCGGTTTATCGCGAAGCACACGAGGCTGACGCAGTATATGCGTCGGCACGCGCGGCGTATGCAGCGGGACAGGAAAAGCTGCCGCAGGGGTTGGCGGGACTGCTGCCCACCGTTACTGCGTCGGCCAACACCCAATACAACGACCGCGATCTCGAATTCCGCCCGCCGCTGGGAGCCGGGTTCCTGAGCGGCACTTCGCGGTACAACTCCAACGGCTATTCAGTTACCGCCACGCAGCCGTTGTTCAACTATCAGAACTGGCTCACCTACCAGCAGGCGAAGAGCCAGGTGTCGCAGGCGGAAGCGACCTTCCGCCAGGCGGAGCAGGACCTGCTGCTGCGGGTGGCGCAGGCCTACTTCGACGTGCTCGTGGCGGAAAACAACGTGACGCTCGCCGCGGCGCAGAAAGCGGCGATCGCGGAGCAGCTCGCGCAGGCGAAGCGCAACTTCGAGGTCGGTACCGCCACCATCACCGACGCGAACGACGCGCAAGCGCGCTACGACCTGAGCGTGTCGCAGGAAATCTCGGCGCAGAACGACTTCGAGGTGAAACGCCAGGCGCTCGCGCAGATCATCAACAAAAGCCCGCCGGCGCTTGCTGCGATCAGGGCCGACGTCCCGCTCGTTCCGCCGTCGCCCAATCGCATGGACGAATGGGTCGAGCAGGCGATGAGTTCGAGCCTGCAGGTCAAGCTTGCCCAGACCAACCTCGAGTTTGCGGACAAAGACGTGGCGCGCAACCGGGGCGGCCACATGCCGAGCGTCAACGCGATTGCGGCATACACCGACGCGGCGCAGGGCGCTGGATTTCAAATCGGGCCCGGGTACGACAACACGGTCAAATTCATCGGGCTTCAACTCGCGGTGCCGCTCTACCAGGGCGGGCTCGTCAATTCGCAGGTAAGGCAGGCGCTGGCGAACCTCGACAAGGCAAAGCAGGACCTCGAGAACGCAAAGCGCTCGGTCGCCTTCAACACGCGCCAGGCGTTCCTCGGAGTGAACAACGGGATCGCCCAGGTGCAGGCGCTCAAGGCGGCGCTCGTCTCGACCCAGACCTCGCTCGACTCGACCAAGCTCGGTCAGGAGGTCGGCGTGAGAACGCAGGTCGATGTGCTCAACGCGACCCAGCAGTTGATCAGCGCGCGGCGCGATTACGCGCAGGTCGTCTACGGCTACGTGCTCTCCGCGCTCAAGCTCAAGTCCGCCGCCGGCACGCTCGCCGAAAGCGACCTCGCCTACGTCAATCAGTGGCTGGAAAAATAGCGGCAAACGACGGCCTCAAGACCGCGCTGCGCAAGCAAATCATCGCTGCGCGCGATGCGCTGCCCGCCGCGATGCGGCACGCTCTGAGCGCCCGCATCACACGGCAGCTGCTGAAGCTCGACGCGTATCACAATGCCGCCTGCGTGCTCGCCTACATGAGTTTCGGCAGCGAATTCGATACCGGCGCACTGGTCGCAGATGCGCTCGCGAGCGACAAGGCGCTATGCCTGCCGCGCGTCAACCGCGATACGCGCCGGCTTGAAGTGCATCGCGTTGAAAATATCGACAGCGGTCTCCAAACCGGCATTTGGGGCATCCGCGAACCGTTGCCAGGCTGCCCGCGCGCCGACCCCGACGACATCGACTTCGTGCTGCTGCCCGGCGTCGCGTTCACGCCGCGTTGCGAGCGGCTCGGTTATGGGGGAGGTTTTTACGACCGCCTGATCGCGCAATTCGCAAATCGTCCGCCGCTGGTTGCCGCCGCATTCGCGCTGCAGGTGCGCGAGCAAATCCCGCTCGTTGCCACCGATCAGCGCATCGACGTCGTAGTGACCGAGAATTCCGTATATCGCAACTGCTGATCAACCATTTTTATTGCCCTCTGATGGGCGTGCGTGAAACGGAGCCGGCCTGTACGGCTGCGAGCGCACAATCAGCGCGCCTTAACGCATAGAATATCATCCGGCTTACCCATAGAAAAACCGTTCCGATGGAAATCTCCGCCACCGCGTTGCCCGAAGTCCTCATCATTGAACCGCGCGTATTCGGGGATGAACGCGGTTATTTCTTCGAAAGCCATAATCAGCGCGAGTTCGAGGCGCGCACCGGCGTCCGCGCGAGCTTCGTGCAGGACAACCAGTCACGGTCTAGGAAAAACGTGCTGCGCGGCCTGCATTACCAGAACCCGCAGCCGCAGGGCAAACTGCTGCGCGTGCTCGCCGGCGAAGTGTTCGACGTGGTGGTCGACATCCGGCGCAGCTCGCCCAACTTCGGAAAATGGAACGGCATCAGGCTCTCCGCGCAAAACCGGCTCACGGTATGGGTGCCGGCAGGTTTTGCGCACGGCTTTCTGGTGTTGTCCGACGACGCGGAAGTCCTGTACAAGGCGACCGACTATTACGCGCCGCAGTGCGAGCATTGCATTCGGTGGGACGATCCGCAGCTCGCGATCGTCTGGCCGCTCGCCGGGCCGCCCGACCTGTCGCCCAAAGACCGGCATGGCAAGCTGCTCAAGGATGCCGAGGTTTTTGCTTGAAAACAATCCTGCTCACCGGCAAGACCGGCCAGATCGGCTCGGAATTGGCCGTCGCGCTCGCCCCTCTCGGAACGGTATTTGCGTGCGACCGCCGCGCGCTCGATCTCACCGATCCCGCATCGATCCTTGCGACGGTGCGCAAGATCCGTCCCGACATCATCGTCAATGCCGCCGCTTACACCGCGGTGGACCGCGCCGAGTCCGAGCCCGAACTCGCGCTGGCCGTGAACGGGACTGCACCGGAGATCCTGGCGGACGAGGCAGCGCGGCTCGGCGCGGTGCTGGTGCACTATTCGACCGATTATGTTTTCGACGGCGCCAAGCCGGGCCCCTACGATGAGGACGACGCGCCCAACCCGCTCAACGTCTACGGCCGCACCAAGCTCGCCGGCGAGCGCGCGGTGCAGGCATCAAAAGCGAATTACCTGATCCTGCGCACGAGCTGGGTGTACGGCGCCACCGGCAAAAATTTCCTGGTGACGATCCGGCGGCTCGCCGCGGAGCGCGACGAGATCGAGGTAGTCAACGATCAAGTCGGGGCGCCGACCTGGTGCCGCGACATAGCATCTGCGACCGGCGCGATACTGATGCGATTAACGGACGCTCGCGGCGCGGGATCCGCCGCCGCCAAAGGCATCTATAACCTGAGCGCGCAGGGCAGCGCGTCGTGGTACGAATTCGCCGCCGCGATCCTCGCGCACGTTTCGGCAGCCGGGGCCAAACCCAGGGCCAGGCTGCTGCCCATCCCGGCCTCGGAGTATCCGTCGGCAGCCGCACGCCCGCGGAACTCGCTGCTGGGTCACGATAAACTGCGTCGCGCGTTGGGCATCGAGCTGCCGCACTGGCTCGCGAGCCTCAAGGCCTGCCTCGCTGAAAAGCGGTAATCAGGGAATTGAGTGATTAAGCGATTAAGTTGCTCAATCACCCAATCACTGAATCACTCAGTCACTCTCTAGGGCCGGCCGTAGACGTCGTCGAAGCGCACGATGTCGTCTTCCTCGACGTACTCGCCGGTCTGCACTTCGATTATCACCAGCGGCTCGCGTCCCGGATTGGACAGGCGGTGCCGGTTGCCGGCCGGAATGAAAGTCGACTCGTTCGCCTGCACTGCAAACTCGCGCTCGCCGTTGACCACCTGCGCGCTGCCTGAAATCACCACCCAGTGCTCGCTGCGGCGATGGTGCATCTGCAGGCTCAGCGCGGCGCCCGGATTCACGACGATGCGCTTGAGCTTGAAGCCCGGGCCCTGCTCGAGCACGGTGTAGCTGCCCCACGGCCGCACCACGGTGCGGTGTATCTTGTGCGCCGGGTGACCGCTTTGCTTGAGACGCTCGGTGACTGCGCGCACCTGCTGCGCCTGCTCGCGGTCGGCGATGAGCAGCGCATCGGGCGTATCGACGATCAGCAGACCGTGCACGCCGACGCCGGCGACAACCCGGTCTGCGCTCTGCACGTAGCAATCGTGGCTATCGACCATGACCGCCTCGCCGATCGTGCGATTGCCCGCGGCGTCGGGCGGCGTCAGCTCGCTCACCGCGTTCCACGATCCTATATCGCTCCACGCGAACCCGGCGCGCACGACTGCCACGCCGGAGGCTTTTTCCATCACCGCGTAGTCGAGCGAGATTTCAGCGAGCGCGGCGAAGCTTTCCGCATCGATGCGCAGCGTGTCGCCCGCGCGCTCACGCGTCGCCGTCCAGCAACGCTCGGCGGCGGCGCACAACTCCGGCGCATGCCGCCGCAGATTGTCCAGCAGGGTGCGCGCCGTGAAGCAGAACATCCCCGAATTCCACAGATGAGCGCCCGAGGCGGCGAACTTTTCGGCCAGCGCCGGCGCGGGCTTCTCGACAAAGCGCTTGACCTCGGCTGCGTCAGCGCCGATTGCCGTCCCGCATTCGATATAGCCGTAAGCGGTTTCGGCGCGCGTCGGCTTGACCCCGAACACGACGATGCGCCCCTGCGCGGCAAGCCGCTGCGCGGCCGTCACCGCAGCCTGGAACGCCGGCAACGGATCGACGACGTGGTCGGCCGGCAGTATCAGCATCACCGCATCCGCCCCCCAGCGCGTCATCACATACAGTGCCGCGAGCGCGATCGCGGGAGCGGTGTTGCGCGCGCACGGCTCGAGCAGGAACACCGGATCGAGATCGGGAAGCATCGAGCGATACTCGTCGCGCGTCGCGTATACATATTCGTGGTTGGTGACCGTGACGACGGCGCCCGCGCCGGCAAGCGCGGCGGCGCGCAGCAGCGTTTTCTGCAGCAGGCTCTGCCCGTCGGCAAGCCGGATGAACGGCTTGGGATAGGCTTCGCGCGACACCGGCCACAGCCGCGCGCCGACGCCGCCGGAAAGAATGACGGGTATCAACATCGGATCATCGAGTTTTGTCGGTTGTGTGCACGCGTATCCGGCCCGGGCCGGCACTTATTAGTGCGCCCTATTCCAAGTATAATCAATCGGCCATCAACGCAGCACCGCGGGCAGATGAAAAAAATCGCATTAGTCACCGGCATCACCGGCCAGGACGGCGCCTATCTTGCCGAGTTTCTGCTCAACAAGGGCTACGAGGTGCACGGCATCAAGCGCCGTTCGTCGCTCTTCAACACCGACCGCATCGACCACCTCTACCAGGACCCGCACGAGTCGCACCGGCGCTTCATCCTGCATTATGGCGACATGACCGATTCCTCGGCGCTGATGCGGGTGATGCAGATGGTGCAGCCGCACGAAATCTACAATCTGGCGGCGCAAAGCCATGTCGCGGTGTCGTTCGAGGAACCCGAATACACCGCGAACTCGGACGCGCTCGGCGCGCTGCGGCTGCTCGAGGCGATACGCATTCTGGGGCTCGCCAAAAAAACCCGCTACTACCAGGCCTCGACTTCGGAGCTTTTCGGGCTCGCCAGCGAATCTCCGCAGACGGAAACCACGCCCTTCTATCCACGCTCTCCGTATGGCGTCGCCAAACTCTATTCATACTGGATCACGGTCAATTACCGTGAAGCGTACGGCATGTTCGCGTGCAACGGCATCTTGTTCAACCACGAAAGTCCCGTGCGCGGCGAGACGTTCGTCACGCGCAAGATCACTCGTGCGCTCGCCCGCATCAAGCTCGGGCTGCAGGACTGCGTCTACCTCGGCAACCTCGACGCGAAACGCGACTGGGGGCACGCGCGCGACTACGTCGAGGCGCAATGGCTCATGCTGCAGCAGGACAAGCCGGAGGATTTCGTGATCGCAAGCGGCGCGCAATACAGCGTGCGCGATTTCGTCGACGCCGCGGCCGCCGAGCTCGGAATCAAATTACGCTGGCGCGGCAAAGGCGTAAAAGAAGTCGCCTGCGTCGACGGCAAATCCGGCGCGAGAGACGGGGCTCCACCGCGCGGCCAGGTCGTGGTGCGGGTGGATCCACGCTATTTCCGGCCGACCGAAATCGATTCGCTGCTCGGCGACGCGCGCAAAGCGCGCAGGAAGCTCGGCTGGCGCCCGCGCGTTTCCTTCAAGGAGCTGGTGGCCGAAATGGTGCGCGAAGACCTCAAGGCCGCCGAGCGGGACGAGCTCGTCAAGCGCCACGGCTATGCGGCTTACGATTATCATGAATAGTGATTCGCAAGTCATCTCAAACATCTCAAGCAACCGCCGATGAACGCGGATGAACGCAGATAGATCCAAAATCTCACGAGGGCCGGACCGGCGAAAATATATCGGCGTTGATCGGCGTTTATCTGCGGTTATGCGCCTTTTCGGTTTTTTGAGACCGCTTCTCGGTAATTCAGTAATTGAGCGATTGAGAGATTAAATTCCCCGATCGCTGAATCGCCCAATCGCTCAATCGCTCAATCGCTCAATCACCCGTGCAACGCGAGGACAAAATCTATGTCGCCGGCCATCGCGGCTTGGCGGGCTCCGCATTGCTGCGGCAGCTCGAAGCCGGCGGTCATTCGAACCTGCTGACGCGCACCCGCGCCGAACTCGATCTTGCCGACCGGGCGGCGGTCCAGCGGTTTTTCGGGAGCGAGCGCCCCGAGCATGTTTTTCTGGCGGCGGCCAAAGTCGGCGGGATCTACGCCAACAACGCCTACCCCGCGGATTTCATTTTTCAGAATCTTGCCATCCAGAACAATGTGATCGAGGCGGCGTGGCGCATGGGAGTAAAGCGTCTGCTGTTCCTCGGCTCATCCTGCATCTACCCGCGCGACTGCCCGCAACCGATGAAGGAAGAGTACCTGTTGAGCGGCCCGCTCGAGCCAACCAACCAGCCGTATGCGCTTGCCAAAATCGCCGGCATCGAGCTGTGCTGGAGCTACAACCGCCAGTACGGCACGCGTTACCTGGCGGTGATGCCGACCAATCTGTACGGTCCGGGCGACAACTACCACCCCGAGAACAGCCACGTGATTCCGGCGCTGATCCGCAAGGCGCACGAGGCCCGGGTCGGCGGGGCGGCGACGATGACGGTGTGGGGCAGCGGCACGCCGCTGCGCGAGTTCCTGTACAGCGAGGACATGGCGGCGGCGTGCGTGCATCTGGCGCTGTTGCCCGAGGCGGAGTATGGCGTCCTGCTCAACGACAGGACGCCGCCGCTGGTGAATATCGGCGTCGGCCACGACATGAGCATCCGCGAGCTGGCCGAGACGGTGTGCAGGGTGGTGGGCTTCACGGGTGAGCTGGTGTTCGATGCCAGCAAGCCGGACGGCACGCCGAAGAAGCTGCTCGACGTGAGCCTGCTCGCGGCGCAGGGCTGGCGGGCGCAGGTTACGTTCGAGGACGGACTCAAGCGCGCCTATACCGATTTTCTGGCACTGAATCAGCTTTGACAGCATGTCGATTATCAAGATGAAATTGACTATCGCCATCCTAAGGAAAGTGATGAAAGCGCCCGGACCATCCACCGGCAACGTGTGATCGTACTCGGCAAGTATAAAGCAGGCCCCCCAGATATCATGCGAAAGACAACTCAGACAATGATACCCATTACTGACCCGATCAACCGGTTCTCCGTACTGATGTCGATCTACATGAACGAAAAGGCACCGTACCTCGCGTCTTGCCTCGAGAGTTTATGTGCCCAGACCATCCCTGCCAACGAAATCGTTATAGTGGAGGATGGCCCAATTCGGGAAGACCTGTCCAAGGTAATTGATTCATTTATGGACCGCCTCCCGATCCGGCGTCACAAACTCGCCAGGAATATGGGGCTTGGTATGGCATTGCGCGAAGGACTTTGTATCGTCAGTCATGAACTCGTCGCCCGGATGGATAGTGACGACATTGCGGTTCCGGAGCGCTTCGAGGCGCAACTAGCTGCCTTCGCTTCGGACCCGGAATTGGCGAAGAACACTTTCGACATCGGCACGGGGGACATGGCGATGAGCCGCTCGGCCAGCTCGATCCCCGGCGTGTGGCTCTTGAAGCGGAACATGTGGTAGCTCGGCAGTTCCATCATCTGCCGGTAGGCCGCTTGGGCGAGCCGTTCGTTGTGGAAACCCAGGGTCACCGACCACAGGCCCGACACGCCCTCGATGAACCGACGCCCCGTGTCGTCGACCACGTAGACACCGTCGCCCTTCGCGACGACCAGCGGACCCTCCTGCTGGTGACGGCCGAGATCGGTCATCGGGTGCAGCAGATAGGCGCGGTCGCGCGCGCTGTTGGAGTTCGGTGCGGGATGGACCTCGGTCGTATCCATGGCTGGTTCCTTGTCGCTGGCGCGGGGTCAGTCTATCGCGGATGAGCGTCCGAGGCACGCGCTGCCAGGTCGCTGCCGGGTTGTTTCAATCGACGGCGTAATCGCGCGCGGCTTCCAGCAGGAAGCGGCGGACATAGGGCGCGAAGGAGCGGGCGACTTCGAGGTGGAATTTTTCGCCGGCGATGCGCCACAGGATTACTTCACTCTTGGCGAGTACTGTGCGGGTGCACATGCCGACGGGAAATGACGCGGTGTCGAGATCGAGCGGGCAACCGGCGTTGAGCACATCGGCGGCGGGGGGACCGGTCAGTTCGATCGCGGTTTGGCGG
>Ga0209415_10013506_pt1 | contig 13456 bp, 13 predicted proteins | sample PeaSoiSIISIP2007_FD_187696 | JGI IMG/M metagenome (GOLD analysis project Ga0209415, IMG submission 187696) | Peat soil microbial communities from Weissenstadt, Germany - SII-SIP-2007 (SPAdes) (version 2) | ecosystem: Environmental > Terrestrial > Soil > Wetlands > Peat | place: Germany... | reverse complement strand
TAGTCGACCAGGGGGAAGGGCCAGTTCTGGCTGACGCGGCCCTTGGCGTTCTTGTACCAGCTGGTCACCTGCGGCGCGCCCCAGGCCATCCAGCGGTTGGCCTCGTCCACCTTGACGTTGAAGGCGTCGTGGACCCCCCGCTTCGGCTCCAGCGTCGCCGCGCCGGTCTCGGCCAAGAGTTCGAGGGCGCCAACGATGTAGCGAACGCTGCACTCGGAGAAGAAGATGATCGAGCCGTTGACCACGATGTTGGTGTTCGGCCCGTAGAGCAGGAAGAGGTTGGGGAAGTTCGGGACGGTCATGCCCAGATAGGCGCGCGCATCGCCGTCCCACTGGTCGTGCAGCTCGACCGCGCCCTTGCCGTACACCTTGTAGGTCTTGAGGAAGTCGCTGGCCGTGAAGCCGGTGCCATAGATGATGACGTCGACCTCGTGCAGGACGCCGTCGGCGGTGACGAGGCCCTCGGGCCGGATTTCCGTGATCGGCTCGGTGACCAGCTCGACGTTCGGGCGCCTGAGCGCCCCGATCCAGACGCCGTTGTCGCGCACGGAACGCTTGCCGCCCAGCGGGTAGCTGGGGATGATCTTGTCCATCAGATCGGGACGCCCCTCCGTCTGTGGACGGAGGATCTCGATGAGCATGGCGCGCATGCCCGCGTTGAAGTCGCTGACAGCGGTCTCCGGGCCCTTGTAGTTGGGATCGGCCTTGACGCCCTCGTAAAGCCCGTCGGTCAGGGTCCAGAACAGCCAGAACCGGTACCACTTCTCATAGAAGGGCGCGTGCTCGAACAGCCAGCGCTCGCCGGCGGTGACTTCGTTGTGATAGTCCGGCGTCGGCCCGAGCCAGGGCGGCGTCCGCTGGAAGACGGTGAGCTTGGCCACCTCTGGCGCGATCGCCGGCACGAATTGAAACGCGCTGGCGCCCGTCCCGATGCACGCGACCCGCTTGCCCTTCAGGTCCACGTCGTGCCGCCAACGCGCGGAGTGGAAGGCCTCGCCCTTGAAACTGTCGCGGCCGGGGATGTCCGGCAGGCGTGGCTGGTTCAGCTGCCCGACGGCGCTGATCAAGGCGTTGGCGGTCAGCGTCTCTTCGGCTCCGTCCGGCTTCCGGATCGTCACTCGCCAGAGCTTGGCCGCCTCGTCGAAGCGCGCCTCGGTCACCTGGGTGTTGAAGCGGATGTGCTGACGCAGGCCGTACTTGTCGGCGCAGCCCACGAAGTAATCGCGCAGCACCGGCTGGGTCGAGAAGTGCATCGGCCACTCGTGGTTCGGCTCGAACGAGTAGCCGTAGAGGTGGCTGGGGTTGTCCACCCGGCAGCCGGGATAGGTGTTTTCCAGCCAGGTGCCGCCGACGTCGGCGTTTTTCTCGATGATCTCGAAGGCGACGCCCGCCTGCTGCAAGCGGATCCCGGCCAGCAGCCCCGACATGCCGGCCCCGACGATGACAACCTTCATCTTGGCCGCGGCGGCCCTGAGCTTGGGCGCCTCCCAGTGCGGACGCTTCTGGTCGACGCCGTCGACCGCCAGCTCCTCCATCAGCATGCCGGTGTAGCGCTCCGGAACCTGGCCGCCGACGATGAAGTCCATCATCCGCCGCACGGTTGCCGGCGCGGGCGGCGGCGGCAGGCGCCCGTCGCCCGCCAGGTAGGCGGCGATCGCCGAGCGCGCACGATCACGGATGCGCGCCTGCTTCTCCTCGTTGAATCCGCCCAGGCGGCCGTCGGCGAACATGTCGTAGGCCGGCTTCATGTCGTCTGACAGGATCGATGGGTCGCCGGTCAGGTGCACCAGCGACATCATCAGGCTCGGCAGGTGCGCCTCGGCCAGCGCGGCCTCGATGGCGGCGTCCGTGCGGGGAAGGGATTGGGTGAGCGTGGCCATGGGCCTCTGGTCCTTGAGCGGGGCGCGGTCGCGATGGGTGATCGGCGATCATCTTTGGCGCCCGACCGATCGCCGGTCAAACGCGCCAAAGGCTTGCGCCGTTCGCCGTTTGGCGGGAAGGGTTTTTGAGGAAAAATCCAGAACCGGAGGAGACCCTCGATGAGCGAGGCGAAAGTCAACCCAAACGGGCCGCTGAAGGGGCGCACGGCCATCGTCACCGGCGCCAGCCGCGGCATCGGCGAGGCGGTCGCGGCCAGACTTGCCCAGGAGGGCGCCCGGGTCGTCGCCTCGGCGCGCACGGCCGAGGAGGGCGAGAGCCGGCTGCCCGGCACGCTGCACGAGACCGTCGAGCGCATCAGACGCGCCGGCGGCGAGGCCACCTTCATCAAGGCCGACCTGGCTCTGCACGACGACCGCGTGCGGCTGGTCGAGACCACCGTCGCCACCTATGGCCCGGTCGACATCCTGGTGAACAACGCCGCCATCACCTACTTCATGCCGGTCGCCGACTTCCCGGAGAAGCGCTTCAAGCTGATGATGGAGGTGCAGGTCTACGCGCCGTTCCATCTCTCGCAGCTCGTCCTGCCGTCGATGCGCGAGCGGCATCAGGGCTGGATCGTCAACATCTCGTCCGGGGCGGCCTTCCATCCCAAGCAACCGTTCCCGCCGGGCGCGCGGGGCGGAACCGTCTACGGCATGTGCAAGGCCGCGCTCGAACGGTTCACCACCGGGCTCGCCTCGGAGGTCTATGCCGACGGCATTGCGGTGAACGTGGTCTCGCCGGGCCTGGTGGCGACGCCCGGGGTCGCCGTGCACGGGCTCATCACCGAGGCGACGAAGGATCGCGTGCAGCCGGTCGAATACATCGCCGAGGCCGTGTTCCAGCTGGCGTCAGGCGATCCGAAGACGCTGACGGGGCGCATCGACCATGCGGCCCCGTTCCTGAAGGAGTTCGACATCAAGCCGGCCGAGCTGGTCTGAGCCGGGCATGAAACTCCTGAGCTATCGGGCGGGTGGCGAGGCCAGCTTCGGCCTCGCCACGGGCGCCGGCGTTGTCGATCTGAAGTTGCGGCTGGGCGCGGCGTCGCTGAAAGCCCTCCTGCGCGCGGGCGGGTTGGAAGGGGCGCGAGCCCTTGTCGGCGAGCCCGCCGACCATCCCTGGAGTGCGATCGCGTTCGACCCGGTGATCCCGGACCCGGACAAGATCATCTGCATTGGCATCAACTACGAAGACCACCGGGCGGAGACGGGGCGGTCGGCGGTGGCGCACCCGACGGTCTTCACCCGCTTTGCCGACACCCAGGTCGGGCACGAGCAGCCGATCATCAAGCCTAGGGCTTCCGACTCCGTCGACTACGAGGGCGAGCTCGCCGTCGTCATCGGCCTCGACGCGCGCAACGTGGCGGAGGACAAGGCGTTGGACCACGTCGCGGGATTCGCCTGCTACAACGACGTCTCCATCCGCGATTTCCAGCGGCACACCACCCAGTTCATCCCGGGCAAGAACTTCCCCGGCTCCGGCCCGTTCGGGCCCTACCTGGTGACGCCGGACGAGGTCGGCCCGCTCGGGCCCCAGCGCATCCAGACGCGGCTGAACGGCCAGGTCGTGCAGGACTCCAAGCTCGAGAACATGATCTTCGACGTGCCCAAGCTGATCGCCTACCTGTCGCTCTGGACGCTGCTTCGCCCGGGCGACGTCATCGTGACCGGCACGCCCGGCGGCGTCGGCGCGGCCCGCAACCCGCCGCTCTGGATGAAGGATGGCGATACCGTCGAAGTCGAAATCGACCGCATCGGGGTGCTGAAGAATAAGGTGGTCGCGGAGCGGTAAACCCCAGATCCTCCACCGTAGGGGGAGGGGGACCGCGCGATAGCGCGGTGGAGGGGGAGGGGGACCGCGCGATAGCGCGGTGGAGGGGGCGCGATGCCGGCCGCGCCCGTTTCAGGCGTGACCTAGGTTCTGCTTGCCTGCCGGCCGCGCAAGCGGCGGTCCCCCTCCACCACCCTGCGGGTGGTCCCCCTCCCGCAACGGGGGAGGACTTTGCGCTTCGACCTCAGGCCGCAGCGGGGCAGCCGCCTTCCTTCAGCACCCGCTCAGTTGACGGCGGGAACTTCGCCAGCAGCGCGGCGGGGCGGATGGGGCGGGGCGCGAACGCGCCGCCGCAGTTCGGGCAGTGGCCGCTGAGGACGCCTTCTGCGCAGTCGCGGCAGAAGGTGCACTCGAACGAGCAGATCATCGCTTCGGTGCTGGCCGGCGGCAGGTCGCGGTCGCAGCACTCGCAGTTGGGTCGAAGCGCCAGCATCTGATCCTCCTAACTCTGGTTCGCCTTGCCGACGTAGCTCAGCGCCACGGCGGCCGCGCCGCCCAGCAGGATCACCGGCAAGGTCACCGCCAGCACCTGGCTGGAGCTCGCATGCGCGCCGCGCAGGATGCCGCCCAGCGACGGGCCGATGATCGAGCCCACGCGGCCGGCTCCGACGGCGGCGCCAACGCCCAGCGCGCGGGCGCTCTTCGGATAGTAGATCGGCGACACGGCATAGAGCGAGAACTGCGCGCCGATGGCGCAGAAGCCGGCGACGCCCGCGAACGCCAGAACCGCGGCGAAGGCGGGCGTGGCGGCGAGCACGCCGATTCCCACGAGCAGGCCGGCGTAGCTTGCGACCATCGGGCGCCGCATGGCGAACCGATCGACCGCGAGCCCGATCGCCACCCCGCCGGCGATCCCCGTGACATTGAACGACAGTGCGGCCAGTGCGCCTTCGATGCGCGTGTGGCCCTCGCCGACGACCAGCGTCGGCAGCCAGCCGACCATCAGGTAGAGCAGGATCGTCGTGCAGGCGAAGGCGAGGCAGAGCAAGAGCGTCGCCGCCGCGCGTCCTTCGCCCAAGAGGACGTTCAGCACGTCGCGCCGCTCGCCGGTGCGCTCTGGCCTGGTCTCCGGGAGGATGGCGAAAGCGGCCGGCGCGATGAGCAGCGGGGCGATCCCGCCGACCAGATACACGAGCCGCCAGTCGAAGCTCTTCGGCAACACGCCGGCGAGCACCGAAAGCGTGATCAGCGATGCGACCGCGCCGCCGGCCGGGAAGCCCACGAAGATGGTGGTGATGGTCGACGCACGCCGTTCCGGCCGGCTGATTTCGGCGCCGACCGCGATCATGTTCGGCATCGCGCCGCCGAGGCCGAGGCCGGTGAGCGTGCGCAAGACCAGCAGTACCTCGCTGGTCTGCGCGAACGCGGTCATCACGGTGAAGAGGCCGAACAAGGCGGCCGACGCAACCAGCACCGGCTTGCGGCCGATGCGGTCGGCCGCCCAGCCGCCGGCGACCGCGCCGACGATCAGCCCCGCCATGGTCAGGCTCCCCGCCCAGCCGATGTAGGCTTCCGGCATGTGCAGCGCCGGCGCCATCGAAGGCGCGGCGACTCCAAGCGCCTGGATGTCGTAGCCTTCGAGCGCGGCGATGGCGAAGCAGACGGCGATGACGACCGCCACGCTTGCCGCCGCCGGGGCGTTCTCCGCAGCGACCGCCTGGCCCATGCTTCCCTTTCCCCCGACACCGCTCTCTGCGATGCATAGGGGCAAGCGGGCGCAGGCGCGAGGGGTCAGGCGCTGATCGCCGGTCCTTCGATCGCTCGCACGCGCCAGCGCATGAGCATGGCCGCCAGCCGGTCGCGCAGCGCGCCGTCGTCGAGCGTCATGTCGTCCAGTTCGGCCTCGGCCAGCGCCACCGCCAGCTGTTCAAACTGGATGAGCTCGGCCGCGACCGCGGACGGGTCGGCGGCTGAGCCCGCCCAGGTCGTCAACGTGCGCAGGAGGTCGCTGCGCACCAGCGCCACTGCGCGCCGCACGAAGGTGTCCTCATGCGCCAGCCGGCGGACGCTGCGCCGGAACCACACGTGTTGCCTGTGGCGGGCGATCACCGCGTCCACGATCTCGGCGGCCGTCCCGGGCTTGGCGATCAGCCGCTCGAAAGCCCGCTGCTCCTCCGCCGCCCAGGCGAGGTAGACGGCGATGAAGACGTCCACCTTGCCCTTGAAGCAGCGATAGAAGGTGTTGGGCGACACTCCGCTCCGGCGGGCGATCCGCGCCACGTCGGTGCCGTCGAAGCCGTAGCGGAGAAACTCCGTGCGGGCGGTGGCGAGCAGGTTCGCGCTCGTGTCGTCACGCCTCAATGCAGCTCTCCGCCGGAGGCGAGCATGCTGTGCCCCTGGTCGCGGTAGAGGTCGACGATCAGCGGCGCACCCAGGCGGGCGACCGCGCCATCCAGCGCCTCCTGCATGCACGCGCGGTAGTTGGACGTTTTGTCCAGGTCGGCCGGGCCGGGCTTGCCGCCGCAGACTGCCGAAGCCGCCCGCGTCAGCCGGGCCAGCATCGCCCTGGCGTCGTCGCCCCGGCCCAGGTCCAGGCCGCCGCTGCTGACGGTGACTGTCAGCACGCCCGTTGCAGGATCGATTTGCGGGGCCGCGGATGCCGGCGCGGCGAGGGCGAAGCCGGCGCACAAGGCGAGCAAGATTCTGATACGCAAGTTAGAAATCCTCCAGCTAGCGTTGCTTGAAGCCGATGGCTCTGATGCAACCAGCGAGATAAAATCGGTAAATCGGGCCAAGGCTGAAAGGACGGAGATGCGACATTTCGCCGATGATTCCCCGATGATCGCGTCGATCGAACCCCGCCCGCCGATCGGGCGGATTCTACTCGCGCATGAGGCGGACTTCCGGCTGGCGCAACTTCTGGTGCGCCCTTCGCTGCGCGAGGTGGTTGGCGGCGGCCGACGCGACATCCTGGAGCCGCGCGTGATGCAGGTCTTGGTGACGCTCGCCGCCCTTCGTGGGCGCGTGGTCTCCCGGGACCAGCTCATCGAGTCCTGTTGGGAGGGGCGGGTGGTGGGCGAGGACGCGATCAACCGTACGATCGGCCGCCTGCGCCGGCTCGCCGAGCGCTTCGAGGGCGCGTTCAAGATCGATACCGTTGCGCGGGTGGGCTACCGGCTGAGTGAAGTCAGCCCCCCGTCGCCGGCGGCGCCGCATCGCTCGCCCTGGCGCCAGGCGTCGGCCGCCTTTGCGGCGATCGCCGTCCGCGCTGCGCGAGCCCTGGGTCTGGCGCGCGACTGAACCTCTGCGCTAAGCAGGGGTCATGACCGAGCTTGGCCTCATCGAAGGCTACTATGGCCGACCCTGGACCTGGGACGAACGCGACAGCCAGGCCGCGTTCCTCAAGCGGCACGGCTACGGCTTCTACCTCTATGCGCCAAAGGCCGACGCCTACCTGCGCAAGCGCTGGCGCGAGCCGTGGCCGCAAGAGACGCAAGCCGCGCTCCAGCGCTTCGCGGCGCGGTGCCGCGATCTCGGGGTTCGCTTCGGCGTGGGCTTGAGCCCGTTCGAGGTCTACCTCGACTTCAACGACGCGGCGAAGGAGTCGCTGGCGCGACGGCTCGCCGATTTCGACGCGCTGGGCGTCGAAGACCTCGGCGTCTTCTTCGACGACATGCGCGGCGACGTCCCTGAGCTCGCCGCGACGCAAATCCAGATCCTGCACTGGATCGCCGAGCGCAGCACGGCCAGCCGGATCATCTTCTGCCCGACCTACTACAGCGACGACGTCCAGCTCGACCGCGGCTTCGGCATGCGGCCGCCCGGCTATCTCGAGGCGCTGGGCGCGGGCCTCGATCCGGCGATCGGCGTGTTCTGGACCGGCGAGGAAGTCTGCTCGCGCGAATACAGCCCCGGCCATCTCGATCGCGTCGCCGAGCAGGTTCGGCGCAAGCCCATCCTCTGGGACAACTATCCGGTCAACGATGGGCCTCGGATGAGCCCCTACCTCTACATCCGCGCCTTCACTGGCCGGCCGGCGGCGATCGGCCCCTCCCTCACCGCGCATGCCGTCAACCCGGCGCTGCAGCCGGTGCTCAGCCGCATTCCGCTGGCCAGCCTGGCCGAAAGCTACAGGCTGGGCGACGCCTACGAGTATGGCGCCGCCTTCGCCCGCGTCGCCGCCGAGGTGCTCGGCCCGGAGCTGGCGGTGCTCGTCCAGCGGCACCTGCTGACACTGCAGGAGGTCGGCCTCGACCGCCTCGAGGAGGCTGCCAAGACCCGGCTACGCGAGCGCTACGCCGCCTTCGACCACCCCGGCGCGCGCGAGATCCTCAAGTGGCTGGACGGCGGCTACACCGTGACCCGCGAAATGGTCGAAGCCGAGGAGAGCGGCTAGGGCGATTGCCTGCAGGCGTGAAACGCATGTCCTGCGCTTTTTGGGAAACAATCGGGCCACGGAATCAGGCCAGAGACTGGAGTGCTGCATGGGCTGGTCCGTCAATCGCCCCACGGGACTGACGTTCCATCGCCCCGGTCTGTCGACCAGGGGCTACACGCTGCTCACGCCGCATGGCGATACGGGCACGTACCTGATCGATCTGGAGGGTCGGGTCGTCCATCGGTGGAAGTTCACGCACATCAAGCCCGGGTACGGTCGCCTGCTCGACAACGGCAACCTCCTCATGACCGGCTCGGACGTGAACCTGCCGAAGCCCCCGCCTGACGAGCCGACCAAGCCGCCTCCGCCGTTTGCCACACATGTCACCCGCCTGGGCGGCTACCACACCACGCTCGTCGAGGTGGATTGGGACGGCAATGTCGTCTGGGAATACGAGAACCGCTTCCAGCACCACGACTTCCACCGCTTGGCCAACGGCAACACGCTGGTGCCCGAGTGGGTGGAGCTGCCCGAGGATCTGCATCGCAAGGTCCGCGGCGGCTATCGCATGCCGCGCGAGAAGATGCCCCGGTTGATCGGCGACGATCTCGTCGAGATCACGCCCGACATGAAGGAGGTGCGGCGCATCAACACCTGGCGGCTGCTCGATCCGGTCAAGGACGCGATCCATCCCACCAGCCGCCGCTGGGAGTGGACGCACATCAACGGCATCGACGTGAACGCCGCCGGCGACATCCTGTTCTCCGCCCGCAACTGCGATCGCGTGGCGGCCATCGACCACGAGACCGGCCAGCTGCGCTTCAAGCTCGACAAGGCGCACGGCCAGCACAATCCGACCTGGCTGGCCAACGGCAACGTGCTCATCTTCGACAACGGCCACGACAGCTCGAAGGTGATCGAGGTCGATCCGGCGAGCGGCGAGGTGGTCTGGCGCTACCGCGGCATGCCATCGCAGCAGTTCTTCAGCGGCCACATCTCGGGCGCATCGGCGCTGGCGTCCGGCAACGTGCTAGTCTGCGAAGGCACGAGCGGGCGGCTGTTCGAGGTGACGCGCGGCCACGAGGTCGTGTGGGAGTGGATCAATCCGTTCGTGAACAACAATTCGCGCGGCGAGCCGACCGTCAGCATCTACCGCGCGCATCGCTACGACATCGATCACCCGGCCCTCGCCGACCGTGACCTCGATCCGGCGCGGTTCGCCAACCTGAACCAGTTGAACGGTCTGGCTTGATCGCGACGCCGACGGCCGGCCGATAGCAAGGGGAACGACATGAGGGATCTGTCCGGCAAGACGGCCTGGATCACCGGGGCCGGCACCGGCATCGGCGCCGGCGCCGCCCGGGCGCTCGCCGGCGTCGGCATGCGGGTCGTCCTGTCGGGTCGACGGGAAGCCCAGCTGCGCGAGGTGGCGCAGGCTATCGAGGCGCAGGGCGGCCAGGCGCGGATTGCACCGCTCGACGTCGCCGACGCCAATGCGGTGGATGCGGTCGTCGCGGGCATCGAGCGCCAGGAGGCTCGGCTCGACTTGCTGGTGAACAGCGCCGGCATCAACGTCTCGCGCCGCAACTGGAAGCACCTCGCGCGGGCCGACTGGGATCAGGTCATCCGCATCGACCTCGACGGCGCGTTCTACTGTTGCCATGCGGCCCTGCCGATGATGCGCGCACAGCAGGACGGCCTCATCGTGAACATCTCGTCCTGGGCCGGGCGCCACGTCAGCGCCGTGACCGGTCCGGCCTACAGCGCGGCGAAGTTCGGGATGAACGCCCTGACCGAGAGCCTCAATATCGAGGAGTGCATACACGGCATCCGCGCCACGGCCGTGTGCCCAGGCGAGGTCGCGACCCCCATCCTGGACAAGCGCCCGATTCCGGTGAGCGAGGCCGATCGCCAGCGCATGGTGCAGGCGGAGGATTGCGGCGAGCTCGTGCTGTTTTTGGCGCGGCTGCCGACACACGTCTGCATCAACGACGTGACCATCAGCCCCACGTGGAACCGCGGCTACGTCGGCCAGGCGCGATCGATCCCGGACTGACTGGCCGCGGCCGCGGCGGAGGCCGTGGCCGTTCGACAGATGGCATGGCGCAGGCATAGGCTCGCGGCCCATGCCGAAGAGCCGCCTTCAGCTCCGCGCAATGCCGATGATCGTGGCGGCCTACCTTGTCGCGCCCCTGGTCGCGGTCAGCGGACTGTGGCTGGTGTGGTATGGGCCCTGGGCGGCGCCCACCGGCATCGCCTGGCCGCAGGGCGGTCAGGCCTGGGCGTTGCTCTTCATGGGCGGCGTCCCGGTCTGCCTGATCGCGGAGCTCGTATTCGCAACCCCGTTGCTGGTCGGCTTTTCCCGCCGCCACTGGTGGTGGCTGAATGGGTGGAGCGCCTGTGGCCTGGGCTTTCTGGTCGCCTTCCTGCCGGTCTTCGCCTTCGACGCCGCTGCGCCGGCCATCGGCGACGTGGTCAATGGCGTCGTGCTCGCCGCCAACGGCGTGAGGACGGCGGCCGGCTGGATCAGCCTGCTTGAGGCCGACGCGCCCTGGGGGCTGGCCGGCCTCGCGACAGCGCTCACGTTCCGCCTGATCGCGGTGAGAACCAGACCCTCCGAAGGCGAGATCGCAGCGCCCGCGTCCTAGCGCCTAGCGGCAGCTGGTGATCAGACAACGATGGCCGGTCTTCGTGAAGCTGTCGCAATAGCGAAGCGCGCCCGCTCGCGCGACGGACAGGTGGCGCGAACTCGCCCATCCCCTGGCTCCCGTCGGGGATAGGGCATAGCAGGTGAGCGCGTGCGCGGCGCCGGTCGTCATCGCCGCAACAACGACGATAGACGCGCCGATCGCCACCGTCCTGATCAGGTGGCGAGGAGCAGTCGACAGCGATCGAGCCGGCCCCATCACGAGATCCGCGCGTGGAGCTCGCCGCGGGCCCGGTAGAGCTCCCAGAACCGGTTCGCGATCGCCGAGGGCTCGATGGTCTGCCCGCCACGATCCGAGGGCGTGCCCTTGACCATGCCGGCCACCATGACCTCGCCGACATAGACGCCATCGCCCTTCAGCCGCTCGCTCAGCAGGCCGACCAGCTTGTGCTTCGCCCCGTTAGCGAGCGCGACGCCCATCGTCTTCAGACTGACGGCGTAGGCGTCGATCTGCGGGTTCAACTCACCGAACGCGCCGTTGGTTACGAGCACCGCCCCATCGCCGGCGGCCTTCAGATCAGGCAGCGCCGCCTGGACGGCGGCGAGCAGGCCGACCACGGCCACGTCGAACACGCCGCGCACCGAAGCGGGGTCCGCGGTCACGAGGTCGCCAGCGTCTGCGCCGCCGAACGCGTTCCAGTGCAGAACGGTGATCGCGCCAAGCGCGCCGCGCGCGCTTGCGATCGCCGCGCGGACGGCGGCCGGGTCGCTGGCGTCGGCCTGGACCGCGACCGCGGCGACGCCATTCGCCTTCAACGCCTCGACGCCCGAGGCAAGCCGCTCTTCGCTCCGCGCGACCAGGGCCACGGAGAAGCCCTCGGCGCCGAACCGCTCGGCGACGGCGCTGGAGATGCCAGGCCCGAAGCCTATGACGACGATGGTCTTTGACATGCTCTCTCCAAAGCTCTGCTTGATCCGCTAGACGTCGTCGTCATCGACCCAGCCCATGGTGCGCTCGACCGCCTTCTTCCATTTGCGATAGCCGGCTTCGCGCCGGGCCTTCGTCATCGTCGGCTTCCACTCCGCAGACTTCCGCCAGTGCTTGCGCAGGCTTTCGATGTCCGGCCAGTAGCCGACGGCGAGGCCGGCGGCGTAAGCAGCGCCAAGGCATGTGGTCTCGGCGACCTCCGGGCGGACGACGGGCGCGTCCAGCACGTCGGCCTGGAACTGCATCAAGAGGTTGTTGGCGGTCATGCCGCCGTCGACCTTCAGCGTGCTCAACCGCACGCCGGAGTCGGCCGCCATGGCGTCGACCACCTCGCGCGTTTGCCAGGCGGTGGCCTCCAGCGCCGCCCGCGCGATGTGGCCCTTGGTGACGTAGGCGGTGAGCCCCGCGATCACGCCGCGCGCGTCGCTCCGCCAATGCGGCGCGAAGAGACCGGCGAACGCCGGCACGAAGTAGCAGCCGCCATTGTCGTCGACGGTGCGCGCCAGCGCCTCGATCTCGCTGGCGGTCGAGATCAGGTCCAGGTTGTCGCGCACCCACTGCACCAGCGCGCCGGTGACCGCGATCGAGCCTTCGAGCGCGTAGACCGGGCGTGAGCCGCCGATCTGGTAGCCGAGCGTGGTCAGGAGCCCGTGCCTGGAGGGAACGGCCTTGGCGCCGGTGTTGACCAGGAGAAAGCTGCCCGTGCCGTAGGTGCACTTGCCCTCGCCGGGCGAAAGGCAGGTCTGCCCAAACAGCGCCGCCTGCTGGTCGCCGAGCGCAGAGGCCACCGGCACGCCCTCGAGCACGCCGCGCGCCGTGCCGTACACCTCAGACGAGGGTCGGATCTCCGGCAGCATGGCGCGGGGCACGCCGAATGCGTCGAGCAGGTCCTCGTCCCAATCCAGGGTCTTTAAGTCCATCAGCATGGTGCGGCTGGCGTTGGTCACGTCGGTGGCGTGGCGGCCGGTCAGCTTCCAGATCAGCCAGGCGTCGATGGTGCCGAACAGGATCTCGCCGCGCTCGGCCGCCGCCCGCGCGCCGGGCGTCTCGTCCAAGAGCCAGCGGATCTTCGGTCCGGAGAAGTAGGTGGCCAGCGGCAGCCCGCATTGGTCGCGAAAGCGGTCTTGGCCGATGCGGCCGCCCAGGTCGCGCACCAGCCGGTCGGTGCGGGTGTCCTGCCAGACCAGCGCGTTGGCGATCGGCTTGCCGGTCGCCTTCTCCCAGAGCAGCGTTGTTTCCCGCTGGTTGGTGATGCCGACGGCGGCAAGGTCGGGCGGGCCGATGCCGAGCTTCTTGAGCGCACCCTCGACCACCTGCTCGACGTTGGTCCAGATCTCCAGTGCGTCGTGCTCGACCCAGCCGGGCCTTGGGTAGATCTGCCGGTGCTCCTTCTGGTCGATCGCGGCGATCTGGCCCTTGGCGTCGAAGACGATGCAGCGCGAGGAGGTGGTTCCCTGATCGATGGCGGCGACGTAGCGGCTCATGGGTCGAACGCCTCATCTCATGCTAAGCGATCGGGTCAACGTCATAGCCGGGAGGACGCCGATTTGCGAGGTTGGGGGGAGCGCGCGGTCGCGCTGGCTCTGGCCGTCGCCGCAATCGGCGCCAGCCGCGGGGTGCCGCAGCCCGCCGATCCGGTCGTGACCTTGCATTCGGGCCTTGTGCGGACGTTCGCCGCCGCCGGCGGGCCGTCCGAGCCGGCGATCGAGGCCTTGGCGCTGAAGACCTTCGACATGGGCGCGATCACGCTGGC
>Ga0209415_10013505_pt1 | contig 13458 bp, 11 predicted proteins | sample PeaSoiSIISIP2007_FD_187696 | JGI IMG/M metagenome (GOLD analysis project Ga0209415, IMG submission 187696) | Peat soil microbial communities from Weissenstadt, Germany - SII-SIP-2007 (SPAdes) (version 2) | ecosystem: Environmental > Terrestrial > Soil > Wetlands > Peat | place: Germany... | reverse complement strand
CTCTATTCGCCTCTTCTTCACCGAACACCAAGGCTAACCCGTGATGTTCGTAGGAGCCGTTGTTGGGGTTTCGCAACGACGCCAGATAGACCAACCTTCCGAAAACCGAAGGGATTTGGGAGATGGTGTTACGCCAGAGGTCGGCCGACGCACTGCGGTCGAAGGCAACGCCCGACACTCTTTCGCCCTTCATGCCAAACACTTGAATCATACACCGGATCTCGCTAGAAGGAAAGCCTCCCTTCCAGACGATGCCCCGGAGCGATGTTCTGGTTTCCGAAAGCCTTTCGTCGTTTTCACTTAACTCACACTTCCCAGCTTAATCTTGCCGTGGATTCGAGGAATTCCCCCGGATTCAATTCACTTCCACGAGGAGATTTGAGCATGTTAAAGAAGATTTTTTTGCTTGCGGGTCTTGCACTTGCATTGTCTACGGTTGCTTCTGCGGTCATTCCTTGGCCTCCCTGCCAGCCCTGCCTGGTTGACAGCGGGACAGCGCGCTAATCCGAATTTTCGATTAGGGAGCGGTGCTAGACTAGGCTTCGAGCCATGCACCAGCTCCCCATCGAGCAACAGATTCTGCTGATCGCAGAACTGGCCGCACTGCTTATCCTGTGCGTTCGCTTGTGGCTGGACGGGCTGCAGAGGATCTACCCTTACTTCTTTGTATACTTGGTGTTGCAACTGGTACAGACCCTAATTCCGGTCCTCGTGCCACTGGAAAGCCGCTTGTATCGCGACCTGTTCGTCACCAGTGAAGCGTTGATTGTGGCCTTTTACGCGTTGGTGGTCATGGAATTATACTCGGTGATCTTGCGCAACCTGCAGGGGATTGCCCGGATCTCCAAACGCTACGTCAGGATTGCGCTAGTTCTCGCTGCGGTCATTGCGCTACTCCCTTTACGTCTGGAAAACAACAGCAGCACGCTGACGGGATACCTTTTTACTTTCGAGCGAACGGTTATGTCCATCTTCGTCGTTTTTGTGCTCCTGATCAGCGCCTTTCTCGTCTATTACCCCGTGCCTTTGGGGCGAAACGTAATTGTCTATCTGGCTGGGTACGCGACCTTCTTCCTGACGACCACGACGGTGACTTTGATCGACAATCTGGGCTATTTCTGGACGCGCTTGCTGGGCGGCGTCGACATGGCGGTTTTTGTGGCCTGTCTTATCTTGTGGTTGCTTATGTTGAACCGCCAAGGCGAGACCAAGCGCGTCGTGGTAGGCCATCAATGGAATCCCTCTGACGAAGGACGATTGCTGGCGCAACTAGAGGCAATCAATGCCAGTCTTTTGCGTTCCGCAAACAAATAGAGGTGTCTCAAAGCTTTAATGCGGACTTGATCGGTACTAAAGATGATACAAATTTGTTTGCATTGAGTGGCATTATCTTATATGCTTTTAGCGAGGGACAAGGAGGAACCGTGTATTTGCACTTGATCCTTCCGTTTGCGTTGGTTCTCATTTCGCTGGCCGCTTGTTTTATCGGCCTATTCTGGAGACTCGCGTCTCGCTTTGACGCGCGGCAGTGTACAGCCGATTGGCTGGACGGCTTTTCTCTGGAGAGCTATACTCCCATGGAGCGTTTGTTAGACAAAAGCGACGTCGAGTTTCTCGCCTCGCAAGCCGGGTACCGTCCGGAAATCGCAAAACGCCTGATGGCGGAGCGCCGCAGGATTTTTGCCGTCTATCTCGGACGCTTAGTACGTGATTTCAATCAGTTGGTCGGGATTGGAAAGCTCATGATCGTCTATTCCACCCAGGACCGGCAGGAATTCGCGCGGGATTTGTGGCGCCAGCAGGTACAATTTTACGCGGGCGTTTGCTCTATGCGGTTACAACTCGCGCTGTATCCCTTGGGATGGGACGGGGCGGATGCGCATCGTTTGGTGGCGGCCGTCACGGCCATGCGCGATCAGGTGGCGCTGTTGACTTCCCCGAGCGAAGCGCAGTTCACGGCTTAGTCATACCCTAGCTGCAAACGGTCTTGAGAAGCTGTTTGGCTTCTTTGAGCAGCGGAAACTGTTTTTCTGCTTCCTTAAACTCGCGCGTATGCACCGAGCGGCGCGCACCGCGATGTTCCACGGGAAATCGCAGGTGGAGCATCTCGTGGAACAGAATATATTCCACCGCTAATCGGGGAACACTCGGCCTGTCCAGCAGGCGGCTCAAGATAATTGCGTTGTGCGATGGATCGTAGTGCCCCAGCATTACCCGCGACGGCCGGCGGCTCCAGCCAAGCAATGGCTGCGCCATCAGCCCGTGAAAATGAGCCTGATTCAGTTCGTCGAAGATCGCTTGGAGATCGTAGGAATCGCCTTGCGGGCCTGACACGAACTTGCGCCCGCGCGCCTGTTTTACCAATTGAAGGCTGCGCCGCATCTCTTTGCGATTGAGATACCGCCGGTAGCGCTCGGCGTGAGTTCTCGGCGATGGCCGGCGCAAAAGCTTGGACAGCAAAATATGAGCGAGCGATTCGAGAATTGCCGAGGCCGCTCCCTCCAAGACATCCGTGATGCGGAACTCGAGGCCTGATTGATCCCAGCGCACCGAGCTGTTCGCATTGGCGAACTTGCAAAATTGCACGCGCACCGCCGGCACGGGCGTGCGGGGTTTCAGTTCGCTAAAGACGCGCGTGAATATTTCCTCCGCGGTCTCAAAGAATATCGCGCTTTGTAGCACCGTTCCTTAAGAATAACTCAGCGGAACAATAACTTAACGTTGGATTCGGGCCGAGCCGCCCTGGGCGAACGCGCGCACTTGATCCAAGGTAGCCATCGTGGTGTCGCCGGGAAAGGTAGTTACCAGGGCGCCGTGCGCCCAGCCGAGTTGGAGAGCATCCTGGGGAGATTCGCCCGACAGCAGTCCATAAAAGAATCCGGATGAGAATCCATCTCCGCCACCTACGCGATCGTAGACATCCAACTCGCATTTCGGAGCGAAATAAGTTTGTCCATCGACCCAAGCGGTTGCGGACCACGTGTGACGGCTAGCCGAGTGCACTTCACGCAGACCGGTGGCGACGATCTTGATTTGCGGATAGGTTTTGGCGGCTTCGGCGGGTCCGTGCACCCCGAGCCGCTGCTCGAGGTCTTCTCCGCTTGCCACCAGCACGTCGACATTTTGAACAATTCGGCCGAGCACAGCCGCCGCGCGAGCGCCGCCGCCCCAAACATTCCAAAGCTTCTCACGAAAGTTAAGGTCGAACGAAACCACCGCTCCGGCGGCCTTGGCGGCGCGCATAGCCTCGACGATGAGGTCGCCCGTGGTGGCAGAGAGCGCGGCGAAGATGCCGCCAGTGTGGAACCAGCGCACTCCCTGAGCGAAAATAGCCTTCCAATCGAAGTCGCCAGGCTTCAGCATTGCGCCGGCTTCGTTCGCGCGATTGTAGAACACCACCGGCGGACGCACTCCAAAACCACGGTCGCTGTACACCGTCGCCATGTTCGGGCCCGTGACTCCATCGTGTTCGAACCGTTTGTAGAAGGGTTGAACACCCATGGCGCGAACCCGTTCGGCGATCAGGTCGCCAATGGGATAATCGACCATCGCACTCGCGATGCCGGTGGAAACGCGGAAGCAGTCAGCCAAATTGGCCGCGACGTTGAACTCGCCGCCACTGACGTGTATTTTGCAGGCTGCGGCTTTGCGGAACGGCACCACGCCGGGATCGAGGCGATAAACCAGCGCGCCCAAGGCGAGCAGATCCAAAGCGCCTTCGCGAGGAATGTCCAGGACACTCAAAAATCAACGATACCAGACGGGACCGGCAATTTTACTCAGCGGATTCGTCAAGGAGCAAAATCTCTACGCGGCGATTCTCAGCCCGGCCAGCCGCGGTATCGTTGGAATCCCTGGGGTCGTTCGACCCGTAGCTTTGTACCGAGAGCCGGGACTCGGCGATGCCGTAGCGGCTACTTAGGACCTCCAGCAGGTTTACGCTGCGCGCGGCTGACAGCTCCCAGTTGCTTTGGAAGCGCTTGTTGTGAATCGGGATCGAATCGGCATGTCCCACCAGTGCCACTTTGTTGGGAACGCTCGCGAGTACAACGGCAATCCGTGAAACCAGGGGATACGCTGAGGGCATGACTTGGTCTTCGCCAGAAGGGAAAAGAATCGCCTGGGGCAGGCTGATTACCAGCCCTCGATCCTCTAGACGCGAATCCAATCCGTCCAGCTTCAGCTTTTGCTGCGCCTCGGCGAGAGCTTGGCGCGACTCGTCTTGCTTGGCTTCCGGCTTGGGTTGGGGCTTGGCTTCCGGCTTTGCGAGGGTTGGTTTGGGCAGCGGCGGGGGCGGCGGTTGGCTCGGGTGCATGCCTTGTGCGGCAATCGCGACGAACAGGATCAGCAGAATGGTGATGAAATCGGTGTAACTGATCAGCCAGCGTTCTCGTTGCGCGCCGCGTTCGGCTTCCAGATACTTGGGCTTCGGCTTAGGCTTCATGGGCTGCCGGGGGAGCCACCTCGGCAATCTCCACATTGCGCTGACGCAGGTACGCGCCCAAACGCAAGCGGACTAACGCAGGGTGCACGTTGTCGGTCAATGCGAGCACTCCTTCGATGATCAGTTCCTGAATCTCGAAGTTCTCGGCGACGCGAGCGCGAATACGATGCGCGGCCGGCAGCAGAAGCAGATTGGCCAACGCCAGGCCGTAGATAGTGGAGACAAATGCAGTACCGATGCCAAATCCGACCGACTGCAGATTCGCAAAGTGGCGCAGCACCTCGATCAAGCCCACCACGGTTCCAATGATTCCAATGGTAGGCGCGAATCCGCCTGCCACCTCCAACGTTTTGGCGTCCGTTTCGCCTTGGCGCTCGCGCATGCGCAATTCGGTTTCGAGCACCGCCTGCAATTCCGCGCGATTGCCTATGTCCAAAGCCAGCTGCAGCGCCTGCCGGAGAAACGGATGCGAGGCCTCCCCGACCAGAGGCTCGACCGCCAGCAAGCTGCCGCGGCGCGCCACTCGCCCAAAGAAAATGATCTCTTCGATCACCGCTTCGCGGTTCACTTCTTCGCAGGAAACGAGGTCGATGACCCGGCGAAACGAGTGGATAAGCGAACCTCTGGGCGTAGTAACCAGCATGACGCCGATGGTGCCCCCAATTACGATGAATGCACCGGCTGGTTGAAGGAAATACGTGACTGAAATGCCGGCGGCGCCGATCCCGGCAATGACTGCGCCCAGCGCGACCACCAGCCCGAGGATAAAAAGCAGGTCGGTGCGGCGGTGTGGCCGGGCGCGTTCCTGAGCGGTGAATGCGCGCACTTCTTCCCTTAGAGCCGCTTGGGTTGTGGCCAATACAATTCTCCGACGCATCTCAAGAGCACCCGGAGGTCCAATTGGAAGTGACTGATCCGGCGTCCCGAGCAGCGTTGAAGAGTGGCAAAAATTCGACGGTGCCAGGGGCATCGTTTTTCTCGATACCCGGTCGGTCACGCCTGAAAGGGCGGCACAATCAAGCCCCGGCACTCGCCCAAACCGATGCGACGAAAACCTGACGCCTCGCACCAACCTTTGAGCGTGACTTCGTCGCCGTCTTCCAGGAAGGCGCGCGATTCGCCGGTGGGTAGCTGAAGCGGGTCGGCGCCTCCACTGGTGAGTTCCAACAGGCAGCCCTGGTTTTGTTTTTCCGGGCCAGAGACCGTGCCGCTGCCAAACAGGTCGCCCGGAACCAGCGGGCAGCCGTTGCTGGTGTGATGAGCGATCATCTGGCTTAAGGTCCAATATAAGGACGCGAAATCGCTCTGGCTCACTCGCAGAGGCGCCGGCATCTTCGCCGAGCGGAGCCAAACTTCCAAAGTGATTCGAAACGCGCCATCGCTGGAGCTTTGAAGATGCGGGAGCGGTTGCGGATCGCCTGCCGGCCGGGACGGAGCATGCGCGCGAAATGGCTCCAGAGCGTCGAGCGTGACAATCCAAGGCGAGATAGACGTCGCGAAGTTCTTGGCCAGGAACGGTCCTAACGGCTGGGACTCCCAGCTCTGGATATCGCGCGCCGACCAATCGTTTAACAAGCACACCCCGAACAGATGATCTTCGGCGTTGGTGATCGGAATGGGTTGGCCCATCGCATTGCCAGGGCCCAGGAACGCACCGAGTTCCAGTTCGTAGTCGAGCCGTCGCGACGGGGCATACACCGGCGCGGCATCGGAATTGGCGAAGATCTGGCCCTTTGGCCGGCGAACCGGCGTGCCGCTCAAAACGACGGACGATGCGCGGCTATGATAGGCAATCGGCATCCATTTATAGTTCGGCGAGAGCGGATTGCCGGAGCGAAACAGGTTGCCGACGTTGGTGGCGTGATGAACGGACGCGAAGAAATCGGTGTAGTCGGGAATCGTGCAGGGCAGCATTAACTCGACTTCGGATAGGGCTAAGATCGCTCGCTCCGCGGCGGGCGAATAGGTCGCCAACAATTCGCTCAAGCGGCGGCGCAAGCCCGTGCGCTCGGCGCGAGACATCGCCATAACCGCAGTGAGGGACCCGATGGCGAGAGCCTGGCTGGCATCCAGCAGCATATCGCCGATCGCCACCCCAACTCGGATTCGCTCCTCGCCCTGATTTCGAAAACTGGCATAGGGGAGATTTTGAATCGGGAAATCACTATCGGGATGATTGGCGGATTTTACCCAGCTGGTCAGGTTCGGATCGTGGGTGGAATCCATAATTGGTTATTGGGGGTTGGCTATCGGCAGTACAGGCACTTTGCGACGAGCTTGGATCCGTGATGACAATGGGGGGAACCCTGCCGATGATTCGAAGCGCTCCCCAGTCCGGAAAAGGAAGCGGCGCGCGATTACTGTTGGCTGGCCATCGGGACTACTTCGCCGGATGGAGAAGCAGTTTCTGCACGCGCCAGTTCAAGATTTCGGCGGTGTAGATCTCGTTCTCCGACGGGCACGCCATTTCGTGAACCCAGCCTAATTGCTTCGGTTGGCGGCCCATAGTGCCGAAGACACCGACTAGTTTGCCGTCCAGCGTTAGTTTGTAGATGCGTCCCGGATAGGCGTCGGCGCTGTACAGATATTGGGTCGGCCCAGGTGTGATGCAGATTGCCCAGGGCGATCCGTTCTGCATGGTCTTGTTCGGCGGCGGCGCTCCGACAGTAGCCGCGGCAGGAGCAGCCGTCGGAGGATTGCCCATCCACATGTGGACAACGGGCGGAACCGGCACGTCGATGGTGATCTCGCGAAGCAACGTGCCTTCGGGGTCGAAGACTTGGATGCGTCGGTTTCCGCGATCGGCGACGTAGATGTTGCCTTGCGCGTCGGAAGCGATGCTGTGCGGCGTGTTGAGCTCGCCGGGGCCGCTGCCGGGAGTGCCCCACTGCTTCACCCAGTCGCCATTCTTGTCGTACTTAGCGACGCGCGCATTGATGTAGCCATCGCTGATGTAGGTGTTGCCCTGCGGGTCCCAAGTGACGTCGGTGGGCTGCCGGAATTGCCCATCGATCGCGGGAAGCGGCGGCCTGGGATGCTTCCAAGCCTCCGCGCCTTCGTCGGAGGCTTCCTTCTTGCGCCCGAACACCATTAGCACCCGGCCCTCGGGATTGAACTTGATTATCATGTCCGAGCCTTTGTCCACGGCCCACAGGTTATCGTCTTTGTCGAAGCGGATGGTGTGCGCGAAGGACCACGCATAGAGGTTGTGGCCGATTTCGCGAATATACTTTCCATCCGGCGCAAACTCGAGAATCTGCGCGGCGGCGGCGGCATAGGCCGGCCCGGTGGTGTTCCCACGCGAGAAAACGAAGACATGTTTCTTCGAGTTGACGGCCACGCCCGAGGCCTCGCCCAGATACAGGTCGGGCGGAAGCTTCAGGAAATTGGGAACTGACTCGTAGGGGATCTCGGGAACTTGCGAGCGGCCCAGATCGTCACCAAACGCGACCCCAGCAAAACAAACGAACGTCAGAATCAAAGAGCGTGTCAAGGTAACCTCCGCAGAGCTACGATATCACTTTCGCGTCGTCCGTGCTGCTGCCGTACAATGTGGCATTCCGATGGCGCGAACCCCGCCCACCCTCGTCGCCGAACTCGCAGCCGCTGGTCTGATTGCCGCGATCGGGCTAGGGTTTGGCATCAACAATGCGGGCCTGGCGAGCGGGTACGTCGATCCTCTTCTGCACGCCGGGGCGCAGGATGAAGCTGTCTATGGGCATGCCGCGGCAAGGATGGTTCGCACAGGCGATTGGATGACTCCGATCTTCCTGGACCGGTTCATGCTCAACAAGCCGCCACTGCTGATGTGGGCCGGCGCGGCCAGCATGCGTTTGTCGCGAATCGACCCACTCGCGCTACGAATGCCGGTGCTGGCCTCGGGTGTGCTCTGCTGCGTGTTGGTCTATTGGTGGGTAAGGCGATCGCAGTCGATCGCCAGACCATTTTGTGGAGTCGTGCTTTTGTTCGGCACGCCGGTCTTCTATTCCATTTCTAGAAAATTTATGACCGACGTGCTCCTGACGTTGTTTATTGTGGCGGCAATGTTTTTGATCGCCGTGGATCCGCGCTGGGAGCGACGCGGCACAGCGATCGCATTCGGTATTTTTTCCGGAGCGGCGGTGATGACCAAGAGCGCCGCGGGGTTGCTTCCGCTGCTGATTCTAGCCGTCTACTGGATGCTTGCGGACTCAAAAGAACGCCCGCCGCTGCGAAAGGTTTTGGCGGCATTCGCGGTGGCAGTGCTGGTAGCGGCGCCCTGGCACATCTATCAATTTGTCGTTCACAAGGACTGGTTCATCGCGGAATACGTGCGATTTCAATTGCTCGGTTCCGGTGTCACCGCGCCATCGCGCTACACGCAAGACCCAAACTTCTGGTTCTATCTTCGGACCCTTCTGTTCACCGATCCCATCTTGCTGTTGTTATGGCTGACGAGCCTTCCTTGGATCGCGATGGCGTGGAAGCGCTCGACTGAGGCTCGCCTGCTCGCGGCGTGGTGCCTAACAACGGCGGCGTGCTTGATGATTTTTGGAACGCGCGCGGCATATTACTTGTTGCCTCTTTTGCCGGCGCTGGCGCTGATGAGCGTTGAGTTTTCTCCACTGCTGCAGGGACGGTTAGCGTGGGTTGCGTGCGCGATTCTCATTGCGGCGTTCGGCGTCAAGATCTGGGCAAACGATGCTGTTTGGGGCCTCGATTATGGCGCCAGGACTGTGGCGTCAGCCTCGGCGCTCGATAACTACAGCCGCTTGCGCCGAACGAACGAACTGCTGATCGTGTCACCGGATGATGAGTTTTATGCGTCGGTATTAGATCTGCCGAAGGTCCGCTATGTCTATCTGAGCCCCTTGGACCCAACGAAAACGGCCGAGTTCTTCTATCGCCTCGGCATGATCATGAGCAGCGAGGAGTTCTGTTCGCTCCCGCGGGTGCTACCGGTCTATGAGCAGCGGCTTCGAGCCTGGAAGTTGCCGGAGGGATTGCAGCCGGAAGCGACGCTGATCGATAGCGGGTCGGTATCCGAATTGCCGAAATTGATTCGCTGCAACCCGGACCGCGATTTTATGATTCCAGAGGCACTTCGAGAGATCGCCGTGGGGGCGGGTATTGGCACTCACCTAGTCACCGGGACTCACTCCGGAAAGTTCTTCTTGTTATCTAAGAATTCCAGCCGGCGTCCAGACACTTCTATGGCGCTGGGGACAGTGAGTCCAGACTGACGTCTGTAACCACGACCCCGAGTTCACGCGCGTCGCCGTTGAGGCCGACAGACGATTTGTCCAATCGAAAATTCACAACGACGAAGCCGGACCGCAGCTCCTCGCCGGGTATGTGAGCCGAATAGGTGTATTGATCCGACTTTGAATAAGTACTCGCCGGAAGCTCCTGACCTCCCGCGTCTGCGCGTATGGTGATCGGGCCGAGATTCTGAATCTGGACCTCGGGAACGTAGAGTCTGAGCGCCAGTTCAGCACCGTTCCTATCAGAATCGGCCGGGGCTTTCAGCAGAACCGAGAAGCTTCTCGCGGTCCAGCGCGATTTTCCTCCTTCGATTGCATAAAAGCCATTCAATAGTTGTGCCGCTTGCGCCGGATCGGCCATATTCACGCTGCTCGCGGCGCGCGGGCTGGATGTCTTGCGGTAGAGATCGTAGGACTCAAATTCAAAGACATGGGTTTGCCAGAAGGTACCTCCATCGAAATGCTGTGTTAGCCCGTACCCCAGCAGGGCGAGCAGATCGGCCCAACGCTGCTTCTCGTACAGCGCCTTATAGCCCACCAACACTAACTCGCGCCGGTCTGATTCGACCAGTGCAGCCGGATCATTGGCCATGCTCCTTTTGGACCAATCCCAATAAGCTCCGCCGTGATAATCGGAGTAGATGTTCGCGGGGAAATACGGCTGGATCGAGACGCTTGGGTAACCGATGGCGTAAAGTCCACCGGCCGGTGAGCCGCTTGGTCCAAAGTTCTGCTTCAAATACTGAGCTGCCGCGAGACTTCCCGAGTAAGCATGATTCCAATCGTAACGGATAGCCGACGCAGTCCAGCATTGAAATCCGATCGCGGCAATCAACGCCAAAAGCGTGGGGGCAGTTACTCGGGTCTTATAGGCTGAGATCCAGATTGCAAATAGCCACGCCAAAAACAGGATCCCGAAGTGCCACAGTTGCGTGTAGACGATCGTTCCGAGGAGGCATAAAGCCACCGTCGCGAGCAGGAAAAAGAGCCATCCGCCGCCGCGCCACAGGACGGGGAGGGAGAGCGCTATCAAGACCAGTGATGTGACCCAATAACCAGTGAAGGCTCCCGCCAGGCTAGCCATGACGACATCGGGAAGCAAGGGCAGGTTCGCGAGCCCGCGGTGCTCGGCGAATGCAACATCCTGCGCCGGCCACGCGCAAACCAGGAAGAAAATCAGCACGGCCCAGTAAGTAAGCCCCGCGATCGCTAGCTTCACGCGTTCAGAAGGCTGCAGCCGGCCCGATCGTGATAACAGCGGCCCGTAAAGAGTAACCCAGATACAGGCGGAGATCAGAAAGCCGTGGACACTTACGCCTGCCAACAAGCCGAGCAACGTAGTCATCAAGGCTGGCCGACGCGTCGCCTGCGTATAAATGGCTGCGATTCCAAATAATATGGGCGCGATGAGAGCATAGCTGCGCGCAATAACCGCATATTGGTAACAGAGATAGTAAGTGAAGGGCAGCAGTAGCCGGACGAAGAGTGGGAGCGGTGCATATCGAAGCAGAAGATATACGGCAATCAGCCCTAGACTCGCGGAGACAAAACTGAAGGCCGAGTAAGGCAGGCCGATCCGAATTAGTGCATGCACCATGGTTTGCCAAAGCCCGGGCGTCCCTTCGTAATGCAGCAGCCGGCCCCATAACTCCGCGAGGGTCGCATCGCGGCCCAGCAACCAGGACTGTGCTTCGTCGGCCCACGGCTCATGGTGCCGAAGCGTAAGTGCCACTAGGAATGCGTAAACGCCCACAGCGAGGTAGACCAGCGGGTGCGGCCGAACCGCAGTGACGGGCGGAATTGAAATATCCGCCGCGGGAGTGTCACTTTTTAAAACGGTCTTCGGGCTCATCTCTCTGGTTTCATTCTAGACGCCGAAATAGGCAGCGATGTAGACAAAAAGCCAAACCTTTGCGCTCTGGCGCGCTTCTATGGTGAGATAAATACAGGACTTCAGGTTTATCGCGAGCCGCGCGTGTTCGCTTTGCCCAATCTATGACCGAACCCTCCCGAGGAACCGCCGTAATTATTGGAGCCGGACCGGCTGGTTTGACCGCCGCGCTGGAGCTTCTACGGCGGACACGCATCAAGCCCCTGGTGCTGGAAAAAAGCGCCTATATGGGTGGCATCTCACGCACGGTTGCCTACAAGGGCAATCGGATCGATATCGGCGGTCACCGTTTTTTCTCAAAGTCGGATCGGGTGATGGACTGGTGGACTTCGTTGCTGCCCGTGGAGCAGACCAGCGAAGCCAACCAGCGGTTGGTTTACCAAGGCCAGGAGCGGGCATTGGCCGCACTGGCTGCCGCCACGCGCGCCACCAATGGTCCGGCGCCGAACCCCGAGGTCGACGACCTGGTGATGCTGGTGCGGCCGCGCAAATCGCGCATCTTCTACCTGCGGAAACTTTTCGACTATCCGCTGAAGCTAAATCTGGCGACGGTGCGAAATTTGGGAGCGGTTCGCACGGCGAGGGCGGGCCTCAGCTATATGGCCAGCGCAATGCGGCCCATCCGTCCCGAGAAGACGCTCGAGGATTTTCTCATCAACCGTTTCGGCCGGCATCTGTATCAAACGTTCTTCAAGAGTTACACGGAAAAAGTGTGGGGCGTGCCCTGCGACCAAATCAGCGCGGAATGGGGAGCACAACGCATCAAGGGCCTTTCTCTGCGCAAGGCCCTGCTCCACCATTTGAAGAAGATGATGGGCGGAGGCGCAGCGGAAATCGGTCAAAAGGACACGGAAACTTCGCTCATCGAAAAGTTCCTTTACCCGAAACTCGGCCCTGGGCAACTGTGGGAAGAAGTTGCGAACAGGGTTAGCGCCGGAGGCGGAGAAATTCTCACCGGATGGACTGTATGTGGCCTTCACACCTCGGGAGACCGCGTGACCGGGGTCACGGCGCGCAGCGATGCGGGTGGGGAGCACTTTTTTCCAGCACAATATGTATTCTCCACCATGCCGGTTCGAGAACTGGTGCAGGCTTTCGACGCGCCGCCTCCTCCGGAGGTCTCCGAGGTAAGCGACGGCCTGATGTATCGCGACTTCATCACGGTGGGGTTACTGCTGAAACGTCTCAACATTCGGGATCAGGGGCAGGGTGAATCGCTGTTGAAGGATAACTGGATTTACATTCAGGAGCCCGATGTGCTGGTAGGCCGGATGCAGATTTTCAATAACTGGAGTCCCTATATGGTGGGCGATCCTGAAAAAGCTTGGATTGGCCTGGAATACTTCTGTAACGACACCGACGAACTGTGGCACAAGTCCGATCGCGATATGATTGCGCTCGCGCTCGACGAAGTGGAAAAGATGGGGATCGCAGCCCGCGCGGACTACCTGGATGCCACCGTCCTCCGCATGGAGAAGACCTATCCGGCCTATTTTGGCACCTATGACCGCTTTGCCGAAATCCGCGCCTACGTGGATGCCTACGAGAACTTGTTCCTGGTGGGCCGCAATGGTATGCACCGCTACAACAATCAGGACCACTCCATGCTCACGGCGATGATGGCCGTTGATAGCATTGCCGCGGGCACGTTCGATAAGCGCGGGTTGTGGGAAGTCAACACGGAGTTGGACTACCACGAGGAAAAGGGCGAATCGACTTAACGCGTCGCCCATCCGCTCGACTGGTCCCGCGCTCCCGAATTGCTAGCCGTTCCCTACCGCGACGCCCTGATCTCGGAGCCATGTCTCCATTTCCTGTTCGATCTCGGCCAACCGTGCCTCCGTGCGTGCCTCGAAACGGAGCACGAGCGCCGGTTCGGT
>Ga0209415_10013504_pt1 | contig 13459 bp, 12 predicted proteins | sample PeaSoiSIISIP2007_FD_187696 | JGI IMG/M metagenome (GOLD analysis project Ga0209415, IMG submission 187696) | Peat soil microbial communities from Weissenstadt, Germany - SII-SIP-2007 (SPAdes) (version 2) | ecosystem: Environmental > Terrestrial > Soil > Wetlands > Peat | place: Germany... | reverse complement strand
TATCGGCAAGGTGATCGCGCTCGCGCTGGCGCGCGCCGGCTACGATCTCGCCGTCACTGAGATCGACGTCGATCAGCTCGGCGACCTGCTGGCGCATCCCGATCTGCGGGGCCGCAAGGTGGTGCCCGTCGGGCTCGACCTCGCATCGCAGGCGAGCACCGAGGCGGCGTTCGCGAGCGCCGTCGCGGCGCTGGGCCATATCGACGTCCTCGTCAACAATGCCGGGCGCGCCCTGATCAAGCCGGTGGTCGACGTTACCCGTAACGACTGGGATGCGCTGATTGCGGTCAACCTTACCGGCACGTTCTTTCTCACCCAACAGTTCGGCCGCCACGCCATTGCGCACGGGCGCGGCGGCGCCGTCGTCACCATCGCGTCGACCCATGGGCTGACCGGCATTGCGGGCCGCGCGGTCTACGGCATCGCGAAGGCGGGTCTCATCCAGATGACCCGCATGTTGGCGATCGAATGGGCGCCGCACCGCATCCGCGCCAACGCCATCGCGCCCGCAACGGTGCTGACGCCGTCACGCGCCGAAATGCTGAGCGATCCGGCCGCGCGGGCGCGCATGCTGGGGCGGATTCCGTCGGGGCGTTTCGTGACGCCGGAGGAGGTCGCGGCCGCGGTGGTGTATCTGGCGGGGCCGGATGCGGGCTCGATCACCGGGCAGGTGTTGGCCGTCGATGGTGGGCTGACGGCGCAGTAGCTACGGATTGAACACCCCCGTCCATTCGTCGCGCAGCACCTTCAGCTTCTCGGTCGACAAGCCATGCCAGTCGACGTTGATGAGCTTGAGGCGGTCGATGCCGGGTGCATATTCGGGCAGCGGGCTCGTAAAGCCGGTACGGCCCGACACCATCGCCTCGCCCTTGACCAGGATCGTTTGCCCCTGTTCCGACAGGATGAAATCGATCCACAGCTTGGCGGCGTTGGGGTGCGGGGCCTTCTTGAGGATGAACATGCTCTGCGGCAGCAGCACGGAGCCTTCCTCCGGGAAGATGAACTTCAGCTTGCCGCCCTTCTGATTGTACTGGTAGGCGCGCGTCGGCATGCCGGAGAACGCCATCAGGTCCTCGCCGGTGACGAGGCGGCCCGCGATCTGCTCGGAGCGGATCAGGAAGGACGGCTTCATCTTGGCGATGGCCTTGAAGTAATTCTGATCGAGCACTTCGCGCTCGCCCGCATAAGTGGCGAGGTAGGCCACCGACTTCGACACGTCGCCGATGCTCATGCGGCCGGGCGGCACCGCGTTGATGACATCCTTCCAGGACTTGCCCTCGAACTTGATGCGGTCGGTGCTCCACATCGGCACGAACAGATAGGCGCCGTTGAAGGCGAACACGCCCTTCTTGCCGAGCCCGCGCGACATCACGTCGGCATAGAACCTGTACTGCGGCGAATCATATTCCAGCGCATCGCCGGCGGCGGCGCGCTCGAACACCCAGGACGGCGAGCCGACCGCCGCGACGTCGACGGTGACGCGACTGGCGTTGATCTCCTGTTCGACGCGCGTCACCAGCGGAGCAGTGGCGAGGAGCTGGTAGTTGACCTGAAAGCCGTTCGGCAGGCCGTAGAGCTTGCGGAAGGCCGCCGTGAGCGCATCGTTGGTCTCGGGCTGGATGACGACGTCCCAATAGGTGAGGGCGCCCTCCTTCTTGGCGGCATCGATGATCTCGGTCAGGCGCGTCTTCTCAACCGCCGACACGCCCTGTAAGGCCGGAGGCTCCTGCGCGGCGGCGGGCTTGGCGAGACCGGCCGCCATGACGGTGGCGAGCAAAGCGCCCCGAAGGAAATGTGTCATCGCGAAACTCCAAATTCCGTTCGGCCCATTATCCCTTGGCGCCGGGGCTGTCGCCAACAAAAACGATACAATCCTCGGTCCGGACCGTCACCGTGATGGGTTCGCCGGCGTGCAGGCCGCGCGGCGGCTGGATGGCGCCAAGCTCGACGCCGTCGATGGCGATGAGGTATTCCTCCTCGAGGCCGAGGAATGAGGCCGCTCGCGTGACTCCATCGAACATCTGCGCGTCCGGCGGGCCCGCGACATCGGGACGCGGCGCGGCGCCGGCCCGTTTCGCCACCGCGATGTGCTCCTTGCGGGTGCACGCGAGAACGCTCGTGCCCGGGCTCGGCGCTTTCTCGCCTCTCAGCACGCCCCACATCCTGAAGTCGGCAGACAATGCGACCTCGACGTAAAAGCCATCGGCGTCGTCGCGAGGCATGCAATTGACAACCCGGCCGCGGTTGATGTTGAGGCCGAGGAACTCCGCCACGAACGGCGTCTGCGGGCGCGCGAACACGCTGCGCGGGTCTCCGATGGATTCGATCCGTCCGTGGTTCATCACCGCGACCGTCTCGGCGAGCGAGAACGCCTCCGCCTGGTCGTGGGTGACGTAGATGGCGGTGAAACCCAACTGCTCCTGCAGCACCGCAAGCTCCATGCGCATGCGGGCGCGCAGCTGCGCATCGAGGTTCGACATCGGCTCGTCGAACAGCACCAGGCGCGGCTCGTGCACCAGGGCGCGGGCGAGCGCGACCCGCTGCTGTTGCCCGCCCGAGAGCGCGGTCGCCGGCTTGTCCTTCGCGGCCGCGAGCCCGACCATGTCGAGGATGCGGCCGGTGCGCGCCGCGATCTCGGCCTTGGCGATGCGTCGCACCTTGAGGGGAAAGCCGACATTCTCCGCAACCGTCATGTGCGGCCACACCGCGTAGGACTGGAACACGATGCCGAGCCCGCGCTGCTCCGGCATCAGGTTCACGCCCGCGGCATGATCGAACACCGCGGACCCGGAGATCTCGATTGTGCCGGCATCGCCGGTCTCGAGGCCTGCGAGGCAGCGCAGGATTGTGGTCTTGCCGCAACCGGACGGCCCGAGCAGCGCCAGCGTATGGCCTTCCTCGACCTCGAACGACACGCCATCGACCGCGACGAGGTCGCCGAAGCGCTTGCGCAGGTCCTTGATCCGCACGAATGCCACGCGCGCCCCTCAAGCCTGGATGAGCGAGGCGCGCGTCGCCCGGAACAGCGAAAATGCCATCAACAGCAGCAGGAGTTGGATCACGGCGAGCGCCGCCACATAGCCGGAGCTGCGCTCGCTGAGCACCACCAGCGCCACGCTGATGGTCTCGGTGCCCTGCGCATAGAGCAGGATGGTGGCGCCGAGCTCGCGGATGAAGATCACGAACAGCATCAACCAGGCGGCGACGATCGCCGGCATGAGCAGCGGCATCAGCACGTACCGCATGGTTTGCAGCCACGTGGCGCCGCTGGCGCGCGCGCTCTGCTCGAGCTCCGGATTGATCGCGAGCAGCATCGCCGACACGGTGCGGGTCGCGAACGGGAAGAACCGCGCGATATAGGCGATCAGGATGATGGCGAGGGTCGAGTAGAGCGGCGTGCGGATGGCGAGGATGAGGAAGCCGAGGCCGAGGATGATGCCCGGAATGCCGAGCGGCAGCGACAGCACGGCATCGATCAATGCACGGCGCCTGGCCGCGCCGCGGTTGACGTAATAGGCCTGCAGAACGCTCATGGCGACGGCGAGGGTGGCACCCACGACGGCGAGAAACAGGCTGTTGAGGATCGCCTGCTGGGTGAGCGAATAGTTGAAGCTCACGTATTCGAAGTTGCGCAGCGTCAGGGTCGCGTAGGAGAGCGTGCCGGTCCAGATCGAGGAGAACGACACCATCAGCAGCGCGATCACCGGCAGCACCACGCCGCAGCCGATGTAGACGATCTCGAGCGCCAGCGCAGCGGCACGGCCGCCCGGACGCAGCGCGATGGTGCGCGGCCGATAGCCCTTGCCGGTCACGGTCTCGAAGCGTCGGCGGTCGATGTAGCGGCGCTGCAGCACGGTAAACAGGACCGTCACCGTCATCACGACGACCCCGAACGAGGCGGCGCGGCCGAGATCGGACGGGTATTGCACCAGCTGGAAGATCTCGGTCGGCATGGTGCGGATGCCGCGCGGCGAGGCGAGTGCGAGCGGCACGTCGAACAGCCCTGCGCTGGTGACGAGCACGATGAGGGCGGCCGAGAGCAGCGCCGGCAGCAGCAGCGGAATGGTGACGAGGCGCAGCGTCGTCCAGAACCCCGCCCCGTGCACCCGGGCGGCATCTTCGAGCGCCGGGTCCATCTGGCGCATCGGCGCAATCACGAAGAGATAGACGTAAGGCGTGTAGAACAGCGACAGCACGAAGGTGGCGCCGCCGATGCCGTAGATCGGGATGATGTCGGGCGGCAGGCCGAAGACGTCGGCGAGGAGCTTGCTCAATATCCCGCTGTGGGGCGCCGCCAGATAGACCCAGGAGATCGCCCCCACATAGGGCGACAGGAAGAACGGCACCAGATTGAAGATCTCGAACCAGCGCCGGCCCGGCATGTCGGTGCGCGACACCACCCAGGCGAGGCTCAGCCCGAGCACGCAGCTCACGAGGGTCGCCCCGATCCCGCAGAGGATGGTGTTGCCGGCCGCCTGGTAGAATCGCGGGTCGGCGAACAGGCCGGCGAAGTTCTGCAGCGACAGGGCCGGGCCGTTCGCATCCCAATAGAGCACGCTGCGGATGACGGTCGCGCCGAATGGCCCGAGGATGAGGGCCATGCCGATGACGACGCCGGCCGCCGGCAGGGCGATCTCGGCCAAACGTCTGCCGCTGCGGCGACGTGGCGCGCCATCGGGGCGTGCCGTCTCGAGGCCCGGCAGGGCTTTCGCGGGAGCATCCATGGCAAGCCTCATAGCAGGCCGGTCCGGGGCGCGTCGATTGCCATGCGGAAAGCCGCCTCAGATCACGAGGTCGCCCTTGAGGAACGCCTGCGCCTCGGGGGTGGCGGGCATGGCAAAGAACGGCTTCGCCGGCGTGCGTTCGTGGATGCGGCCGCGGACCATGAACACCACGTCGCCGGCGAGACGGCGTGCCTCGCCGAGATCGTGGGTCGCGAGCACGATCTTGACGCCGGCGGCGGCAATCTTGGCGATGATATCCTCGACCGCCTTGGTGGCGGCTGGATCGAGGTTCGCGGTCGGCTCGTCGAGGAACAGGACTTCCGGATCGCGGGCGAGCGCACGGGCGAGCGCGAGACGCTGCCGTTCGCCGCCCGAGAGTCGCCGGGCCGGCCGCGCGTCCAGTCCGGCGAGACCGACCAGATCGAGCAGCGCCGCGATGCGGCCGGCGCGATCCCGGGCCGCTGCCGCGGCCCCGCTGCGGAGCGCAAAGGCGATGTTGCCGGCGACCGAGCGGCGCAGCATGACGGGGTGCTGGAACACGATGGCGCGGCGGCGGCCTTCGCTCGCGGCGCGCCCGCCCCAGGTTATCCGGCCGGTGGTGGGGGCGATCAACCCCATGGCGAGGCGGATCAGCGAGGTCTTCCCCGAGCCGTTGGGCCCTATCAGCACGGTCGGGTCGCCGGGCGCGAGCACGAGCGAGACGCCATCCAAGACGGTCACGCCGCCGCTTCTAACCGAGACGTCCTCGATCGTGATGGGCAGTTCGCTCGCTGGTGCGCGCATGTCATCCGGCATGGAGCTCGCCGAGCCGCCGCGCCACGGCCGCCGCGGCGTTGACCGCGATGATGAGGGCGATCAGCACGATGCCGAGCCCGACGGCGAGCGGGAGATCGCCCTTTGAGGTCTCCAGCGCGATCGCGGTCGTCATGGTGCGGGTGAAGCCGTCGATATTGCCGCCCACGATCATCACGGTGCCGACCTCGGCGGCGGCGCGCCCGAAGCCGGCGAGCAGCGTCGTCACCAGGCTGAAGCGGGCATCCCACAACAGCGTCGCGACCCGGCCGGCGGGACCGATCCGCATGGCGGTCAATTCGTCGCGATATTCGATCCACAGGTCCTCGACGGTCTGGCGCGTCAGCGCCGCGACGATCGGCATCACCAGCACCGCCTGGGCGAGGATCATGGCTTGCGGGGTGAACAGCGCTCCTAAGAACCCGAGCGGGCCCGACCGCGACAGCAGGAGATACATGGCAAGGCCGACCACCACGGGCGGCAGCCCCATGAAGGCGTTGAGCACGACCACGATCGCGGCACGGCCCGGAAACCGCACCAGCGCCAGAAACGCGCCGAGCGGCAGGCCCACGGCGGATGCCAGCAGGGTGGCCGAAACGCTGACGATCAGCGACAGCGCGATGATCCCATACAGCGCCGGATCGCCGCCCAGGATGAGATCGAGCGTGGAGACGCCCAGTTGCGTACCGTCCTGCATGCCGTCCCGCCTGTTCGTTGCCGGCGAAATCTCCTATGTTTCGCCACCTCGTTCAATTCCGCGCAGCACATTTGATCCCTGTCAAAGGCTTGGCGCCCGCGCCGGGCTAGGGTTCGCGCGATAATTTGAGAGGTGCCCCCATGAAAGCCAGCGATATCATGTCCCCCCGCGTGGTCTCGATCGCGCCCGATGCCAGCGTGCTGGAAGCGATCCGGCTGATGTTGCAGCGGCACATCAGCGGCCTTCCGGTCATCGACAAGTCGGGCGCGCTGGTGGGCGTCGTCACGGAGGGCGATTTCCTGCGCCGCACCGAGACTGGCACCGAGCGCAAGCGGCCGCGCTGGCTGGAGTTCCTGATGGGTCCGCGCCGCATGGCCGACGAGTATGTGCACACCCACGCCCGCAAGGTCGATGACGTGATGACCCGCGAGCCGATCACCGTCACGGAAGACGCCTCGCTCGACGCGGTGGTGCAGATCATGGAGCGCAAGCGCATCAAGCGGCTGCCGGTGATGCGCGGCAACGAGGTGGTCGGCATCGTCAGCCGCGCCAACCTGCTGCACGCGCTCGCGAGCCTCGGCGCGGCGGCGCCGCCGCCGGCCAAGACCGACGCCGCGATCCGCAAGCAGCTGCTGGCCGAGTTCGACAAGCAGACCTGGGCGCCGGTGGCGCTGATCGACGCGGTCGTCAAGGATGGCGTGGTCGAGCTGTGGGGCACCATCACGGAGGAGTCCCAGGGCGAAGCCCTCAAGGTCCTCGCCGAGAACATCCCCGGCGTAACGTCGGTGGTGAGCCACCTCACCTGGATCGAGCCGATGTCCGGGATGGTGATCAGCGAGCCCGAGGGGACCAAGCAGGCCAAAGCAGCGCGGGGGTGAGGCGAAGCCTCACCGCGCCTGCAGAATGGTATCGACCAGCGCTGGCTGGCCGGCCTTCACCTTCTCGATGGCCCGGCGCAGTGCGCCGGCGATGTCTTTGGGCTGTTCGATCGGGCCCTCGGCGTACCAGCCGCAGGATTGCGCCAGCTTGGCGAAATCCGGTTCCGGCCCGACGATGTCCTGGCCGATGTGGGCGCGCTCAACCGGCGTGCCGCGGTGCTCGGCGACGTGGATCTGGTGCTCCCAATCGTTGTAGTAGGCGCGGTTGTTGTACATCACGATGAGGAACGGGATGTTGTTCTTGGCCGCCGTCCACAGCGCGCCGGCGTCGAACATGAGGTCGCCGTCGGGCTGGATGTCGACCACCAGGCGCCCGGTGCCGCGATGCGCCAGCGCGACGCCGAGCGATACGCCGATCTGGGTGCCGGTGCCGAGCGCACGGCCGGCGTGGCGGTAGGGCTTGTCGAAGTCCCACAGCTTGAGCGTCCAGTCCTGCAGCGTGCAGGCGGTGAGCACCCAATCCTCGGTCTTGATGGCGTCCCACACCTCATGCGCCAAGCGCGGCAGCGAGATCGGGCTCGCGTCCCAGCCCTCGAGCGATTGCTTCGCCCACTTCGCGAACAGAGCATCGTGGCGCTCGCCGATCTCGGCGGTTCGCTTGGTGATGCGGTCGGCGAGCGTGGCGCCCCAGTTGACGCGGTTCTTGCAGAGCTTGGTCAGCTCCGGGATCGCCGTCAGGGTATCGCCCAGCACCCGCAGGCTCGAGTTGGGCATGCGGGTGAAGTCCATCGACCACTTGGAGAGCCCGATGTCGCCGAAACCGAGCTCGATCATCTCGCAATTGGCCGGATAGAGCGGCTGCGTCGCCCGCTTGGTGCGGTCGATGATGTGGGTCGGCTTCTCCCAGTCGCGGGTGTCGAGGGACAGGATGAGATCGGCGTCGCGAAAGACGCTCTTGTCCATGCTGAGGTTGAGCTTGTGGCGGTTGGGGAAGTTGAGCCGCCCGTTGACGTCGTAGACGGCCGCCCCGACGGTCTCGGCGAGCGCCACCAGATGATTGAACCCCTCGGCGTGGCGGCCGACATATTCGGCGAGCAGCACCGGGAACTTCGCCGCCAGCAGCCGGTCCGCGATCTTGGTGATCGCCGTCGGATCGGCCGCCATGGGCACCGGCACGGTGGCGTCGGCGTGCGACGGCATCTCGACCGTCGTGGTGAGCGGCTGCTCCTGCAGCCAGGCGTCGTAGCACATGTAGATCGGGCCTTGCGGCTCGGTCATCATGGCGCCGTAGGCACGCGCGAACGAGTCCGGCACGCCCTCGATGCTGCCAGGCTGGTAGTCCCATTTGACGTAGTGGCGGACCTGCTCGCCCTGCACATTGGCTGTGTGGATCCAGTCGATGAACGGGCGGCGCCGGCTCTCGTCCATCGGGCCGGTCGCCCCGATGACGAAGATCGGGGCGCGGTCCACATAGGCGTAGTAGATGCCCATGGTGGCGTGGAGGAGCCCGACCACGTCGTGCACGATCGCCACCATCGGCTTGCCGGTCGCCTTGGCGTAGCCGTGGGCGATCTGCACCGCGATCTTCTCGTGCTGGCACAGCAGCATGGGGGGATTGTTGCCGCCGTAGTTGACGAGCGAGTCGTGGAGGCCGCGATAGCTCGCGCCCGGATTGAGCGCGATGTAGGGAAAGCCGTATTGCTTGATCAGATCGACGATGACGTCGGACTGCCAGCGTTTCTCGGCGTAGGAAGCCTTGGGGCTTTCTTCGCCTGCGCTTGCCGCTGTCGGCGCAGTGGTTTCGTTCATGCCAGCCCCTTTGACACCGCCGGCGTCATCGCCGGGATTGACCCGGCGATCCATCGCACGGAGAGCGCTTTGCCGAGTAGCTTGTGGATGGATGCGCGGGTCAAGCCCGCGCATGACGGTGAGGAAGCAATCACGACGCGTCGAACGCCTTCGCAATCAGATCGACGATGTCCTTCGGCGTCTTGATGATGGCGTCGGAGTATCTCTGTACGTCGGCGCCCGGCGTCGGCTCGATGTAGATGCTGCGCTTCTGGGCGTCGGCGAGGAAGTCCTTGTCGAGCACCACCTTGTCGAAGGCGGCCCGCAATGCCGCCAGCCGGTCGGCCGGGACGTTCTGCGGCGCCAGCAGGGCGCGGCCGATGGCGGCGCCGGACGACACGAACTCGATCGCCTTCTTGGCGGACGGATCGTCGACGATCTCCTGCATCAGCGGCACGTTCGGCAGTTCGGGCGTGCGCTTGAGGCCGGCCTGCAGCAGCGGGATGAAGGTGCCGTTGTCGATGTTGTCCTTGTCCTCGGCGCGCGCGGCATTCCAGGCCTTGGAGATGACATCGACCTCGCCGCGCAGCAGCGCCAGCGTGTAGGCCGAGGAGCCGTCATAGCCGCAGATGATGTTGAGCGGCGCCTTGGCGATCACCTTGAGGGTCGCCGGATACTGGAAGCTTTGCGACGCCCGCCCGCTGCATCCCACATTGGTCTTGCCCTTGAACAGGTCCGCCGCGGACGTGAGCTTGGAGCCCTTGTGGATCATGAAGGCGGTGTTCACCGGCGCGAACGAGCCGATGTAGTTCATCTTGGTGACGTCCCAGCGGCCCTGCGCCGGGTCCATCAGCTGCACATACGCGATGGTCTCGGGAAACAGCGAGATCATCGAGCCGTCCTTGGGCCCCTTGGCATAGAGATAGCTCGCAGCCTTCGAGCCGGCGCCGCCCGGCATGCTCTGCACGATCACGGTCGGCTTGCCCGGGATGTACTTGCCGATGTGGGCGGCGGCGAGCTGCGCATAGAGGTCGTAGGAGCCGCCCGGCGGATGCCCGATCAGGATGGTGAGCTCGTGGCTCTTGTAGAACGCCTCGACATTCTGTGCGGCCGCCGGCAGCAGGGCGCCCGCATAGGCGGCGGCACAGGCCGTGGCGGACAGGATGGCGAAGAAGCTGCGCCGGGTCGGGGACATCGCGGATATCTCCTTGGTTTCTTTCTCGTTATGGCCTTGCGGGCAAAACCGCAAGCCGCAAGGCCGCGCCGAGTGTTGCCAACCCGTAGCCCGGATGGCGCGGCCCGGGCAAGCGCCGCGACGCCGCCTCAGCGGCGGCGGCGGGCCGGGGCTGGATCGCCGAATTCCCTGCGAACAGGGAAATGAACAGGGAATTTTGCCGTTTTCGCCCGCGATCGATGCCGCTTCGGGTCAAATGTGTCAGCCATCTCATGGCCTTATGCCGATTCCATGCTCCGCGCGGAACAGCGAAATACTTTCGTCGAGCAGGGAATCTCCTCTGCGGAACAGGGAATTCGCAGCGTGGCGGTCGGGTTTCATCGGATCGCCTTGCGGCGGTGTTGCCGGGATCGAGCGGTGATTCCGATGGTCATTGACGGCACTGTCGATCAGTTCTTAATTTCAGACTATAGGACTATTCCTATAGTGTCAAGCATTTTCTCAGTCGGTGTCGACGCCGCAATGCCCGCGCGGCCGACAGGCGGTTGGGTTGCTCGCCTTGACGAAGGATTGCCGCTAGAGTTGGTCCTGAGTTCCACGACAGCGCGATAACGATTTGGGGAGGAAGCCATGAGAACGCCTGCGGCAATCGCCATCGCGAAGGGCCTCATGGTTTCGGCATATCTCGGCACATGCCTGGTCGGCGCATGGCTCGGCGCCGGCACCGCTCAGGCCGCCGCATCCGTGATCAGGTTCCTGACCGGGCCGGCCGCGAGCGCCGTGCTCAAGGCCAAGGGATTGAGTCCGGGTTGACGGCGCCGACGCCTGGCATGGTCAAGGAGAACGCCGCGATGCGCAGGCTTCTTTTCGCCACGGTGGCTATCGCTGCGCTCGCCGCCGCTCCTGCATTCGCCGAACCGCAAACGCTGAGCCAGGACACGAGATTCTGCCCGAGCTGGGCGGAAGCCCACGAACGGATATTGGCCAGCCTGAACAACGGCCGCCCGCCCTACCCGGTGAAATGGAAGGGTTGCATTTGGCTCAAGCGCGGCACGAAGGTGGATGTGGTCGAACACGACGACAACTGGACGGAAATTGTGCGCCTCGGGAAGCATTGGTTCGCCGACGAATAATCACCGCCCGTTGAACTTTGCACGGCCAGCACGCGACCAAGAACGGCGGCATGCACAACTTCAAGCACGCCCTCGACGGACGACATCATGAGCCTATCGCTACGCGCCACACTGCTTGCCTTGGCCCTGACCCAACTCGCCGCCCTGCCGGCTTCCGCACAAGCCGCGATCGACGCGTCACCCTGCCGGGTCGACAAGGTCGCCGACCCCGATCCGCTGATCGCCGCCTGCACCGCGCAACTCGAATCGAGCAACGACGTCCCGCGACAGATCGAGGCGCTGGTGGCGCGCGCTGCGGCCTACACCAGCAAGCACCAGAACGACCGTGCGATCGCCGACCTCAGCCGGGCGATCGCGCTGGACACTGACAATCTTGCGGCGCTCAAGGCGCGAGCGAAGGCCTATTACGACGACAACCAATACGACCGTGCGATCCAGGACTTCAACCGCGTGCTGCGGATAGACGCCAACGACAGCGACGCATTCGATCGCCGCGGCAATGCTTTCCTGGAACGCGGCGCCTACGATCGCGCGACCGAAGACTTCAACGAGGCCATCCGCCTCGACGCCGGCAATGCACAGGCCTTCATCGATCGCGGCGTGGCGTACTTCCTGACCGGCAAGCACGAGAAGGCCATCGCCGACTACAGCGAGGCGATTCGGCTCAACACCACGAACTCCGCCGCCTTCGCCAACCGCGCCGCCGCCTACCAGAAGCTGGGGCGCCCCGATCGCGCGCTCGAGGACGAAGACGAAGCGATCCGCCGCAGCCCGACCAAGGCCGACTACTACAGCAACCGCGGCCTCTCTCATGCGAAGCTTCACGACTACGACCGCGCCATTGCGGACTACAACGAGGCGATCCGCCTTGGTCCGCGGGCGAACTACTTCACCAACCGCGGCGATTCCTACCAGTTCAAGAAGGAATACGACCACGCCATCGCGGACTACAACGAGGCGCTCAAGCTCGACCCGAAATCCCACTTCGCCTACAACAATCTCGGCGCGGCCTATTGGCGCAAGCGCGATCTCGATCGCGCCATCATCAACTACGAGCAGGCGGTGCGGCTCAATCCGCGCGACGATACGGCGGTCGACAATCTCAAGGCGGTCAAGCGCGAGCGCGACCGGCTTGCGCTCGTCAACCCGACCGTCGGCCCGACGTTCGACTGCGCCGGCGTCAAGCGCGCGGTCGAGAAGGCGATCTGCTCCGACGAGGACCTGGTGCGGCTCGACCGCGACATGAACGCCGCCTATCAGTCGGCGCTCGCGAAGCTCACGGGCCGCGACGCGGCCGCGCTCCGGCAGGGCCAGCGGACGTTCGTGTCGACGCGCGACCGGCTGTTCGGGCGACCCGACTACCAGCTCAGGAAGGAGATGGAGCGGCGGCGGATGGAGCTGACGGCGATGGGGCGGTAGGGGGGACGGGCTCAGCCGAGCGGCGTGTCGCGGTAAATGTCCTTCACCGCACACTTCAAGCCGAATTCCGGCAGGACGAGCTCGTCGCCACCCTGCAGCACCTGCGAGCGCCAGCCATCGTCGGTTCGACGTTCCACGATGATTTCCATGCGGTCATGACGGACCAGCAGGATGCAGGTGCATGACGGATGCGCGCGGTAGATGTCGCGCTTGCTTTCGACGACGCCCTTGTCGCTCTCCGACAGGACCTCGGCCGCCAGGTAGAAGCGCTCGGCATAACGCGGATCGGGATTTTCATCTTCCCGGATTACGGCCACATCGGGTTCCGGATCGTAGGGCACCGTCGAGACGATGTTGACCCCGATGTTTTGGTAGGCGGCGAGCGCCGGATCGTGGTGCTTGAGCGCGCCGTTCAACAGCGTTTCGAGGTTGCTGGCGATCCGCTGATGGCGACGGTTCGGCGGCGTCATCATCGTCGGCACGCCCTCGATCAGTTCCCAGTGCTCCTCATCCGGCCGTGACGCGAGCCACGCGCGGAACGAGGCAACCGAAAGGATCGGGGCTTGCTGGCGCACGGCGCCGACCATGAGGCTTCTCCAGTTGGTGTGGAGCCGATCATAAGAGGCGGGGACGGGGTCAACAAGACCGCGCGTAGCGGGCGAGTAGCCTATCGATTCATTTGAATTCACGGTATTATGCCCCGCGAAAACGCCCATGAAACTCTTCCAACCTTATCCTGAGGAGCTTGCGAAGCAAGCGTCTCGAAGGATGGCCGCGAGTGCGTGCCGTGCATCCATCCTTCGAGACGCGCGCAAGAGCGCGCTCCTCAGGATGAGGGGAGAATTGAGAATTAT
>Ga0209415_10013502_pt1 | contig 13461 bp, 10 predicted proteins | sample PeaSoiSIISIP2007_FD_187696 | JGI IMG/M metagenome (GOLD analysis project Ga0209415, IMG submission 187696) | Peat soil microbial communities from Weissenstadt, Germany - SII-SIP-2007 (SPAdes) (version 2) | ecosystem: Environmental > Terrestrial > Soil > Wetlands > Peat | place: Germany... | reverse complement strand
AGCATCTGCCGGAGGCGGCCAATTTCCCCCGGCCCGATGCCCTGGTCCTCAAGGAGGTTTAAGACCAGTTGCTCATGTGAATTCTTGAAAAAGCGACTCACAAGATGCCGGATTTCCGAACGCGTGGCATCTTTTTGTCCGACCAGAGGCGTATACACATGCGCCCGGCCATCTTTGAGATGTTCTAAGTAGCCCTTTTTCTCCAGGACCCGAATCGTGGTCAAGATGGAGTTATAGGCCAAGGGAGGTTTTTCTGTAATAGAATCAAGGACTTGCTGGACAGTGCCCGAGCCCTTTCCCCAGAGGACGTTCATGATCCGCAGTTCGGCTTCGGTCAAGGTTTCCGATTGTCTCGGCGGCATTCCATCCTCCTGCTCTCCCTTTGACGTGCCATGCGACAAAAGGTAACTAATTTTTTAGTTGCAAGCGGGAAGCCGCAGGTTGCCCGTCCGCACAGACGCTGGCCCCATTGGGTTCACGTCACCGCGGACATGAACCTGTCCGAATTTGAGGCCCATATCTCCGGTTTTTATCGAACCCTGCGACAGAGGTCACGCGCCGGCGAAGATGAACTGGAAGTGGCACTCCTGTAGTCTAGCCGGCGAAAATGCCCGTGGCTTACTGCTGCGTGACACCACCGAGGCTATTCTGAAACAACGCAAGCAGTTGTCCCTTCACTACTTTCCCGTAGGCCGTGCGCGGAAGGTCTCGCACAAAAATAAACTGCCTGGGGATTTTGTATTTCGCCAATCGCGGGGCGAGAAAGTCTGTCATCTCGTCGCTGGTGGGAGCATGTTTTTCGTCGCACACGAGAAATGCGACTCCAACCTCGCCCCACGTTGGATGAGAAACGCCGATCGCCGCGGCATCGCGGATTTGAGGATGTTTGAGTAGTTCAGCCTCAATCTCAGCCGGATACACATTGATGCCGCCGCTGATGAACATGTCTTTTGACCGGCCGGCAATGTAGAAGAAGCCCTCGTCATCGCATCGCGCCAGGTCTCCCGTGTGGAACCAGCCCTCTCCGTCAAGAGAAGCGGCGGTCGCATCAGAGTTGTTCCAGTATCCGCTGCAGACGTGGGGGCCTCGCAGCCACAGTTCGCCGACCTGATCCTGTGATACTTCGTTTCCATCCGGGCCCATGAGCCGAGCTTCGGTGAACATCAAGGGTTTGCCGATTGAGCTCGCCTTGCGGAAGGCATCCTCACTCGACATAGAGAAACAATTAACCCCCACCTCGGTCAGTCCGTAACCCTGCTTTAAAACCACGCCCCGGTCGCGGTAGCTCTCGATGAGTTCGACTGGGAGCGGCGCACCGCCGCTGATAAACCAGCGCACGTGTGACAGATCCGCGCGTTCGAATTCCGGAGCTTCCATCAACATCTTGTAAATTGTGGGTACGCCCAGCATGACCGTGCATTTCTCTCGCTCAATCGTGCGCCAGACCTCGGAGGCGTCGAACTCGCGGTGAAGAACGATCGTGCCTCCCACCACAAAGATAGGGACGAGAAACACGGCCAGACCTCCCGCGTGATACAGGGGAGTAAATATCGGGCTGACGTCGTTCTCGCCCAGTTGCCAGCAAGTCGCTGTGTTGTAGCCATTCCAGATCACCATGCGGTGAGGAATCATCACGCCCTTCGGTGTTCCCGTCGTGCCGCTGGTATAAAGCAAACAGTAGATATCCTCTGCGCTGCATCGCGGGGCAATCCATGAGGAGAATGAGGATGAGATTTGCTCCAGACAGCTCTGATAAGACAAATCCGAAGCGTCCAAAGGATCGTCGAGCGCGATCCAATGCGAGAGGGAGTTCTCCTGTTTGAGGCTTCGAACTTTGTCGGCAAATTCTCCGTCGAACAGCAGCGCCTTCGGGCCGCTGTCTTTCAGGATGGCGCCAAGCTCGGCAGGTGTAAGCCGGGTATTCAGTGGCACGAGGATGATGCCAGTCTTGCCCGCGGCGAAAAACGCGTCCAGAAACTCCACGCGGTTCCTGGCCAGGATGGCGACGCGATCACCCTTGGACAAGCCGCAACGCTCAACCAAGAATCGGGCGCAGCGGACGGCGTGTTGGTTCAGTTCAGCATAGGTGAGACGCATCCCCGACGGCACACAAATCAGCGCCACTTTTTCAGGGCTCAGTCGGGCGCGTTCGCCAAGGACATCACCGTTGATCATAAGATGTCGCGCGGAATGGAAACTCGCCACTTTCCTCGTACATTCCCAACCACGCACTCTATGGCATGCGAAAAGCGACGCCCGCCTGGTTATATCCCACTCCAGACCCCACCAACACAACCAGTTCTCCGGAGCGAAGCTTGCCCTTCAGAATCGCATCGTGCAGGGCCATGCCAACGCATGACGATCCGGTGTAGCCGCGCTCTTCCATGATCGTGTGCGTGCGATCGATCGGGACGCCCAGGTCCGCCATCACGTTCTCGATAGTGATCTTGCGGACTTGCGTAAAAATGAAGAGGCTCACGTCGCAGAGTTCGAATTCGGCCTGCTTGGCTAATCGACGAACCAGACGCGGCCAGCCTTGTTCGTTCACTTCCGGAGGATAGCGCTCGACAAATCGCACCTGCGTCCGCCCTTCGCGGACCGATTTTTCGCTGGCCGGCTCCGCCGTTCCTCCCGCATAGATTCCCCAGTTCCGGTTGTACGATCCATCCGCCTGCATCGCGGAACCGAGGAATCCCGGATGATCGGAAGGTTCAAGAACTGCCGCACTGGCGCCATCTCCATAAAAAAAGATCGTCGGATCATTCGGATCCGCGAGCCGATGCATGAGGTAAGCGCCAACCACCAGCAAGGTGCGCAGTGACGGGTTGGTGGCGATCAATCCAGCGCCGGCTGCCAGACCTGTAGGAAAAGATGCGCAAGCGCAGCCCACGTCGAAGGTTCCAGCATTCCTGGCACCCAGCTTATGCTGAAGAACAACCGAAGTGGCCGGCGTAATGAAATCCGGCGAATCCGTTCCCAGGATAATCAGGTCAACGTCTTCCGCTTTTCTCCCGGCTCGTTCCAGCGCCTCGCGCGCCGCCGGCAGCGCCAGATCGGATGTCGCCCAATCGTCGGGCGCATACCAGCGCTTTCGAATCCCGGTGGCGGCTTCCAGCTTGTCGATCGTATCGCCGGCAAACCTCTGCCGCAGCTTGTCATTGCTGATCTCGTTCTCAGGCAAGTAGCTGCCGGTGCCGACGATGGTGGCGAATCGAGGCATAGTCGAGGTTCTTGAATTATCGCACTTGCAGACTTCGGAACTTTGTCGGTTATGAAGTTTGATAGAAGCTGGCTTAGTCCGACGCAAGGAAGAGCGGCCTGAAGGACCCGAGCCGTTCCGGACAAGCGAACTTGGCTCAGGTTCGCCGCCCAACGCGCGCCATGCGAGGGACGAGAATCAAAGCCACAGCGTACAGAAAGATCGATACGGCAGTGGATCCTGGGTGCCCATGTTGCAAATCCTCGAACAGCAGCTTCGCTGTGACCAGAGCCAGGGTGCCGTAGGCAATCCATACAAGCTCAGCGCGCTGCCAACGGGAACCACTGAAGGCCAGCGCGAGCGCGACGGCGCATGTGATCAGAGTGCGTATGACGGCCACTTGCGATGCGCCGGGAGTCATGCCGACCGCCGCCAGCCACACCAGCACTGAAACCAGGAACGTGATTACCGCGGCCACCGCCAAGATCGCCGAAAGCACTTGCAGGAGCCGCTGGTTCCAACGCTCGGTGCGGAAACGCCCGCCGACCGCGTAGCATGGAATCGCCGAGGCAGCTACGATCCATACAATCCATCCCGGCGCGGCCGGAAATGTCCCGACCAGGGCACGGCCGGCATAATCCAGCAGCCCGGATGCGTATGCCGCCGCAGCCAGATACGCGAGACCGTGAAATTCCAGCGTCAGGCGCGATGCCCGCACCCCCAAGATCGTAGCCAAGATCGCAGCTACGCTCAAACACAACGCCAGCAGTAAAGGCGGAAAGCAGAAAAAGCTGCCCGCCAGGAAAAGGGTGCCGCTCCAGGTGGCATACACGTGGTAGTTACGTTCTTCGTGGTAGCGGTCGAAGTAAGCATAGGCAAGCGCGTAACAGGCTGCCGAGAACAGCAAGCAGAGCGCCCCTAACACCGTCGCGCCAGCAGTTCCCCCGAAACGCACCGTGCTAAATGCAGCCAGCAGGAACACAATGACTGCTTGCCCAGTCTCGAAGACGCCGATTTTACTGCGCAGCCGCGTCGTCCGGAATACGATGCTGGCTCCATAAATCAAGAAGAGCACGCACCCGAGGGCCAGCAACCACGGCGTAGCGATGGTTTTATAATCGGCGCGGGCACCCTCCGGGCCGGAGTAAATGTAGAGCAGAATCCAAACCGCAAGATCTGCCGCCGCCGCGACCAGCGATCTTAGCCGGAGCCAACGGTTGCGTCCAGCCGCCGCCTCGCTGACCAGCGCCATGATGAGTAGCGCCGACACGAAAGGCGCCAGATCGTGGGTTGCGATCAACAATCCGAGCGTAGTGACGACCGCCGCGACATTGCCCACCCAGACCACCGATGTCAGACTGCGCTTCCAGGCCAGAGCGTACGTGGTGATCACGAAAACGCTGAGCACACCGGCGGTCACCGCGGTTGGCAAAACCTCGAATCGCAGCGTCAGTTCCCAGAGCATGGGAGCGAGGATCAGGGCCGCTGTGGTGGCATAGACAGTGCTCGCAAAAAGCGCCTCAGCCGGAACTCGCGCGGCCCAAATCAGCCACGTCCCCGCGTAGGCAAGCGCCAGAACCACGACTGCCAGCTTTGGAAATGAGCCCGATTCGGCCACCGCCCGGAGCAGGTAGGCGCCCGCGATTCCGAGCATGGCCTTGCCCAGCACCGCGAACACTCCGCCGTCTTGCGCAAACGGGAAAGCCTGAGCGGTTGGCCGGGTTGATGTTGCGCGAGACGCGGCAATGGCCGTCGCACCGGGAACAGCCGCGGCGGTTGCAGACGGATGTTCCAGACTGCAGACCCGCCGTTCGAGATTCTCGATGCGTGTGGTGAGCCGTGCTAAAGCGTCGAGATCGTCCATAATCTCCACTCGCTTTGAGGCTGGCAACAAATACTGATCGAACTTCGTAGGCGAAACCTGAAACCATGTACTCGAACTTCAGTGCGCAGGTGCTGCGTCCGGGAGCGAGCCCGAATCTTTCTCCGGCCACGGCGGCAGGAGCTTCACCAGCACCCACAAAATGACCAGGGGCAGAATGGTCAGCACAATGGCCATCAGCAGGCCTTCGCGCGTGACCAGACCCATCTTGTACGTCGTGTATCCCAGGAAACTCTTGGAAAACAGCTGGCCCCCGATAACGACGTTCCAGCGCATGGCAAAAATACCGACCAGGGTCAGGCATCCTGCCAAGACGTAAATGCGCTTGCGGGCTATTTCGCCAAGCCTCAACACCTGGGTCAAGCCGAGCAGCGCAATGGGAGCAACCGTGCCAAGCAATATCTGGACCACGATGTGCGACACGTACAGCTTGGTATGGACCATGAAATCCAGGCTGCGAAACGATTCATCGGACTCATAGATGCGGTGAATCAGGTCGAGCATTTCCAGGCTGAAATCGAGGATGAAGGTGTAGAACAGGTAGCGCGCCACCGTGTCCACGCAGCGCATATCGATCGTCTCTTTGCGGACCCACATCAGCAGCATATAAAGCAGCATCACGGTGGCGATCCCCGAGACCATGGCGGAGAAGATAAACACCACCGGCATAAGCGGCGACGACCACCACGGGTTCGCTTTGATGGAACCGAAGATGAACCCAACGTATCCGTGCAGCAGGAACGCCGAAGGGATGCCGATCACGGTAATCAGCCAGCCGACTCGGTCATCAATCTTGAGTGCGTGCTCACTAATGTTGCTTGAGCCCAGGGTCATCATCCGGTAGATCAAGCGCCTCCATCCGGTGGTGGATTGGGAGAGCACCACGATGTCGCGCCGGTAGTCGAGCCAGATTTCGAGTACCAGGACCGCCATCAGATACCACAGATACACAAACCCGAACATGGCCATGGCGGATGTCTTGTGCGGCGTCAGGTACATCTCGTACGACCGTTCCGGATGTCCAAGGTGCAGTTGCAGCGGCAGGGGCGCGATCAGCAGGAAGGACAGGGCGGTCAACAATGCCAGGCGGTAGGTGGGCTTTACTGCCTGCACTTGGAAAACACGCTCCAGCGATGCCAGAATAAATGCGCCGGCCACCAGCCCCGTAAGAAACGGGTACAACACGATCAGCACGCTCCACTGAAGCTCGATTTCGTTCGGATACATGAAGCCTTCAACGCCCGGCATAAAAAATCACGGTCTCCTCAATCGCATCGGATCTCATCGCACAGTGCCTCATCGGACCTAATCTCATCGGACCGAACCGTCCAGGCCGTTGTAAAAGACCTTGGCATGGGTCGCCATGTAGGGTTTCAACACCTGAACACTGTGAGTCTTCAGGAATTCATGAATCGGATCGTTGGGATTCTTCAAGTCCGCCAACTGGCGCGCGCCCGTCGGGCAAGATTCGCAGCATGCCGTGGTCAGGCCCTTTGTAATACGGTGATAACAGAGAGTGCACTTCTCGGCGGTACTGGTCGTCGGATTGATGAAGCGGCAGCCGTAAGGGCAGGCCTGCACACAATACCGGCAGCCGAGGCAGTATTTCTTGTCCACCAGCACCACGCCATCCGGGCTTATAAACGTCGCGCCCACCGGGCAAACTTGGGTGCAGGGCGAATCCGCGCAATGGTTGCACAGCTTGGGAACGAAGAAGTTCTTTCCCCCCTCTTCCTTGGTCGGAGGAAATCCCTTCTTGCCGCCGTCAGGCGAGTCCACGTGCGGATTCTCAATGTCGTAGTCCGTCACGTGGTAGCGTTCCACCCAGGTTCGGAAATATCCATCGGGAACGTCGTTTTCGGTCTGGCAGGCTCGCACACAGTTCCCGCAGCCAATGCATTTGGTGAGGTCGATCAGCATACCCCACCAGTGCTCGGATATCTTGTAATTGGGCGAGGCTTCCGGATTCCCGGCCAGGACGTGTTTCCAGGCGATCGCCGCCGCCGGCAACAGAAGCAACATGTGGCGCCGGGTAATGCTCATTTTGTCCCCCCGGTCGTCTTTTTGGCGGTCTCGCCAGTGTCGATCGCCGGGCTGTGCGGCTGGTGGCAGGTATCGCATGGTAGCCCACTGGAGTGGTCGGCGGATGCGACTTGCGGGAATCCTCTCGGTTTGGCGGTGTTAGCCTCGTGACAGCGGACGCACAGCACCGCGGTGTCGAGTTTGGCCGGTTGGACCGAGCCCGGGTCATCCACATGTTTTGCCAACGGTCCGTGGCACGCCTCGCAGTTGACGTGCGCGTGCCGGCCACTCTTCTTCTTTTCAAGGACGTCCGCATGGCAGTCTTCGCAAGCCTGATGCCCGGCGTAGCTCACCGGACGAGCCGCGACCTCCGCAAGAGCATTTCCGCGGTAGTGTCCATACTCTCCAAAACTCTTCGGCACCAGAAGCGCGCGCACGCCCACCAACGCCAAGCCGCCGACTACAAAAACTGCGGCCAGTCGAAAGAGGTGCCCGGCATCTTTGAAGACACTCATAAAATGCTGTCCTCAGTAGATACAGGAGTGGGTTGCCAGATCGCTGTGCGCAGGATCACAGACGGGAGTGCTCATGGTTACAGGTAGGAGTGACTCACGGGCCCACCGGTGGCGGAATACACACCCTTCTAGGTGGCCAGAGCGGGTGCTTTGAGAGGGGTAATCGACGCCACAGGGACTTCCAGCCACTTGCGCACTTCAGGTAGGGCGCTGCGCATCGCTAGTTCGCCCACGCGAATCAATTCGCCAGCCCGCTTGAAATCGTCGTAGTCGAAACCCGCGACATCGGGCTCGATCACGAGGTCGGCGGCGCTTTTCCATGCGGCACTCATCATGTCCTGCGCGATGGCGAACGACTGTCCAATCACATCAAAGAAATGCCGAGGTGCGCTACTCTTTGACCATTGCCCTCTCAGGTGCACGGCCAGCACCCGCTCCGCGCCCATCTCACGCAGAGGACGGGAGGGCACAGGGTAGGAGAGCATGCCATCCACCAGGCAGCTGCCACCGATCTCCACCGGCAGAAACATGCCCGGGTAGGCACAACTCGCCCGCACCGGATCGATGATCGAACCAGAGGTAAAAACTGCTCCTCCCCCGGTCTTGAAGTCGGTGGCAGTTACACCGAGAGGGATTCGCAACTCTTCAAAAGTGTGCACCTTCAAAGTTTGCTTCAGAAACGAAACCATGCGGTCGGTGGAAGCGAAGCCGTAGCGCGAGAGCGTCCAACGCGCAAAGGTGGTGAAGCGAACTTTGTGGGCGATTTCTTCCAGTTCCGCAATCGTGAGTCCGCTGCAATATGCGGCACCCATGAGTGCGCCTACGCTAGTGCCCGCTACCATGCGAACCGGAATGCCTTCTTCTTCAAGGACTTTGAGAACCCCAATGTGCGCGATGCCGCGGGCAAAACCTCCGCCCAACGCGATGCCAATCGCCGGGATGCGTTTCGGGTCAACCGCATTTGACCTGCCGGAGATTTCGCGGCCGAAAGCTTGTACAGACCGGATTACCTTTCCCAGACGCTTCACGGAGCCCCACACTCCTGGTTTGCCGGGGCCGCAAACCTGACTTCTATTCGTGTAAGATGCCACGAACGCTCCTGGAGTTATAGTCCACCTTCGTGCTATCTGGCAGTTACAGTAGATGCATACCAAGTTACCATGGAGAGTGTGACCGCCCAATCGGCCCCGCTAACTCATTTGCTTTTCGTCATTTGCGTCTTTCATGACGCCGAGAATAGGCTGGAATCCTGATGTTTCCGCCCACATGATGGACCGGACCACGTACGGGATCGCCCAATTGTGCTTGCGAGCCAGCGCAGCGCACACTCAGAGTTGCGAACGCGAAAAAGCTGCATTGGCGAGTTCTTGACAACGGGAAGAGGAAAACCAACGATGGCAAGCTACATTGGCGCCATTGATCAGGGAACGACAAGCTCGCGCTTCATAGTATTTGATCGTTCCGGACGCATCGTCAGCTCAGCTCAAAGAGAACACGAGCAGATTTATCCCCAACCGGGATGGGTTGAGCACAATCCCGAAGAAATCTGGCGCCGCACGAACGATGTGGTCCACGAAGCAATGGAATCGCGCGGCCTGCGGCCGAAAGACCTGGCCGCGATCGGAATCACCAACCAACGCGAAACGACGGTCGTCTGGCATAAGAAGGGCGGCAAGCCCGTTTACAACGCGATTGTCTGGCAAGACACCCGCGTTGCTAACGCGGTCGCCGAGTTCGCCGCGCGTGGCGGACAGGGCCGTTATCGCGCCCAAACCGGCCTTCCGCTCGCTACCTACTTCAGCGGCCTCAAGCTTCGCTGGATCCTGGAAAATGTTGCCGGCGCGCGTGCGCAAGCCGAGGCCGGCGATCTGCTGTTTGGCAATATCGATACTTTTTTGATCTGGCATCTCACTGGCGGACCAGATGGCGGCATCCACATAACCGACGTGACCAATGCCAGCCGCACCCAACTGATGAACCTGAATACGCTCCAGTGGGATCGGGAAATCTTGAAGGATTTCGGAATTCCGATCCAGATGCTGCCGCAGATAGCTTCGAGCAGCGAAGTGTACGGTACAGCGAAAGTGCCCGCTATCGCAGGAGTCGCGATCGCCGGCGACCTCGGCGATCAGCAAGCTGCCCTGGTCGGCCAAGCCTGCTTCAAGCCGGGTGAGGCAAAGAACACTTACGGCACCGGCTGCTTCATGCTTATGAACACCGGGGAAAAACCCGTCTTCTCGAGCTTCGGTCTGCTGACCACGGTGGCCTACAAGTTCGGCGCAGAACCGGCATGTTACGCGCTGGAGGGAAGTATCGCCATTACCGGTGCTCTGGTGCAATGGCTGCGCGATAACCTCGGACTCATTGAAAACAGTTCAGACATTGAGACGCTCGCCCGAACCGTAAATGACAACGGCGGCGTCTACTTCGTTCCCGCATTTTCCGGCCTGTACGCGCCCTATTGGAAGGACGACGCGCGCGGCGTGATCGTCGGCTTGACCCGCTTCGCGAACAAGAGCCACATTGCCCGCGCCGTGCTCGAGGCAACAGCATTCCAGGTGCGCGAGGTGGTCGACGCAATGGCAAAAGATTCGGGTATCGCGCTCGACGTCCTGCGTGCCGATGGTGGCATGGTAATGAACGACCTACTGATGCAATTCCAGTCTGACATTCTGGCAAAGCCGGTAGTTCGTCCGCTGGTGAAGGAGACCACTGCTCTGGGTGCCGCCTACGCCGCCGGCCTGGCGGTCGGCTTCTTCCAGGATACGAACGAACTCGCCGCTAATTGGGCAGTCGATCAACGATGGGAGCCGAACATGGAAGAAGAATCTCGCGAGCGACTCTATCGGTTCTGGAAAAAAGCGGTGACACGCTCCTTCGACTGGGTAGAATCGCCGTAGATGGAGGGACGGGCGGGGACGCCCGGCTCTCGACTCCACAAACCGCAGCTATGAATCGAACCGACATGTGGCGCCGCATCGAAGCCCATACCCAGGCCTGGGACATGATTGTCGTGGGCGGCGGCGCAACTGGCGTAGGTGTAGCAATCGATGCGGCGGCGCGCGGCTACGATGTGCTCTTGCTCGAGCAGAGCGACTTCGGCAAAGGCACCTCCAGTCGCAGCACCAAGCTGGCGCACGGCGGAGTGCGCTATCTGGAACAGGGCAACATCGGCCTCGTCATGGAAGCCCTCAAAGAGCGCGGCCTGCTTCTGCAAAACGCGCCCCACATTGTGCACGATCTTGCGTTCGTCGTGCCGAACTACGATTGGTGGGAGGCTCCCTTCTACGGTCTCGGCCTGAAGCTCTATCAGTTGTTGGCCGGAAAATACGGTTTTGGCGTCTCCCGAATTCTCTCCAAAGAAGAGACCCTCGAACATCTGCCAACACTGAAGACCGAAGGCCTGCGCGGCGGCGCCGTTTACTACGATGGACAATTCGACGACGCCCGCCTGCTGATCCACATGGTGGCCACCGCTTTCGAGCAGGGCGCCACGTTGCTGAACTATGTCGCAGTCACCGGGTTGACGAAAGACGCTCAGGGATTTGTGAATGGTGTCGGCGCGCGCGACGTCGAGACCGGCAACGACTTTCGCGCCACTGCCAAAGTTGTGGTCAACGCCACCGGCGCTTTCAGCGATCTGCTGCGGCTCAAGGCGGAGCCTTCCGCGACTGCAATGATCGTCCCCAGCCAGGGGATTCATCTGGTCTTCGATTCGAGCTTTCTGCAGGGTGAAAGCGCGGTCATGGTTCCCCACACCAGCGACGGCCGCGTTTTATTCGCCATTCCGTGGCATGGTCACACGCTGGTCGGAACCACCGACACACCCATTGCCGCCGCAACGATCGAGCCCGTCGCCCTGGAGCTGGAAATCGAATTCATCCTCGCGACCGCCCGGCAATATCTGACGAAAGCACCCACACGCGAGGACGTGTTGAGCGTGTTCGCTGGCATCCGGCCACTGGTTCGAGCAACGGGAGTGGCAACCACGGCTGCCTTGTCGCGCGATCACGTCATCCACGTCGATCGCTCTGGCTTGGTCACCGTCTGCGGTGGAAAATGGACGACCTATCGCCACATGGCCGAGGATTGCGTCGATCAGGCGGCAACGCTCGCACAGTTGCCCGATAAACCATGCGTCACGCACCACCTGCGCATCCACGGCTTCCACGAGGCGACGAAAGAACTCGGCGCGCTGGCTGTCTATGGCTCGGATGCATACGAAGTTCGCAAGCTCATCGAAACTGACCCTGATCTTAGGGAACCCCTGCATGCAGCGCTGCCCTACTTAAAAGCAGAAGTTGTCTGGGCGGCGCGGCACGAAATGGCCCGCAGCGTGGAGGACGTACTCGCAAGGCGCACCCGCGCGCTGTTCTTGAATGCGCGTGCGGCCCTCGCCATGGCCCCCGCCGTCGCCGACTTGATGGCTTTAGAGCTCGGATGGGACGAACTCGCGCGTACAAGACAATTGGCTGCCTTTCGCGACGTTGCTTCGAACTATGTGCTGCATCTTTGAATCGCCCAAGAGATGGAATTTCCTATAGAATTCTCCTGCCATGCACAAAGTCGTCGCCAGCGCTGATGAGGCGATCCAGGACGTTTTTGAGGGAGCCACCATTATGGTGGGGGGATTCGGCTTGTGCGGAATGCCCGAGAACCTGATCCGCGCTCTCGCCCGCAAGGGCGTCAAGAACCTCAACACCATCAGCAACAACGTTGGCATCGATGGCGTCGGCATGGGGTTGCTTCTGGCCAATGGCCAGATCCGGCGCCACGTCGGAACCTACGTCGGCGAAAACAAACTGCTCGAACAGATGGTTTTGAACGGCACCCTTCAACTCGAACTCGTTCCGCAAGGAACGTTTTCCGAGCGAATTCGCGCCGGTGGCGCGGGTATTCCCGCATTCTTCACCCCCACCGGGGTCGGGACGGTGGTCGCCGATGGCAAAGAAACACGCGACTTCGACGGCCGCACTTACCTGATGGAACGCGGACTCCAAGCCGACTTCGCCTTCGTCAAAGCCTGGAAGGGCGACAAGTGGGGCAATCTCGTGTATCGCAAGACAGCGCGCAATTTCAACCCCATGATGGCAACCGCGGCCCGGATCACCATCGCGGAAGTGGAGCACTTGGTCGAACCCGGAGAACTCGATCCCGACCTGGTGCATACTCCAAGCGTTTATGTGAAACGAATTTTCCAGGGCGAGCTCTATGAAAGAAGAATAGAAAGACGGACTGTGAGAAAATCCGTAGCAACGAGCTAGCCAGAAAGTCATTAGTCGTTGTTCGCTCGACCGTCGCAGCCGATAGAAATGGGCTCGCGAACGACTAACGACTATCGACCAACGACAAGATACTATGCCGACAGAAGCAAAGCCCTCCAAGGACCTCGACAAGCGCGAGCGCATCGTTAATCGCATCGCGCGCGAATTGCGCGACGGATTCTACGTCAACCTCGGCATAGGATTGCCCACGCTGATTGCCAATCATGTTCCGCCGGGCATGGACGTGATTCTTCAATCCGAAAACGGGATGCTCGGCATCGGTCCCTACCCCCTCGAAGGATCGGAAGACCCGGATCTGATCAACGCCGGGAAAGAAACCGTCAGCGAACTGGCGGGCACCGCTTACTTTTCGAGCGCCGATTCTTTCGCCATGATTCGCGGCGGCCATGTCGACCTCAGCGTGCTGGGTGCAATGGAAGTCGACGAGTTCGGCAGTCTGGCCAACTGGATGATCCCCGGAAAAATGGTCAAGGGCATGGGTGGCGCCATGGACCTGGTTGCGGGAGCGCGGCGCGTGATCGTCGCCATGGAACACGCGACCAAAGATGGGCAGCCGAA
>Ga0209415_10013498_pt1 | contig 13466 bp, 5 predicted proteins | sample PeaSoiSIISIP2007_FD_187696 | JGI IMG/M metagenome (GOLD analysis project Ga0209415, IMG submission 187696) | Peat soil microbial communities from Weissenstadt, Germany - SII-SIP-2007 (SPAdes) (version 2) | ecosystem: Environmental > Terrestrial > Soil > Wetlands > Peat | place: Germany... | reverse complement strand
CTGTCGAGCCCCATCGGGCAGGCCATTTTGGAGTGCGGTGGCAAGCGAAGCGCGACACCGCTTTGGCTCGGGCAGCGCCGGGTTTTCACGGAACGTCCCGCGCGGCCGAAATCCCGCCTTGGCGGGACGCTTCGCTCTGCCGGCGCACTCCAGATTGTCAACCGCCCTGGGGGCCTCAACGCACCAACTTGAGATTCCCGCGGGCGCTCAACGAAACCTCGAGGGCGCCCGGCGGCAGGCCGGCCAGGGTGGTTTGGCCTCCCGGCCAGCGGACCCAGATTTGCTTGGGCTCCTGCGGCCGGCCCAGCACCGCCGTGGAACTGTCCTGGGACCAATAACCGGAGCCCGCATGGAGCTCGCGGGCGGGCCCGAAACGGTCGCCGAACTTGAGGCGGATTACGGCGCCGAGGCCTTGGGGATTGCCGGCGGGCCCCTCGAGGCGCACGCGCAGGCCGGGCCGGCCGCGGACGTTGCGGAAAAGCCGGGTTTGAGCGCCGTTCTGCGCCACCACGAGGTCCACGCGGCCATCCCGATCGAAATCGCCGACCGCGGCGCCGCGTTGTTCGCCATAGACGATGACGCCGCTCTCCGAACCGGGAACGGCACGGAAGCCGCCCCGGCCATTGCCTTGCAGCCACAGTCCTCGTCCGGCATCGCAGCGCGGGATTTTAGGCTGGGTCGCGAAGAAGTTTTGGCTCAAGAAGACGTCCTCGTTGCCATCGCCGTCATAATCGGCCACGCAGGCGGCGAAGGCCGGGGCGAATTGCGCCTCGCGCGGGAGCGGGACGGCGAGGAAATGGTTCGTGCGGTTGAGGAAGAGGGTTGAGGAGAGGGTGGTGACGGCCAGGCGGCGGGCCTTGGCCAGGGCGGGGCCGGCAATGTCGGGGAGCGTGGCGCGCGCATAAGCGGCGTAGGTCGGGAAACGGCCGCGCAAGAAGGGCAGCGCGGCTGCCAGCGCGTCGAGATCGCGCTCGGGCAGCTCGCGGCCCGTGGCCGGGTCACGGGTGGCTTCCAGCAGGGTCAGGGCGCCGCTGCCGTCAAAGTCACCCGCGTAAAGCAGACAGGGGAACTCGGGGCTGGCGTGTTGCCCGGTGTTGAGTCCCCAGTTAGTGGCGAGGATGTCCAGGTTGCCATCGCCATCGAAATCGCCAACCGTGACCCCGTTCCACCAGCCCAGGAACTCGAGCAGGCCCAGTTCGGCGGTGATTTCGCGCAAGTGGCCGTGGTCGTTGTGAAACACCCGAACCGGCCCCCATTCGCAGGCTAGTATTAGTTCCGGCCAGCCGTCGCCATCCAGGTCGCTCCAGATCGCTCCGCTGACCATGCCGACGGCTGCCAGGCGGTCGGTGTTCTCGCGATCCAACTCCCAACCGCCCGCCTTTTGGCGCCACAGTTGCGACGGCGCAGGCTCGGGGTAGCGGCCCGGCACGGTTCGCCCGCCAACGAAAAGCCCGAGTTGGCCCGTCGCTTCGTAGTCCGCCAAGGCCAACGGCCCCACGCTCGAGGCGCCGGCGGGGATGACCTCCGCCGGCGCTGCCTGCCCAGGGGCGAACTCTTGGACGGCCGCGCCGGCAGCCTGCCCGTCCTCGTAATTGGCGGCGCCGACGAGCAGGGCGCGGGTACCGTCAGGACGGCTCCAGCCCAGCACCGTGGTTTGGTCGCGCGGCGCCGCCTGGTTCCAGGGCGCTGCGTCGAGGCGCTGGAATCGGCCCTGGCCATCGTTCCGGAAAACCGCCAGCCGGCCCCCCTTGCCGCTGGCCACGGCCAGATCCTCCCATCCGTCGCCATCCACGTCGAACCAGGCGACCCCTGGGCCGAGTTGGCTCAAACGCCGCGGCAGCAGCGGCTGGCGCTCAAAATCGTCAAAGGGATCCTCATGGTGAGCGTGCTGGAGCCGGTCACTGACGTCCTCGAAGAAGGGAGGCGCGGGCGGGGGCCCGGGGCTGGGCTGGGGCGACAGGATGGGAGTAATGGGAGTAATGGGAGTAATCGGCTCGAAGATCTCGTAGAGGCAGTTGGGCCGGGCAGCGGCAACGGTGCTGCGACGGCCGCTGCGCCAGGCGACTTCGACGCGCAGCCGGTTCGTGACACTGCCGGCCGCGAAGACCCGCAGGGTTTCATCGCAGGACAAGTACCTGCCGCCGCACATCATTTCCTGGCTTTGAGGGACGGGTCCGCCGCTGACGGTAATGCGGGCGCCGATGCCGGCCGTGTTGGGCGGCTGGCCCTTGAGGCGCACGGCCACGCGTGGGGCGGCCGAATCGTTGCGGTAAACCCCGAGCGCGCCGTTGAGGTTGTTGACGACGAGGTCGAGGTCCCCGTCGTTGTCCAGGTCGGCCAAGGCCATGCCGTGGGCGACACCGACCTGGTCAAAGCCCCAGGCCGCGCCGCACTCGGAGAAAGTCAGGTCGCCCCGGTTGCGGAAGGCCAGTTTTGCCTGCCGCAGCGGCGGCAGCATGAGCAATTTTTGCGGGACCTTTGACGGGGGATAGGGTCCGTTGGCGGCGATGCGCGCCTGGGCATCGCGATCCTGGGTGTCGAACATGTGACCGGTGCTGGCGAGCACGTCCTCGAAGCCGTCGAGGTCCACGTCCAGGAAAATGACCGACCAATTCCATTCGGAGTTTTCCAGCCCGGCATACGCGGCGACCTCGGCATAAGTGCCGTCGCCACGATTCCATTGCAGCACCGTCCGGTCCAGTTGTGGCCGATCGGCAAAGTCGCCGATCAGGATCGTGTAGGGTTCCATGGCGGCGATCTGCATCAGGCGCCGTCCATGATCGCGGCTCATCATGTCGGAGACCAGGATGTCGTCACGGCCGTCGCGGTCGACGTCGGCAAAATCCACGGCCATCGAGAAAGTTGGTGTGTGGCGGATGGCCAGGCGTGGGAGGGCTCGAAAATGGCCATGGCCGTCGTTGAGCCAGATGCGGTCGGGGGAGTGGAAGTCGTTGCAGACGTACAGATCGGGAAAGCCGTCGCGGTTGAGGTCGCGAAAGGCGGCGGTCAACCCCCAATCGCGCGGGGCCTCGCGGAGCGCGTGACCCTCCTCGTCCAGGAAAGTCCCGTCGGTCCACGAGAGCGGGGTGAAATGACCGTGGCCGTCGTTTCGGTAGAGCAGATGCGGTTCGCCATGCTCGAGCACGCGGCCTTGAGGGGTGAGTTCGAGGTGGCCCCGGTCTTGCGGCCGGATCATGCGGTGGCCGCCCATACTGAGCATGGAGAACCCGGTGGTGCGCACCGTGGTGGTTCGATAATTGGCGACATACAGATCGAGGGCGCCGTCGCCGTCAATGTCCGCCAGCGCGCAAGTCATGGCGCCGTATTCATGAGCCAGGCCGGAATCTCGGGCCTCGGTGAAATGTCCGTGCCCGTCATTCAAGAAAAGCCGCGTCCCGGTTCCGATGCCGTTGATCAGGAGGTCGAGAGTGCCGTTTCCGTCCACGTCGGCGAAGGTGGCGCCGGTCGAGAAATTGCCGGGGAAATCGAGGCCGGCAGCGGCGGTGATATTCGTGAACCGCCAGCCGCCCAGGTTCTTGTAGAGGGCGACATGCCCTTCGAGTGAGCAGACGAAGATGTCGCACCACCCGTCTCCATCGACATCCCCGAGCGCCACGCCCGAGCCATTGAGCCGGATTTGGTTTTGGGCCGCGTTCTGGTCACTCAAGGTGTTGGTGAAGTCAATCCCGGTCTGTCGAGGGTCCATGAGGGTGAAGCCGGCACGGCCGGTTGCGGGCACCTTGAGGGGGATACAGCGATACTCGGTGGTTTGGCCGTTTGCGGCGAGGTTGGCAGCCACGAGAAGCCAGGCTGGAAAAAGGAAGGAAAGACAGCTTTTTGCGGACCTTGTAAGCACTTGCCCCTCAATGGGTTGGAAAGCGGTTACTGAGGAGCGTAGGGTCTGGGGTTGGACCGCATCCCACCAGTCATATCAAGTTCCCCTTCTGGGCTGCGCCCTGCTCGCCTGTTTGAGACGCCAACGGCGTCATTCATACCGGCCCAGGGCAACGCCCTGGGTTTATCGGCCAAAGACCATTGTAAGCGCTGAAAGCGCGATTCATTGCACTCGGCGATTGGGCACGGTCCCGACGTCGCGTCGGGAACTGAGTTGATCGGGCCTAATGGACACCACGAGGCAGGCCGTTGGCCTGCACAGACCAAAAACCGCACAGAATCCCAGGGCGTTGCCCTGGGCTGGTATGAATCAGGCCTTTGGCCTGAAAACAATGGGTCTGATTGCCACTTGCCTGACATGCGACTGATTCAACCGTCCTCTCGGGACGGACGCAACCCTAAACCGTTTCTCCCGGCGTTTAAGTCGAGCGGCATGGTCTTGTCTTGCGTGCCGATGTTCATCGGCGTAACGTAACGCAAGCGATGATTGCCGACATTCATAAACTCGCTCATGCGACTCCGTTCGTGCCGTTCACGATTCACTTGGCGGATGGTGGACAACTGCGGGTTCCGACCGTCGATCATATTGCCGTTCCGCCGGCCGGCGGACGGTTTGTCGTGCTTGGTGACGGCGGGCGTTACGACGTTATATCGGCCCTCATGGTCACCCACCTCACTGTGGATCGGGAGCAGGCCCCGTCGGCGCGACCGGAATGAGGCCGCCGAACGTCCATCGGTTTCAGCACTTTCTCCCTGAACTCTTTGCCGGACGGTTACGATTTCTCAACGCGTCTGGCGGACCTCACCCTGGAGACTCACCACGACTTCCTTGGCCTTAGGCGGCAGGTCTGCGGTCAACTCGCGCCCGCCGGGCCAACGCACCCAAATCTGCGTCGGCTCGCTCGGCAGGCCCATCACTTGAACGGCGCCATCCTGCGACCAGTAGCCGGAGCCGCCGTGGATTTCCCGGGCCGGCCCGAAGCGGGGACCGAACTTGAGACGCAGCACGGCCCCGATTCCACGCGGGTTCTTATCCGGGCCATGCAGCCGGACCCGCAAGCCGGGTTTGCCTCCGACGTTGTGAAAGAGCCGGGTCTGGGCGCCATTCTGACTGACCACGAGGTCGGTTCGCCCGTCCGCATCGAAATCACAGACGGCGGCGCCGCCTTGCTGGCCATAGACCTTCACGCCGCTCTCCTGCCCCGGCACCGCCCGGAATCCGCCTTGGCCGTCGCCCTTGAGCCACAAGCCCCGTCCGGCGTCGTAGCGGGAGGTGTCGCTCCCCACGGCGAAGAAATTCTGGCCCAGGAAAATGTCCTCGTTCCCGTCGCCGTCATAGTCGGCAACGCAAGCCGCGAAACACGGGGCAAGTTGTGCCTCGAGGGGCAACACACGGGCCTCGAAGTGATCCCCGCGATTCAGAAAGACGGTGGTCTCGAGCCAGTCCGCTTCGCCATGGCGGATGGCGCCGCGGCGGTCGCCGAGGACGTCGTCGATGCCAGCGTCGGCCCAGGCCTGGTGGGTCGGGAACCGGTCGACCAGGAAGGGGATGGCCTGGCTGACGCGTTCGAGCGTCTGGCTGGGCACGTATCGATCCATATCGGGCTCGAAATGGCTTTCGAGCAATTGGACGCTTCCATCCTGGGTGAAATCCCCGTAATAGATGCGCAAGGGCTTTTTCCGATAGCGCTCGTACTTGGTGTTGCGCCCCCAATTGGTGGCGATGATGTCCAGGCGGCCGTCCCCGTCGAGGTCGCCCGTGGTCACCCCGTTCCACCAGCCGGTGAACCGCCCCAATCCGAGTTCGCTGGTGACGTCGCGCAACTGCCCTCGCTCGTTGTGAAACACCCGCACCGGGCCCCATTCGCAGGCCAGGATCAAATCCGGCCAACCGTCCCCGTCCAGGTCGCTCCAGACCGCGCCGCTCACCAGCCCAACGTCGCGCAGCCGTGCAGTGTTGGCTTCATCCAGGACCAGCTTGCCCTGGCGTCCATGGTAAAGCCGGGAACTGGCCGGCGCCGGATACTGCCCACCTTTGACCCGCCCCCCGGCAAACAAGTCCAGCTCACCGTCTCCGTCATAATCGGCCACCGCCAGCGGCCCGACACTCGAGTCCCACGCCCCCGCCGCCTCAGACGGGAGGTCTGACCCTATTTGATAGGCAACGACGGCTGGGCCGCTGGCCTGGCCATCCCCGTAATTAGCGCTGCCCACCAACACCGCGCCCGTTTGCCAACCCACAATCGAGGTTTGGTCGCGCCCGGCAATTCCCGTCCAGGGAGGCTGGGCCGACCGCTTGAACCCGCCTCGGCCGTCGTTTTGATACCAGGCCAACTGACCCCCTTTGCCACTGCCAATGATTAAATCTTCCCGGCCGTTCCCAGCCATGTCCCACCAGCAAACCCCCGGCCCCAACTGGCTCAATCGTTTCGGCAACGAGGGCTGGCGCTGGAAGTCATCAAAGGGCTCCGCCTGATGCGCATGGCCCAACCGTTCGCTCACGTCCTCAAACACCGGCGGCGCAGCCGGTGGCGGCTGGGAGGCGGGAGGTTCGACTGCGCCGGCCTCGGCGATTTCGTACAGGCAATTGGGCCGGGCCTCAGGAACCAAGCTGCGTTTGCCGCTGCGCCAGGCGACTTCAATCCGCAACCGGTTAGTCGGGCTCCCGGCGGCAAAGACGCGCATCGTGTCGTCGCAGGAGAGATAGCGCCCGCCGCACACCATCTGCTGGGTTTGCGCCACCGGGCCGCCGAGCACCCGGATTCGGGCCCCGATTCCCCGCGTGTTCGGAGGCAGACCGCGCAGCCTCACTGCAATCCGTGGAGCCGAAGTATTGTTTCGATACAACCCGGCAGCGTGGTTGAGGTTGTTGACAATGACATCCAGATCTCCGTCATTATCGAGGTCGGCCAGGCATGCGCCCTGGGAAATCGTCGCGGCGTTGAAGCCCCATTGTTGCCCAACCTCATCGAAGCGCAGGTCGCCCCGGTTGCGGAAGGCCAGGTTGGGGGTCGCCAACGGCGGAAACAGCTTGCGCAACGCCAGGTCCTCGACCGAGCGGACCCGCTTGGCGGCGGTGGCTTGCCGGATGCGGTTCTGGATGTCCAGGTTCATGTTATCCCGCACGAAACCGTTGGGGATCAACACATCTTCGTAGCCATCGAGATCTACGTCCAGGAAGACCGGCGCCCACGACCACTCGGACGCTTCCAACCCGGCGTATTGGGCGATCTCGGCGTAAGTGCCGTCACCCCGGTTCAGAAAGAGCGTGTTGCGCGGATACTGGATGCGCTCGGCGGCTGAGTCCATCATGGCGGTCTCGGCATACATCGAGTTCCGCTGCGTCAGGCGCCGGCGATGGTCGCGGCTGAGCATGTCCACCACCATAAAATCATCGTAGCCGTCGCGGTTCAAATCGGCGGCGTCGATGCCCATCGAGGAGAAGCTGGTCTCGCGTAGCGCCAGCAGCGGGGCGGCGCGGAATCGGCCCTGGCCGTCGTTGAGCCAAAAACGGTCGGGGGAGCGGAAGTCATTGCAGACGTAAAGGTCGGGCCAACCATCCCCGTTGAAATCGCGAAACATGACGGACAACCCCCAGTCGAGTGGGGGTGCGGTCAGCGGCTTGCCCTCCTCGTCGAGAAAGGCGCCTCCGGTCCAGGGGACGGCTTCGAAATGGCCGTGCCCGTCGTTTCGGCAAAACAGGTCGGGCTCCCCGAGTTCCTCGTGGGCCAACTTGCCGCGGCCGCGCTCGTCGATTTGCGTCTTGAACCGGAACCGATTCGTCCATTCCGGAGCGGTCAATGGCCGGCCGTTGATCCCGGCCACCTCGGCCCGGTTGTCCACCACCCGCATGTTGAACCGGATGCCTTGGGGGGCGTCCAAGACGGTGGCGGCGCGATAGTTGGCGATGTAAAGGGCAAGGCGCCCGCTGCCATCTGCGTCCGCCAAGGCCAGCGAGGTGCCGCCACGGCCCGCGTTGAGCACCTGCGGGCTGCGCGTAAAGTGCCCTTTCCCATCATTGATAAAAATGTGCGTGCCGCCCGCGATCGAGTTGACGATCAAGTCGAGGCTGCCGTCACCATTGACATCGGCGAACACCGCTCCGGTCGCATCCAGGTTCGAGCAGGCCACTCCCGCGCGCTCCGTAATATCCTCGAATCTCCAATTGCCCAGATTGCGATAGAGGCGGCTGCCGCCCTGGAGGCCGCAGAAGAAGAGGTCGCACCAGCCGTCGCCATCCACGTCGCCGGCGGCGACGCCTGAGCCATTGGGCAGAATCGTGTTCGTGAGCGACCGGGACTCGGGCAGAGAATTAGTGAACCTTATGCCGGTTTGCTGGGGGGGCAAGAGCGTGAAGCCAGCCTTGCCGCCGGCCGGAACTGCCAGCGGCTTGAACCGATAGCCCGCGCCTTCCTGCCAGACCTGGCCAAACAAGACCGCGGGCGCCAGCAGACCCAGCAGCCAGAGCACTCTCCGCTGCCGAAGGGACCAAGCCAATAAGGGCCGCAGGGGCATAGCTTTACTGCGAAGCCCCAGTGGCTTTCCGGGCTTTGACGGCCTCGATGAATTCGCGCGCCTTCTCATTCTGCGGTTCCAGGCGGCGCGTGGTCTCGAATTGAGCGAGGGCTTCATCGAACCGAGACTGACGGGCCAAAGCGATGCCCAGGTTCAGATGGCCCTCGGCCTGGTCCGGGCGCAGGCGCACGACTTCCTCGAATTCCATTCCGGCCTCGTGGAACTTGCCTTGAACGGCCAGTTCGAGACCCAGCCGGTCATGGGCTTCCCAATACGCAGGGCGGAGCCGGATCGCTTCGCGCAGACTTTGCACCGCCTCATGCCGCTTCTCTTGTTCTTCGAACACCTGCGCCCGGAGCAGGCAGATTCGAGCGGGATCCACGTTGGAACGCTCAGCCAGCGAGTAGGCCTGCAGGGCCTCATCGAACCGGCCTTGTCTGGCGCGAACCTCGCCCAACTCCACATAAACATCGCCGTAACCTGGCCGCGCGGCCAAGGCGGCCTCGAACGCCTTGGCCGCCTCATCGAACCGCCCTTGCTTGGCCAGCAGCCGCCCGAGTTGGAGATGACCCGAGTAATGCTGCGGCAGCAGGTCGCAAACCATGCGCATCTGCTCCGCGGCCTGGGCCAGGTCGCCGACGGCCGCGAGAAATTCCGCGTAGTTATGGTGCAGCCAGTGGTCCCCGGGTTGCTTCTGGATCGCCTGTTGATAAACCAGGCGCGCGGCCCGGACAGCCTGCGGGCGCAGGCGGCCGTTGCACTCGGCCAGACGGGTCTCCAGTTTCCGAAGAGAAACCGCATGGTCGGCCTGGTTGGTGAAGGGCGCATCGGATATGCGTCGCTTGATGTCCTCCAAAATCGTGCCGCGGTTCCAGTCAGTCAGCCCAAGGTCTCGCGCGCAGGCCTCCGGCCCTTCCCAGGAGGCCTGCGGGCCAGCCACCACTTGCCGGGGCAGGCAAGCCACCGCCTTTTCAGCCAGAGCACGCGCCAGTTGATAATTCCCCTCGAAGTTCAGGTGGACGTGTTCATAAAAGCACTCCTCCCCGGTAATGCGGCTCGCACTGAGCGGCGCCAGCGCTTGTTCCGCGTCCAGGAAGGCCACTCCCCGGCCTTCGTAGCGCCCGGCGACCTCACGAATGACTCGGTTGATCCGCGTGTCGGCGCGAAAGATTAGCGCATCCAAATCGCGGGCCCGCCGGAAGCTCTGCGCCGCGGCGTCGGTATTGGTCATTCCAAGAAAACACTGGCCGAGCCGGAAAGGGCCTTCCGCGTAGAGCGGGCTGAGTTGGGCCGCCGCCTGGAATGGCTCGAGGGCTTGCGTAAAATCTCCCCGCTCCAGGTTGGTCAGGCCGGTCTGGAATCGCCTCTCCCACTCAACTTGGTTTGGGCTCTGGAGGGCGGGCGCATGGACCGAGGCGAAAGGCGCGCAGTCCTTCAGGTTGCAGGCCACGCTGCTGAGCACCACCGGCACTCCCCGCCGCCTCGCCACCCGGACGATGTCCGCCAGGTTCCGGCGAAAACTGGCATAGATCCTCTCTTTGCGAGGGTCGGCGGGTGAAACCTGCTGGTCCAGGAACACGCGCATGCCACCCCAGGCGGCCTGGGCGTTGTCGCTGTGGTTAAGCCGCCGGGCCAGCGTCACCAACCACTGTCCGGTGCGCGTCCTTTGGAGGGCCAGGTAGCTGCGCACGAGCCAGTTCGGCGGCGCCGCGGGTCCGAAAACAGTGTTGGCCCCAAAGGGGCCCACAAACTCATTGTGCCCCGTGTAGATTATCCACAGGTCACCCTGGTATCGGGCGCACTCCCGGGCGATCGGCAAGAGGCCGTGCGAGTTGATTGCCGTCGTGCCCACGCAAACCACCTCGAACTGCCGCTCTGGAAATCGAGCCCTCAACAAGGCCTCGAGGCACCGCCCCATCCCGTAGGCGGGCCGTGGATCTCCCATGGCCGCCGATTCCCCAAACAGGAAGATGCGACAGACTCCCTTTGGCTTGGGGGTTTGCACGACCAAAGGGCTCGGGCTGCGGGCTTGGGCGGGCGGGAAGAAGCTCAGACCGAACCAGGTGTTCTCCACCAAGACCGCCTTGCCGCCTATCTCCCGGGGAAGGAAGAACGACGTCGGGTGGCCAAAGCCGCCCGCCCGCAGACCCAACTCCAGCAGAACCAGCGGCAGCAGCACGAGCCCCGCCGCCAGAACCCTGAAGAGCCACTGATAGCCTCTCGGAACGCCGGCTGGAGCAGGGACCGCGGGCGCAGGCGGCTCCGAAACGGGGTCTGGCTTCTTCTCTGGCGCGGTGCCGGTCCGGTGTTTGTCTTTCAACGAGGCAGGAAATTAGGGCTTCTCCCGCCCCAGGGCAAGCCGCCAGTGGGGCGCAAAGGCGGGGTGCATTTCACTTTTTGGGGTGGCGGCTTCTGGCTCCTAATCCTAATCCTGATCCTAATCTTAATCTTAATCATAATCTTAATCTCGGGGCCGGGGTCGGGGCGGGGAGATTAAGATTAAGATTAAGATTAAGATTAGGAGGCTATCCGAATGGGCTCGACACGCAGCGCATAATGGTTTTGAATGACCAGACTTAGCTCCACATGTGGAATAAAGGCAAACTGCTTCTCTGGGCCGGCGTCGCGTTTCTGGCGGCGAGCGGCGCGGCGGCACTTTGGCTCTGGCGGCCCCGGCCGGACTACTGGCCGGCCTTGGACCGTCCGGGCACTTATGCGGCGGTGGAGATCCAGCATCCGATCGAAGGGGCGGTCCTGCCGCTCAACATGCCGGCCCCGGTCCTGCTCTGGAGGACGAATCCTCCCGGGGCCGATCACTGGGTGGCGGCGTTCAAGGCGGGTGGTCAGAACTGGTTGTTCGATGACATCCAGCCGATGTGGCGTCCGCCGGAAGCACGCTGGCGCGCCATCAAGCAAGCGGCGAAGGCGCAGCCGATCGAACTGCTGTTGGGCGGGCGCCGGCGAGACCAACCCGGCCAAATCGTGGCGCGGGGTTCCGTCCGCTTCAGCATCGCGCCGCAAACGGTGGATTACCCCCTGTTCTACCGTGAGGTGAACCTGCCGTTCAGCGAGGCCGTCAAGGACCCTTCAAAGATTCGCTGGCGGTTCGGCAGTTTGGACCAGGGCACGCTGCCGCCGGCGGTGCTGGAGAAACTCCCGGTGTGCGGCAACTGCCATTCGTTCAGCCGGAACGGCGAGTATCTGGCGATGGACGTCGATTACGCCAACAACAAGGCCTCCTATATCATCACGCGCACCGCGCCGCAGATGCGCCTGGCTACGAGCGATATTATCACCTGGGACGATTATCGCCGCGAAGACGGCCAGCAGACCTTCGGGTTGCTGTCTCAGATCTCCCCGGACGGCCGTTACGTGCTCAGCACCGTCAAGGATCGCTCGGTGTTCATCGCCCGGCCGGATCTGGCGTTTTCACAACTCTTCTTTCCCCTCCAAGGCATTCTCGCCGTTTACGACCGTGAAACGAAGACCTTCTCCTCCCTGCCGGGCGCCGATGACCCGGCGCTGGTGCAGAGCAACCCGGCCTGGAGTCCTGATGGCCAATCAGTGGTCTTTGCCCGCACTCGAGCGGTTCACCTCAAAAAGTCGCGCGACACTGCCAGCATCTTGCTCACGACCGAGGAAATCGAGGAATTCCTTAAACTGGGCAAAGAGTTTCGCTACGATTTGTACCGCTTGCCGTTCAACGGGGGAAAAGGCGGCCAGGCCGAACCGGTGAAGGGCGCGTCGGCGAACGGCCGCAGCAATTTTTTCCCCAAGTTCTCTCCCGACGGTCGTTGGCTCGTCTTTTGCCAGGCCTCCAATTACATGTTGCTGCAGCCGGACAGCCAATTGTTCATCATCCCCGCGGCGGGGGGCGAAGCCAGGCGGTTGGGCTGCAACCTGAGCCGGATGAACTCGTGGCACACCTGGTCGCCAGACGGCCGCTGGCTGGTTTTTTCCTCGAAGGCGCATTCCGATTATACCCAGCTCTACCTGACGTCGATCACGGAGCAGGGGGAGGCCAGCCCCCCGGTCTGGCTGGCCCACATGGTGGCGCCGGGACGGGCCGCCAACATCCCCGAGTTCGTGGCGCTGGGACCCGAGGCCATCGTCAAGATCCGCGAGCAATTCCTGGACGATTTTTCTTTCACCCGGGCGGCCACGCAGTTGATGCGGGCCGGCGATACCGATCCGGCAATCCAGAAATTCAGAATGGCACTCGAGCTCAATCCGAACAATGCCACGGCCCACCAGCGGCTCGGCTTCCTGCTTTTCCATGCCAAGAACCAAACCCGCGAAGCGCTCGAACAAAGTCAAGCCGCCGTGCGCCTCGAGCCCCACAACGCCTTCGCGCAGCACGATCTGGGCCTGGAGCTGGCGGCGAGCGGGGACCTCTCGAATGCCGTCCCCCACCTCGCCGAAGCCGTCCACTTGCTGCCTAACGGCTTCGATCGCCAGTATAGCGCCGTCCACATGAACTATGCCCTGGCGGAGGCCTGCTACCAGCTTAAGCTCTACGCCCAGAGCGTGCCTGCCCTTGAGACGGTGCTGCGCCACGACGCCAGGCACCCCCAGGCGAATTACCTCATGGCCATGGCCAGGGCCTGGCTCGGCGAAACCGACGCCACGTCACCCTACTTCGACGCCGCGGTGCGGTCCCAGCCGCGTCTGGGGCAACTGCCCGACTACTACGACCTGCTCAGCCGCAATTGCGCCGACGCGGGGCGTTTCGCCGAGGGCCTCAGACTGTCCCAAAAGGCCTATCAACTGGCCGTGGCGGCGGGACGCAGCGCCCAGGCCGCCGCGCTCCAGAAGCGAGCCGAGTATTGCCGCCGGCGACAATAAACCCCGGGCGGTTGACAAGGTCGGCTTCTGGAGTGCGCCGGCAGAGCGAAGCGTCCCGCCGAGGCGGGATTTCGGCCGCCCGGGGACGTCCGGGGAGGTTAAACCCTGCCCGAGCCAAAGCGGTGTCGCGCTTCGCTTGCCCTCCTCCTTACACGGATCCTTTGCGTCAAGGGCCAAAAAACCCCGTAGGGGTGGCCTGTCTATAGAAGAAC
>Ga0209415_10013497_pt1 | contig 13466 bp, 12 predicted proteins | sample PeaSoiSIISIP2007_FD_187696 | JGI IMG/M metagenome (GOLD analysis project Ga0209415, IMG submission 187696) | Peat soil microbial communities from Weissenstadt, Germany - SII-SIP-2007 (SPAdes) (version 2) | ecosystem: Environmental > Terrestrial > Soil > Wetlands > Peat | place: Germany... | reverse complement strand
CCGCCGGGACGACCCAGTTCGGCTCGGGCTGGGCTTGGCTCGTCCTCGAGAAGGGGAAGCTCGCCGTCACGAAGAGCTCGAACGCCGACCTCCCGATGAAGCACGGCCAGAAGGCGCTCCTCACGATGGACGTGTGGGAGCACGCCTATTACATCGACTACCGAAACGCCCGCCCCAAGTACATCGAGACGTTCCTCGCGAGCCTCGCGAACTGGGACTTCGCGCTGGAGAACCTCAAGAAGGGCTAGCGTCATCGACGAGCGCGGAGGTCGTTCGGCGCCACGCGACGCGGGGCGCCGAGCCGACCGACGCCGTCAGGAAGGCGAGACGTCGCGCGCCGGCGGCAGCTCGCGAGGCGGCAAGAGCTCGGGCTCGGTCGTCACGCTCTGCGCGAGGAAGATCGCGGCGTCGAGCTTCCTGAAGTTTCGCTTCCGGTACCAGGCGAGGGCGTTCTCATTGTTCTCTGCCACCTCGAGCACCAGGTGCGTGAGCCCCCGAACGCGCGCGAGGTGCTGGAGCTGCTCCAGGACGAACGAGCCCACGCCGCGCCCCTCCCAGTCGGGGTGGACCGCGAGCTCCTCGACGTAGAGCGGTCGCATGTCGCGCCGCTCGAAGTAGGCGGGGTTGACCCAGGTGTCCTTGCCGACGATCTCGAACGTGCACTCGGCGTAGGCGACGATCTTGCGGTCGCACGTGAAGAGCAGCTGCTCGACCCCCTCCTCTTCGTAGGTCTCGAGGAAGCGCTGCTTCGTTCGCGGGCGCTGGTACTCGACGGTGGCGCGGTTCACGTCGCGGAACGAAAGCTTGATGAACTCCCACACGGCGTTGAGATCACGGCGATGGATGCGGCGGACCTCGATCTTCTGGGGCTTCTTCCGCGCGCGGGGGGGCGGCTTCCTCGCCTTGCCGGCGTCATCGTCGCCCGACGCGGGCGGAGGCGCGCCGGAGGGGCGCACGGGATGAGGCGCGAGGAGGTCGACGGACTTCGCGGAGCGGTCGGACGAGCGAGGACGAGCCACGCGCGCGAGGATACTCCACCGGCTGGTTCCGCCAGAAACTTCCACGTCGGGCCCAGATCGAGCCAGAATTGACGCATGGCTCGGCCTGTCTTCGTCGGCCTCGCGCTGGCGGCCGTCCTCGGGGTCGGCTGCCAGGAGGCCGTCGTGGTGGCGCCCCCGACTGTGCTTCCGCCGCCGGCCACGCTCCCGACGGCAATGCCGACCGGGGACGCCGGGGCCGCGGTCGTCGCCTTCGCACAGGCGCAGGTCGGCCTCCCGTACTGCTGGGGTGGAACAGGGCCTCGCTGCTTCGACTGCTCCGGCCTCGCGCAGGTCGCGTGGCGCCGCGTCGGGGTCCGCCTCCCGCGCAGCGCGGACGCCATCCCCGGCGCGCTCCCCGAGATCCCGCTCAAGACCGTCCAGCCCGGCGACATCCTCTGGTGGCCGGGGCACGTCGCGCTGTACGCAGGCGACGGGTGGTCGATCGAGGCGCTCAACGCGAAATCGGGCGTCGTGCGACGGAGGTGCCCGCCGCCGCGACGGGCCTTCCGGCCGCACGTGACGGGGTGAGGCGGCCTGATCGCCCAGGGCGCGCGATTTCGGCCGGCTAGTCGTCCGACGCGAACACCACGCGCCCGACCTTCTTCTCCTCGTCGTCCGCGACCTCACGCTCCGCCTCGAGCGCCGCGGACTCGGTTTCCAGGTCCGCGAAGCGATACCGTACCGCTCCGTTGTCAGGCGCGACGGCGACGTCCGCGCCGAGCTCGGCGACGCGCCGCGAGATCTCCCCGGGCCGGGCGGGCGAGCCTGCCGCCTTCTTCCACGCCGCCTCGAGCGCGGCGTCGGTCACCTCCGCGCCGCCGTCGACCCGGGTGAGCACCTCGCGCAGAACGCCGAGCCTCCCCTTCTCTCGCGCAAGCACGCGCTGCCGGTGCGGCCGGACGAGGGCGCGGCCGACGGGGAGGAGGAAGATCGCGAGCGAGAACACGAGTGGGATGAGCCCGAGCACGACGGGGGTTCCGTCGTAGGGGATCTTGTAGAGCGGGATGCGCGAATAGAAGAGGAGCGGGAGCTTGGCGAGCGTGATGTTCTGTTCGATCGCCACGATGCTCATGACCGCGTTGAAGATGTTGAGCCCCGCGATGAGGAAGTTCATTTCGGGCGGGTTGCCCGTGAGCGGCGCGAGCTCCGGGAGCGCCTCCCACGCCGGACGCGGCCTCGACGTCGACACGCCGTCGAGCGCCGTCTTCCGCATCGCCTCGAAGTGGTAGACGATGCCGCCGTCCTCCGAGACCGCGACGTCGCCGTCGTAGTCGAGCATGAGGCGCGCCATCAGAGGGTCGGCCTTGTCGCGCGGGAACCCGGTCACGCGCATGACGTCCGCCAGGCCGATCCGCCCCTTCTTCGCGCGAAGCTCGGCGAGGATGGCGCGCTCCTCCGCGCGCGGATCCTCCTTCGGCGGCGTCGGCCCGAAGAAGAAGCGGTTCACCCGCTCGTAAAAGGGCATCTCGTCCTTGCGAGATCGTCCTCCCACCGGTCGCGATGCGTAGCCCGGCCCGCCGTAGCCGTAGTCGCCGTATGCGCCGACCGCGAACGGCGAGAACGGGTGGAACGTCCAGAAGAGCGCGTCGCCGAGGACGCGGATGAGCACGTATCCGATGCCGGAGAGCCCGCTGCTCGAGCCGCCTCGTCGATCGTCGCTGTTGGACTGCCGGGCGAAAGCCATTCCGATGAGGAGGGCGAGGAAGATGGCGACGTAGGCGAGCAGGACGATCATCAGCCACGCGCGCACGATGAAGCGTCCCGCGCCGATGGCTGCCTTGGCGACGGCCGAGCCGGCGCGGCTGAGCGCGTCGTGCGTCTTCCAGGGCTGCGTGAAGCCATGCGGGAAGACGTACAGGAGCTCGCCCGTCTCGGTCGCGCGGAGGTGACCGCGGTACTCGTTCGTGAGCCAGGTGAGGCCGCGCTCGGCGTCGCGCAGAGCGAGGCCGGATTCGGTGGCAGCGTCGGCGACGGTGTGGGGGGCGCGAGGGTCCGACAGCGACGCGCTGAGCGCACGACCGGCCTCGCGGGGATCGAGGGAGGTGGGGAGCGTAGGAGAAAGCATCGGGCTGCGGGGCGGGAGAACCTAGTACAGGTCGAGGCGTTGGGCACGCGGGGGCCGAGCGTAGACGTGCTATCCCCGAGGCATGGCGACTCGCCCCCGTATCGATCTCGACGGCGTCTCCCTCGTCGATGAGTCCGGCCCCTCGATGGTCCTCGCGGTCTTCCGCTACCGGACGACCGAAGGGCTCATCCTCCTCTTGCCCGAGAGCGCGGATCTCCTCGTCCCGTGGGACGGCATCGAAGCGACCGCCCTCGACCTCAAAGCGGGGACGCTGCGCGTCACATTCACGAAGGAATACGCGGGGCGCCAGTCGTGGCTTCGCGGCGCGCGCGTGCTCGCGGGGACGTGGACGGACCGTCTCGCGATGACCCGCGCCGCGTCGACATCGTAGCCCTCAGGGCGGGCCGATGCGAATGACGATGGCGTCCGGCGTCACGTAGGCGAGGCGGCCGTCGTTCGACGCAAAGCCGATCGCCCTCCGGTTCCATGACGCGGCCGACTTCGGGTCCGCGCGTCTACGCGCGAAGCTCGCGGTGATCCCGCTCTTCGACCTCAGCGTGATCGTCTGCTCGCTGCCGCCGTCGCCCCGCGCGACGGGCTCGCTCCACATCGGGTCCTCCGGCGGCTCGAACGCGCGCCCCTCCGAGCTCACGCGGAACCCGAGGCCGAAGAGCGACCCCGCGCTCGCCCCACGCTCGGCGGTCGACCACCCGAACGTGCGCCCGTCGGTCAACGCGATGCCGCTCGGCTCGGCCTTCACCCCCACCACGAGGAAGCTCCGGGGCACGCTGCTCGCGCCCCCCTGCCCAGGGTCGATGTCCGCCAGCAACACCGCGTCACTCCTCGCCGACCACTCGGCGAAGGTCATCCCCGCACGAGGGTCGACGCTCGGCGTCAAGTCGGAGTCGCTCGTGGTGTGCGACGGCGTGCGCAAGAGCAGCCACGCGGAGACGGCGATGGCGAAGACGAAGAAGGCTACAGACGCGACCGTGACGCGGTTCATGCGGCGACGAGCATACCGAAGACGCGGACCGCGGAGCGGGGAGAGACGCTGCCTCGGGATGCGACTCGACGTGCCCTGATGCCAAAAGGGCGGTGGCGCGCCTGCGGACCGAGCTGGAGCTCGGCTTCACGCAGCTAGGGTGCGATGGGCCGATGGTGCCTCTACAGGTCGCCCGCGACGGCCGACGCTCGCGTCACGCGGGCGGATGTCCCGGAGACGGGAGAATCTCCTCGATAGGCGCGCCCGCGGTCGGCGCGGAGTCGGGCGTGAGGCCGAGGAGCTCGCGAATCGTCGGCGCGAGGTCGGCGAGGCGGTGACGACGCGCGCTCTGCACGAGGCCGCGCGCGGGGATGGCGCCGCCGGCCGCGACGAGCCACACACGCGACGACTCCGGCCAGGGGCCTCCGTGATCGCGGAAGTCGTCAGAGCGGCCATGATCGCAGGTGACGAAGACGGTCGTATGTGCGCCGCGATCGCCGAGGGCCGCCAGCGTGCCCCGGAGCTCGCCGAGGACGGTGTCGGCTTGGCGCAGCGACTGGAGGTAGCCGGCGTAGTCGCCGAGGTGGGCGAGCTCGTCGGGTTCGCCGAGGCCGATGAAGAGGAAGCTGGGGCGGTGGGCCGAGAGGTAGGCGAGCGCGAGGTCCGCCGTGACCCGGTCGGGCCTGAAGGCCCCGGTCGCGGGCTCTCCGGTCGACGAGACGAAGTCGGAGAGATGGAGCGAAGCCGCCCGCGCGATCGGCGCCCACGACGAGAACACGGCGACGTCCTCCGAGCGGGCGCGGACCTCGTCGACGAGGGTCGGCAGCCGCGTCGCGGCGCACTCGTTGTCGAAGCACGCGGTAGGGCTGCGCCCGCTGAACATCTCCGTGTACCCGGGGAGCGAGATGAAGTGCGGCCCGGTCGCGACCATCGGCGGGCCGTGGGCGGGCGCGCCAACTGCGGCCCCTTCCGCGATCATGGTGTGGAGCTCCGGCATGAGGGCCTCGGCAGAGATGCCGCGGTCGGCCCCGGTCGCGAAGCGAGGGTCGGTCGCGACGAGCACCTCCTGCCAGCGGGCACCGTCGAGCGCGACGACGACGACCGCGTCTGTCCGCGCCGGCTCGGGCGGGGGCGGCGGCTCGTCGAGGGTGGTCTCGTCGAGGGCCGGGACGACCTCGGCGACGGGGCCGATCATCATGGCGGACGGGACGCGGACGAACGTGGCTAGGGTGAGAACCAGGCTGCTCTGCAATACGATGCGCATCGCGCGTGAACCCACCTGTCAAAGGTAGCTCCACGTTGTGGCGAATCACGTCCAGGAGGGCAAATTCTCGGCGAAGATTCTCGCTCCCGTACACGAGCGAACGCCGGCGCGAGTGCTAGACTGTGGGGCTGGTGACACGCAAGGCCGCGCTCGAGCACGACCTCCGCGAGGAGCTGACCTGCGACGCGCTGACTCGCGAATTCGTGATGTTCCAGCGGCGGCGCGGCCACCGGCACTCGACCGACGACCTGCTCACCGCGTGGTACGCGACGGTACACCTCCCGCCCCGAGGTGGCCCCCGCCTGCTCGACCTCGGGAGCGGCATCGGGTCGATCGGGCTCGCCGTCCTTTGGTTCGCGCGACAGCGCGGCGCCGGGGCAAAGCTCACGGCCATCGAGGCGCAGGCGATCAGCTTTCGGCTCCTCGAGGAGAACGTCGCGGTCAACGGCGCAGGCGCGGACGTGACGGCGATCCTCGGCGACCTGCGCGACACGTCGCTCATGCCCGAGGCCACGACGTTCGACCTCATCACTGGGAGCCCGCCATACTTCGACGTGAAGGCCGGGATCCTCTCGTCCGACTCGCAGCGCGCGCACGCGCGGTTCGAGCTGCGAGGCGACGTGCGTGACTACGCGATCGCGGCAGCACGGCTCCTCGCGCCCGGCGGGAGGTTCGTGCTGTGCTTCCCGACCGTGCAACGGAGGCGGGCCGAGGACGCGTGCGCCGCCGCCGGGCTGGCGAAGGTGTCGGCGTGCGACGTCGTGCCGAAACAGGGGGCCCGTGCGTTGTTCACGTTGCTGGCGTACGCGCGAAGCGCGGAGCTCGACGAGCGCGCGTGCGTGCGAGAAGACGTGCTCGTCGTACGCGACGGCGGAGGGGTGCAGACGGCGGCGCTGATGGCAGCGAGGGCGGTGTTCGGCCTGGAGTAAAGGAGCGTTACTCCGCGTTCGCAACCGCTACGCCCTCCTGGCCGGCTGGACCGACCGCCGCGCCGCCGAGCTCCTTTTCCATCGCCAACACGCGGAGCGTCGTGCGCACGAGCGCGTCCGCATTCAGGCTGATGGAGTCGATGCCTCGCGCAACCAGGAAGGCCGCGAAGTCGGGATAGTCGCTCGGCGCCTGTCCGCAGATACCGACCTTGCGGCGCGCGTGACCGGCGACCTCGATCAGGTGCGCGCACGACCACTTCACCGCCTCGCTCCGCTCGTCGAACAGCGGCGCGACCGTCACCGAGTCGCGGTCGACGCCGAGCGTGAGCTGCGTGAGGTCGTTAGAGCCGATCGAGAAGCCGTCGAAGATCTCGGCGAACCGCTCCGCGAGCAGGATGTTCGATGGAATCTCGGCCATCACGTACACCTCGAGCCCGCGTGTACCGCGCACGAGCCCTGCCTCGGCCATCGTCGCGATGACCTTCTTCCCCTCCTCGGGCGTCCGGCAGAACGGGATCATCACCTTGACGTTCGTGAGGCCGAACTCGTCGCGCACGCGCTTCACTGCGGCGCACTCGAGGAGGAACCCCTCCTTGTAGCTTGGATGGTAGTACCGGCTCGCGCCACGCCAGCCGAGCATCGGGTTCTCCTCGTTCGGCTCGAAGTCGGCGCCGCCGACGAGCTTCGCATACTCGTTGGTCTTGAAGTCGCTGAAGCGCAGGATGACCGGGCGCGGGTGGAACGCGGCGGCGATCGTGCCGATCCCCTCCGAGAGCCGCTCGATGAAGTACCGGGTCTTGTCCTTGAAGCCGGCGGTTCGTTCGTCGACTTGCCGCCTCGTCGCGGCGTCGAGCGTCTCGTAGCGCGTGAGAGCCAGCGGATGGACGCCGACCCAACCGGCGAAGACGAACTCCATGCGCGCGAGGCCGACGCCGTCGCTCGGGAGGAGCGAGAGCTTGAGCGCCTGCTCGGGGTTGCCTGCGTTGAGCATGATGTGCGTCCGCGGTCGCGCGAGCGTGCGCGGGTCGATCTCCTCGACGTCGAACGGGACGGCGCCGGGGTAGACGCGCCCCGTCTCCCCCTCGGCGCAAGAGAGAGTGATCGCCGTCCCGTCGCCGATGCGAGCGGTCGCGTCGGTCGTCCCCACGATCGCGGGGATGCCGAGCTCGCGAGCCACGATCGCGGCGTGCGACGTCCGGCCGCCGCGGTCGGTGATGATCCCCGCGGAGATCTTCATGATCGGCTCCCAGTCCGGGTCGGTGATCTCCGTCACGAGAATCTCGCCCGGCTTCATCCCGCCGATCCCCTTCGGATCGCGGATGACGCGCGCGTGACCGGTCGCGACGCCGTCGCCGATCGCGAGCCCCTCCACGAGCCTCGGCGGGTGATCCTTGAGCGAGTACATGCGGAGAGTCGGGTGCGCGCGCCGGCTGTGGACCGTCTCAGGGCGCGCCTGGACGATGAAGAGGTCTCCGGTCACACCGTCCTTCGCCCACTCGAGGTCCATCGGCGTGTCGGCGCCGCTTCGCTTCGTGTAGTGCTCCTCGACGCGCACCGCCCAGGTCGCGAGGGTGAGGACGTCCGCGTCCGTTAGAGACCACCGCGCGCGCTCCTCGACCGGCACGGGCTCGCTGCGAACCTGCTTGTGGCCGCTGTCATCGTAGACGAGACGAACCTCCTTCGTACCCAGCGTCCTCCGCACGAGCGGCTTGTACCCCGCGCGGAGCGTCTCCTTGTGCACCAGGAACTGATCGGGCGCGACCCGCCCTTGCACCACGCTCTCGCCGAGCCCGAAGCTCGACGTCACGAGGACGACGCCGCGATGGCCGGTCTCGGGGTCGAGCGTGAAGATGACGCCCGCGCTCGCGCGATCGGATCGGACCATCTTCTGGATGCCGACGGAGAGCGCGACCTTGGTGTGCGCGAATCCCATGTCCTCGCGGTAGCTGATGGCGCGTGGGGTGAAGAGGCTCGCGAAGGCCTCGCGGACGGCCTGGATGACGGAGATCGTGCCGCGGACATTGAGGAACGTCTCCTGCTGTCCGGCGAAGCTCGCTCCGGGGAGGTCCTCCGCGGTCGCCGACGACCGCACCGCTACGTCCGTCTCGTCCTCGCCATAGTTGCGCGAGAGCTCGCGGTAGCCGGCCTCGATCGCCTGGGCGAGGTGGAGGGGCATCGGGGAGTGGGCGATGCGGTCGCGGAGTCGGTCGGCCCGCCGGACGAGGTCATCGACGTTACGCTTGTCGAGGCCTCGAAGCTCTTCCAGGATCGCGCGATCGAGGTGCGCGGCTTCGATGTACTCGCGGTACGCGTCCGCCGTCACGGCGAAGCCGTCCGGCACTTTCACGCCGACCTTCGTGAGCTCGCGGAGCATCTCGCCGAGGGACGCGTTTTTCCCCCCGACTATCGCCACGTCGGCCAGCGTCACGTCTCCGAGCGGTCGCGTCCAATTCATGAGACACCTCTCGGCTGCCTCGACGCATGCGCCATGCCGCTTTGCGCGCGAGGACAACTCCACGTCGACCTCGTGCGCGGCGCGCAGTCCGTTCGCGAGCGCGCAATCGTCTCAATCCCGGCGCGCACGGCTTGCACGCCTGCGGAGACACGGCCTCAGAACTGGATCGTCCGCTCCTCGCGCCCCAGCTCGCGGAGCGCCCCGCGCGACCGGTAGAACTCGCGCCACAGGTAGAGGTAGCCGTCGAGGAGCCGCTCTGGGCTCATCCGCTTCGGTCGGAAGACCACGTTGGCGTCGTTGTACCTCGACCAGTCGAAGCTGAAGATTCTCCCCTCTTCGAGCATCCGCGACCAGATAGGCGTCCCGGGATACGGGGTGAGGATCGCAAACTCCGCCTTGCGGATCCCCGCCACGTCGGCGAAGGCAAGCATCCGATCGAAGGTCCCTTCGTCATCGGCGTCGTTGCCGACGAGGAACGACGTGTACGGCTCGATCCCCAGGTCGATCGCCTTCTTGACCGCCGTGAGTGCGCGGGTCTCCGCGCGTCGGTCCATCCCCGTGAACGCACCGAGCGTGACGGGGTCGAAGCCGCCGACCAAGTAGAACATCCGGATGCCGGCCGCGTGCATCTTCCGGAGCACCGACTCGGGCGTCGCGAGGATGAGCGGCATGCTGATGCCCACGTAGCTGACGTTGGCGGGCCTCCCTCGAGCCACGAGCGCATCGAGGAGCTCGCCGAAGCGACGCTGCGCCCCCGAACCGAGCAAGAAGCTCGTATCCTCGGTGAGCGACGCGAGCTTCCCGCGCGCCGCCAGCTGATCGATTTGCCCGAGGATGTGCTCGAGGGGCAGGTGCCGCATTTTCTTCCCGGCCGTCGCCGGCACGGCGCACGCAACGCACGAGAGCGCGCACCCGCGCGAGACCTGCACCGGGTAGTCGTCCGGCGCGAAGTCACGCCCCTCCTTCTCCCAGTAGAGATCGGTGCGTGGTGGGGGGAGCGTCGTGAGGTCGAACGGCTCGCGCTCGACGTACCGCGGCTTCAGCGCACGAGCAGCCGCGTCGCGGAGGACCTCCGGCCACACCCCCTCGCCCTCGCCCGTCACCACGGCGTCGGCGTGCTGCCCGGCCACGTCCGGCAGCATCGTCGGGAAGATCCCTCCCATGACGACCTGACGACCGCGGGCGCGGAATGCATCCGCGAGCTCGAGCGCGCGAGTCCCGGAGGGGGTGAAACACGAGATGGCGACGAGGTCGACGTCGTCGTCGAGGCCGACGTCCTCGAGCCGATCGTCACGGAAGTCGAGATCCCATTCCTTCGGCGTCATCGCGGCCATCGCGGCAATGCCTAGCGACGGGGGGCCAAGGTACTCGTTGCAAGGGACGTATTCCCGCAGCTCCGGGTGGCACTCGGCGTGTCGCGCGAAGCGGGGATAGACGAAGCGGACCTTCACGGGGACACCTCCGTGTTTGCGGGACGAGCGTCCGCGGCGGGGGTGCCGTAGAGGCGCTCGGTGATGGCGAGGACACGATCCTCACGCGCCTCGGCAGGACCGATGGCGTCGAGGTGGTGCCCGGCGCGGGTGAGCAGGTCCTCCACGGCGAGCTGAACGAGCGTCGCATCGAAGGTCGTGAACCCTCGCGACCACGTGGCGCACGCGGCGGAGAGGTACATCTCCGCGCGCGCGAGGTGCTGGAGAATCGTCTGGTGCCGGACCAGGTTCACGCCGTAGCGCGCGCGCAGCCGATCGACGACGCCGTCGAGCCTCGCCGCGAGGTCCCGAGCCCCCGAGGGAGCGCCCATCGCCGCGCCGCTCCACGACTCCTTCGCGGTGGCGCGGGCGAGGCCGAGACGAACGAGGAGCACGTCGTTGGCGCCCTCGAAGATGCGCGTGACGCGGCAGTCGCGCAACATGCGTGCCACGCCAAACGGCTCGAGGAATCCGAGCGCGCCGTGCAACTGCACGGCCTGGTCGCACACGGCGAAGGCCTCCTCGCTGCAAAACACCTTCGCGATCGGCGAGAGGGCGCCGAGCATCCTCGGGTCGGTTTGGCGCGCGACGTACCGCACGAGCGCGTCCATCGCGCAAAGCTTCGAGGCCATCGTCGCGACGTGCTCGCGCGACGCGGGCTGGGAGCCAATCGTCCGCCCGAACTGGCGGCGCGTCGTGACGTGTCCGAGCGTGGCACCGAGCGCCGCCCGGACCGTTCCGACGCAGCCCGCCGCCATCAGCGTCCGGCCCCACGCCAGCACGTCATGCGCGTGATCCATTCCGCGCCCCGGCGTGCCGAGGACGTGCGCGCGCGGCACGCGGACACCGTCGAAGCGGACCGTCGTCGTCGACGACGCGCGGATGCCGAGCTTCTTTTCCTCTCGCCCGACGACGACGCCCGCCGAATCCGCTGGGACGAGGACCAGGCTGTGAGCGCGCTCGCCGCCGAGCGCGGGCGACCGCGCGAGCACAGTGAAGACGCCGGCGAAGCCGCCGTTGGTGACGAAGCTCTTCTCGCCGTCGAGCACGAGCTCGTCTCCCGACGGAGCGAGCGTAGTGCGCACCGCCATCAGATCGGAGCCCGCGCCCGACTCGGTCGCGGCGAACGCGCCGACGCACGTGCCGGCAGCCAGCCTCGGCAGCCACACGTCCTGGACCGCGCTGGTCGCAAGCTCGACGACCGCGCGCGTGCCGAGGCCCGCGTGGAGCCCTATCGTGATCGCGAGGGATCGATCGACCGTAGCGATCGTGTCGATGACGACACACGCCGTTTCGAGCGAGAGCCCGAGCCCGCCATGGGCCGAGGGGATCGTGAGGGCGAACAGGCCGAGCGAGCGCGCCGTGTCCAGGACCGCGGGCGGGAACCCCGAGGCGTCGTCGGCTGCCTTCGCGTCGACCGTCCGCATGAAGCGCCGGACCTCGGCGAGCAACGCGCGCGCGTCGTCGTCCGCGACCTCCGGCTCAAACCTGGGGAACAAGGCGCTCGCCCTCGGCGCGAACCTTCTCGATGAACGCGCACGCGTCGTCGACCGTGACGATGTCCATCGCGTCCTCCATCTCGAGGTCGATCTTGAGCTCCTCGCTGATCAAGGACAGGAGCTCCAGGCTTCCCAGCGAGTCCATCCCGAGGTCTTCACGAAGGCGCTGGGCGCCCGTGACGCGGCTGGGCTCGACCTCGGCGATCTTCGCGATGGCCGCGACGATGCGCGTGCGGGTGTCAGGCGTGGTCATGGGTGATTCCTTCCTTGGTGTCTGGGCGAGGCAGGTAGCGGAAGCGGACGAACCACGCGTGCGCGCGCTCGAGCGCGACATCGAGCGGCGTGAGCGGAATCCCGAGCTCGCGCTGAGCGAGCGCGGCGGACACCGGCTGCCCCGCCGCCACGAGATCGACGAGCTCCCGAGGCACGGGGACGCGCGCGCCGCGCGGAGCGGCCTCGAGCTCCTCCTGGTCGGCGCGACGACGTGCCTCCTGGTGCGTGAGACGGAGCGGCGGCATGACGCCCCCGAAGCGCCGGACGATCCGGTCGAGCAGGGCGCCGACGCGGACGTCGTGGCCCGGGATGCAGTAACGCGTGCCGGGGCGAGCCTCGAGCGCCGCCACGTGAGCCGCCGCGACGTCGCCCACGTCGACCATGTTCACGGTGCCGTCCGTCCACCACGGGATGAGGCCGCGGACCGTACCGACGAGGATCGCCCCCGTACCGACGCGCAGGTCCCACGGTCCGATGCAGCCGCCGGGGAGCAGGCTGACGGCGGGCAACCCCTCGAGCGCCGCACGCTCGACCTCGTGCTCCATCGCCCACTTGACCGCGCGGTACACGCTGTCGGTCGGGATCTCGCGGGCCACGTCTCGCTCGTCGGCGGAACGGCCGGCCGGCGCGGCGTCGAGCACGCCGACGGACGACGTGAATACGAACCGACGGACGCGAGCGTCGCGCGCCGCGGCGCACGCGTTCTTGACCCCGAGCACGCCTCGCTCGATGGATCCCGCGCGGTCGATCGAATATCTCGGGTAGTGCGCGCCCGCGAGGATGACGCCGTCGCACGCCTCCATCGCGGCGCGCAGCGTGGCGGGTTCCTCGAGCGATGCCTCCACGAGCTCCACGTCGCGCTTGCGGAGGAACGCCGTCACCGTCGTGCCTCGCCGCGTCGCACGGACCGTGAAGCCCTTCGCGAGGAGCGCGTCGACGACGTTGAGGCCGATGAAGCCACTCGCACCGATGACGAGGACGCGCCTCACGACACGCCTCCACCCACGACCCGCACGCACTCCGCGCGCCGGATCTTGCCGCTCGTCGTCCGCGGTGCGACGCCCACCGCGCAGAACTGCACGTCATCCACCCGCGCCCCGATGGCCGCGAGCACCTCGCCTCGCACGAGCGTGGCCATGCGCTCCCGGCTCTCCTCGTCGCGCTCGAGCGTCTCGATGAGCACCACGAGGTCGTCCGTGCCCGTGGCCTCGCTGCCGCGCGCGAAGGCGGCGACCGCCTTCGCGCGCGGTCCGCATGCCTCGTACGCGATGCGCTCGACGTCGGTCGCGTACACGTTGCGGCCACCCTGGATGATGACGTCCTTCGCGCGCCCGGTGACGAAGAGGCGTCCGCGATCGATGCGACCGAGGTCACCCGTGCGGAGCCACCCGTCGACGATGGCGTCGGCGCTCGCGCGGTCATCGCGGAAGTAGCCGTCCATGAGCGACGCGCCCGTCACGCGGATCTCGCCGATCTCACCGGCTCCAAGC